>Ga0129333_10002414_pt1 | contig 17373 bp, 15 predicted proteins | sample CPB6_08_DNA_FD_94474 | JGI IMG/M metagenome (GOLD analysis project Ga0129333, IMG submission 94474) | Freshwater to marine salinity gradient microbial communities from Chesapeake Bay, USA - CPBay_Sum_0.6_0.8_DNA | ecosystem: Environmental > Aquatic > Marine > Coastal | place: USA: Chesapeake...
CACCAATCCCTCGATGCCGGGAATCGCCGCGTGGGGGATGAGCACGTGCCCGAGTTCACCGCCGAAGCCGTTTCGGCCCGTGATCACCCGGCCCCCGGTGACGACGCCGCCACCGAGCCCAGTACCCACGATCGCAGCCACGCTCGTGGCGTCATTTTCCGAGCCGAAGATCGAGACGTGGCCCCAGAGTGCCGCGGCATTGCCGTCATTGAGATAGGTGACCGGCAGACCGAGACGCTGCTCGAGCCCCGCACGGACGTCGTATCCGGTCCATGACGGGTGGACGAAATTCGTCGACCCGCGTCGGCTGAGGATGCCCGTGGCGCTTGCCGGTCCCGGTGTGTCGAGGCCCACGGCGACGAGTTTCTCCCGCGGCACCCCGGCTTTGGCGGCGGCCGCGGTCAGCCCGTCGGCGATCTGCTCCAGGCAGACCTCGGGACCCTCCACGCTACGGGCCGGATGCTCGCACAGGCCGTCGAGGAGGAACTGCCCACGTTCGTCGAGGAACGTGTAATTGATGGCGGTGCCGCCGAGATCGACCCCGGCGACGACTTTCTCAGCTGGTGACACGGCTTCGGAACCTCCCCTGCATGATGTGAGCCGGCTTCAGGCAGGCTGCGCGGACCGCTCGACCAGGCCGCGCTTGAGGCGGGCCATGATCGCCCGCAGCCCGCGGCTGCGCATCATCCCTAACACGTCCGCCAATCCCATCCGCTCGAGCAGATCGTCGGGAAGCAGCGCCGCCTCGGCCACGGGCCTGCCATTGACGGCCTCGGCGAGGATCGCCACGAAGCCCTTCACTGTGGGCGCCTCCGGGGCCACTTCGGCCACGATTCGGGCCATGCCCCCCTCGACCTCCGTCCAGAGGAACACCGGAGTCTGGCACTCGTGCACGCGCCGGTCCTCCGCCGCCTTGCGGGCCTCGTACTCCGCCGGCAAGGCCGGCAGACCATTGGCGAAATCGACCAGCAATTCGAGTTTCTCGCGGCCGTCGAGATCGGCGAACTCGGAGATGATCGCCTCCAGCCTGTCCCGTGCACTGCTCATGCGCTAGGCGTGCACCGCGGGCGCCGTGGATGCCGAGCCTGCGGCCCCCCCCGGCGCCGCCCCCTTCGCGATCGGCACGCGCACGCAGTTGCCCCACTCCAGCCACGAGCCGTCGTAATTCCGCACGTTGCCGAAGCCCAGCAGGTACTTGAGCACGAACCACGTCAGGCTGGAGCGCTCGCCGATCCGGCAGTAGGCGATCGTCGGCGAACGACGCTTCATCTTCAGCTCGCGAACGTAGAGTTTTTCCAGCTGCTTGACGGTCTTGAAGGTGCCGTCGTCGTTGCAGTTCATCGGCCAGGGCACATTCAGGGCGCCCGGAATGTGTCCCCCGCGGACGGCACCCTCGTTGGGATAGTCCGGCATGTGCATCCGCTCGCCCCGATATTCTTCCGGCGAGCGCACGTCGAGCAACTGCTTGCCGGCCCGCTGGTGCTTGAGCACCTCGTCACGCAGCGCCCTGATCGATGCGTCCTGCTCCTGGGCGGTGTAACGGGCGGGAGCCGGATCGACACGCTCGGTCGACCAGGGCCGTCCGTCGAGTTCCCAGCGCTTGCGGCCGCCGTCCATGATCCGGCAATCCCGATGGCCGTAGAGCTTGAACACCCAGAACGCGTAGCAGGCCCACCAGTTGTTCTTGTCCCCGTAAAACACGACCGTCGTGTCGTTGGAGATGCCCTTGGCGGCACACAGTTTTTCGAAGGCGGCCCGGTCGATGTAGTCGCGCTGCACCGGATCCTGGAGATCGACGTGCCAGTCGATTTCCACCGCCCCGGGAACGTGTCCCATCGCGTACAGGGCCCGATCCTCGTCCGATTCCACGATCCGGATGCCGGGGTCGGAGAGGTGCTCGGCGACCCAGGCGGTGGTCACGAGCACGGTGTCGGTCGCGGCGTCTGACATGGCCAATCTCCCGGCCCGCGAGCCGCGAAAACAGGCTGCACGCGAACCGCGGGCATCGTAGTCCATGCCCCGCCCACCTGCAACGACGCCGTGCCGGTGGGCCGCGTTCACGAATCCCGCCGCACGCGGACACTGCCATGCTCCGCCGCCGGCCGGCCGGCGGCGAGCCCTCGTTCGCCGGGATGTGGTTCGTTAGGATGCGATGACGTCGGCCGCCGACGGCTCGACCTCACCGCCCCACCTCCTCTCGCGCACGGAAAGCGACGCCTCCCGATGGGCCCCGCCTTCATCTTCCAGATCTCCGACCTCAACAAGAAGTTCGGCCAGCGCGAACTGCTCAAGAACGTCAACCTGGCGTTCTACCCGGGTGCCAAGATCGGCCTGCTGGGCCGCAACGGCGCCGGGAAGAGCACGCTCATGAAGATCATGGCTGGCATCGACAGGGAATTCGACGGCGAGGCCAGGCTCGCCGAGGGCTACACCGTCGGCTACTTGGAGCAGGAACCGAAGCTCGACCCCACGAAGACCGTGTTCGAGAACGTGATGGATGCGGTCGATCACTCCCGCGCCGTCCTGCGCCGCTTCGAGGAGATCAATGCCCGGCTGGGCGAACCGCTCGGCGACGCCGAGATGGAGAAACTGCTCACCGAGCAGGCGACCGTGCAGGACGAGATCGATGCCAAGAATCTCTGGGATCTCGACAGGCAGGTGGAGATCGCCATGGATGCGATGAACCTGCCCCCGGGGGACTGGGCCGTCACCAACCTCTCGGGCGGCGAACGGCGCCGGGTGGCCCTCTGCAAGCTGCTCCTCGAAAAGCCCGATCTGCTCCTCCTCGACGAGCCCACGAACCACCTCGACGCGGAAAGCGTGAACTGGCTGGAACGCCACCTCGCCGAATACACCGGCACCGTCGTGGCCGTCACGCACGACCGCTACTTCCTCGACAACGTGGCCAAGTGGATCCTGGAGGTCGACCACGGTCGTGGCATCCCCTTCGAGGGCAACTACTCGTCGTGGCTGGAGCAGAAGAAGGCCCGGCTCGAGCAGGAGGAGAAGCAGGCTTCGGCCCGCCAGAAGACGCTCGACAAGGAATTGGAGTGGGTGCGGATGTCGCCGAAGGCGCGGCAGGCCAAGAGCAAGGCCCGCATGGCGGCCTACGAGAAGCTGGCCGCCGAACAGGCGGCGATCCGCGACCAGGACATCGAGATCTTCATCCCCGCCAGCCGGCCGCTCGGCGACCAGGTGATCGACGTCGACAACATCTCCAAGGCCTTCGGCGACAAACTGCTGTTCGAGAACCTGTCCTTCAAGCTGCCGCCGGGGGGCATCGTGGGCATCATCGGCCCGAACGGCGCCGGCAAGACGACGCTGTTCCGCATGCTGGTGGGGGCCGAAAAGCCCGATACGGGATCGATCAAGGTGGGCTCCACGGTGGACATCGGCTACGTCGACCAGAATCGCGACGCCCTCGACCCGAACAAGACCGTGTTCGAGGAGATCTCGGGCGGCCACGACACGATCGAACTCGGCAAGCGGGCGGTCAATGCCCGCAGCTACGTGGCCAAGTTCAACTTCATGGGCCCCGACCAACAGAAGAAGGTGGGCACGCTGTCGGGCGGTGAGCGGAATCGCGTCCACCTGGCGAAGCTGCTGCGCGGCGGCGCCAACCTGCTGCTGCTCGACGAGCCCACCAACGACCTCGATGTCGACACGTTGCGGTCGCTGGAGGAGGGTATCGCGAGCTTCGCCGGCTCGGTGGTCGTGATCACGCACGACCGCTGGTTCCTCGACCGGCTGGCCACGCACATTATCGCCTTCGAGGGAGACGGCTACGTGCACGTCTGCGAGGGCAACTTCGAGGTCTACGAGCGGAGCCGCCGCGAGCGGCTCGGCATCGGCGCCGACGAGCCGCATCGCTTCCGTTACAAGAAGCTGACGCATTGATTTTACGCCCGCCGGGCCATCCCCGGCCCCGGCGGGCTGGCGCGGTCGCGGGGAACGCCAAGGGTTCCCCGGACCGCGGGCGGCCTCCTTCCGGGAGGCCGTTGCCGCTGACGCGGCGAGGGTGCGCGATGTCCTGCAACGGGGCATGCCCCGACTCCTTTCGGAGGCTCCTCGCCCAACCACCCGCAAGGCCGGTGCCGCTCACGCGGCGAGCCGCCCTCACCCCATCGGCAGCTGCACGGCGGCGGCCGCGGCACGCAGTTCCTTGGGCAGAGGAAAATAAACCTCTTCCTCGCGGATCGTCCGCTCTTCCACCGACGCCGCGTAACGGTCACACAACCAGGCGATGCAATCCTGCACCACGCTCTCGGGAGCGCTCGCACCCGCCGTGATCACCACCGTCTCGGATCCCTCGAACCAAGCCGGGTCGATTTCGTTGGCGCCGTCGATGAGGTGAGCCCTGATCCCGCGCTCACGGGCCAACTCCGCCAGACGCTGGCTATTGGAACTGTTCTGGCTGCCCAGCACGATGACCACGTCGGCCCCTTCTGCCAGCAGCCGAACCGCCTCCTGGCGGTTCTGCGTGGCGTAGCAGATGTCGTCCTTCGGCGGCCCCACGATCTGCGGAAATCGCTCCTTGAGGCGGACGATGATGCGCGAGGCGTCGTCCACCGAGAGCGTCGTCTGCGTCAGGTAGGCGAGCTTGTCATCCGGACCGAAGGGCAGCGCATCCACGTCCTCGGCCGCCTCCACGAGCGTGAACGCATCCGGTGCCTGGCCGATGGTGCCGATCACCTCGTCATGCCCCTCGTGCCCAATGAGCATGATCCGGTAGCCGAGCCTCGCGTATTTGATCGCCTCCAGGTGGACCTTGGTGACCAGTGGGCACGTGGCGTCGATCGCCCGCAGGCGCCGCTCGTCCGACACCCGGCGGACCTCCGGGGCCACGCCATGGGCGGAATAGAGGAGCACGGCGCCCTCCGGCACCTCCTCGACCGCGTTCACGAACACCACGCCCTGTTTCACGAACCGGTCCACCACGTGCTTGTTGTGCACGATCTCATGAAACACGTAGATCGGCGTGCCATGGAGGCGGATCGCCGTCTCCAGCGTGTCGATGGCCATGTTCACGCCGGCACAGAAGCCACGGGGGCTGGCGAGGAGGATTTTCATGGAGGGTGTGAGCGGAAGGAGATGCGGCCGCCCGGGCCGGAGCCGGTAGGCTACAACATATCTGGGCATCGAGCGCCCGAACGCATCGTAGGGCCGCAGCCCGACCGGGCCACCAGCGGCCCGCGTCAGGACCAGCGGTGCCCTCCAGTCCGCAGTACCGTCCATGGCTTCCAGTCCCCTCGCCCCCATCCCCGCCAGCGGCCCGGCCGCGCGTCGCGATCCCGCCGCCTGGCGGCTGGCTCGGCTGCCTCCGGAAGGCGACCTGCCGGCCGCCCGGGCATTCTGCCGCCAGATAGCCTCCCGGCACTATGAGAACTTCACCGTGGCCACGCGGCTCGTGCCGGCACGGCTGCGACAGCACCTGGCCAACGTCTACGCCTTCGCCCGCTGGAGCGACGATCTCGCCGACGAGGCATCGTCGCCGGACAAGGCCGCCACGGATCTCGCCGCCTGGCGCCACGAGCTGGAGGACTGCTTCGCCGGTCGGCCCCGGCATCCGATCTTCGTGGCACTGGCCGACACGGTGCGGCAGACGGGCCTCACGATCGAGCCCTTCGGCCACCTGCTCGACGCCTTCGCCCAGGATCAGGTGACGACCCGCTACGCCTCGCGGCAGGCACTCCTCGACTACTGCCGCCGTTCGGCCGATCCGGTGGGCCGGATCGTGCTCGCCCTGGAGGGCTGCCGCGATGCCGCGCTCGTGGCCATGTCCGACTCGATCTGCACGGGGCTGCAACTCGTGAACTTCTGGCAGGACGTGCGCCGCGACCGGCTGGCCGGCCGGGTGTACCTCCCCTGGGAAGACATGCACCGGCACGGCGTCGGAGAAGCGCTGCTCGACGCCCCTACCGCGGGACCCGAGCTCCGCAGCCTGCTCCGCGACGAGGTGGCATGGGCCAGACGCTGCTTCGACGACGGTGCGGCGCTGGCACGCTCGGCCCCGGCGGCCCTGCGGCCGGCCATCGGCCTGTTTCTCGCCGGCGGCCGTGCCGTCGCCGCCGCCATCGAGCGGCAGTCGTTCGACACGCTCTCCCGCCGCCCGCGGCTGGGCAGGTGGCACAAGTTGCAGCTTGTCTGGGCCGCCTGGAGGGCGACGCGGCGGGACCGCGGCCGGGAGATCGCATGACGAGCCTGGCCGACGATTACCGGGCCTGCGACGGCGTGCTGCGGGCCGCGGGCTCGAGCTTCGCGCTGCCGATCCGGCTGCTGCCCGCCGCCAAGCGTCGGGGCACGACAGCGCTGTACGCATTTTGCCGCCGCGCCGACGACATCGTCGACGATTCCGCCGACGTCGACGCCGCCCGGCTCGCCCTCGATGCCTTCGAGGCCGAGGCGATGCAGGCCCTGGCGGGGGCCGCGGGCACCGATCCCGTGCTGCGCGCCCTGGCCGACACGGTGCGACGGTTCGCCGTGCCAGCCGCATGCGTCCACGACATCCTCGACGGCGTGCGCATGGACCTGACGCGTCACGCCTACGACACGTGGGCCGAACTGGAGACCTACTGCCGCCGCGTGGCCACGGCAGTTGGCCTGGCGGCCCTGCACGTCTGGCGTTTCACCGATCCGGCAGCCCTCTCCCTGGCACACGACTGCGGCATGGCCTTCCAGCTCACGAACATCCTGCGCGACATCCCCGAGGACCTGGCCCGGGGCCGCGTCTACCTGCCGCACGATGAATTGCAGGACTGCGGCTGCAGTGCCGACGACCTCCGTGCCGGGAGGATCGGGCCCGGCTTCGCCGTGCTCGCGGCCCGGATGACCGGCAGAGCGGAGGGGCACTTCAGCCGCGCGATGGCGCTCGATGGCATGCTCTCCACCGACGGCAGGCTGGCCTGGAGGGCGATGTTCGGCGTCTACGCCAGCCTGTTCCGGGCCGTGCGCCGGGCCGGCCCGAGAATCTTCACCGACAGGGTGCGGCCGGCACGCGCCGCCGCGTTCGCCGCCGCCGCGGCGACGGTCCTCTTCGGCCCGCGCCGACTGCCCTGGCGTCTGTCATGACATCGACACCCGCTTCCGTCGAATCGGCCCCGGCGCCCGACCGGCGCACGGTCGTCGTGGGCGGCGGTCTGGCGGGCCTCGCGGCGGCGGCGGCACTCGCGGATGCGGGGCTGCCGGTGACGCTGCTGGAATCGCGGCGCCGGGTGGGCGGCCGCGCGGCTTCGTTCGAGGATCCACTGGGCGGCGGCCTGGTCGACGCCTGTCAGCACGTGGCAATGGGCTGCTGCACGAACTTCCTCGACCTCTGCCGACGGGCCGGCCTGGAGGGCGAACTGCGACGCGACCGGACGCTGTGGTTCATCGGCCCCGATGGCGACCGAGCGGCCTGCACGCCGTCGCGGATGCTGCCCGCGCCACTCCACCTGGCGCCGCTGCTCCTCGGCATGCGGCATTTTTCCTTGCGGGAACGCTGCATCCTGGCCCTGGGCATGATTCGGCTCGCCGGCAGCGCCACCGCAGCGAGTGGGGCCCGGCAGACGGCGCTCGAGTGGCTGCGGGACGCCGGCCAGCCCGAACGCGTGATTCGACTGTTCTGGCAACCGGTGCTGGAAAGCGCGCTCGGTGAATCGATCGACCTCGTCGGCGTGGCTTCCGCGCGGAAGGTGCTGGTCGACGGCTTTCTGGCCCATCGCGATGCGGCCGACCTGCTCGTGCCCCTGGCGCCGCTGGGGCAGCTTTTCGGCGAGCGGCTGGCGGGCTGGCTGGCAGGTCGCGGAGTCGAGATGCGCACGGCCAGCGCCGCCAGCGCCGTGGAGCGGGCCCCGACGGGCCTGGTCACGGCGGTCGCGTGTGGCGGCGAACGGCTGCCCTGTGCGGCGCTGATCGTGGCCCTGCCCTGGCGACATGCCGCACGGCTCCTTCCCGACATCGTGCCCGAGGCCGACGAGCGGCTGGCGGGATCGCCGATCACGGCCGTGCATCTCTGGTTTGATCGCGATGCGATTGACCTCCCCCACGCGGTGCTCGTGGGCCGCGTCTCGCAGTGGGTGTTCCGCTCGGAGGGCCCCGCCGGGGAGGCGGGACACTGCCAGGTGGTGATCAGTGCCTCGCGCGGCCTGCTGAACGATGATCGGGAGCGTCTGGTGGAGACGGTGGTGGGCGAACTCCGGGCGGTGTTTCCCCGGGTCCGCGAGGCCCGGCTGCTGCAGGCCAAAGTCGTCACCGACCCCACGGCGGTGCTCTCGGTCAGGCCCGGCGTCGAAGCCGTCCGGCCACCGGCACGCACGACGGTACCAAACCTGTTCCTGGCCGGCGATTGGACCGCCACCGGCTGGCCCTCGACCATGGAAGGCGCCGTGCGCAGCGGACGCCTGGCGGCGGCGGCAGCGGCGCGAAGCCTGGGCACCGACACCGCGCCGCTCGTGGCGGATCTGCCCAGAGGCCCACTCGTGCGCCTGCTCACGGGCGCCGACTGACCACCCTCAGGAGGCGCTTGTCGGCAGCGTGCCGCAGAGCTCGGCGAGTGCGGCGGCGAGCGTGCGGCCGTCCACCACGGCGTGTTCCCAGAGTCGCCACAAATCGACGGCGGCACCCGGCCGGCGGCCGACGGCTCCCAGTGCCGCTCCCAGCCGGCGCAGGGTCGACTGCGGCTGAACGAGGGCCGTGACCTCGCCGGGGAGCTGCTGTCCGGCGTCGTCCGAGACGACCCGCAGCGCGGCGCAGGGCAGGCCGGCAGCTTGGGCGACTTCCGCCACCGCATGCGTCTCCATGTCGACGAGCCGGGCTCCGCTGCGGGCGAAGAGCGCGGCCTTCTCCTCTGTCGTGCCCACGATCCGGCCGACGGTCACGATCGTGGTCGGCTCCGTCGGCGTGCCACTGGCCAACGGCAGCGGCATCGTGCCGTCCTCGGCGATCGCCTGGCTCGGCCTCACGACCTCGCCGCGCCCGATCGCGGGGTCGAGACCACCGGCGAAGCCCGCGCTGACGAGCAGCCGGGGCCGGTGCCCCTCGACGAGCAGTCGGGCCGCATGGGCGGCGGCGATGCGGCCCGCACCCGCCACGCACCAGGCCACCCGGCGGCCCGCGACGAGGCCCTCGTAGATCGTGGCAGCGCCGGCCCGCGTGGCGACCACGTCCGTGGCCAGCCGCTCGAAGGCGTCGGCCTCGATCGCCACGGCGAAGACGATGCCCGCGGCGCAGCCCCGATCATTATCGCGACGCTCGATCATGGGCGGACTCGTCTGGCCCGCCGGCACTGCCTGTCACCTGCAGCAACGATCGAGCAGGAGCCGCAACGGGTTCCACCAGCATATCTCGTCATGGTCCCCGCACCGGGAGCAGGGTTCCGCGACCATGCGCACGTCGTACTTCGGCACCCGCTCCACCTTTTCCGCGCTCTCCGCCTTGTAGAGCCGCTTCTTGACGTAGATGTTCCCGCAGGGAGGGCTGCAACGGCATTCGGGCTCGGGCGCGTGCCAGGAGTCGCGGGCCCTGGCGCAGGCGTATTCGCACTTCATGGTGTAGTCGGTGTCCTTCGACTTCTTTTCATCCCACGTCGCCGCACAGGCGGGCGTGCAGCGGTGGCGCAGGCCCGTGTCGGTGCAGGATGTGCCGCAGCACCCCTGGTCCCCCGCCCTGCCGTATTCGAGCCCCAGCACCAGGGCCAGGCCCATCAGGCCCGCAAGAGCGATCCGTCGCATGTGACAACTCCTCGTGGTGCCCTCGGGACAGGAATCAGAAGTCGAAGGCCAGCCGCGTGCCGAAGCCGTGGATGCAGCCGCTGCCGTTGTAGCTCGTGCCCGCGGTGCTGTCCTTCTTCCAGGGCGTGCTGACGAAGTCGCGGTAGGTGAAGTCGTAGTTGAAGTACACACGGGCATTGGGGTTGAGCAGCCAGTTGAGCCCCAGCGTCATGCCGTTGAGCACGCCGCCGTTCACCTCGCCGTCGCTGAGGCAGAGGTAGTTGTAGCGCACGCCCACCTGCCAGGCGCCCTCGCTGACGCTCAGCCGCCGCCCCGACCCGCCCCCCCGGACCGCGTAGAAGTTGTTGTGGGGGACGGGACGGTCGAAGCGATACTCGATTTTTGAGTAGGTGCGGCTCTCACCGGTGAGGAAGTAGAGCACCTCCGCGTAGCCGCTCTGATAGTAGACGGTGCCCACCGACGTGCCGGGCTTGGGCTGATAGCCGTTGGTCAGATAAGGGCCGGCGTTGGTGGTCCGGGCATTGTAGAGCCACGACCCGAAGTACTCCGACTGGAACGACCAGGGGCCGTTATTGCCCACGAACTCCAGGCCGATCATGTTCTGCCACGTGCCCTGGAGCAGGCCGGTGTCGGCGTAGATCGAGTTGAGTGGTCCCGGCGGACCGTTGCGGATGTCGCCGCGGCTGCGGAATCGGACGCCGGTGATCGGGTCGCCGATCGGCAATCCGGTCGTCCTGTCGAACGACGTGTACTGCCGGCGGGGCTCCATCGTCCGGCCCGACACGGCGAGGTGCAGGAGCTTGCGGCCCTCGTCCTCGAACACGGGCAGGTAGACAAGCCGGCCCACGGTCATGCTGCCGCCGCTGGAATTATTGAAGGCGAAGGGATTGGTGGTGTTTTTGAACTCGCCCACCTGCCAGGCGACGTTTCCTTCCTCGTTGCTATTGAGGATCTGGATGCCCGGGACGAACCCGTTGTTGAACGGGCCCTCGAACGCGTCCTGGCTGTAGGACCGCTCCATGAAATTCAGCCAGCGGCTGCTCGTCAGATGTTCGTAGCCGTAGGGATCCTTCTGGTTGCCGACCCGGAGCGTGCCCAGCACGGGCAGTTCACGCACCTGCAGCCAGAGGTCGGTGACGGCCGTCAGCGGACCGGAGTCGCGCTCCGTGGGGTAGGCCTCGTTGTTGACGTTGATCTGGTTGACGAAGTCGTACTCACAGGCAAAGTCGTAGAGTTCGTACATCCGGCCCTCGATGCGGAACCGGGCCCGCCGAAAGTTCACGGTGTCGGCGAGTTCCGGATCGAGGCCCCCTTGATTTGGCTGCTGATTCGGCCCCGGGCCGGCCGAGAAGGCGACGGCGTCGACCTGTGTCCGGCCGCCGATCTTGACGCGGAAGTCCTTGTTGGCCGACTCCGCCTGGAAGGAATCCTTCCAGGCCGTCTTGAAGTTCTTGTCCGTGCCGATCTCGTAGGGCTCGGACGGCTTCTTCTCGGTGGCCTTGGCGTCGTCCTTCTTGTCTGTCTTGGTGACGCCCTGCTTCTGATCCGCTGGCGCCGGCAACGGTTCGACCCCCTTCTCGACCTGCTGGAGGCGTGCCTCGAGGGCCGCGATTCGATTCCTATCTTCCTGCACGGCGTCGGAAACCTCGGCGAACGAGGCGAATCCGGCCGCGGCGCTGGGCAGGGCCACGCCCTGCCCATCCGCCCCCTCGGCGATCACGAGCAGATCAGCGGATCGTGCGGGAGAGAAACCGGGAATCACTGCAGTCGCGATGGCCGCGACCGTCATCACCCAAGGCCATACCTGCGGCCGCATCCGTGGCCAGCGCGTCATGGTGAAACTCAAACGAGGACTCTTCGAGGCCGGACAACGGCTGTACTCGGAATAATCGGCACAACCGGCTAATCGGCATAACCGTTACTTTTGTGGGGATTTTGTGAGCGCACTCGCGAAAATCGCCTGAAAAAGGACGATCCGGACGTTCGGCCCAGCAACGCCGCCCGCTGACTGGGACGACTAGGAGAACTGCGGGTCCGGCTCAAGAGCCGGGAGCCTGACGACCACGGTCGTGCCCTGGCCCGGCCGGCTGCCGATCGAGATCGACCCGCCGTAGGCCTCGATCAGCGCCTTGCAGATCGCCAGGCCGAGGCCACCGCTGCGCTCCTCCGCACCATGGCTCCGCGCGGCATCGGCCTTGTAAAACCGGTCGAATACGTGAGCCAGATCCGCGGGGCCGATGCCGGTTCCGGTGTCCGCGACCGTGATCACGACCCCGTCCTCATCAGAAACACCACGCACCCGCACCTCGATGCGGCCGCCCCGGGGCGTAAAGCGGATCGCGTTGTCGAGCAGATTGCCCACCACCCGGCGCAGGCCCGCCTGATCGCCGACGACGAGCACCGGCTCCGGGGCTTCCAGCCGCAACTCGATGCCCCGATCCTCCGCCACGCCGGCGAACATCCCCGCCGCCTGCCTGGCGATCGCGGCCACATCGACCGTCTCATGCGCCACGGACTGCGCCCCTTTGCCATCCCGTTCGGCGAGCAGGAGCAGGTCATTCGAGACTTTGGCCAGATAACGAGTCGCGTCCAGCACGTCGGCCAGCGTCTCGCGATACCCTTCCGCACTTCGGGGCTGCGACAGGGCGACTTCGAGTGCACTATGCACGGCCGCCAACGGCCCCCGAAGCTCATGGGCCGCATCGGCCACGAACCGCTCCTGCAACTGCAGCTGCGCAGCCACCTGGTCGAGGAGGCGATTGATCGTCGACGACAACTGGTCGAGCTCGTCGTGCGTGTCGCGCACGGGAAGGCGATCATTCAGGCGCCTGGGATTGAGGCCCTCCGCGGTCTGCAGGATGTCGGCCACCGGCCGTGTGGCCCGCACGGCCAACACGTACCCGACCAGCGGTGCGAGCAGGGCCAGAAAGGCACCGGCGGAGATCAACAAGCCGAGCATTGCGGCGATGCTTTCGTCGAGCACCGCGGTGGACATGCCGACACGCACGAAAAACGCCTGTTGGTCCGGCTCGATGATCTTCCGCCGCACCCAGCGATACTCCCCGAGCTGGACGATGTTTTCCGGGCGATCGAGATTCGTCGGTGGATGCATGGCCACCTCGTCGGGACAGTGATCGCTCTTCCAGACGGTTTTCCCATCGGCCGTGAGCAGGTGCATGAACCAGCCGCGTTCCTCGTTGCTACGGGCCTTGCGCTGCATCTCCGCCACCACGGCATCGACGTCGGGATAGAGTTCGGCCAGGGCGGCCGCCACCTCGTTCACGCCACCCCGCAACATGGCGTCGACTTCGCGCTCCAGCACCGCCCGGGCACCGAGCCGCACGATCACGACACCGGCCGTGACCACCGCCAACACCACCAGCGTGTTGAGCAGCGTGAGCTGCCCGCGCAGGGTGCGCCAGGGCCTCCAGTCACTCGACGATGAGCGCATACCCGCGACCCCTGATGGTGCGGATCCATGACTGGCCCCGACCCCGGTCGACCTTGCCACGCAGGCGATTCATGTGCACCTCGATGACGTTCGTGGGCCCGTCCCAATCGAAGCCCCAGACGTGCTCGCAGAGCATTTTCCGGGTCACGACCTGGCCGTTGTAGCGCATCAGCAACTCGAGGATGCTGAACTCGGTCGGCGTCAGATCGACGTGCCGATTCCCGAGCGTCAGCCTCTTATTGGCAAGATTGAGCTGCATGTCGCCCACCTCGAGCTGCATCGCCGGCTTGTCCGACGTGCGCCGGTAGACCGCCTCGACCCGCGCCAGAAGTTCGTCCATGGCGAACGGCTTCACGATGTAGTCGTCAGCGCCCGCCTCGAAGGCCCGGAGCTTGTCGGGCACGGACCCCCGGGCGGTGAGCACGATCACCGGGGTGCGCACGCCGTGGGCCCGAGCCTCACGCAGCACCTCCAGGCCGTCGGCCCCCGGCAACATCAGGTCGAGGATCACGAGGTCGTTGCCGAGGAACACGCGGCCCTCGTCCGAGGCGACTCCATCCGGCATCACGGCGCAGTGGTGCCCGGCCTCACGCACGGCGGTGCTCACCGCCTTGGCGATGATCGGATCATCCTCGACGAGCGCGACCTGCATTTGCCCCTCCTCGGGCAGACGGCAAACTCGACTCCCTCCGGAAGTGTAGCCTTTCAGGCCGAGCCGAGCACGGGGCGACCGCCGGACGGGCGACCCGATCACTCCCACTCAATGGTGGCCGGCGGCTTCGAGGACACGTCGTAAACCACCCGGTTCACACCCCGCACTTCATTGATGATGCGGGTCGACATCCGGGCCAGCACCTCGTAGGGGAGGTGGCTCCAGTCGGCGGTCATGAAGTCCTCGGTTTCCACCGCCCGCACCGCCAGCACGTCGTCGTAGGTCCGCGCGTCGCCCATCACGCCCACGCTCTGCACGGGCAGCAGCACCGCGAAGGCTTGGGACACGCGCCGCATCAGGCCCGCCCGATCCAGTTCCTCGAGCACGATGGCATCGGCTTCGCGGAGCGTGTCGAGCCGCGGCTTCGTCACCTCCGCGAGGCAGCGGACGGCGAGCCCCGGCCCCGGGAACGGATGCCGCCACACGATCCGCTCGGGGAGCCCAAGTTGCAGTCCCAACTGCCGCACTTCGTCCTTGAACAGGTCGCGGAGCGGCTCGATGAGCTCGAACTGCAGGTCGTCGGGCAGGCCGCCGACGTTGTGGTGGAGCTTGATCGTGGCCGCTGGACCGTCCTCGGCGGCACCACTCTCGATGACGTCGGGGTAGAGCGTCCCCTGGGCCAGAAACCGCGCCCCCTCGATCTTGGCCGCCTCGGCGCTGAAGCAGTCGACGAACGCCTTGCCGATCCGACGGCGCTTTTCCTGCGGGTCGGTGACGCCCGCCAGCACGCCCAGGAACAGGTCCTCGGCCGCGACGACGTGCAGATCGGTCTTGAAGTGACCGCTGAATTCCTCGATCACCGTCGCCGCCTCGCCCTTGCGCAGCAGACCGTTGTCGACGAGGATGCACGACAGCCGGTCGCCGATGGCCCGGCTCAGCAGGGCGGCCACGACGGCCGAGTCGACGCCGCCGGACAGCCCGCAGATGACGCGGTCGGTCCCCACGCGCTGCCGCAGCTCCGCGATCATGGAATCGGCGAAGTCGTCGAGCCGCCAGGCTCCGGAGCAGCCGCAGGCCAGCCGGAGGAAATTCCCCAGAATCGTGCCCCCGGCCGGAGTGTGCGTGACCTCCGGATGGAACTGCAGCCCGAACACCGGCAGCGTGCGATGCCGCACGGCGGCCAGCGGGCAGGTGGCGGTGCGGGCCAGGGGAACGAAATCCGCCGACACGCCCGACACCTGATCGCCGTGGCTCATCCACACCTCGGTATGGCCGTTGACGCCGCTGAACAGCGTGTCAGCCTCCAGCACCTCGCAGACGGCGCGGCCGTATTCACGGGACGCCGCCTGGCCCACGTTGCCGCCCAGGGCATCGCACGCCAACTGCATGCCGTAACAGATGCCCAGCACCGGGATGCCCAGGTGGAACAGGCGGGGATCGCACCGCGGAGCCGCCTGCTCATACACGCTCGACGGACCGCCCGAGAGGATGATGCCCTTGGGCGCCAGGCTGCGGATGCGATCGGCGTCGATATCGTGGCGCACGATCTCGCAATACACATGCTGCTCGCGGACGCGGCGGGCGATCAACTGGGCGTACTGGGAACCGAAGTCGAGGACGAGGATCCGCTCGGCCTGTTGCGATCTGGTTGACGCGGCATCCGCGGACCGCGAGCCGGGGGCGGCTGCTGCGCCGGGAGGGGGACTGGAGGGTGTCATGGGGGGAGATGGCGACGGGCGGGCGGAAAAGCGTCCGAGTATAGGGTCCGCCCGCCCGCACCGCGATGCACCCGTGCCCAGCCCCCGTGCCGGCTTGCTATAGTGCGGCGGCATGCTGATCCTGCTCACGAACGACGATGGCATCTTCGCCCCGGGCCTGGCAGCCATGGAGCGTGTCCTGCGCCAGTTCGGTGACGTGAGCGTCGTGGCGCCGTCCACGGAGCAGAGCGGCGTGGGCCATGCGATCACGTTCCTCACGCCGCTGACGGCCAAGGAAGTCAGGGGGGCCGACCATCGCCGCGGCTGGGCGGTCGACGGCAGCCCCGCCGACGCCGTCAAACTCGGCATCGCCGAATTCTGTCCGCGGCGGCCCGACCTGGTCGTCAGCGGCATCAACAGCGGTCTCAACGCCGGCATCAACGTCCTCTATTCCGGCACGGTGGCGGCCGCCATCGAGGGTGCCTTCTTCGGCATCACGAGCATCGCCGTGTCGTTGGAATGGGACGACCGTGCCGACTATAACCGGGCCGCCGCCATCGCCGGCGACGTGATCCGCGAACTGCTGGCACGGAAGCCCGTCGCCGGGAGCCTGTTCAACGTCAACATCCCCACGAAGGCCTTGCGCGGCCGCCCCGAACTCCGCGTCGTGCCCATGAGCGTGGCCCGCTACGGCGAGGCCTTCGAGCGTCGCGTCGACCCGCGTGGCAGAGCCTACTACTGGGCCACGAACGACCCGCCACCTCCCCCCTCTCCCACGGAATCGGACGTCACGGCGCTCGCCGCGGGTGCCGTCACGCTCACGCCGCTCGACTACGACCTCACCCATCGCGGCGGCATCGACGCGCTGGCCGCGGGGCCGTGGCCGATCAGCGGCTGAAACCTCTCCCCACGGCGCTCCGCCAGCGGTCCATCCCATGTTCACCGGCCTCGTTGAATCGCTCGGTCGCGTCGTCACGGCGCTGCCCGAGGGCGCGGGCCTGCGGCTGGCCGTGGATGCCGGCGACACGGCCACAGGGGTCGCGATCGGAGACAGCATCTGCGTGAGCGGCTGCTGTTTGTCGGTCGTGCGGCTCGAGGGCGGCCACCTGGAATTCCAACTGGGGCCGGAGACCCTCGCCCGCACCACCCTCGGCGGCCTGCGGCCCGGTGCGGCCGTCAACCTGGAGCGCTCGCTGCGGCTCACCGACCGTCTGGGAGGTCACCTCGTGACCGGACACGTCGACGGCGTGGGCGGGCTCGTCTCGCTGGCCCGTGACGGCGACTGGGTCACCTGTCGCTTTGCCGCAGCGCCGGCCCTGATGCCGCAGATGGCCGCCAAGGGCTCGGTGGCGGTGGACGGCGTCAGCCTCACCGTCGTCGACGTCGCTGCCGACTCGTTCAGCGTGGCCCTCATTCCCCACACGCTCGCCTGCACGACGCTGGGCACGCTCACACCTGGAGCGCAGGTCAACCTGGAGACCGACCTGGTGGCGAAGTACGTCGATCGCTGGCTCGCGGCCCGCGGGACGTCACCATGACGGTCGAGGATCAGGCCTCGCCGGAGGCGCCCCGGCAGACCACCGCCTATCTGAAGCGGCTTTTCGCGCAGGTGGGATTCACGATCGACGCCCGCCGCGGCCAGAACTTCCTCGTCGATCTGAATCTCATCGACCTGCTCGTGCGCACGGCCGACATCCAGCCGCAGGACGTCGTCGTGGAGGTGGGCTCGGGCACGGGCGCCGTCACCGAGCGGCTCGCGGCCACGGCGGCCCGCGTCATCAGCTGCGAGATCGATCCTCGGCTCGCCCAGTTGGCCCGCGATCGCCTCGTCGACCACGACAACGTCGTGCTCCTGGAGGGGGATGC
>Ga0129333_10002415_pt1 | contig 17373 bp, 15 predicted proteins | sample CPB6_08_DNA_FD_94474 | JGI IMG/M metagenome (GOLD analysis project Ga0129333, IMG submission 94474) | Freshwater to marine salinity gradient microbial communities from Chesapeake Bay, USA - CPBay_Sum_0.6_0.8_DNA | ecosystem: Environmental > Aquatic > Marine > Coastal | place: USA: Chesapeake...
GTCAATGATTCGAGCGGCCAAAAATGAAAGCCGAGACCCGGGTCACGGACCGAGACGAACTGTCCGAAGCGCTGGATGACGCCACGCTCGGCCTGATCGATGGTGAAGAAGCTCTGATAGGCCCAAAAAATGACCGCAATACCCGCGATGATGGCGATCTGCGAACGGTTGTCGCCGAGGGTCTGCTCGGGACCGTCGCCCTGCGAGCCCCCGTCGCCACCGCCCGGGCCCGCGCCCTTCAGGATGTTGTCGAGCTTGCGCTGAAACTTACGGAAGGCGTCATCGCCGCCCGCAGGTTTGCCGGAGCGCTTGCCCCAAGGGTTTTTCTGGCTGCCGCCAGGTTCATTCCATGCCATAGGTGGTTTTCTGTCGCGCCAGGTGGGTCGGGAGGGGGCGCTTGATCTGCCGAATTGTATTTAGCCCCCCTGCAGCACACAAGGTTGAGACCCCTCAATATTGTCAACTTTGACGTCGGCGACTTCGACGCCGGGGCTGCGACCAAGTTCCCGCGCCTCGGACTCGGGGATGTTGGCGATGAGCTCGAGCCCGCCGTCATCGAGATAGCGCTCGCCCTGTACCACGCCCGCCGCAAACAGACGCGCCCGCACCGACCCCGCGTGGCGCGCATCGACGCGTACCGTCCGCGGCCTCGCAAAACGCGACAGCCGCTCGGCGATCGCGCCCATCAGATCGTCGAGCCCGAGCCTCCGGGCGGCCGAAATCCAGACGCTCGCAACCTCGCCCAACCCGTCGCGCTCCTGGTGCGGCGCAGCCTCGAGCCGGTCGATTTTGTTGTACACCCGGATCTGCGGCAACGCGCCCGCCCCGACCTCATCGAGCACCGCGTTCACTTGATCGATACGTTCGTCACGCCGCGGATCGCTGGCGTCGATGACGTGTAGCAACAAGGTCGCTTCGCGCGCTTCGGTGAGCGTCGACTGGAACGCGGCAACGAGTTCGTGTGGCAGCTCGCGAATGAAGCCGACGGTGTCGGCGACCACGATGGGCGCGCCACCGGGTAGCGTGACGCGTCGTACCAAGGGGTCGAGCGTGGCGAAGAGCTGATCGGCCACGTAAGCATTGGCTCCGGTCAGCGCCCTGAACAGCGTCGACTTGCCGGCGTTGGTGTACCCCACGAGCGCCACGGAAGGAATGGGAATTTCCACCCGACGCTGGCGCCCGGTCTCGCGCTGCTGCTTGAGTTTTTCGAGGCGACGACTGAGCACACGCACGCGCTCGCCAAGTAGGCGCCGGTCGGTTTCGAGCTGGGTTTCACCGGGACCGCGCAGGCCGATACCGCCTTTCTGGCGCTCGAGATGAGTCCAGCCGCGCACGAGACGGCTCGACAGGTGCCGCAATTGCGCGAGCTCGACTTCGAGCTTGCCCTCGTGGCTGCGCGCACGCTGCGCGAAGATGTCGAGGATCAGCGCATTGCGATCGAGCACGCGCAGTCCCGTGAGTTTTTCGAGATTGCGCTCCTGGCTCGGCGAGAGCGCGTGATCGACGAGAATCACCTCGGCGCAGGAGTCGACCGCGGCCTGGCGAATTTCTTCGGCCTTGCCGCTGCCCACGAAGAACCGCGGATCGGGACGATCGCGCCGACCGGTCACGGTCACGGCCGCGGAGACGCCCGCGGACTCGGCCAGCTGCGAGAATTCTTCGAGATCTTCGGCCTCAACGGGCGCGCCTAGACCGATGCGCACCAGCACGGCGCGTTCGCCGCCGCGCGGACGCTCAAACACGCGGCGTGACGATCACTCGGCGGGGATCGCGTCTGCCGACTCCGGCTCGTCGGCCGAGGGCAGGCGCACGTTACGCGCGGGGACCACCGTGGAAATCGCGTGCTTGTACACCATTTGATTGACGGTGTTCTTGAGCAAGACGACGAACTGGTCGAATGAGTCGATCTGACCCTGCAGCTTGATGCCGTTCACGAGGTAGATGGAGACGGGCACCCGCTCCTTGCGTAGCTGGTTCAGAAAGGGGTCCTGCAGAGACTGGCCCTTGGCCATGATGTAACTCCTTGATTTTTATATTCACCCCGGGTCCCCCCGAGGCCTCTCTCCCCCTAGTTGACAATTTACCACGGCGAGGGTTCCGCATTACGAGGCCCGGCACACAAAAACGATCTCGTCCACCCAGTGCGCGAGCGTCTGCCGGTCGAAGGGCTCGAGCCGCTGCCAACCGGGGTCGGCCTTGATCCAGGTGAGCTGCCGTTTGGCGAGCTGGCGCGATGCCGCCACCGCCCGCTGCACCGCCTCATCGAGCGAGCCACCGCCCTCGAGGTGGGCCATGAGTTGACGGTAACCGACCGCGCGCAAGGCCGCCGCACTGCGCGGCAGATCGGGCCGGCAGCGCAGCGTTTCGACCTCGGCGAGAAAACCCGCGGCCATCATCCGCTCGAATCTTTGAGCGATCCGTACATGCAACAGCCCGCGATCCGCCGGCACGAGCGCATAGCGCGCAAGTGCGAGCCCGGCGGTGGGCGCTTGCGTCGCACGCTGCCAATCGCTGATCGAGCGACCACTGACGGCGTGCACCTCGAGCGCGCGCTGGATGCGCTGCGGATCGTTGGGATGAATGCGCTGCGCAGCCTCGGGGTCGATCGCGGCGAGCTCGGCGTGCAGCGCAGGCCAGCCGAGTCGCGCCGCACGCGCATCGATCTGCGCCCGCGTCTGCGGACTCGCCGTAGGCAGCGGCGCGATGCCGCGCACCAGGGCGTTGAAGTAGAGCATCGTGCCGCCCACCAACACCGGCATTCGACCACGATCGCGAATATCTTTGATCGCGACGAGCGCATCGGTCACGAACTCCCCAGCGCTGTAGCTCTGATGAGGGTCGCGGATGTCGATAAGGTGATGCGGCACTCGGGCGCGGGTCGCGGGATCGGGCTTCGCCGAACCGATGTCGAAGCCGCGGTAGACCTGCGAGGAATCGACGCTGACGATCTCGATCGGCACGCGCTCGGCGAGCTCGAGCGCGAGATCGCTCTTGCCGCTCGCCGTGGGGCCAGCGATCAATATCGCGTCGGGCGCCTTCATCGACCGCGCAAAAAGAGCTGATCGAGCTGCTCGAGACTCACCTGCGTCCAGGTGGGACGACCGTGGTTGCACTGCCCCGCCCGCTCGGTGTTTTCCATGTCGCGCAGCAGGGCGTTCATCTCGGGCAAACTCAATTTTCGGCCAGCATGGATCGCACTGCGGCAAGCAATGTTGCCAAGCAGCACGTGCGCCGCTGCCTCGAGGTGATGACTGCCTCGGTCGTCACGCAGATCGCGGATGACTTCGCGCACGAGTGGCGCGGGGTCGATCGTCGAGAGCAACGCGGGCAGGGCCCGCACCGCCAAGCGACCTGGCCCCAAAACGTCGATCTCGAACCCCGCTTTGGCGAACTCCGGTGCCAGCGTCTCGAAGCGCTCGGTTTCGTGCGCCGCGACCTCGACGATGCGCGGCTCGAGCAGACGCTGCATCGCGGGCTGGCTACCGAAGTCAAGTTTCATGCGCTCGTAAAGCACGCGCTCGTGCGCCGCATGCGCATCCACCAGCACCAAGCCGGTCGCGTTCTGCGCAAGGATGTAGATGCCATGCAGCTGCGCGATCGCTGTACCGAGTGAACCGGCGGGTTGCAATGCGTCGCTCGACCGTGGCGTCGCAAACGAGGACGGCGGCGCTGCCGAAAAACCGCTGAGCTCGGGCTCGGCCACCGCGGGCTCGGCCACCGCGCGCTCGGCGACGGCAGACTCGACGCCAAGCGCCGCCACCCGCGCCGTCGGCGCCGCCTCGCCCGCACCCACACCGAGCGCCTCGTGCACGGCACGGAACACGAAATCGTGGATCTGCCGTACGTCGCGAAAACGCACCTCGAGCTTTTGCGGATGCGCGTTGACGTCCACCCACTCGGGGTCGAGGTCGAGGTAGACGAGATAGGCGGGTTGCCGACCGTGGTAGAGCACGTCGCGATAACCCTGCCGCACGGCACCCGCGAGCACGCGATCGCGCACAGCGCGACCATTGACGTACGCGAACTGCTGGTCGCTCGTATTGCGCGCCGCGTGCGGCTGCCCGAGCCAACCCCAAAACGTCACCGACCCCGATCGGCGCTCGAACGGCAGCGCCTCGGCGATGAATTCTTCACCCATGATGCTCGCGATCCGGGCGCGCTGCGCCTCGCGGGTGCGCGCGAGCGGCGCATCGAGCAGTACCCGACCCTCGTGGCGCAAACGAAACGCGACGTCGAATCGCGCGAGTGCAAAGCGCTCAACGAGCCTTGCGACATGCCCGAGCTCAGTGCTCTCGGTACGCAGGAACTTGCGTCGGGCGGGCACGTTGTAGAAAAGATCGCGCACTTCGACCAGCGTGCCGCGAGGTTGCGGCGAGGGTGACACCACCGAGAGCTCGCCCCCTTCGACACGAATCTCGGCGCCCTGCGCTGCCCCCTGCGCGCGCGAGGCGATCCGCAAGCGCGACACCGACCCGATCGAGGGCAGCGCTTCGCCACGAAATCCCAGAGAGCGAATGGCGGCAAGATCCTCGAGCGAACTGATTTTACTGGTCGCGTGACGCTGCACGGCGAGCGGCAGTTCGGCGGCGTCGATGCCGTGACCGTCATCGAGCACGCGTACGAGTCGTGCGCCGCCCGCCTCGACGTCGACGTCGATCGCCCCGGCACCCGCATCGAGTGCATTTTCGACCAATTCTTTGATGAGCGACGCCGGACGCTCCACGACCTCGCCGGCGGCGATCTGATCGACGAGCGCACTCGGCAACTGACGGATGGGCACGACGGTGCTTAAAGCTTGCCGGAGCGAGCCGACTCGCCCGTCTCGTCGACCGTCGCGACGACCCGACGATCGGCGTCGCGTTGACGGTTGGCGTCGCGCTCTTTGGCGAAGCGCGAGCCGTCCGGCGGATGGTCGACGAAATATTGGCGAACGCCGTCGAAAATGGCTTCGGCGAGTTCCTCGCGTCGCTCGGGCTTGCCGAGCAGACGCTCATCGGCGGGGCTCGAGATGAAGGCCGTCTCGACCAGCATCGAGGGAATGTCAGGACTTTTGAGGACCACGAAACCCGCCTGCTGCACTTTCGGCTTGCGCACGTCGTTGACGCGGCCGAGCGAGCGCAACACGCGCTCTGCAGCCACCGTGCTCTGGTCGATCTGCGCCGCTTGCGCAAGATCCACCAACACCGAAGCGATCACCGGATCTTTGTCGTCGATCGAGACTCCACCTGCAAGATCGGCGGCGTTTTCGCGATCGGCGAGCATCCTCGCCTGCTCGTCCGTCGCCCCCTTGAGCGAGAGCACGTAGACCGAAGAGCCCGAGACCCGCGGGTCGCGTACCGAATCGGCATGGACCGACACGAAGAGCTGCGCACCGGAGTCGCGCGCCCGCCGAATTCTTTGGCGCAGCGTAAGAAAGTAGTCGCCGTCGCGCGTCAGGAAGGCACGCATGCCGGGCTCGCGATTGATACGCGCGGCAAGCTCGCGCGCGATGTCGAGCACCACGTCTTTCTCGCGCAAGCCCCCGCGACCGATCGCGCCCGGATCCTGGCCACCGTGGCCGGCATCGATCGCGACCACCACCTCGCGCCCCTCGGCCGGCTCGTGTTCGGTCTTGACCGGCGCCAGCACGACCGCCGGCGTCGTCGGCGCGGGGCTCGCCGCCACAGCCGTCGCCACGGCCGTCGCCGTCGCCTTGGCCGTGGCCGTGGCCGTGGCCGCCGCTGCGGAGGGCCACACCAGGAAGCTGAAACGCTTGGCGGGCGCCGTGGGCGGCGTCCAATTGACGGCGGCACCGGCGGGCATCTCGAAAACCAATCGCAGATCACCGTTGGCCTGCGGACCGGAGCGCACCGCCGTGATCAGGGTGCCAAGACTCCTGGGCAGCGACTTCGCGGGCCGCGCGCGCGTCGCCGGCAAGTCGAGCACGAAGCGGTGCGGTCGCTTCAGTTCGAGGTGGCGGGGCAGCGCCTCGGTGGCCATCACGATCTCGACCTGTGCGGGTGCGTCGCCGCCGGGCGGCGGTGGCGTCAGGTGGACCGACAGCAACTCGTTCTGCGCCGCACGCGCAGGCGCGACCGTCGCCACCACGGCGAGCAACAGCCCACACAAAAGTCGACCGACCATGGAGCGGAAATGTACGCGCTCCACATGGAATATTTCAACCAAAATCAATGCTCTGCGTCCGAAAATTCGGGTTCTTGCGAGACCCTGCGGAGCCAACTCTCGCCGACCGAGCCGTGCGCCTCGAAAGCAAGACGATGCGCGCTCGCGGCACCGCTCAGGCGCACGATGAGATCGGCGGCCGGCAGCATCGACTCGCCCCTTTCAGGCCACTCGACGAGCCACAACGTATGCCGCTCGTCGTGGTCGGCAAGCCCGAGAGCCAAGACCTCCTGCGGGTCCGATAGCCTGTAGAAGTCGAGATGGAGCACGCGCCACGGGGGGCACGCGTAACTCTCGAGCAGGCTGTAGCTCGGACTTTTCACGGACCCCGTCACCCCGAGGGCGCGCAGCAAGCCACGCACCAAAGTGGTTTTGCCCGCGCCCAATTCGCCCTGCAGGTAAACCCGCAAGGCACGCGAGGGCGGATCGGTCGGCAGACCGCGCGCGAGCGCAGCACCGATGCGCTGGGTCTGCGCATCGCCCAGCGAAGTCACGGTGCGATGCGGCATCACGGTCGGTGAATCGGTGTGGCTCATGTCGCCAAGCCCGCAGGCGACGCCGACACGGCGGACGCCGCCAGCGCTGCAGGCAACGCCGCGGCCAGTTCGCTCGCCAGCAGGCCACGGTCGTGGCGGGCCCTGCCGCCCTCACCCGCGATCCATACACCGGCGGCGGACTTGCTGGCGATGAGATCGCCCGCCAGGGCGTGCCAAAGTACGCCGACCCGCGCGGCGAGTGAAACCGTCATTCTTTGGCCCTGGATTCTTTGGCCTTGGATTCTTTGACCGAGCAGCGCCGCGATGACGCCGCTGAGTACGTCACCCATGCCGGGCGCCGCCATCGCCGGGTTGCCGTAGGGACAAAGCCAAGGCACACGATCCGATATCAGCGTACCTGCGCCCTTGAGGACGATGGTCGCCGGATAAGCCGCCTCTAGCGAACGCAACGCGGTCAGACGGTCCTGCTGCACATCGCCCGCGGAAATACCGAGGAGGCGCGCCGCCTCACCAGGATGCGGCGTCAGCACACTGCGCGCCGGCGTCGCCCGCGACTCGGCGAGCAGATTGAGCGCATCGGCATCGAGCACCGATGGCAAGTCCCGGCGCGTCAGCAACGCACAAACCTGTGAAAACACGGCGCGCCCCCAAGGCGTGCGCCCGAGGCCCGGTCCGACCGCCACCGCATCGGCCGCTTCAAAGATTTCGACGAGTGCCTCGCTACCCCGTTTGTCGGTATCGATGCCGCGCACCATGAGCTCGGCACAACCCGCGGCCACGGCCGCCACCGAATTCGGCGCCGTGAGAACGGTCACGCGACCCGCACCCGCCCGCAGCGCTGCCACGCCCGTGAGCCGCGCCGCACCCGGCATGCCCTCGCCTCCACCCACCACGACGACATGCCCTGCGCTGCCTTTGTGCGCATCGTGCGGGCGAGTTCGCAGCGCTGCGCCCAGCATCGACGGATCGAGCAACCGCGCGCGCGGCGAATGCGTAGTGCGAGCGGTGATTTTTTCGCTGACCCCCAAAGAGTCGAAGCAGATGCGGCCGCCATGCCGCGGACCTTCGCGCAACCACAGCCCCTGCTTGCGCGCGATGAAGGTCACGGTGAGATCGGCGACGATCGCCGTACCGCGCACCGCACCGCTATCGCCACAAAGACCCGAGGGGATGTCGATGGACAGCACGGGACGCCCCGATGCATTGATGGCGTCGATCAGTTGCGCCATCTCCGCGCGTACGTCGGTATTGAGTCCGATGCCGAGCAGCGCATCGACGATGACGTCGCTGCGCGCCAAGCGGCTCGCGAGTTCCTGCGTGACATGGGCGAGCACCGGCACTCCTGCAGCGATGCACTCGTCCGCGGCTCGCACGGCATCACCCTTGAGCCCCTCGCGGCCGACAAAGGCCACGACGCGCGGCGACAACCCCGCGCTTTTGGCGAGGCGTGCGAGCACGTAGCCGTCACCGCCGTTGTTACCGGTACCGCAGAACACCAGAAGATCGCGCGCGACCGGCCAATGCGCGCGCAAGGCGCGCAGCGCCGCGGCGGCCGCACGGGTCATGAGCTCGTAGCCGCGAATGCCCGAGTCGATCGCGGCCGCATCGAAAGCGCGCACCGCGTCTGTGGAATAGAGTCCGTTCATCGCTGCCCTGTCGGATGGCGCGGGGAGTATACGGGCCCCGATATACTCGCGACATGCCGAGCGCAGACCTGCGTGCCTTGCGGCGCGAACTCGACTCACTCGCCGCGGAACTCGGGTTTTCGGCACTCGGAGTCGCGCATCTCGAACTCGCCGAAGACGAACACCATCTGCTGCGCTGGCTCGAGGCCGGACGCCACGGCGAGATGCACTACATGACCCGCCACGGCACGCGCCGCTCGCGTCCTGCGGAGCTGCGGCCCGGGACGGTTTGTGCGATCAGCGTGCGACTCGATTACTGGCCCACCGACGCCGCACCCGCCGACTCCGTGCTGGCACGGGGAGAACTCGGCTACGTCTCGCGCTATGCGCTGGCACGCGACTACCACAAGATCATGCGCAACGCGCTGCAAGACCTTGCCGATCGCATCGAGACACGGGTCGGAAAATTCGGCTATCGCGTGTACGTGGACTCGGGGCCCGTGCTCGAGAAAGCCTTGGCCCGCAATGCGGGACTCGGCTGGATAGGCAAGCACACCAACCTTATCTCCCGCGATGCGGGCTCGTGGTTTTTTTTGGGCGAGATCTACACCGATCTGCCGCTGCCGATCGACCCCCCAGTGGGTGCACACTGCGGCAGCTGCGAGGCCTGCATGCCTGCCTGCCCGACCGGCGCGATCACCGCGCCTTTTCAACTCGATGCAAGACGTTGCATCAGTTATCTCACCATCGAACTGCAAGGTGCGATCCCGATCGAATTCAGGCCGCTCGTCGGCAACCGAATTTACGGCTGCGACGACTGCCAGCTCGTCTGTCCCTGGAATAAATTCGCGCAGGCGGCAGCGCACCCTGATTTGCGGACGGTTCGGCATGGCCTCGATGCCGCGCCGCTCGCCGATCTTTTTCTTTGGACCGCCGAAGAATTCGAGTCCCGCCTGCGGGGCTCGGCGATACGGCGCATCGGCCACGAGCGTTGGTTGCGAAACATCGCGGTCGCGCTCGGCAACGGCCCGGCAGACGGTCCAGCCGGCGAACGCGCACGAGCGGCGCTGTCACAACGACTCGAGAGCTCATCGCCTTTGCTGCGTGAACACATCGAATGGGCGCTCGCGACTCTCGAGCAGCGCGCCCTGCAGTCGACGGCGATGAAAAGCTAGATGCGCGTGCAGCGCTTGTTGTCGATGAGTCGCGTTTGCCCGAGACGTGCCGAACACATCACGACGAGATCGCTCTCCGAGATGCTCGGTTTGCGCAAGCTGTTGATGCTGACCACCGAAAAATAGTCGACCCTGAAGCCCTCCGCAGTGAGCGCGGCGCGCGACTTCGATTCGAGCTGCATGATCTCGGAGAGCGCGGGCGATTCGGTTTCGATCGCTTCGGCCACCTTGCTCAGCTCTTCGTAAATTCGTGGCGCGACCTTGCGCTCCTCCTCGCCGAGATATTGGTTGCGCGAACTCATGGCGAGACCATCGGGTGTGCGCACCACCGGCGCACCGACGACGTTGATGGGCATTCGCAGTTCCTCGACCATGCGACGGATCAGCACCAGCTGCTGAAAATCTTTTTCGCCGAAGATCGCAATGTCGGGTTGCACGATGTTGAAGAGTCGATTCACCGTACCCGCGAGGGCCTCGAAATGCCCCGGACGCAAGCCGCCGCAAAGCACATCGGCAAGGCCCGGCATCTCGATGCGCACGGCATTCACGAGACCGTTGGGGTAGAGCTCCGCGGCACTAGGGCGATAAAGCAGATCGCAGTTCACGCTGCGCAGCAGTTGTTCGTCTTTTTCCGGCGTGCGCGGCCGGTGGTCGAACTCTTCGTTGGGTCCGAAGTCGGTCGGGTTGTCGAAGGTGCTGACGATGTAGTGGCGCGTGACCTTGCGCGCCAATCGGCAGAGTGACAGATGACCGTCGTGCAGATTCCCCATGGTCGGTACGAAACCGACCTTGCGCCCTGCGGAGCGCCACTCTTTCACTTTCTCGCGGACCTCCGCGATGGTGGTGGCAATTTGCATGTCGACTCAATCCTATCCGAAAGCCAGTAAAAACAATGATCTGTGTGCCAAACTGCGACCGGGTTCACAACTCTGAAACCCCGCGTGCGGCAGTTTGGCGGGCCTTTGCAGGCCCCCATGATCATATTACCGAGTGTCGCATCGGATTGAAGTAAAGTCGCCCGCGTTTCATGCGGCGAACGGCCCCGAGCAGTTCGGCGTAGTCGCCCTCGCTGGTGCTCGGGTCGATGGCCGCCGCGTTCACGATCAGCAGCGGCGCCGCGTCGTAGTCGTGAAAAAAGCGCGCATACGCTTCATTCAGTTTCTCGAGGTAGGCCCGCTCGATCTGCTGCTCGGCCTTGATGCCGCGACGCCCGATGCGCTCGAGCAGCACGTCGACCGGTGCTTGCAGATAGATCACGAGGTCGGGTCGTGGCGGGTCGGACACCACCCGCGAATAGATCTGTTCGTAGAGCGCGTATTCCGATTCGTCGAGGATGACGCGGGCAAACAGTCGATCTTTCTCGAGCAGGTAATCGGATACCCGAACCGAGGCGAACAAATCGTCCTGACGCAGTGACGACAACTGTTGCACGCGTTGAAACAGAAAATGCAGCTGCGCGGGCAGCGCCGCGCTCACGGGATCTCGATAGAAGCGTTCGAGAAAGGGGTTGCTCTCTGCCTGCTCGAGGATCAACTCCGCATTGAGCGTCGAGGCCAAGCGCTTTGCGAGCGAGGTCTTGCCGACGCCGATCGGCCCCTCGATGACGATGTACCGGTGAGAGACGTTGTCCGCCATGTCTCAGTCGAGCCGCTCGATCCCCCGATCAGGCACCCGCGCTGCGAGCTCGGTCACGCGACCAAGACCTGCAATCTGCAACGGCGGAGCGATGTCACGAAGAGGATACAGAACGAAATCCCGCTCTGGTATCCCAGGATGGGGCAAGGTGAGCTCGGCCGTGTCGAGACGGGCGTCACCGTGCAACAGCAGGTCGAGATCGATCTCGCGCGGCCCCCAGCGCTGCCGCGGGGGGCTGCGACCGAGTTGCACTTCGAGCGCACGCAAGGCGCGCAGCAAGTCGAGCGGTTCCGCGCGGGTGAGCACGCCGACGACGGCATTGATGAACGGCGCCTGCGCGACGGGCCCGAAGGGCGCACTGCGATAGAACGCCGAGCGTGCGACCACTCGCGTGGCTTCGAATTGATCGATCTCGAGGATGGCGCGCTCGATGCACGGGCGCGATTCACCGACGTTGCTGCCAAGCCCGATATAGGCCGGATGCCAAATGGCTCGCACGCAGCGACTCAGCCTGCGGCTGGCCCGCCACGCCCGCGACCGCCGCGACCGCGGCCGCGACGTCGTCCGGCGCGCCTGCGACCGCCGCCGCTCGGACCGTTATCGGCGCCGGCGCTCTCGCGGCTCAATGCTTCGCTCATCGTCACCCGCTGCTGCGGTCCGGCCGCCTGCAGACGCGTCCACCACTCGACGAGCGCCGGGTCGGCCATGCCGAATTCAGAACGCAGTTGGAGCAAATCGAAGGCGGCGCGAAAACGTGGGTGCTCGAGCGTGCGTAGTGCACGCCGCCCGCGCGGCGCCTCGAGGCGCGGTTGCAGCGCGAACATATCGCGCACACCGAGGATGAACCTGCGGTGGATGGCGACGCGCCCGTAGATCTCTCGGACCACCGAATCGACGGCATCGAGAATGGTCGAGATCTCGTGCCACTCGTTGCGCGGCCGCTTCTCGATCTCGAGTCCGATCGGCCCGTACATCAGCAGTGCAAACAAAAAGGACGGCGTGACCGGTCGATCGGCGCGCACGCGCTGGTCGGTATTGGCGAGCCCCTGCACGAGCATGCGCTGCGGTGCACTGCCCGGGTGACGACGCGCGAACGCAGCGACGTTCGGCAGCAGCACATCGAGCAAGCCGCGATCGAGCAGTACGCGATAACTCGCCGCCCCGTGCCCGGTCAAAAACAACTTCAGGGTTTCGTCGAAGAGTCGTGCCGGCGGCACGCCCGCAAGCAACTCGCGCAGCCTGAGGATGGGCTCGGCGGTTGCCGACTCGATCGAGAAATCGAGTTTGGCTTCGAAGCGCGCGGCCCGCAGCATACGCACCGGGTCTTCACGGTAACGCGTCTCCGGATCGCCGATCAGTCGCAGGCGCTTGGCCTTGATGTCGTCGAAACCGTTGGCGTAATCCCATACCGAGAAGTCGGCGATGTTGTAGTAGAGCGCATTGCAGGTGAAATCGCGCCGCCAGACGTCATCGTCGATGGTGCCGTAGATGTTGTCGCGCAGGATGCGGCCGCTTTGATCGACCACGCGATCGAGCGACTCGTCGAAATCGTGTACGTCACGCGAATCTTCAACCGGAGCCTCGTCGTCGCCCGCGAGCTCGTCAGCGCCCTCCTCGAGCACCACCTCATCACCCTGCGGCGGCGCGCCGGAGGCGCGAAACGTCGCAACTTCGATGATCTCGCGGCCAAAGAAAACATGAGCAAGCCGAAAACGTCGCCCGACCAGTCGGCAGTTGCGAAAGAGGCGCCTGACCTGCTCGGGCAGTGCATTGGTCGCGACGTCGAAATCCTTGGGTTCGAGTCCGAGCGTGAGATCGCGCACACACCCGCCGACGAGGTAGGCCTCGAAACCAGCTTCACGCAGGCGGTACAGCACCCGCAGGGCGTCAGGGGAGATCTTCGAGCGCGAGATCGGATGGGAATCTCGCGGGATGATGTTCGCGAGACGGGGGACGGCCTCGGTCGAGGCGTGTTGGGAAGTCAATTCTGTGGTTGTCCGCGTTGGGCTTGGGAGCTGGGATTCCGGGTCAATGGCCGCTTGAGCAATCCGGGCGGCGGCATATAATACCGCGCCTTTCCGGCCTGCTGTTCAGCACCCACGCTCCTTTCGTCTAGAGGCCCAGGACATAGCCCTCTCAAGGCTGTAACACGGGTTCGAATCCCGTAAGGAGCGCCATCCGACCGATCGGTCCGCTCAGTGGGTTAGGTCCCAACTGGCGGTTCCCGGGTCTGCATGTGAGACTTCGGTCCGAGCATGAACCCGGATCGTCTCAAGGAAATTCTGGCCAGCCCGAGCTATCGCTTGGCCGAGGACGATGGCGATTTTCTCGAGAGCGATCACGCGCGTGCGATGCGCCTCGCCCTCGAGTTTCACCGGGCCGACACCTACCTTCGTGCGTACGGCATCGAGAGCACGGTCGTGGTATTCGGCAGCGCTCGCGTACCCTCCCCGGAAAGCGAGGGAGCGAGTGACGAGCAACGCCGGTACTACGAAGAAGCGCGCCGCTTCGGTTACGAGATGAGCCGCGGCGCACTGCACACGCCGGGTTGCCATCGGCTGGTGATCGCGACCGGCGGCGGTCCGGGACTGATGGAGGCGGCGAATCGCGGTGCGAGCGAGGCCGGTGCGCCCACCATCGGTTTCAACATTCGTCTGCCCCACGAGCAATTCCCGAATCCCTACATCACGCCCGGACTCGCCTTTCGCTTCAGGTACTTCGCCCTGCGCAAAATGCATTTCATGTTCCGCGCGCGAGCACTCGTCGCTCTGCCGGGAGGATTCGGGACACTCGACGAAGTCTACGAAGCGCTCAATCTCGTCGCCACGCGCACCATCGCGCCGATTCCGATCGTGCTCGTCGGCAAAGATTATTGGCGCCGCGTGGCGCCCCTGGATCTGCTTGCGAGCGAGGGCTATATCTCGAGCGTGGATCGCGATCTCGTGCACTACGCCGAGAGCGGCGCCGAGGCAGCCCGATATCTACTCGAGCGTTGTGGCTGCGAGGACGGCCCGACGCCTCAGTAGGAGCGTGGCAGCCCGAGCTCGTGCTCGGCAACGTACGAGAGAATGAGATTGGTCGAGATCGGCGCCACCTGATAAAGACGCGTCTCACGAAACTTTCGCTCGACGTCGTATTCGGCCGCGAAGCCGAATCCGCCGTGGGTCTGCAGACAAGCGTTGGCGGCTTCCCACGACGCTTTGGCGGCCAAATATTTGGCCATGTTGGCTTCGGCGCCGCAGGGCTGCTGCGCATCGTAGAGTTCGCAGGCTCGAAAGCGCATGAGGCTCGCGGCCTCGGTCTCGATGTAACTCTCGGCGATCGGGAACTGCACGCCTTGATTTTTGCCGATCGGACGATCGAACACGATGCGCTCGTTGGCATAGCGGGTGGCACGCTCGACGAACCAGTAGGCATCGCCGATGCATTCGGCCGCGATCAACACGCGCTCGGCATTCAGGCCATCGAGGATGTAGCGAAAGCCCTTGCCCTCCTCGCCGATCAGGCTGTCTGCCGGGATCTCGAGATTGTCGAAGAACAGTTCGTTGGTCTCGTGGTTGACCATGTTCGGGATGGCTCGCAAAGAAAGGCCCTTGCCCATCGCCGCGCGCACGTCGACCAAAAATACCGACAGGCCGTCTGACTTGCGCTGTACCTCGGCGAGCGGTGTAGTGCGTGCGAGCAGCACGATCAGGTCGGAGTGCTGCACCCGCGAGATCCACACTTTCTGGCCGTTGACGACGTAGCGATCACCCTTGCGAACCGCCGTGGTCTTGAGCTTGGTGGTGTCGGTGCCGGTCGTGGGTTCGGTGACCGCCATCGACTGCATGCGCAGTTCGCCCGAGGCAATCTTGGGCAAGAGCGTGCTGCGCTGCGCCTCGCTGCCATGACGCACCAGCACGTTCATCACGTACATCTGCCCGTGACAGGCGCCGGAGTTTCCGCCCGAGCGGTTGATTTCCTCCATGATGACCGAGGCCTCGGCGAGCGAAAGCCCCGAACCGCCGTATTGCTGCGGGATCAGCGCCGCGAGCCAACCGGCCGCGGTGAGCGCCTCGACGAACTCGACCGGATAGCCGCGCTCGGTATCGACCTTGCGAAAGTATTCGTCCGGAAACTGCGCGCAGAGCGCGCGCACTGCTTCGCGGATTTCGGCGTATCTATCTTGACCCGAATTTTTCATCGTCATACCCCCGCCGCGAGGATACCGCGGGCCTGCATCAAGGCGAGTACGCGCTCGGCGGCCTCATCCACCGTGCAATCGACCGTGTTGAGTCTGAACTCCGGTGCCTCCGGCGCTTCGTAGGGCGAGTCGATGCCGGTGAAATTCTTGAGCTCACCGCGCCGCGCCTTGCGATAAAGACCTTTGACATCGCGCGACTCGGCCACGGCGAGCGGTGTGTCGACGTGCACTTCGATGAACTCGCCCTCGGCGAACAGCGCTCGCGCCATCTGCCGCTCGGCCCGGTAGGGAGAAATGAAGGCCGTGAGGACGACGAGCCCCGCATCGACCATCAGCCTTGCAACTTCGCCGACGCGTCGGATGTTCTCGACACGATCGGCAGCCGTGAAGCCGAGGTCGCGATTCAGACCGTGCCGCACGTTGTCGCCGTCGAGCAGATAACTGTGGCAACCGCGCGCGAGCAACCGCTGTTCGAGCGCGTTGGCGATCGTGGATTTGCCGGATCCCGAGAGCCCGGTGAACCAAATGACGACCGGCTTGTGACCCTTGATGCCCGCGCGTGCGGCCTTGTCGACGGTGACCGCCTGACGATGGATATTGCTCGCCCTGCGCAGCGCGAAGTGAATGAGACCGGCGCCGACCGTGGCATTGCTCAGTCGATCGATGACGATGAAGCTGCCCATCGCCCTGTCTTGTCCGTAAGGATCGAAGGCAATCGAGCGATCGAGTGACAAATTGCACACGCCGATTTCATTGAGCTCGAGTTGTTTGGCCGCGAGTTGCTCGAGCGTGTTGACGTTGATCTTGTGCTTGGGAGTCGCAAAGCTTGCCCCCACCGTGCGCGTACCCGCTTTCAAAAGATACGAGCGGCCGGGCAGCATCGGTTCGTCGCCGAGCCATACGAGCGTGGTTTCGAACTGATCGGCCGTCTCGGCAGGACTTGCGGCAGCACTGATGACGTCGCCGCGCGAGACGTCGAGCTCGTCCTCGAGCGTGAGTGTGATCGATTGCCCTGCAAGCGCCTGCTCGAGATCGCCGTCGGCCGTGACGATGCGTGCCACACGACTCTCCTGACCCGAGGGTTGTACGCGGACACGATCGCCCCGCCGAACGCTGCCGCTCGCGATCAAACCCGCGTAACCACGGAAGTCGGCGTTCGGTCGATTGACCCACTGCACGGGAAGACGCAGCGGCGCCGACTCGCGGCGTCCACGTTCGACCTCGACGGTCTCGAGGTAGCCCATGAGCGTCGGGCCGCGATACCAGAGCATGCGCGCACTCGGCGCGATGACGTTGTCGCCCTTGAGCGCCGAGAGCGGCACCAGCGTGATCTCCTCGAAGCCGAGCTGCGCTGCGAACGCACGATAATCGTTGGCGATCTGCTCGAAGCTGCGCTGCGCGTAATCGACCATGTCCATTTTATTGACTGCGACCAGCACCTTGCGGATGCCGAGCAGACTGGCAAGGTAACTGTGTCGCCGAGTCTGCGTGAGCACACCCTTGCGCGCATCGATCAGGATGACGGCGACGTCGGCGGTCGAAGCGCCCGTGACCATGTTGCGCGTGTACTGCTCGTGACCCGGGGTATCGGCAACGATGTATTTACGGCGTGCCGTCGTGAAAAAACGGTACGCCACGTCGATGGTGATGCCCTGCTCGCGCTCGGCGGCCAAACCATCGACGAGCAACGCGAAATCGATGTCTTCGCCTTGGGTCCCCCACTTGCGGCTGTCGGCCTCGATCGCGGCCAACTGATCTTCGAAGATCATCTTCGACTCGTAGAGCAATCGTCCGATCAGCGTGCTCTTGCCATCATCGACGCTGCCGCAAGTGATGAAGCGCAGCAGATCCTTGGCTTCGTGCTCCTGCAGCCAAGCATCGACGTCGCGCCGAGCGGACTCGGTAGTCACTTTTTTCTTTGGGGCGGCCATATCAGAAATACCCTTCTTGCTTCTTGCGCTCCATCGAAGCCGGACCGTCGTGATCGATCAAACGGCCCTGCCGCTCGCTCTGTCGCGAGCGCAGCATTTCGTCGATCACTTCGGGCAGGGTCGCAGCCTCGCTCTCGATGGCGCCCGACAACGGATAGCAGCCGA
>Ga0129333_10002416_pt1 | contig 17369 bp, 18 predicted proteins | sample CPB6_08_DNA_FD_94474 | JGI IMG/M metagenome (GOLD analysis project Ga0129333, IMG submission 94474) | Freshwater to marine salinity gradient microbial communities from Chesapeake Bay, USA - CPBay_Sum_0.6_0.8_DNA | ecosystem: Environmental > Aquatic > Marine > Coastal | place: USA: Chesapeake...
ACATTCGGCAGTAGTTCGTAATGCAGAACGCGCGCCCTCTCAACTGGGTCGCTCATTTTTTGAACTTCTTTAATTTTTGACTCAATCATATTTACTCCAACTCGATAATTTCTAGCCTGGCTTTACTTTCTCCTGAGATAACTGGTGCCTCAAATACAAGTCTACGCACAGTATCCGGTCCATCTTCGATAAGGATGCCTGCGTCTACAAGCCCGTCAATCATGGCTTTTGCTACCGGGAAATGACCTCCAGTATCTGGCATGCTTTTCCTGTTGAGCCTATGGGGGGTAAACCGGACTTCTACGGCCTTCATTTTGGGTATTTTTCGGGCTTTAGCGGCTACGCAAGTAGCACTTCGCCATTCTTTAACCTTTTTACCCACAGCAAAATGATTTAATGTCCGCTCTTTATTTAGAGTCCACATTTCACCCCATACCTCAACAACGTAAGGCACATTACTGATTGGTGGCGCTAAATCCTTTTTTTTAGTCATTTAAACGCCATCCAGCCAGCAAAATTAAGACATTGCCAAAATCTTTGTATATTTGTAAAGCCAGCATCTTTTAGCATTAATTCGTTTTCTGATGCTCTTAACGGGACCAGCACACCTTGAAGCGATTTGCGCTTCTCTTCAATTTGTTCATCGGTATATCCTTTTTCCCGCTTGAAGTCGTGATAAATGTCTACAAGTAAAGCCTGCGAAGATGGTGTCTCACCTAGTACCTTCTCGACAACAATAAAAACACCATCAGTAGAAAGACCTTTATGAATCTGTTCGTAGAACATTTGGCGCGCATCGAGAGGGATGAACTGCGCCGTAAGTACGCAAGTAATGACGTTATATTTGCCCGGAAAAATTTCAATATCGACCAAGTCGCTTTGAACAAAATTTACATTGTCCCATCCTTGAAAAAGTTCTTTCGCCGTCGTAATCATACTTTGTGATGAGTCAACGCCAACACAGTTAATTTCTGATTTAGGTTCAACGGCATCGAGTATCTCGTAGATTGTGTCACCTCTAGAACAGCCAAGGTCCAACAAGCACTGATTATATTTTTGAGGAGAAAAAAAACTTTTAGCAACCCTAACTACCGAGTCACGCATTGTCCCATAACCCGGAATTGAACGAGCAAGCATGTCTGGGAATACCGATGTTACTGATTCGTTAAACTCCCACTTGCCATTTGGTTTATGATTGTCTTTCTCGCTCATAGTTTTATGCCAAGTCGTTCAGAAAATGCGGCTTTTGCTTCTTCTGCCATATTTAGACGTTTTCCTTCCGGATGCGGAACATTAAATTCAAATTCAAGAGCATCTCTTAATTTGTCGATATCAACAGGCTTGGGGTTTTCTGCTACCGCTTGAACGCAGCCGCTTTTCGCGGTCATGAAAGTATCTACAGTCTTAAAACCATGATGCATCAATTCTTTAAATTCTATTTCTGTGTGGAACTTTTGAACCTTTGGTTTTAGTGCTATGTCTGATAAGACGACTCTAGGTTCATAATCAAGAGTAAATCCTCGACTTGACGTGTCATGGCTTTTTTTAAGGTCTCCACGAGTATGGTTATACCAACGGTCAGACTCAGACGAGACTGCTACGGCATGACATTTTGTATTGGATGATGATAAAGCGGAAACAATAGCCATGATGTGAAGCCTGTCCTGAAGGAACGGGACGCTATTGAATACATGAGAAATAAAAATACTGTCCCATTCCGTTTTGTCGGCAACGCGCTCTAAAAATTTTGCAGTGAGTTTACGCGCGCCTTCAGTGTCGATATTTTCATTATCTTTGCCTAGAAAGAAAGGCTCAAAAGCAACCGCGTCTACACCAAGACCACAAAGAATTTCCGTTTTATCGCACAAGCCAGCGCCGAAATCAATTACGTGGTTACCGTAATACTTCTTCCACATGTCCACATGTTTTTCATTTTCTAATTGGAAAGCGCCCACTCTGTTCCCTGTATTGATGTAGTGGCGAATCAGGTCTTCTACAAAAACTGTTGAAAGGGTTGTTTGCCTTTGATTTTTTCTACGAAACGAGTTATATCTAAGAAGGTCTTCGTATCTCTCTTGAATATTGTAATCCATCGTTAATAGATTCAGCATTGCCTGGATATGCGTAGCGTGCTTTTCGTTAACAAAAACGACGTTTACCGTGTCGTAATTTTCTTGAATGGCAAAAGTTAATCGAGCCCTGCCATTTAAGACTTTATAATCCGGGGTGCAGATTACGGGCAGTTGAGGTAGGCCATTTGACTTTATGTATGATGCCATTTGAACGGCGTGGGCTTCTGGCCATCGTTCATTAAGTTTTGCCAACCGTAATGTTGCTACAGGTTTTTGATTCAGAACTGGATACCATTCTGGAGTATCGACTGGGATATCTGGGAGAGTTTTTATTTGATTTATCTCATCTATGCGGTCAAGTAATTCATTTTTTAATTCTTTAGTTGAGCGAGTTTTATACATATCGTTGGTCGCCCGATTGTAAAGAACGTTAATTCCCATTCTTCGGTCAACTTTAAAAAACGGCACACGAACAACCGGAACCATCCAAGCGCCAAGACGCTGAGCAATAAGGTGCCGTTGATGGCCGCTAAGAATTTCTCCGTTTACGTCAGCATAAATTGGCAATAGCCAACCAAACTTACGTAACGACAATTCAACCAAATCAAGCCTTTCTGCATCCGCTTTGCGTGGATTATAAGCAGAAGGAGAAAGTTCATCGATTGGCGTTAATACAGGTTTCATAAACTATTGAGAACGTCGTGGGCTGCTTCTCTTTGAATTTCTTTGACGTGTAGCAACATAGGAATCACTTGGAATACCCAAAAGAGAAATCATGCCAGAGCAAACTTCTTCAAGCGAATAACCAAATTCTTCAAACATTTTTTCTTCCCATTCGTCAAAATATTCCGGCGCCATCTTGAATTCCCATTTACCAATAATTGAGGTGACATTGCGTGGCTTGTCAGATGTTTTTGTTGCTTTTTCTTTCAAGCCCCATCCAGCGACCTCTTGCATTAGTTCATCCAAGTCATCGCCGGTATATCCGGTACCTTCAAATGCTGGAAGAGTTTGAAGTATCTCCGCTAGTTCTACGTGGTCATACGACCCAAGGTCTGCGGTTTTATTGTCGGCTAAAACAATCCTGGCTGCGGCCTCATCATCGGCATCAATAAAAGTGACGGCAATTTCTTTCCAGCCCAACATTTTTGCTGCTTTCCATGTGTGATTTCCAACAAGAATTGAATTGTCTCTTTTATTTACAACAATTGGTCGGAATTGACCATTTTTGGCTAGTGATTCAGAAATTAAACCAACATCTCCTTGCCTAGCGTTCATCGGATAAGGAAAAACACTATTGATGTCAACATTCTCCGTTGACAGCATTACTGAATGCATTTGCTGCCTGTCAATATTTTTCTTTTTGTTTTTAGGTTTAGCCCTGTCTGAAGGTATGTAGTCAACATCAGATAAACGCAAACGACGTTTAAGTTCTTTTAGAACTTTTTCATCTGAGTCATGATGCTTTTCAATTTCGCTTGCCCAGTCTTTAAATATGTCATCATCAACCATCGCTCGATACGTGCCGACGCAAACTCGAATCTCGGCACCAACTTGACCAGTTCTGTCGCTGTTAGGCGCAGTAAAAGCGCCTTCTCCAGAAAGGAGTGTCTGAAGTTGCTCGATATCTACGTCTTTAAATCCAGTGCCATCAAGGGTTGGCAATGATTCAAGCAACTCAAGAAGTTTTGAGTCGTCGTAAGACGACATATCTGATGTCCTGTTGTCCGCTAAAACAATTTTTTGCGCGCCATAATCATCTACATCAACGTAAGTTACTGCGATGTGTGTCCATCCAAGACTTCGCGCAGCACGCCAAGTATGGTTGCCAGCAAGGATTGTCGAGTCGCGACGATTAACCACAATCGGCTTATATTGACCGTTTACTTTGAGAGATTTTGCTATCTCCTCAACATCGCCGCGTCGTGGATTTTTTGGGTATGGCTTTAGAGCAGTAATATCTACCGTCTCTGTTTCAATCTTTATGTTCTCGCTCATAAAGGCGAGTATAGCCGATATATCTAATTTGTTTTCTTCAAAGTGCGTTTTATATCTTGAATTATTTGAGCAATTTTTTGCTTATCTTCTTCGCTTTGCGGAGCCTCTAATTCTCTTATTTTTCGTTCTTCACGGTCCTTGATATCCCATAAGCGCTTTTTATGCATGGGCAAAATGACCTCTCTGAACTCTGCCCAGGACGGCCAAAATCTAGAAGTTTCTTCAATCCTTTTGACGGCCTGTCTTGCGTCATCAAAATGAAATTCAGCAAGATTTCCTTCCCAGCGTTTAACCTCTTCCACAATTAATTGTTTTGCGGGGAAACAAATATTAAGTTCTGCGATTATCGCATCTGCTTCGTCGACGGTCATGGGGTGTAAAGAATTATTGGTGTACGTTCACCAACCCAAGCGCCAACAATGTTGTAATCGACCCATTCAATTGCTTCATCTTCGCTCATGCCTTGCTTTACGAATACCGCTACGAGCGAATTGTAAGAATAAACAACTACTGGTTCAAGATTAATTCTTGATGCATACCCAACAATTGCCTCATCGCACCCGTCAAAGACAACTGCATCTTCAGCAAATTCGTCTATAAATTCTCGCATTGACTGAGTTCCAAAATCCCATGCTTGATAATTTTTTTCTGGGTCATAAAACACCCCATCACCCGACATTGAGTTCTCCTTTAACTCCTGCTGGTGCTAATTCTCGTTGTTCGCGCGCTGCTTTGATTGCGTTCCAACCTTGAGGAACTACACCTTTTAGACCATTCATTTCCAATCGGCTCGGGTCACATTCAGACCAGCGATTGACAAGCGCCGTAGGGGTGAGTGTTGCCTGTGGAAATTTTTGTCGATAGGCCTGGGCTCTTGCAAAAATCTCATCAGGTGTTGCTTCGCTTTCTTTTAATACTTTGACTAATTTGCCATAGCGCGAGCCTTCGCTGGAGTTGACATTGTCTGGGTCCACATTGCAAGAAATAAGCAATGCGTCCCAAATTGGATTTCGCTCACGCTTTACGCGCGTTTTTGGTTTTGAATTTGCTTCTTGTTTTTGAAATTGAGGCTCGGTTGTTTGGTCATCATTGAGACCAGGAACAACAATCTTGTAAAGATTAGATGTACCTGCTCGATTAATAACTGCCAGTTCGCCTAGGTTAATAAGGTCTTGAATTTTTCGTTGCACTGTTCGCTCTGAAACATTGGCGCGTTTTGCGATAACGCTGATTCGCGGGAACGCATCTTCGCCTTCACTGTTACAGTGGTCGGCAATTACAAGAAGAATAAGCCTTTCAAGACCTTGCGCTTTAGAGTTTTGGAAAACCCACTCCATTATCTTTATTGACATTATCTTTTAGGCCTTATCGAAACTCTCTCGGACTTTTCTACTTCACAAAAATCATCTGGGTTCAATCCTGGAATCATTGCTTTAAGGGCAGTAACTCTCCACTCACGAATAGCGGCCGCACGAGTGAGGTGTTCAACCACGGAGTCAATAATAGGCTTGGCATAGGTGCTCAAGTCAATGATTTCACCTGTTGACGGGTCCACCACCGAAGTTGCGTCTTTTGCAAGCGCCTGATTAACAACCACTTCCATTAGGACCTGATGAGACCAATTCTTTCTGGATGAGTTAAATTTTCGCTCAGCAACCATATCTCCAAATTCAAGAATTTTATCTCCTGCCATTCTCATGTGTGTCGTGAGTAGGACATTTAACCTTGTTTCAACATCCCTTACTTGCGCCTTTAGGTCTGCTAATCCCACCAAGGCTTCAAAAACTTCTTTATTATCAAATTCTTCCAACTCGTTTTCTAAGCGTTCAGTAGTTTTACCAATGCCTTCTTTCACGAGAGTAGAAATTTCAGTTACGGCATCATAAAGTTGCATCTTGTTGTCTCCAAACGCTTATTTTTAGACCTGGTTGGTTAATGTTTTGACTAGAAATGACAATAGAGTCAACTTCAGCAAGCCAATTGTTACCTTTATCAATACTCGGCGCGAGAATCATGGCGATAAGTCGAGGTAGGTGGCCTACCGCGACGCCATTTATATCAACCCGAATCGAATTTGTGTCGTGCGGATTGTTTGGTTCACGGACCAATTCACAATAAGCAGTTTTTGTGGCAACTTTTTCTGCTATTGCAAAAATATTGTCGGGGTAGTTAGATGAAAAAGAGATACCAACTACTTTTGTCGTAAATTGAGTTGGTAAATCTAATTCAGTCTTGGTAATCACTCCGTCTCCGAAGCGGATTCAAACACGTCTTCATAACGGTTGTACTCTTCTTCGGTTAATTCGGCTGGCCATGTTGATGGGTCGCCAAGTGTTGCTTTTACTATCTCCTGAATGTGTGGAGACGAAAACTCGTACATCGATTTAGCAACAGAAATATCAATCATCTTGTCGCCATCTTTACGGTTTGCGCGAATTCCCTGCATAGTAATAATCAAGTTATTCAACTCAGATTTAGCCATAGGCCATTGACGATTATTTAGTTTGTCGTGCGATTCACGCAAAGTTTCTAACTCGTCTGGCGTTAAATCCCCACATGTTTGCTTAAACAAACGATGTGCCTCGTCTCGCTCTGACTCAGAACGCCAATCAAACATGGGCTTGACTGGTTGTTCTTTTGACTCAATGGGAAGAGTTGGCTGAGTCAATGCTTGCCCAGCAACAACACTTTTTGTTTCAACCGCCATATTTGCATTTTTGACTTGTGATTCATTCTTTTTTGCTGTTCCAATTGATTCACGAAATCTCATTAAGACTTTCAAGTCATTCATGTTGTCTGGACTACCAGCCTTTTTAAGTGCACGCCCCATTGCCTTTGAGCAAAGAACATTCCAAGCGTCTGTGTCACGACCCTTTGCGTCGGCAAAAGATTTGTAGCCAATGAATGGGGTGTCGCCTTTGAAACGCACGACTGTAGCAATACAGACTTTCTCGTCTTTTTTGCTGAAAGATGCCGGGATGCCAGCGTCGGCTGCAGTTCCTTCAGAGAATTCAACAGTTGCATCTGGCCAATCGGCTTTGAACATTGACCACCTGAGTGAGGTGGAAATATAATCATCGAAGTTTATGGGCATACGCCCTCCTAACTTATTTGTGGGTTTATTTGGTTACGAGCACTATACAAGCATCAAATTGAATTTACAACTCACCACCATCGGCTATTTTTTCTGTTGTTTTAGGCGTTTGAAGCGCCTGAATAGTTGCTTTTAAAATAGCATTTTCACGGGTCAAATTGGCTATTTGGAGGGTTAATTCACCAATTACAATATTGACGTCTGGTTGTACGCTCATGATTCAATCATAGCGCCAATAAACTTTCCGGCCACTCCATTTGCCATAATTTTTGCTCCATTGACATTTGAGGGAAAGAATTCCAAGAATAAACACCAAAAAATTTAGGAATCTCATTGCCAGCATAAAGCCAGTTATGGTCGCCGTTATTTCTTTGGTTTATCTGCCTATGAATATAGTTTGAGTAAGTACTTTTTGGGGTGCCAATAAATTGTTTAGAGTAAGTCAAAACCAACAAAGCAATTAACCCAAGCGTAATTTCATTAGAAATAGTTAAAGATTTAAAATCTTTGACAAATTCATTAATAATCAAAAACTCAATACTTTTTCCAGACTTAAGATGTTTTTGTATTAATGGAAATTCAATATCATCCGTCGCAATAATAACAGGAATATCACAAATACGCTCAAAAGAAGAATCAATATCATGCTCGGACAAAGAAAGTATTTGTTGAGAAAAATCTGTAAACCTTAAGTGAATCCCGTTAAAATCCCCTAATGATAGAGATATTTTTTTTGCAAATTCACGGTATTCAGATTTAAAAACTACTTTTGATAACGCCCTATCAAGGTCCAAAGTCCTGTCACGAAAAACTATAGAATAATTTGCTAAATTATTTTCAAAACAATAATCAAGCGAATTATCTAAAACAAGCGAATTTCTGCCTTCAGAAAATTTTTTGTCTTCTATCCCTACATAATTCCTAGCAAAATTTTCAACATGTATAAAATCAAGACAGTGTTGTTCTTCTGGCTCAATAAAGCATAAAGATTCTGGAATGTCAATAATGTCTTTGATTGAAATTGGTAGTTTGTCTTTTGTAAAATTTGCTTGTGTGGTTAATTTACATGACTCATATAACATTCCATACCTTTTAAAATGAGTGCATATCCCTGTTGCAATTTCAATACTCATTAATTGATTAATCATCCCACCATTCCATATTTTAAAAAATGTTAGTGGGGTTTCAGACACCTCTGTAATCAAATGACTCATAATGCGTATACCAGCGAACTGCAGAATATCGTATTCCGGTTAATACTGGGTTTACTCGATGAATATATGGATGATTTGATGGAAATATTATAACATCTCCAGCAATAGGCTTAATTGTTAAATCAAATTCTGGGAATACCAATTCTCCGCCAGAAAAATCATCATTTAAAAAAAACGACAATGAAGCAGTTCGTGGGAATATTGGTGAATCATCATAATGATTGCGAAACATATTATTCTGCTCATATCTAATTAAAGACCATTGTTTCGAAACTAATTTATGTAAACCATACCTAGTACTGTATGCGTCAACTGCTGAAGTAATTCCGCTTTCAAGTGAAGTTAATAATCTACGAATCGGGTCCTGTGGGTGGCAATTATTATGAGTATCACCTAAAAAATAGGTAAAGCAATTTCGCGTCCCATAATCTACGACAGATTTATTTTGCACTGAGACACTTGCTGGTTGCCATAATTTATATAATGAGTTCTGACATAGGCCTGTCAAGATTTTTGCAGAATTTTTTGAATATGAAAATCGCATTATTCCAGGGGCAAGTTCTTCTTGATTAAGTAAACTCAAAGTTACAAGTTCTGGCGCGTCCTCAATACTGTCATTAAGAACAGAGTAAAGATTTAGTGCTCCGTCATAATTGTGACATGGACATACAGGCTGATTTATTGGCCTATCTGGCATTGCTACATAGCGCTGGCGATTAAAAAATCTTATGTCTCCGTCTTGTCCATATTGACGCATTCCTTCTGCCCCAAATTTTTGAAACCAATGGTCTGGTTCCGTAAAGTGCATAAACATAACTGTCGTGTATACGCTTGGGTCAGTTGATGGATATGCGGGCCTACCATGAATATGTTGCTGCCCAGCAAATACAATTGCGTCGTTTGGTTTTTGAAAATAATTAACACCTTCGACCGTGATGCTCCAATTTGCTGTGTTTTCTATTGCTATATCTATTGTTGTTTGCGTGCCATTTTGGTCAGTGTGTTCCCAGAGATGTGGTATACATCCGTCAAAAATTTGATATCGAGCCAAAAAAAAATATGCTTTTTTTAGCGTTTGATTACCGTATATATCACGAGCCTTTTTAATACAAAATTCTTCTATATCTTCATCAAAAGTTACATGCGCTTCCCATCTACCAAGCATTGTGTGATATTGAAGATGCCCATTGGGGCCCATACCAACATTGTTTATTTTTTCTTTAACCCTTTCAAACATTTCATCAGAAAAAAAATTTTCTACTAGGTGTGGTTCTCGTAATGGTGGCGGCAATTCATATTTTATTGTCCCTTGCAGCACGTCACCACTTCCTAAGTGGGCAAGTCGCTGCGGCTAGTCGAACCTTTAATGGCATAATACATCCACACTCAAGACACTGTTTAGTGGCTTTTAAAAATTTGTCGCATGATTCGCATGTAGTTAATCTTTGCGATGCTAAATCTGCGTCTGCCCTAGTCGAATTTGGGTTAAATAAATCAAGAGGAGTTACTCCATTTTTTTCTTTATATTGTTCCCATCGTGATTTTGCTGTCATGAAATAACCTGTCCCATCCCGTTAACTCGTTTTGATACCCCATTTATTGTTTGTGTTTGGAAAAATCCATTTTCATCATATTTCCAACCAACATTTACATATAGACTTGTAGTCCTGCTAATTGGGACAGCAAGTGAATCACTCAAAAGTACCGATGTAAACAAATCGTTAACTATCATTTCTGTAATTGTGCCATTGACGTTTGCTATTACAATTTCTGTTTCAACTCCGTCAATTGTTTCGACTCTTGACGAATAAGTTGGATTCGAGAGAAAAATATTGTCACCTATTGAAGGCGAGAAACCGTGTGCAAATACAACATCTCCACCTATTACAAAAGCAATAGGGCACGCAGGACGTTCTACTTCTGGATATCGGCCATCACGTTCTTGGGAGTAAAAAATATCTTGTTCTTTTAAAATCATATTTGTGTCCTATTCCTCAACTACCGGCCAATTTTGATTTTGCATATTTATTTGCAAATCCTGCGCTTGCCGGAGTCATTTCAATATTACTCCAAGCGTCTTGATATGGAAAATTTTGACCAATCTCTTCTTCTCTTTGACTTGTAATAAAGTCGGCCAATCTTGTTGCATGCCCTTGACGTTGATGATTTGGATGAGTAACAATAAACCAAGGACGCTGTATGCCGGTTTCATCTATGTATCCGGCGTGCAAACAAATTAAATAACCGTTTTCATCTCTAAATAAGGTGTACCTAACCGGTTTAACAGTTTCTACATTGCCCCACTTAGGAGACCTTACTTCTTTAATTTGCTGCGAATATCCTTTGTTGTTGACGTCAATCTCGCCAAATAAATTGACCATATCGTTCCACAGCGTTGTGACTAATTCTTCGTTGACAACTGGGGCTATGTCTGACCATGTTTCATTTGTCGTCATCGTCGTCACTCCTTTTTTCTTTAGGCAATTCTAAAGTTATCCAATTGTAATTGAATAACCATTTATCTATGGTGACTTGAGATAACTCTATTGACATGAGTAAACACCCTTTACGCCAACGCAAGTTCCACAACACGGCCCAATGTCGCCGCAGTCAGGGCAAGCAGGTGGCGCTACTGGAGGTGGCGCTACTGGTGGCGATACTGGAGGAGGCGCCACTGGTGGTGCTACTGGAGGGGGCGCTACTGGTGGTGCTACTGGAGGCGCTACTGGTGCTACTGGCGCTGGCGGTGTACATGTGCCACCTGAAGCACCCTGTCTACATTGAGCGGGTTCAGTACATCCGTAGTAGCCAAGGTCGCCAGGATTGCAGAGTCTATATTCTGCCGGAGGAGGTGCTACTGGCGATACTGGAGATACTGGAGATACTGGTCCTGCTGGGGTGCATGTTCCGCCTGAAGCGCCATCTCTACATTCGCCTGGATTATTGCAACCATGGTAACCAAGGTCGCCAGGATTGCAGAATCTATAATTTGCAGGTGGTGCTACTGGTGATACTGGCGCTACTGGTCCCACTGGCGATACTGGGGATACTGGAGATACTGGGGATACTGGAGATACTGGGGATACTGGAGATGAAGTTGTCCCACACCCAGCAATGCAATACTTAATTACATCATTATCTCCATACATGTATGCATAGAGAGTCCCAGATGCTGAACCAGTACTGTCGGTTGGGTCGAACCAAAAAGAAACAGCGTAAGGTGGCCCAGTTTGTGATTCCTCAACAATGTGTGGACGCCAATAGTAAATACCTTTTGACTCAGTGCTTGCCTCGTCTAACGGGTCGCGAATTTCCACGTTTTGAATAAGTGCTTCACCGTTACCTATCAATATTCCGGCTGCGGAAATTTCTCCTGCACCGCCATTAGCGTCAGCGTCAAATATCATCGGGGATGCACTTGTCGACTGAAGTTGTCCTGTATTAAGGATTTCCCATCCTCCAATGAACCCTTCAGTAGCAGTTATTATGCCCGTAAGTTCTGCATTTGATGCAACCATGTTGCCCATATCGTCAACGGCAAAATTGCTTGCAATAGTGATGCTTCCACCCGTAATGTTGCCTGAAAATTCACCAAAAGCCGCATATAGTTCGCCGGTTGAACTTACGGCAAATGGAGCATTAGCAAAACTTGCGTCACCAAGCCACATATTGCCATCTCCGTCGACATGAAAAGACGTAGCATCATTCCCACCAATATCGATTGTGGCGCCATCAATACTTCCGCTAATTGTCGCATTCGTTGCAATTAACGCACCGCTACTACTTACGCTAAATGGTGCATAAACAAAACTTCCAGAACCAAGCCACATGTTGCCTAAGCCGTCAACATGAAAAGATGTATTGTCAAATCCTCCAACGTCAATCAATCCAGTGAACACTCCGGACTGAGTGACAAATTGACCAGTATTTGAAGAAATTGAAGTAACAATATCTCCAGCATTGTTATAGGCAAAAAGACCACTTGAATCGATGATGATGCGCGGGTTGCTTGTGCCTGTTTGTAGTGTTGGGGCAGTCAAAGTGCCTTGCACCCAAGCGCCATTTCGAATAGTTACTTGATTAAGTTCAGCATTACCGTCGGCCTCAATAGTCCAACCACTTGTATCGGCGACATAATTATTTGAACGAATTGCGCCATTAAAAATTACTTGCGCGCTGGCAGATGCGGTAAATGCAAATGGGGCTGAGGGAACTCCGGATTGCCCATCTGACGTGTAAGGCAAGATTGTGAATTGGTATTCACGTCCTGGCGCACCAAGATTTTCAAAACCAGCAGAGGTTTTACTACTTGGCACCATAGTTGAATGTCGCTCAACTACTCGTACAACATCTCCTGATGAATATGTCCCAGACGGGATATCTGGGCCAACATCATCAAATGTAAAATAAGAGCCTGACGCGCTGGTTAGAAAAACATTAGTTCTGTCAAAGTAATTATCAGTGGTGTCGTAGATATTTATCCAATCTCCTACACCAAAACCAGTAGAAGAACTAACCTGACAATAAGCGATATTGCCATCTCGATAAATATCGACAAGCGGATAGGTAATTGCAATTCCAACACTGTCTTGCTCTTCTCGATAAACAATTGCTTCAAATTGTGTTGCGCTTGTATTGTCTGGTGCTTCCCAATTAACAACTACACGATTACTTAAGCCTTGTACTTCGGCTCCAACAGATGTGCCAGTTGGGGCTGATGGCTTAGATGATGTTCCACGTAAAGTAAATGCGGGAATTTCTGCGGCAGATAAACGACCGTAGTTGGCCGCGTATTTTAAATTTGTTGCAATGTCTTCAAAAATGTCACCAAAAGTAACTTCGACGGTTTCGTTACCATTTTCGTCTACCGATGCTCCAATTGCGCTTATTATTCTTTCACCATAAACGCCAGTATCAATTTCGACAAGAACTTTGTCTCCAATGCCAAAATCTTGCCAAGCAGTCATGCCTTCTCTTTCGGCAAAAGTCGCCGTGATTTGCAGTTTGCCATCTTTGACTTTTCGAACCGCAGACGAAGTAATATTTGCAACTGCAGGTGCAGTATCTGAAGTATTCTCGACAAACATTTCTCTGAACCCATAAGTTCCGGTTCGCTCAGAAATCTGTCTATCAAGATTGAACCCATCAGAACCATACACAACAGTTCTTAATTCACTGACAGAGGTTCTAGTTTCAACTGATTCCAACATAGGAAGGCTAAAAAGAAGCGCAGCAGAGCCGGTAGTTAAATCCTCACCAAATGGTTCGTCAAAAATAACAGTGTCAGTAACGAATGGTTTTACTGCGATACTCACAGAGCCGCTAGGTGAGACATGCCAATCAACGCCGGTATTCGCCGAAACTTCATTGAGAACATCTAAAACTGTTCGCCCAACAGCAATATTAAAATTACCGCCATCTTTAACAACTCGACCTTTTGAGTCAGTTTTGCCGAGAGATGCATTTAGAGTGGCATCAAGACTTAAAGGCCAATCAACTGCGTAACCTATTCCGCCTCGGCCGTACAAAGTTTTAATTGTGCCAAAATCCGATTTTTTAGTTGAGTATTCATAGCCGGTGTCTGCTTCTTTAAACAAAATATAAAAAGCGGATATACCCGTAAACGACCCGAGAGAAACTTGAGACCAAAGTATTTCATTTGTTCCAATTTGATTAGAGTTTGAAAGACTGCCATTTGAAGATATTTTCCAAGATGAATAACCGTTAGTATTACCTTCTTCTACAAAGGCAGCACTATCTAGTTCTAAATCGCTAATAGGAGAGCCATCTGCTCTTGCGGTTCGTTGAATAACCCAAGGCGTTGATGCTCCTCCAATAGAGACAATCCAGTAAATACCATTTTGAAAAGTACTAGTTTGATTTTTTACTAATACCGTGTCTCCGACAACAAGGTCTGTAACTCCGTCAATACCGGAGTTGTTGATTGAACCATTTGATGTTGCCGTTAATCTTGCGCCAGAGCCGGGTACGTCAACTTGTGGCCCGTTAGTGTATGTCGCAGACAAATTACCTGTTGTTGCTACTCGAACGTTAAATGCGTATCCAGGAAATAAACGGTCAAAAAATTTTGGTCTTTGTGTGGTCCCTGCAGTTGCTCGGGCTTGATTACTAAAGTCTTCAGGCAAAACTATGCCCCACTCAAGGGCAGAGGCAATACCTCGTCCACCAATGGTTAACGGCTGACTTACTCCTGCTCTGTCTACTTGTACATCCTCGATAAAAAATGTAAAAACCGAGACACCATCTCGACGAATTTGAAGGGCGTATGGTCCTTCAAGTAATGAGTCGCCTCTTTCGGTTTGAAATGCTGCAAAAAATGGGTCAGAAAAATCATGCTCTAAAGTCGCTGAACCAACATCGTTGAGTTGGTCCGATAATTGAATGCTTTTCCAGCGCGGGACATAAGCAACTGTTTGACTTGGATTATTTGCTAGTACAACCCAAACATCCCAGGTTGTTCTAGCCATTAGAAGAATGCCTTCCTATATGAAATAGATACCGTGCCAGTTCCGCCTGTTGCAGAAAAAGTTATATCGTTATTTTGCGGAAATAATTCAAACCAAGATTGGCGCGAACCCGCTCGATAAAGATTGGCAATATCGTTAACTGCATTTTTTTCAAGAGTCAAAGCATCGGTATCAATAATTACTGCTTGTCCACTCGGAATTGTTCCTACGTATCCAATTGAAGACAAACTGCCAATATATGTTTCGTTGGTAATTTTGGGGTTTGTTAAATTCGAAGATGACGTGAACGTAACTGTCATATAAGTAACAGGCGCAGTACCTACAGCACTAGCCGACATTGGGACGGCAACATTTGAGCCAGAAAATGATGCAGACGCGGATACTGATGTTGGAGAAAACCAACGCGGGTCTGGAAATTGAACTTCAACAGTGAACTCTGTGTAATTTAAATCCCTATGGTCCGAAACATTAATTGCACCAACAATTTCGCCATACGCTATTCGTGATGCATACTGGCTTGAATTGTCTGGGTCAATCCGAACATGCGTTACGGTAAGTAGTTCTGGCATTTCGTTAAGCAAATTAAATACAGTGTCGTAGTTTTCGTTAAACTGCGAACGTCTTCCACTCTGAGTTAAAGCAACAGAACCTGTAACTGGTTCATTATCTGTTATCCAAATTGTCCACGTCTCACTTCTTACATCAAGACGCTTTTCTCTCCATTGAGTTCCGTGCACAATTGCTGAGCCAACATTGTCGCCCTTTTTGGCTGGGATGCCTCTTTCTATTGATGACAACATGTAGCCATGAGTTGCTAACTCAACGCCGTTAACGGAATACCATTCAAGAACGTTTGGAAGAACTGCAGACATTTATATCACCCAAACATTCCACTGTTCGCCAAAACCTTCATTCGGCGAGTAATTGAATCTTGAGCCGCTTCTGGAACTGGGTTATTCACGGTCACCATAATATTATTTGCTGCGGCTGCCTGCTGTGTTGGTGCTCCAGCGGGCTTTGTTCTGGTATATCGCTCAAGAGCAGAAGTTGTAACGATAGTCCCAGACACTTTCGGCACAAACATTTCCGGACCACGTTCGCCAACAAGGTATGGCGTCATTTCTTTGACTGGCCCACCCACCGCTCTTGCTCGCGCTCCCACCAAAGTTGTCGCACCGGTTGCTGTCTGCTTGACGGTAGAAACTGTTCTGGTGACAGTGCCAGTGTCAGTTACATCATCCACCTTCCAAGAAACACTTCCACTTCCACTTTTGCTAACCACAGCATTGACACTTACTTTTAGGTTCAATGGTGATGCGTCAAACGCTTCTTGCGCTCCAGTTTTGATTGCTTCCCAAATGGATGGTCCTAAAGTTAATAAATTTTTCTGCAATTCACTATCCGGATTCAGAAGCCCAGCGCTCATATTGGTGAAGTCAGCACCGATTGATTTTGTGAGAGTGTTAACGTTCGCGCCGGTTGTTTGAAGTGTTTTTAAAATCCCGCCTTCACCAAAAAATTGACTGCTAAATGCCTGTCCAGTTACTCCAATATCGTTGCCAAGCGTGGAAACATATCCGCCAACAGTTGAGGCATATCCACCTAGTCTCCCTACATCTTCTCCAAGTTTTGATAAATCTGTAGACCCAACAACAATTTTCCCACTTGCAATGCCAGTTGCGTTTGCGAGGGTGCCATAAACACCGGCAAGTTCTTTGTGGTTGTAATATAGTTCTGCGGCTGCTTCGGTGACATCAGCATATGATTCAAGTACGTTAACTGTTGCTGCAGCAAGATTTAATGATTTATTTTCTACTTCTACAGTCGCATCAATAAAACTATTTTGAGAATTAATAACTTCGTCATTAACCTCTGTTGCTGCCGCTCTTGCTTCGTATAGAGCAATCTCCGCATCAACAAGGTCGATGTAGGTTGCCCGTCCCATCGCATAGTCACGAGAAGTCTTTTCAAAGTCAATTTGCAACTGGTCTATTTGTGCTTGCTCATATCCGGTTACCTGTGCGCCTCCATCAAGCCCAAATCGGGTTTCTGAGTACTGAACCTCTCGAGCGGCCTTCTTTCTTCTATCGTCAAGACCTCGCTGCATATTAATTAATTTTGCAAGTTCTGTTTGGGCCTTGCGGAAATTCAATTGCGAATTTATATAATTACCGAGAGAGCCAATGATGTCTTTCATGCGACCTATTGTCGCTTTAACAAAATCTTGAGCCGGCGTTTCTACGTCTTGTTTCTTTTTTAAAAAGTCTTTAAAAAACTTAGATGCGCCTTTTCTGCCTCCAGATTTATATGCAGCAGCAACAGCACTATCTAGTGATTTAGTAATTGAGTTTTGAAATCCTTTAGATTTTGCTTCTTTTGCAAAACCGACCGCAACACCTGCTGCGGCTGGAGCACCAATTTCTCTAGCCATCAACCTTGAAGGACTCTTTGTTTCAAAGTAATTTTTTGCCGTTACAACAACACCCTGCAATGCCTGCACAAT
>Ga0129333_10002418_pt1 | contig 17367 bp, 14 predicted proteins | sample CPB6_08_DNA_FD_94474 | JGI IMG/M metagenome (GOLD analysis project Ga0129333, IMG submission 94474) | Freshwater to marine salinity gradient microbial communities from Chesapeake Bay, USA - CPBay_Sum_0.6_0.8_DNA | ecosystem: Environmental > Aquatic > Marine > Coastal | place: USA: Chesapeake...
CTGAACGAGAAAATCCCACGGGATTAGGGGAAACCACCGTTAATCTGATTAAATCTTTAGTAATGCGTAGGGGCTTTTTTGGGCCGGATAACTTAGCTAGAATTTTTTTAGAACAAGTTCAAAATTTATCCTATGAATCCTATAAAATTAGTCTTTTGAATTATTTGACCTATTCCAGTACGGAAGAAGAGAAAAAGCAAAAAAAAGGATTTGCACAATTACTTAAACATCGATTGAGCGATCGTTTAAATCAACTCTATCCTGATAAAAATTCAGAGGAAGTGAGTTCTTATTTAATGTTAAGAACTTGTAATCAGGTTATTAACTTTTTAACCACAGAAAACAATCAGGATCCTTCCTATGCCTTCCTCTTATTTGTTTCTCAAGGACACTCTCTATTACTAGCGATCGTTTTATTGAAAATTATTTTGATTTCCCCTGATTCTCGAAGCCATTTAGATTCACGGATAGCAAAATTGGTTCAGTATTATATTCGCTTGAACCAGGAACAAGATCCAGAGAATGTGGGCTATTTTGGCTATTTTCTCGATATTATTAATGTCATCTTGGCAATCTATACGGAGGGGGTCAGCTATAACATCCTCCAACCTAAAGATTCCCCTAACCCCAAGCCTGAAAAGTTAGATAGACTAGGCACCTTTGGGGAACACTTGGGGGAGCCCCCCCCCACAAACCCGTCCTTAGAGACCTATCGCATTTTTGCTCAGTCCCACACGGTAGAGCACCAAGGCGATCGTCCTATGGAGCAAAACACCCCCAAAGGATCTTCCCATACAGTCAATCAGCCCTCTGTCCCTACCCCTACCCCTGTCCCTACCCCTGTACCTACTAAGGTGACAGCATCACGAACGATTCTCTATGATGCGGTGACGGGGGAAGAAATCATTTTTGAAGGGGATCCCCTAAGCCTTTAATCCCTTAATCTCTTAATCTGATTGCAGCGGAAAGCTGAAAAATTAGCGATAGACTAAGGCTAACTTGAACTCTATAAACTTGCTGAGCATCTGCCATGACTGCCCTTACCCTGGCTCCTTATGGTTCCTGGACATCTCCCATTACTGCTGATTTGATTGTTGCCAGTACGATCGGCCTGGTGGGAACAGATTTAGACAATGAACTGATTTACTGGCAAGAGATGCGCCCTCAGGAAGGGGGACGAAATGTGATTGTTTGCCAACGGCAGGATGGCTCGGTGGAGACCCTCACGCCCGCCCCCTGGAATGTCAGAAATCGGGTTCATGAATATGGTGGGGGTTCCTTTACCGTGGCAGAGGGAAAGGTGTACTTCAGTAATTTTGCCGATCAGCGTCTTTACCAACAGGAAGGAGCTCAGCCCCCGGTGGCCCTGACCCCGGCGCTTACCCCTGAAGGGAAGTTGCGTTACGCCGATGGGATTATTGATCCCTACCGTCAACGCTGGATTGGGGTGAGAGAAGATCATCGTAGCGCAGCAGGAAACACCGAAGCAGGAAACACTGAAGCAGAAAATACGATCGTAGCGATTTCCCTCACTGCCGATGCCCCTGAGGATGGAACCGTACTGGTATCTGGTCAAGATTTTTATGCGGCTCCTCGCCTCAGTCCAGACGGAGCGTACTTAGCTTGGATTAGCTGGGTTCACCCCCAAATGCCTTGGGATGGTACGGAACTGTGGGTAGCCCCAGTGCTCGCAGATGGTTCTTTGGGAGAGGCGCAGAAAATTGCAGGGGGAGTAGCAGAATCGATCGTCCAGCCGGAATGGTCTCCGGGCGGGGTTTTGCACTTTGTCAGCGATCGGTCGAACTGGTGGAATTTGTATCGGTGGCAGGGGGATTCCCAAATCAATTCCCAAATCAAACCCAAGGAACCCCAGATTGAAGCCTTATGCCCCAAGGCGGCGGAATTTGGCCAGCCCCAATGGGTTTTTGGCCAGTCTAACTATGGTTTTTTATCAGAAACGGAAATCCTCTGTATCTGGTCTGAGCAGGGGCAGAGTTTTCTGGGCATCTTAGACACGGTGAGCCAACAACTCACAGACTTGCAAGTTCCCTATCGTGATTTAGGAGGACTGAGGGTAAATGGTAAACAGGCGGTTTTTATTGGGGCCACCCCCGATCGCCTCAGTGAAGTGGTGAGTGTAAGTTTAGACTCTGTGCGTCGAGGTCAACCGGAATACCAAGTCTTAAAAACCGCAGGGGAACTCAAGGTTAATCCCGCCTACTTTTCTACCCCGGAACCCTTGACCTTTCCCACAGAAAACGGAGAAGAAGCCTACGGCATTTACTACCCTCCCTGTAACCCAGACTATCAAGCTCCGGCGGGAGAGCGCCCCCCCTTACTGGTCAAAAGTCATGGGGGCCCAACCTCCGCTACTCGCAGTAGCTTAAATCTAGGGATTCAGTATTGGACGAGTCGGGGATTCGCCGTTTTAGATGTGAATTATCGGGGCAGCACGGGCTATGGTCGAGCCTATCGGGAAAAACTCAAAGGCCACTGGGGCATTGCGGATGTGGCGGATTGTGCCTACGGCGCTAAATTCCTGGTGGAGCGGGGATCTGTGGATAACGATCGTTTAGCCATTGATGGCGGCAGTGCTGGAGGCTATACCACCCTCTGTGCCCTGACCTTTACTGATGTGTTCAAAGCGGGAGCTAGTCGGTATGGTGTGAGCGATCTCACCGCCCTGACCCAGGATACCCATAAATTTGAGTCCCGTTATTTAGACAGCTTAGTGGGGCCTTACCCTGAAGCCAAAACCATCTACGAAGCCCGATCGCCCATTCATCATACGGAGCACCTCAACTGTCCCGTGATCTTTTTCCAAGGCTTAGAAGATCGGATCGTGCCCCCCAATCAAGCAGAAATGATCGTCCAAGTTCTCAAGCAAAAAGGGATTCCCGTAGCCTATGTTCCCTTCCCCGAAGAACAGCATGGTTTTCGGAAAGCGGAGAACATTAAACGCTCCCTAGAGGGTGAATTGTACTTCTATGCCCAAGTTTTTGGCTTTCAATTAGCAGAAGCGATCGAGCCGGTGGAAATTTTTAATCTTTAAGTAGTTTCCGAGGATAGTCCTCAAACTTCCCCGCTTGTCCCGCTTGGGAGGGCTGGGGGGTGGGTGGGCTATCAGAGTCAAACGAGGTTGCCGTCTTCCCTCTTAGCCTTGAACAGTCTATAATCACTTGAGTTTAGAGGCTGTGAAACCTCTGCGCTCTATCTTACTCTCAGTACATTCTCTCTGGTACATCCATGTTAACGTCCCTGCTGATTACGGGTAATCAATTTCTGAGCGACCTGAAAACTCATGGCGCTCTTGCACTCTATGCACCCCTCGAAGGGGGATTAGAAGGCCGCTATCAGCGTCGTCTACGCACCAAAGGCTATGAAATGGTTCATCTGACAGCGAGAGGTCTAGGGGATCTGTCGATGTATCTAACAGGGGTTCATGGGGTGCGCCCTCCCCATCTCGGTAAAAAGAACATTGGCCAAGAAGGCGCAGTGGGGCCGATTTATTACATTCCTCCCATTTTGCAGTATCGGCTGGTTAACCTTCCCCCCAAGGCTGAGGGCGTGGTGCTCTGGTTGGTGGAAGGCAATATCCTCTCGGATCAGGAATTAGATTATTTAATCAGCTTGCCCAGTCAAGACTCCCGCTTAAAAGTCGTGATTGAAATGGGCGGCGATCGTCAAGTCTCTTGGAAACCGTTACGTCAGTTAGTGAGTGCGGCTTGAGCTTGTCCCCTTCACCCCTCCGATCGTTGTGGGGGGGGCACTGGTTTAAGTTAATTTGTGGAGCGAGTTACCAACACCTGCCCGCCATTGAGCATTTAACCCGTGTCTATGCCTTAGCGGGTGCAGATTGTATTGATCTAGCAGCGGATCCAGCGGTGATTGCGGTTGCCCGTCAAACCTTGGACACCTTATCAGAATGGGGCGATCGGTTGGGTATAGTGGTCGATCGTCCCTGGCTGATGGTGAGTGTTAATGATGGAGAAGATCCGCACTTTCGCAAAGCCGTGTTTGATCCCCAGCAGTGTCCGTCAGACTGCCCTCGCCCGTGTGTGAACTCATGTCCGACCCAGGCTATCGTTTTTGAAGCGATCGGTCTAGAAGAAAATCCTGATTTACTCAAGACTGAGGTATTCAAGACTGGGGTATTCAAGACTGGGGTACAGAGCGATCGGTGTTATGGCTGTGGCCGTTGTTTACCCGTTTGTCCACTTCAATACATTCACACTCAGTCTTATGTGGTACCAGCGGCGGCATTAATGCCTCAGCTTATGGACGATCGGGGGATTGATGCCCTGGAGCTACATACCCAGGTGGGTCATGAAAGTGTCTTTAAAACCCTGTGGGAAACGATCGAATCTGGGCTGCCCCATCTCAAACTCTTGGCGATCAGTTGTCCCTTTGCCCCTGACGTATTGGACTATTTGCATTGGATTGCTGAACTGATTGATCCCCTCCCCTGTGTGCTGCTGTGGCAAACCGATGGTCGTCCCATGAGTGGCGATATTGGCTCTGGAACTACCCACACCGCTATTCGTTTTGCCCAGGAACTACTCCGCACCGATCTACCGGGATTTGTACAACTGGCGGGAGGGACAAATGCCTATACCGTCCCGAAGTTACTGAGTCTGGGGTTATTATCCCGATCGTCCCTTAGTTCTAGCCCGGATTTGGGTCGCAAAGTTTCTGGGGTGGCCTATGGGAGCTATGCCCGTAAATTGCTGGAGGCTGCCTTAGAAAGATGTCCAGGAAGCGATCGGGTGGAAGATTATACGGCTTGGCTACGGGAAACCGTTGGTGAAGCTCAGGCTTTAGTAGGGCCGTTAAAACAGGGGAGCGGGCAGGAGATCGGGTTGGGCATATAATGACCCGCCCAAGCGCCAAAAAGCCGATCGCTTTGTTGCTGTAAAGCGGCCCGATCCAAGCCCGAAATTAACGACCAGGGAAAAGGAGCGTTGGCAAAGCCACCCATTAATCCCGCCAGGGGGAGCAACCCCGCCCAATTCGAGAACCGTTGCTCAGCCCCAAGACGATCGTTAATATTGCTAATTTGTTGAGCGAAGGCGAGGGTGAGACTAACCCGATCGCTACGCCACGCTAACCAGAGGGCAATCCCAATTTTTTTGAGGTCTGGAGAAAGATGGAGTAGGGTTTCGGTGGTTTGCCAATGTGCTATCCCCTGAGCGAGGGACACCGATCGCTGAATCAGATCAACCGCTACGGCCCAGACAGGCTGAATGGCGGGACAGGAGGAAACGGGAAAACGATCGATAGAATGAGTTCCCCTAGCCTGACTGAATCCCCCGTGGTTTAAGTCGTGGCTTAAGTCCTCAAAAGCAGACAACAGCAATACCAGGCGAGGATCAGGCTGTTGTTTCAGCCACTCCCGTTGTCCTTCGGGCTCCTGAAGCAACATCCAGAGCCAGGGCAGGTCACTCAGCCAAAACCAATCTAGAGGGTCTGGGGTTTGAAAGCCTGGGATTTGGGACTCTGGAGCCGAGGTTTTCAAGCTAGAGATTTCTAACAAAGTAGACAGGGGGCGATCGAGTTGACTAACCTGGGTAATTTGGTCATGGAACCGTTGCCAAAAGCGATCGATCGCACGTTGAACCGAGTTTGGAGGCCCGGTTTGAGGTTCTGGGGCAGTTTGATAGGCTAACCCCCCATAGGCCAGACCCGCAATGCCAGCCTCAAAACGCTGGGACAGGGAGGGGGGAAAGGGAGATACCAGCATAAACAAGGGAGCGAATCATCCATATAGATCGGCTACAGATCAGCTACAAAAAAGCTACACAGAATCTACAGAAATAATCCTTGTAAAACCTGCGGCACCGGCAAGAGAATTAACAGCAACATCCCTAAGGCCATAAACCCTAAAAAGTCCCGTCGATCGTCTAGTTCACTCACATCGTTAAGGGCAGGCTCATCCACAACGGGAATAAACAACAGTAAAAGGCTCCACAACAACAGTTCTGGTTGACGTAGGGATAACAACAGCATAAATAACCGAGTCATTTGCCCTACGATCGCTCCGGTGCGTTGGCCAAACATGGCATGAACAATGTGACCCCCATCTAACTGGCCCACCGGCATCAAATTTAAGGCCGTTACAATAATGCCTAAATACGCAGCAATTCCTATCGGGTTCAAGGACAAGGCGGTTTCGGGCGTAAGGTTAGCCCCCAGTGCCAAGCGACTAATCAGAATTAACAGAAAAGAACTCCAGGGATTAAGAGACTGAAAGTTCATTAAACTCGATTGATCCGTGATGGGTACCACTTCAGAATGGGCAATCCCCCACCACAATAGGGGGAGTGTGATCAGAACCCCTGCCGCAGGCCCGGCAAAGCTAATATCAAAGAGGGCACGGCGGTGGGGAATCGGAGCTTTAATTTGAGTGAAGGCCCCGAAGGTTCCTAAAAAAGTTGGAATGGGAATAAAGTAAGGCAGCGTGGTCGCAATTTGATAGCGACGGGCCGCCAAAACATGACCCATTTCATGGGCTCCTAAAATTAAAATTAAACTCAGTCCATAGGGGAATCCTTGCCACAGGAGATGGGGACGATCGCCGAGATCCGCTAAAGATTCTAAGGGAACCCCTGCAAAAATAGCGCCCATAAAGGTGGTAGTAAACAGGGTAATTAACAACAACCCCAGCGCTAACCCTGGGCGATAAAACCCATTGCAACCCTCAGAACGACGATCGACAGAACGATCGGGAAAGAGTGTCGCCGATCGGTTTGCTACCATAGATTCCAAGGATCCAAAACTGGGATCTACAAGAGGATCATTGTGCAGATTTCCCTGTACATTTTTCTGCATATTTTTCTGAACATTGGGCACTAGGGCAAAAAAGGGTTTGCCTGTCCAATTTTCCTGAAGTAAAACTAAAAAACGATCGCCAAAACGCTGGTTAATATTCGTTTGAATGCGTTGATAGGCTTCGGAAGGATCTGCCCGTAGCTGCCCCTGACAAATCACCGCTTGCAACCGGTACTCCACCTGATGCAGCGCGAACAAATTCCACGGAAAACAATGCTTGAGATCCGCCTCTTCTTCCTTACTCAAGGGTCGGGGCAAAGACGGCGCAGTTAAGGTCGTTTCCCCCTCTAGGGCGATTAACTGCTCTAACTTTTGGGCAGCAGTGGGAGAAAGAGGCGCTAGGGACTCTGTGGACGCTTTAGACTCTTTGGAGAAGTGCTTCCGCCTGTGCTCGGCTAAACTATTACGCACCAATAACCAATACACAAACGGGCAAACCACAAAGGGGCCAAGCATCAGCCACAAGGGTGGCTCCACATCTTGGCCAAACAGGAGCGTCCATACGCCCCAAATGAGGGCAGGCATCATTAAGACCAACCACAAAACCCATAAGGGCGTGCTACCCTGACTCGCCAAGCTGCGTTTCAATAATAAATAGGTAATCCAGCCTAAAAAAAAGAGCCAGAACCATAAAAACATGGTCTACCCTCCCCCCAAAATCCTCTTGCGGTACACCGACAACTGCTCAGGGCAAACTGACGGAAGAGAGCATCTGAGCCAATTATTCTGAGAAAATCAATTCTGAGAAAATAAATTATGCTGAGCAAATGTACCCTCCTCCTAGAGGTTAACATTTTTAGAGTCTTTATTTAGAACCCTGTCGAGGGGGATTGAGTGGTCTCTGCGGAGGGAGTAGGCTTCACAACCGGAAAACTAGCTTCCTTTTCCAAACCCTCTCCAAAAACCTGAGGTGTGCGGCCATCCAGTCCAATTTTGACCGCTTCGGAACGGGCCACATAAAGCCCTACCTTGTCTTTGACTGTCCAGGTTTTCCGAAAACCAGGGGCTACGGTTTCACTGAGGACTACCGTGCCATCGATCGTCACCTCTAACCAGGTTTCTGCTGTGGCCTCTAAATAAAATTTCAGGCTTTGGGGAACGGGAGCAATGACGGTGGGAATGGGCGTTGGTGTGCTCGTAATTACTAGATCCGCTTTTTGCTGCCCCTTTGACCACACCTGAAACCCCGCCACCATGCCCAGTAGCAACGCGATCGACCCCACACCCATCAACACATTGGGGGAAAGTCCTACAGACTGCTGATGGGCAGGGGCATGAAAACGAATGGGGGCTCCGCTGCCAGTTTGGCTCAATTTCGAGGTCGTGGAGGGGGTCAGAGCGATCGTTACCGCATTGCCATCTAGACCCAAAAACTCCGCGTAACGCTTGATAAATCCTTGGAGATAGATCGGTTCCGGCAACTCGTCCAAATGACCTGCTTCTAACGCTAAAATTAAGCCCGATCGAATTCGTGTTTTCTCTGAAACTGCATCAATAGTCAAATCACGGGATTGACGTTGCTGCTGCAAGTAAACGCCTAGTTCTCGCAGTTTTGCTTCTTGGTCAGGTTGCCAATACTTCACCATATCCATGTGTGCAATCCAGTACGTGCAATGTCAGCCCCAAGGGTTGAGAAGTTCCCCCATCCTATAGCATCCCCCGAACTTTGCGACGGTTTCCCTACAAATTCAATAACAATCACGAACAAAATGCTTGAATGGGTGCGCCCTATGGCAAGATCAACGGAGGGACGTTAACCAAACACCATGGGGTGGTGGATCGGCGACCCTTAAAACCTCCAACCAAACCTCCAATTTCTATGGCTGCAACACTGGATCAAATTGCTGAATACCTCGATAACCGGGGCTGGAAGTATCGCCTGGATCGAGAGGAATACCGAATTTATACCGGGGTACAAGGGGATCACGTCGATAACTTACTAATCGTGATTGAACTTGAAGAAGATGGCGAGTTTTTTGCCATTTACGCCCCCCAAGTCCTATCGGGAGTGAGTGGACATCCCCATAAATCATTAATTTTGCAAACAATGCTCAGCATCTCCTGGGAAACCAAGATGTTGCAGTGGGAATATGACCCTGTGGATGGGGAAATCCGAGCAATCATTGAATTCCCCTTAGAAGATTCCACCCTGACCGAACGGCAGTTTAACCGCTGTCTAACGGCATTGATTCAAATTGTGGATGATATGGCCATTCCCCGCCTGCGCTATGTGATGGAAACCGGGAAAGATCCAGGGGATGGGGATGAGGATACCGGCGAACGTCTGTTACTGGCACTTCAAGAAGAAGCACCAGGGCTGTTATCCATGCTGGAGCGGGCCATGGAAGCTCGTAAGTCCCGTGGGCGGCTTCCTGGAGATGCCTGATAGACACCTGAGAGAAAAATCTGAGGCAAACTTGAGGAAAACTTAAGGCAAACTTGAGGAAAATTTGAGAATAGTCTGAGACAATGCCGCGCTTTTTACTAGGGTTAGCGATCGTTTTTTGGGGATGGCAGACGGGTTTTGGCCTCATTGCTATTCTGGCGGCTGTTCTAGTGGAAGCGGGGCACTGGAACCAAAATCCTTGGGATTTGGAGGAAACGGACTTCCGACGCATCGCCAATCTTTGCGTCATTCTGCTCCTCGTGTTGATCGGCTATTTGATCATTTCTCAACTCTGGATGGAAGCCCTCTATCGTTTTCTGTTATGGCTCCCTCTCATTTTTCTACCGATCGTGTTGGCCCAGGTTCACTCCACCCAGGATCGCGTTCCCTTAAAATCCCTGTTCCTCATCTTCGACCAAGACCCTAGGCTACGCCAGACCCGTTTAGATCTGCGCTACTCCTACTTTGCCATCTGTGTCCTTTCTGCTAGTGCGGTGGTGAATCTAGAGACACAGCTTTTAACTTATTACGTTGGCATGACGGTGTTGGTCGGCGCTTGGCTGGCTTTCCATCGCCTACAACAACTTCAGGGACAACAGCCTCGGGCCAAGGGATGGGCGGTGGGGTTGTCTTTAGCCTGTTTCCTGTGTGCGGCCAGTTTTGGGTTTGTGGCCCAGAATGGCGTGCATCAACTCCATCTGAAACTAGAAAGCCAAGCCATTCAATGGCTCAGCGGTTTTTTAACCCAGAACTTAGATCCGACAGAGCGGGACACGGCGATCGGTAAAGTGGGGTCTTTGAAGCTTTCCAACCAAATTCTCTTTCGGGTGTCGGGGCAAACCGTACCTCCCCTGTTGCGGGAAGCGAGCTACAACCGTTACCAAGCCGGAGTATGGGTGACGATCGATGGGGAATTTCTGCCCGTTTCCACCGATGAGAGTGCCACCCAGTGGGATTTACGCCCCAATGCCCAGCAGTTTCTGAATAAGCAGTTCAACCAGACGCTCAAGAATCAACCGTTAAACGCTCCCCAAACCTTGGCAGAAAACCTAGAAACGATCGTCATTCACGATCGACTTCAAAATAAAAAGGGCCTCTTAAGGCTGCCCCATACGGCCCAAATGGTTCAGGACTTTCCAGCGTCTGGGATGAATCGCAACGCCTATGGCACCGTCAAGGTAGAAAGTGAAAGTGACGCAATTGCCTATCAGGTCGCCTTTTTGGAAAAGGAATCGAGTCCCCTGTCCAACCTAGATCAATTACCCCTAGCGGCTGACCTAGAAGTATCACCCTTAGAGCAATCAGCCCTACAACGGATCCTAGAAGAGATCGGCATCACCTCCGCAACCCCTGCTCCCCAAGCCGCTACCCAGATCATCGAATTTTTTCAACAAGAATTTCGCTACTCCCTCGACTTAATTGAGCCCCCCAACCGCGCCGCAGCCCTTCAAGAATTTTTGCTCAATCAGCGATCGGGCCATTGCGAATATTTTGCCACTGCCATGGCCTTGTTATTACGAGAACTAGGAATCCCGGCCCGTTACGCCGTGGGCTTTTCCATCCATGAATTTAGCCCCTTAGAAGGCCAATATGTGGTGCGGGCTCGTCACGCCCATGCCTGGACGATCGCCTATTGGGACAACCATTGGGTGAGCTTAGATCCCACTCCCAGCGATTGGCGCACCGCCGAAGCGGAGGCAGTACCCGCCTGGCAAAAGCTCCAAGACTGGGCTTCCTGGCTGAGATTTGCCTTTCTTCAAGGGTTCCAAACCCTAAGAGAGTCTACTCTCTTACAGCGATGGTGGTGGGTCATGATCCCGATCGTTCTGCTCTATGTACGCCAACTCAATCAGCGTCGCCGGGTAGTCACCCAAGCACCTTTAAACCAAGCTCAAGCCAGCCTATCCCCCGACTACCCAGGAGCAAATTCAGACTTTTATCAGGTGATTGAACGCCTCCACCTCAAGGGCTGGATTCGGGAACCCGCCGAAACCCTCAAACAATGGCTCGATCGTCTACAACAGCAATTCCCCGAAGATGAAGACTGGGACAACTTACGATCGGCCTTAGAACGACACTACCAGGAACGCTTTGATCCAATGGAGAATGGAAAAATCTGGTAACTCAAATTCAAAACGTTCTCCTCATCGCCTTACAATAGGCTTCTGCCAACTGAGTCTCCCCTGAGTCCCCATCGCCCATGAATGCTCTACGCTCCAGCCTCTATCCCCTAATCCACCGTCTAGCCGATCGCATTGAATCCATCTGGAAAACAGAACTCGATCTGTCGCCTTATCAGATGCCCGAAGATTTAGGATATATCGAAGGACGCTTAGAGGGAGAGCGTTTAGTCATTGAAAATGCCTGTTATGAAACCCCCCAGTTCCGCAAGTTACACTTAGAACTGGCCAAAGTCGGTACGGGTTTAGATATTTTGCATTGTGTGATGTTTCCCCGATCGTCCTATGCCTTACCCATGTTTGGGGCAGACCTAGTAGGCAGTACCAAAGGGGGCATCAGTGCCGCGATCGTAGACCTATCCCCTACCAATCCAGAGCGAGTTTTAGAGGAAGCCTATCAACAACCTTTAAATGAAGTGCCCCATTTTGCCTTTTCCCAAGAACGATCGATCCCGGACTGGGGTGATATTTTTTCCCCCTACTGTCTCTTTGTACGCCCCGCAGATACGATCGAAGAAGACGCTTTTTTAGAACGCCTATCCGGTTTTCTGCGGATTCACTGCCAACAAGCGACCGCCGCATCCCCCCTCACAACCCCTGAAGCGGAAGCTCAAAATCTGACAGGACAAAGATACTACTGTCAAAAACAACTTCAGAACGACAAAACCCGCCGGGTTCTGGAAAAAGCCTTTGGTGAAGCTTGGGCAGAGCGTTACATGACGGAAATGTTGTTTGATGTGAAATGAGTACAGATCCCAGACAATCCGTAAGCATGGTGAGCGGGATTGGCGAAATGAGGAGGGTAGTATACTAGAAGAGTCTTGTCTAACCCTTCATTAATATGGAGTAGGTATGGGTTATGTCCCCTAGATCTGTTGTTCCAGATGCTCCCACCCGTGTTTCTAGACCAATTCCTGTACCAGTTGCCCCGCCCTCAAACAATCCCCATTCTGTTCTGTTGGATGTGAGCAATGCCGTGCTTCACGTTACGCCGGAGTCTTTTGAGCAACTGTGTCGGAACAATCCTGATCTACGGCTTGAGTTAACTAAGGATGGGGAATTGATCGTTATGGCTCCAGCGGGTGGACAAAGCAGTGAGCGGAATTTTGACCTAGCTCTAGAGGTGGGAATTTGGAATCGACAAAGTGGCTTAGGACGAGCATTTGATTCTTCCTGTGGCTACGATTTCACAGCGATTGGTGGGGGTAAGTTATCCCCCGATGTGTCTTGGATTGAAAAGTCCCGCTTAGAAGGGGTGGAAATTACGGGGTTTATTCCGATCGTGCCGGATTTTGTGATTGAGTTACGATCGGCCACGGATGCCCTGAAACCCTTACGGCAAAAGATGCAGGAGTATCAGCGGCTAGGGGTACGGCTGGGATTATTGGTCAATCCCCCCAAAAAACAAGTAGAGGTGTATCGCCCCGACCAAGAGGTGGAAATTTTAGACAACCCCACCACGATCGACTGTGGGGAGGTCATGCCGGAGTTTTGGTTGGATATGAGCCGCATCTGGTAGGAATAACAGCAAAGCTACTCCACCTCTTTTGCACGGCGACGCTGCACAAAAGTTAAAAGGAGATAGATCCCCAAAAGATAGCCCCCTGCCAAAATAGGAATTAATAAAGGAGTCGAGCCGTACATCATAGCTATCACCATCGATCGCGCCAGAGAAGAACAAACAACTAACCCAAAACAAACAACCCGCCAAAACAATAGGCAACCGGAAACAGGTCATAGAATTGAACCTGCCCATTCCCTATTCCCTCTGCCCCCATACCCCAAAATCAACTGGAGCCCTAGGGCTATCAGGAAACGGCGTGCTTTTCCAGAGAATCTACAACCGTAAAGCTGTTGCCTACCGATCACAACACAAGGCTCATCCCCACAGGGGCACCCAGACAGGGATAGTCCTTATACTGATCTCAGGTTCGATCGCCTCGCAGGAATACATCTGAACTACTTATCACTTAAAACCATCAAAGCGCGAAACACAGCTACTTTAGGCTGCTACTTAAGACGTTTCTAAGCAATTTCGACCAGCAACCCCCAAAAAAGCCTCATCGATCTAAAGTTAGATAACTTAACAGCAATAAACTGAACTTTACCCAAATCTAGACGCAGACCCAAGGCTCTCCCAAAGCGACCATCGATTAACTATTCAATTTTTAGAATCTCTGCTTATAAGCTATCACATCAAGTTCTATTTGGAAGGGATCAGTGCAAAAATCACAAAAATAGGGAAGATTCTCTACGATCGCGGATCCGAGCCCTGAACCTAGCAAAAATCGGTACTACCCCAGAGTGCCAGAATATTGTTACAATCCTTGTAAAAATTCTTTACAAAGATGCGTAAAACGTTGTCAGGCGACACCATGACTTCCCTCTTTGCTCCGGTTGAAGCTGACCTCGAACTTTTGACGGACAGCCTAAAGCAACTGATTGGAGCGCGTCATCCCATTCTATATGCTGCGGCTGAGTATCTCTTCACGACCACAGGGAAACGGGTTCGTCCGGCAATTGTCCTGCTGATTGCTCGGTTGCTCAGCCCCCAAGGAGAGATTAGCCTCCGGCACCGGCGCTTGGCGGAGATTACGGAGATGATCCACAATGCCAGCCTGGTTCACGATGATGTGGTGGATGAGTCGAACCTGCGCCGAGGCATTCCCACGGTCAATCAGTCTTTTTCTAATCGGGTTGCGGTCTTGGCGGGGGATTTTCTCTTTGCCCAGTCTTCCTGGTACTTGGCTCATTTGGATAATTTACAGGTGGTCAAGTTACTCTCGGAAGTGATTATGGATTTGGCGGAAGGGGAAATTCAACAGGGGCTCAATAGTTTTGATGCAGAATTGACCCTAGAAGCCTACCTACAAAAGAGTTATTACAAAACGGCTTCTTTGATTGCCAATAGTGCCAAGGCTTCCGCTGTACTCAGTGAAGTGTCTCCAGAGTTACAGGAGTGCTTTTACCAATATGGCAAGAATCTAGGGCTGGCCTTTCAAATTGTGGATGATATTTTGGACTTTACCGGCTCTGAGGAAGTGCTGGGTAAGCCTGCCGGATCGGATCTTCAGAATGGGCACTTAACGGCCCCGGCGATCTATGCGTTGGAAGAGTATCCAGGTATTGGGACGTTATTAGAGCGAGAATTTAGTCAGGAAGGGGATTTAGAGCAGGCCTTAGCCTGGGTGCGCCAAAGTCAGGGTATTAATCGGGCGAGGGATTTGGCCCTACACCATGCCCGCCTTGCGGCTCAATGCTTAGAATCCCTAGAGGTTTCCCCCGTACAGGAGTGTCTGTATAACCTGACGGAGTATGTGGTTCGTCGGCTTTACTAAACGTCTATAAACGTCTATCTATCTATTTATTTTGGCGAGCCATTTCTGGAAATGATCCGGATTGCCAAAGCCCCTAGGGGAAGAGTAACGACACTTCTACCCAGCCTTGCCAGGACAGTCCTGGAGAGTTTAACCGAGGATTCCTAGAGGATCCTCTAATTGTAACGATGTCTAATTGTAACGATCGCTTAATCTTAGGAAGGTGGTCACTTTATTTTTATTTAAAAATATTCATAAATTCAGCACAAATCCGTATCAAATAGGTCTAAAAACCTGAGGTTTCGCCTGAATTATTACGATCGGTTTAAGAAACTTAATGTTTGAAAATGAAAACAGGGTTAAGAAGACCTGATTTTAATCTTTTATTTATTCTATTTTAGACTACAATCCCCTAAGTAAACTATTCTAAAACAATGATTGAGTGCTAACGGATCAATCTAAATAAACCCGTCTGAATGATTAAGCTAATCATGCTTGTTCTCTCAGCTTTTTGCGTAGAGATTTTTTTGCGATCGTTTTTAATTTAGAATAGGGACAGTCTTCAGAGGGGTTGCGCTATAAAGAGCCTCAAAGCTTTTCCCAGAAAGGACTACCCGTTTCAGGTTATTCCAGAACGATCGCCTAGATCAGGACAAAAAAACGATCTTTAAAATTATCCTGAGAGCCAAGATTAGCCGGAGAATAATGCTGGTTTATTTCATACTATTTTATTGGAATTTTAGCGGAATATTTTAATTTATATTGCAAAAAATAGATTTATCAGGTTTTTTATTGCACCAGATCGTTTAATATGATGTGCAGTGTATTTCTGAGTTCAAAGAATCTGACATTCGGTGACCCAGACTTACCCTGTTCGAGACGTATCGTTTATTGTTTGTACACCTGCTTAACAGGAGAAACAAGATCATGGCTGTTGAAAAAGTAAACTCTTCTTCTAGCTTGGCTGAAGTGGTTGATCGTATCCTAGACAAGGGTATTGTTATTGATGCTTGGGCTCGCGTGTCCTTGGTTGGGATTGAACTGCTGGCAATTGAAGCTCGCGTGGTCATCGCCTCCGTGGAAACCTACCTGAAGTATGCCGAGGCTGTTGGCTTAACGGCTCAAGCTGCTGTGCCCGCAGTGTAACACCCTCTGAAGGACTGACTATGCCGCTGAAGGACTATGCCTCTGAAGTGGGGAGTATTCACTTCGGGCGAGTCAGTCTTTCCTGGGATGGTATGGCGGGAATGGTATTTCTGGCAACTAACTGTAGAGGCGGGGGATCCCTATGACAAGCTTGAAATCAAAATGGATGAAGGGCAACCAGAAGCGCCAAGAGCAAGATGCCCAGCGCCGTAGAATTGCCCGTACAAGTTCGATGCTGCGACGGGATTCCCGGCAGCAGGTTGCGGACGAACTCCAGGCAGAGTTGGCTCAGTTTCGGAGTGACCGAGCCCAGCAGGCTGCTCAGTGGCACAAAGCAACCTATAACTTTCGGCAATCCTTAGCCCAGGAGCGCCAAAACTTTCAGCAAGAGGTACAGGACTTTCTGGTTAATATCCAAATTGACCGGAGTGTGAATACCGAAATCCTGCATAAGGCCCTAGCTGCATTTCGCTCCGATCTACAACAAGAGGTGCAGCATTGCCTAGCCGAGATGAAGACCGATCGGGAACAGGCGGAAGCGACCCTGAAGGCCAGCCTTACCGCTTATCGAGAAACCTTGCGGGACTCGATCGAAACGTTATTGTCCGCCCTTCAGGTATCCCGCGAGGAACAGGCAGAAGCCCTGGCCGATGAATTAGCCGCGTTTCATGAAGACTTAAGCGTGGCGGTGAGTGACTTTTTGCACACTACCCATCGGGATCGGGTGGCTATGGCCCAACAGCTTAGCCAAATGCGGAACGCCCTAGGGGATCTATTAAAGCAATATCGTCAATCCCGATTTGTGGAGAGCACTCAAATGAAAGAAAGTTTGACTCAATTTCGCCGCCGTCTGGCCCAACAATCGCGGGAGCGGATTGCTACGAGTACCCAAGAACGTCAGACGCGGGCTGCCCAAGTTCAACAATCCTTAAAGGATTTTAGCCAATCCTTGGTGGCTTCAACGGAGCAGTTTTTAACCGAAACGGCCCAGAAGCGTCAGCTACAAGGGCAAGCCCTGAGACAGGATTTGAATCAGTTTTGCCAGGAACTCAGTTCTGGGGTGGATGTGTATCTCTCCCAGTGTCGAGTGGACTTAGAGCAAGCTAGCCGGGTTCGATCGCAGCAGAGCGCTAAAATCCGGGAAGATCTCAAACAGTTTCGGGCTAATTTATATGAAGAGGTGTGGGGAGAAGGCACCCCTGAGCCGATCGCCCCGGCTCCCATCACAACTCGTCCCCCGGCTACCCCTGCGCCGCAGGTGAGCGCCCCGCCGCCTAGCTTTGCCCCCAGTAGCCTCGGTAACGGCAACACCCTCGAAAAAGTCTATCAGTTTGTCCTAGAGCATCCCGGCTCTCGGTTAGCAGAAATTGAAGCAGGGGTTGGGTTAAACCGCATTCAAATTGTGGATGCCCTGCAATCGTTAAATGAACAAAGCCGGATTACTCAGCAGGATCGGGCCTACTTTATCTTAGGAGGTGACCAGTGACTACCGTTCTTCAACCCCGTTCCA
>Ga0129333_10002419_pt1 | contig 17366 bp, 30 predicted proteins | sample CPB6_08_DNA_FD_94474 | JGI IMG/M metagenome (GOLD analysis project Ga0129333, IMG submission 94474) | Freshwater to marine salinity gradient microbial communities from Chesapeake Bay, USA - CPBay_Sum_0.6_0.8_DNA | ecosystem: Environmental > Aquatic > Marine > Coastal | place: USA: Chesapeake...
ATCCAGCGGCAACCATTCCTGCAATGATAGCAAGATTTAAAAACTGATTTAATAATCCAGAAAGTTGATCAAACTGTTTTACGCCATCATTACCAAAAAGATTTTTTACAAATCCTCTAGTTGCATCATAAGCTTTATAACCCCAATCAACAAAAGTTACAAGTCCATCTAAAAGTTTTCCACCAATATTAAGAACAAAGTCTGTTGCTTGTCCTAAAAATTTGACAATAGGAATTATTTTTGGCAAATGATCTACTAATCTTACAGCAAAATATCCTAAGATAACATTACCTATAAAGTTTTTTACCCAGTCCAAAAATCCCATTCTAGGAAGACTTGGCATTTTTACATTACCAGATTCTACCTTTGGTTTTGTCTCTAACTTTTCTTCTATCTTTTCACGTCGTTTAGAACTTTCTTGTTTTTTTGCCTCATTTAACTTTTTCTTTTCGGAGGCTAAAGTTCCCTTCAATATACTATCAATTTCAATTACTTTAACTTTAATAACTCCTATATTCTTTGCGGAGTTTTCATTTAGAACAACAGAGGAAGATCCTTTAATATTAGTCTTATTAACTTTAGCAAGTACACCACCTTTCGATGATGGTAAAAACTTTTGAGCATTGATTGCCATCTTTTTATTACCTCATCATCCCAAGAGTTTGTTGTTTTGATCTCATTCCATTTGTAGTTGCATTAAAATTAGGGACTTTAGTTTTTGAACTTCCTCCTCTAGAGGATGTAGACTGATTACCTCTGGGTTTCACATAAGTAACTTTTGGTTTAGGTTTTACTGATTTATTAATGGCAGCAGACTTGGGTTTTGTTGCTGCTATCTGTGCTTGTTTTTGTTTGATTGCTTTTGATCCTCCCCCAAACCAACCCAACTTATCATACCAAGGTCTTTGAGATTTGACTTTTTCTTCGTTAGATCTCTTTTTAGCAAGCTTAGTAGCTTCAGCTCTCATTTTAGATTGCTCTGCTGCCATTTGCGCTTTTGTCTTTTGTCTTCCTGTTTTGGGATCTAAACTATTCCTATTAACAGTTCCTATCTTAATTTCACTGCCAAGTGCCCTTTGATTCAGCCAACCTATATCTTGGGCAAATCTCCCCAACATAGATGCCCCAAAATATGTTGCATCACTTACAGAACCTTTCATTAATCCTTGTTTTGCTAGTTCTGCATACTCAGCTACAGTTCTATTGAAGTTATATCTATCATCACTATAGAGAGTATTTCCACCGCCAGGTTTTGTACTTGCAGAAAATCTTCCAAGAATAGAATTAAAAGAAGCTCCTCTTGGTCCAAGATCATCTGTATATGCACCCCCACCTTTTGCTCCCTTATTGATGTCTTCTTGATTCCAGTTCATTCTAACTTGCCCCGTTTTAGGGTCAACATCTAATCCACTTTTGCCCATAGTTTTTTCTATGGTCTTTTGTCTCATTTCATCAACTTCCTTATTAGAAAGAATTTTAAAAGGTCTTCCCACAGGACCCAGAAGAGCTTTCATAAAAGTCAAATTTCTCATCATAGTAGCATTACCACTTGGAATCGGTATTAATCCTTTATCAGCTATTTCTTTGAATGGACCATCTGGCAATTTTTGGATGAACTTGTCGCCAAGAGAAATCATCTTGTCCTGAACCTTTTCCATTCCAGCAGCGCCCTGCTGATATGTTTTTGATGAACCCATTTTCTTAAAGGCATCAAAAAATCCAACACCTGCTTTTTTAGGAATCCCCGCAGCCGTATTAGCTGCATCCATCGCTTTCTTTTGTATCTTACCAGATTGAATATCAGATAATGCTTGATTCCCAACTTTCAAAGCTTGATCATAAAGTCCGGCACCAAATTGAGTACCAGACTGCATGAGTTTAGATATGTCTTTTTGAAGTCCACCACCCTGCAAATACTTTTGACTTTGTGCTGCAATATTCATTCCAGCATTTCCAATGCCAGACAAAGATCCACCAACTGAAGATTGAACTTGCCTGGACAACTTATCTAAAAATCCAGTATATGTTTTTGGATCTTGAACATTTATACCTTGACTTCTAAACCAGCTATCAATATCAATAACATGTTTTCTCATGTCACCAATATTACCTATTCCACCTCCACCTGCAGCATAAGTAGTTCCCCTAACAATTTTTGGTTTGTTAGTTCCTCCACCGGCAGCATTCATTGCCTCTAGAGTTCCAAGTCCCCATGTCTCTACAGCTCCACGAGACATAACAAACTCACCATCACTAAGCATTGCGGGGATTTTATCTACACCTTTTTCCCCACTTACAAATCCATTGGCAAACCCACCACCAGAAAATCCATAAGATTTTGTTTGTCCCGTTTTTAATACTGATATTTGCTCATCAATTTCAGATCCAACACCTTGCATTTTTTGGAAGATGTTTAGATTAGCTTTTTGCTGTTCTAATGCTCTTATTTTATCTTCCGTTGACCCAGGTTTTGATTTTGTTTTTCTCTCCTGCTCATCAACAGTTCCAGGGAACATTGCAGGTATTGTAGCTCCTGCAGTAAACAACCCAACGGCTGCAGCTGCCTTAGGATTCTTGCCAATAAATTTTAATATAGATGGTATGGCAACTTTACCAATGCGGAAAATAAATCCGCCTATCATTTTAGTTAAACCTAAAGTTAGCCTACCAAAAGAAGTTCCAAATAAAATATAAGAACCAATAAGTGCTGGCCACCAATCTTTTACAAAACGAATAATGGACTTAACTTTACTTTCGTTTTTAGGATCACCTAACCACTCAACAAGTTTATAAACTATTCTTCCAAGTATGATATTTGTAAAGAATTCAATTACCCTATCAAGTAAAGATTTTACCGGCGCTATTATTTTTTCGGCAATTTTCTTTAAACCTTCAAATCTTTTTTCAAGTTTACTTTCAGCAAGTCCTCTTTTTTCCTGCTCTGCTTTTCTTTTATCATAAGCAGATGCATCATCAGATATTTTTTTCTGTTGCCTTAAAGTATCACTTATTGAAACTATGGCAGAAGTGATTGCAGAAATATTACCTTCTAAACTTTTAGATAATGGAGAAGCACTAATAGAAGTTCCAGGTAGAGCTTTAGTTGCTGTTCCTGCTATTTTTCCCTTTACGCTACCAACAGTAAATGATTTGCCAGATATCTTTTTCTTCTTTACTTCAAATCTACCTTTGTCTTTTTTGCTTTTAACTCTTTTATACTCATCAGTTAAAAGCATAACCTCTTCGGTAGGAATTGTTTTTTTGGTCATCCTACCCTTGACCATTGCCTCTTTAATAAGAGTCAGATAAGTTTCATAATCTAAATCAAAAACATCATCAAGCCCGATGAGCCTTAAAATTCTAACATCAATTTCTTCTTTTTGATTAGAAATGGGCATTGCTCATCTGTTGTTTTTGTTTTAACTCTTCATCTTCAAGATGCTGTTGTAATAAAGCAACATAGATGTCTCGTTCCCAAGGCATCATATTCTCAATATCCGTTAATGAATATTTATGATACTGCATTAACGAAAAATTTAAACGAAAATAATTTTCAAGGTCCATATGGACCATCCCTATGCGAAAAAAGATGCTAAGCCCTCAAGCACAACTTCACTTTCAATTTCGGTTACTGGATTTTTAACATTAATAGTATGAGAAAGTTTGGGCATAGTCTCAAAGAACTTTTCAATATCTTTGAACTGAGAAGAGTTCATTGACTCTAGAAAATCGCCAAGTTCTTTTTTGGAAACATCAGCGGTAGCCCAAACTTCATCTTCAGTAAAAATCTTATCAATACAAGATGCGATTAAATCAAATGATTGATCCATTGCATTCTTATCATTAAAATCAAAGTTACTCTTAATAAACTGATCTAAAGATGGATACTTCATTTCCATCATAATAGATTCATCTACTTTGATTCTCTTACTATGTTCATCATTTTTCTGAACTTGAATATCATCAAGATTTATTTTCACAGGTACTTGTGTTTCGCCATCATCTGGACAAATAATATTAACTTCAATCTCTTCCCCAACAGACTTACCACGAATATTTAAAAACAAATATTCAATATCAAATGTAGGAAGTGCTTCTACTTTAATGTTCTTGGTTAGAATACAGTTTTTAATGACTGTTTTAATTGCTGTTGTGATTTGCTTTGTATCTTCGCTTTCTAAAGCAATCACAAGTAGTTTTTCTTCCTTGACAAGAAAAGGTCTATATTGAATTGTTTCTCCTGTTGATGGCAATTCAAGTTCATATGATGGTGTTGCAATCTTTGGTAAAGGCATAATGTCCTATAGATTTTTCAGGTGTGATTATTTATAGGGCGTGGACAGAAGAAAAAGTGTCCACTCACACCACCAAGCAAGACCGTTTTGCCTTATAATAAGGAGGTAAATAACTAAGGCAATGCGTCGGTTCTTTTTTAGTCTAGTATTCCTTTATGGAGTTGGTCTTTCAACTTACTTTGCTTCTTGGGGAATTCGTGATATGCAAGCATTAGAAAAAGCAGTTGCGGTGGGAGCTCATCATGAAGAGATGCGACATCGGTTAAATGTCTCCGCAGAAGGAAACTGGTTTCTATTGGCAAACTTGATTGCAGTAACCGGTGCTCTTGGCACGATTGGAACCTCTAAAAAAGATGATTAAACTTCTAAAGTATACTCTTATTGGTTACTGTGCTATATTAGCATTTGCATATGCATTTGCATCCGTCATCCCAACCCCACCAGCTAGTGTAAGAGAGGGTTGGGATCAAGATTTTCAAAAGTAAAAGAGGGTCTTCGGACCCTCTTTTTTTTATATACCAGCAAATCTAGCAGTAGGTCCTGTATTTCTTCCAACATATGGGAGTCCTGCTTCAACTCTTCTATCAATAGAATTACCAGAAGCATTCGCTGCAGAAGTGGGAACTCCACCAGTTGATAAAGCACCCGCACCCTCAAGGCCAGGTAAGGTAGCATCACTTGTACTGAACTGAGCATTATTAAATGCTGCTTGTTGTTCTGGAGTTGCTGGTTGTTGAGACTGACTTTCAGTTGATTTTGTACCTTGAACCAAAACATATCTAAGATATGTCATTGACACAGTACACTTTAACAATGAAGAGGAATCATAAGAAACTGGCATTGAAGAAACGCTGATTGGAAAACTTCCAATAAATTGATATTCTAAAGTATTACCAGTGCTCTCAAAATCTCTCTCAAATTTTCTAACGACAAGTCCCTGTTTACAAACATAATCATCAGGATATCTAATCCTATAAAAATATTCCATAGATTGAGATCCAGCACCCTTGTCAGATTGTTCCGAAATACTTTCATCTACAATATACTTAACCCAAGTTTCAAAATAACGAATAGGTGTATAGTTCTGGGCATCAACATAAAAAGTTAAATCTATTCTATCATCATAAACTCTTCTATAAGCGTGTCTTTCCGTAACTCCGTGAAAGTCGCTTGTGAGTTCTAAAGTAGCTAGATTAGATCCAGGTAAAGTTGCCTCACTGCATAAAAAGTTTATCTTATCCATTCCCAATGGTCCAAGGTTGGGAACATTGTTGTTCAAAAACTCAGTCCAGTTACTACCACTTGGTTGAGGAATCTCAACTTCAAAGTGAGAAGTTAGGGCAGGTCTAAGTAGGTTTGCTTTTATTTCTGCTAAAGTTTTTGCCCTTGGCATTTATAAATACAGATAGTCTTTATATATTATGTAGTAGGGATAATGGCAGAAAGTATTAAGAGTAAATACAAACCATCATACCCCAACAAATATAAAGGAGACCCAAATAATATAATATGCAGAAGTAGTTGGGAAAGAAGATTCTGTAGTTGGTGTGACCTAAATGAAAATATTGTTGAATGGGGAAGTGAGGAGTTTTGGATACCATACCTATCTCCCGTTGATAATAGAGTTCACAGATACTTTCCAGATTTTATTGTAAAAGTCAGGGAACAATCTGGGCAGATTAAAACATATGTGGTAGAAGTAAAACCCAAAAAACAAACTGTGCCACCAAAACAAAAATCAAGAGTGACTAAATCTTATCTGTATGAGTGCAAAACTTATGCAGTAAATCAAGCAAAGTGGAAGGCAGCAAAAGAGTTTTGTGATGATAGACTTATAGACTTTAAAGTCATCACAGAAGAAGAGTTGGGTCTAAAATAATGGCTGAAGGTTTCGGTAAATATACAACCATTCCACCAAGAATGAAAGAGTTGAAAAAAAGAATATCAACTTTGGGTTCGGCAGATCCGGAAGATTTAATGCTTGTGATTATGGATGTATTAAAAAAAGAAGTATTATATCCTGAACCAGGAAAGTTCTATACTTTTGTTTATAATCCAAAAACTCCAGACATCGAATACGATCAACACCCATTGATTGCTTGTACGGAACTGCAACGGTGGGGATTCAAAGCAGTCAACTTCCACTGGAGAGAATCAAGAAACTATACTTGGGAAGAAGTTGCTGGAAAACTTCATGTTATTGAATATGATGAACTTGATGAGATGCTTTCTATACCTTATGCAAAATTCCGTCTAAATAAATAAAAGTCCATATCTAATGGCAACAACAACGAGCAATCCTTCTAAAGTAGGAAATAACTATTATAAAACATCAGTAACAACAAATGCAGATGGATCTTTGTCTGCAACTACATTTAGAACTGATGCTAAAGGGACTAGTAGCACAGCAGTATCTACAGTAAACACTGACAAAAACGGAAAAAATACAACAAGATCTTTTTCCTCCGGTGCTACTGATGCGGAAAAAAAGGCATTTTCAGATCCAAGTTCGGCAGAAAGTAAGGCATATTCCAACCAAGTTCAGTCATTAAATCCATACGGAGCAAACGCAACAGCAGAGCAAAAACAAGTAGTAAATAGTGCTGCTGGAAGTCCAAATACTGCAACAACACAAGAGGACGCCGAACAACAATTAAAATCAGAACTATCAAAAGAAGCATCTGGAACTAGGAATTCTTTTCCTGGAGCAAATGGAGGAACCCCTCTAAAGTATCCAAGGAATCTTGCAGATACAAAACAAGATGTAATCAAGTTTAAAATGGTTAAGTATTCGCCCAAAGAACTTGATAAAACTTCACAAGATAAGAATACTAGTGCGTTTAAAGATAGAAGAGCAATCAACGATAAAAACACAATAGGAGTAGTTGTACTTCCTATTCCTGCAGGAATAGGTGATGCAAACTCAGTTAACTGGGGATCAAATGAAGTAGGTCCACTACAATCAAACATGTATAACATCGCAAATGCTGCAATAACAGGAGGTGGAGCAGCAGGAGCAGAAGCTGCAGGTGGAGCTGTTGAAGGAGTTCAAAATAATCCATCAGATGTTGGAAAGGGACTTGCAAACTATTTTGCAGAAGCAGCATCTGGAACAACAAATATGCTCTCAAGAACTCAGGGAGCAGTATATAACACAAACATGGAACTTCTGTTCAATGGTCCATCATTAAGACCATTTAGTTTCACCTTTAAGTTATCTGCGAGAAGTAAAGATGAAGCAAAAGATATTAGATCAATAATCAGATTTTTCAAGCAAGGAATGTCGCCCATAAGAACAGAATCTCAACTATTTCTAAAAGCGCCTCATACATTCCAACTCGAATATCTTCATATAGGAAAGTCACATAGTTTCTTGAATAGGTTTAAAGAGTGTGCTCTCCAATCATTCACCGTTGACTACACTCCAGAAGGTCAATATGCAACCTTCTCTGATGGTGCTATGGTTTCCTATCAAATCACAATGCAGTTCCAAGAACTAGAACCAATCTTTAATGATGATTACTCAGATATTGATCAAAATAAAGATACCGATATAGGTTACTAAAATGTCAAGATACTTCCGCCAAGTTCCAGATTTTGAATATGTTAGCAGACTACCAGATGCTAAGATTGGAGATTATTTTCCTGTAAAAAACTTATTTAAGAAAGGGAAATTAAGAGAAGACATTTTTCAAAATCTGGCATTCTTTACTAAGTACAAAATACAAGGAGATGATCGTCCGGATAATATCGCATTTAAAGTTTACGGCGATTCAACTCTTGATTGGTTAGTTCTTATTTGTAATAATGTCGTGAACATTCAGACAGAATGGCCAATGACTCAGCAGGCATTTGATACTTTTCTTCTAGGAAAGTATGGAGATTATGAAACTCTTTATAGTGGTATTCATCATTACGAAACACCTGAAATAAAGAATAGTCAAAGAGTAACAATAGTACCTGCAGGACTTCAAGTTCAACCAGATTATTCTATAAGTTTTTATGATTACTTTATAGATTCCGTAGAGACTTACAATAACATTGCAATTCCAGTAACGAACTATGAGTATGAAGAAAAGATTGAAAATGACAAGAGAAATATATTTACATTGAAACCGAGATATCTAAATGTCGTTATTGATGATATGCAAGATATTATGACATATAAAAAAGGTTCCAGTCAATATCAGACTGAAACCCTTAAGAGAGGAGATAATATTAAACTCTACGAATAATCACTCTTCAGCAAGACGTTGGAAATATGCCAGGGCATCATCTTCATCTTCATCATCTGAAGGGCGACGAGCGGAAGATTCCACTACAGGAAGTGAAGGAGACTTGGAGCGAGCATAGGACTGCTCAAGTTCTTCCACTACACGATTCTGAACTGAAGAAGTTTGATCATATGCCTCAAGTTCCTCTTCTTGCTCCATCACAGCACGAGACTGAGTAGGAGAAGTTTTCTGACCAAGAACATACTTTAGACGCTTCTCAAGATCTTCATAAGACTTGAACTGATCTGGGGCACTAAGTGCAGTCAACGAATACTCTTTCTTCCAGAGGGCTTCCAGAGCATCGTCATCATCCAGTAGTGGTTCAACTGAACCAAATTCAGACTTGTCGTAGTTCCAATACCCATCTTTCTTTACGATTTTGAGTTTGAAGTTAGCGCCCTGCCAGAAGTCAAAGGGATTGATAGGGGTTTCATCCTCAAACTCAGGTTGCATTGCTTCCATGATCTTATCAAAGATCTTCTTACCGTACTTGAAGAGGAAAACTTTGCCTTCGTTATGAGGATTTGTAGGATCTTTTACAACATAAATGTTGCTGTAATAAGACAGTTTACGCTTTTGCTTACGAACAGTTTCTTTGTTTGCTTCGGAACCACTATTCCAAAGTTCACGATTGTACTCAGAAACAGGATCTTTCTGACCAGTGGTAGTCAGAGAGTTTTCAATATACCAACCACCAGGACCTTGGAATGCATGAGAATACATCTTTGTCCAAGGAAGTTCTTCACCTTCAGGAGCAGGAAGGAAACGGATGACTGCAAAACCGTTACCAGTCTTGTCCATTTCTGGTTTCCAAAGACGCTCATCAGCACCTCCAGAAGTTGTACTCATCTTCTCAACTTCCTTCACCAGTTTGGAAGTGAGCGAACCAAGAGTGGATTGTTTTTTGAGATCTGAAAAAGACATACGGATTACCTCGTATTAGTAGGATTTGGCTTTTGGACGTTGCTTAAGGGATTGTCTAGCCCACATCTATTCTACAGGTCAGACCCTGTTTTGTCAATCTGCTCCTTCATCACCTCAAGCATCTTAGACATGTTATTAAGAATGATTTTCATATCAGTACCAGGAGGCATACCCATCATGATTGCAGATTGAGTAACTCGTTCTTTCATTTCAACCGCTTCAGGATCATCAGATAAACTCAGTCTTGTGTAAAGAACTTTTTGTTTATCTAAAAGGGTTTCTAGAACTTCAACATGTTCAAGTTTTTCTTGTTTTGTCATGGTAGGAAACTTAAAAATGTTTCCATAGATTTGCTCTTGAAGTTCTGCAATCTCTGTCATCTCTGCACGGACGACTTCGGAACTAAAGAAACTCATTGATCCTCCAGAATAATCTCTTTCAAAATTTTACGAAAACGAAATATATCAATATTTAGAAAAGGATTATATTTTTTAATCCTGCGACTGACGGTTTCCCACACTGGGTCTTTGAGTTTCTTATCAAACGTGTTCCCGTACAGGAATATTCTATCATATATCACCATGGTTTCTAGGCTAATTTTCCCGCTCAGGAACTTTTTAAGTAGGGGTGGATGTCCTTTAGAACAACTGAAAACATCCTCAAATTTGTTTTCCCCAAATAGTTGCTGAGTTTCTTCCTTAAAAACATAAGACAGGGATTGAATCTTCTTTTGCCACTGTTGATATCTACCTTCACCCTCTTTCATCATTTCACCAATCCAAAGTGTTTCTGGATCAGGACAAGAGACAAAGTTAGCAACAAAAAACTCTACAACTTCTTGATCTGATTTTTGTCTGGATACTCTCTCAAACCACATTCTATCTTTTCGTTTGTAGAATGACTGCACAGTTGCACGACTCTTTCCACAATATTTAAAGTAATCATAACTGTCTTTAGTGAAGTGATTCTTCAAAGAAAGATAGCATTTATAGGCATCAAAAGGAACCACAGTAATCATTCAAAAAAGTAATATAAAGATTTTTTACCGGAAAAATTTTAGCAGGAAAATCAGATTAAAAAACTAGTTTTGCCCTGGAACTTTTCTTCAGGAAGTTAAGTTCCATTGCTTCATACTTAATCTTTTCCTTCAATGGTTTTGAAATAAGTTTAGGGACTGATTCCACATCAATATTATTCTGTTCACAAAAATGAACTATCGCATCGATGTAGTTCATATCTGAACTATGAACAAGTCCTTCAATCTCTTGAGCAAAACGAGACGGGCAGAAGAATTTACTTTCTAATACTTTCTCTAATTCATTCTCCATCTGACCTAGTATTGTGATGTACAAATTCTTTGATATAACGAACTAATAACTTAATATAGTCCCCTTTGTTTCTTTTGTCAAACACCTTGACTTCTCCACCAGGAGTTACCATTAAAGTAATAAGTTTCTTTACTACCTTACCAGTCAGTTCGTAATATGCGGCAGCATAAAATGTCTCTTGAACAAAATAGTTTTCAATCCATTCCTCAGGTTTGATTTTTTCCGAGGTCTTAAAGTCAATGACTGCTAACTCTCCATCATATTCAGCAATACAATCAACTCGTCCCGCAAGTCCTAGGTATTGAGAATAGAGAGTCCTTTCAATTGCATGAATATTATTTATCTTATCAAGTTCTGGTTTTAGATGATAAAACATAAACTTTGTCATGGGTTGATAATCATCCCAGTTCAGTTCTTTGTTTTCCAGATAGTCTTGGCAGACTTGGTGAAAGTCAGTACCTCTTGCTGTTGCTCTCTTTGTAATACGATTTGCTTCTTCAAGACCAACACGTTGTCGCCACTTCACAAAGATTTGACGATTATAGAAAGAAGTGACTGAAGTAATAGAAGGCACCCACTGTCCATCAGGAAGATTGTACAAGCGGATGCCGTTCTGTTCTTTTTTTTCTAACTCAAGATCACCTAAAAAATTCTGATGAATAAAACTCATACACCGACTTCCATTTTAGCAAGAATATACTCTTTAACAAATCCAGACCTTACGATATCATCTACACCAAATTCAACAATATCAATAGAAGGCATAATACGAAGAACTTTCATGAAGTCAATGATTCCATTCTTTTCATTAGTTTTAATAAGATCAGATTGAGTAGCATCACCACAGAACATGATCTTACTGTTTTCACCTACACGAGTGATTATACTATCAAGTTCATGATAGTTCAAGTTTTGAAACTCATCTACAATAATGATTGCATTGTCCAGAGTAGTTCCCCGAATAAAAGAAGTGCTCCAAAAACTAATCGTTCCTTGAGTTTTGAGGTTTCCATAAAGCATCTCAAAGTCTGCATCTGTAGCCAGTTGGAACATGTATTTGACCATGTTCTTATATGGGATTTGATAAAGACTAGATTTATCTTCATGATCTCCTGGAAGGAAACCAATCTCACGGGTAGCAACAAGAGATCTGACGATATATATTTTTTCGTATGGAGATCTTTCGTCTAGAACATCTTGCAGTGCGTTGTATAGAGTAATAAATGTTTTACCTGTACCGGCACATCCATAAGCAACTATATGTTGACCTTTTTCATATGCTTCATATAAAAGTTTTTGATTTTCTGTGAGAGGTTCAATGTCTCTCATCAAATCTGCACCAATTGGTTTTTTGCGCTTCATTTGTTTCGCAGTCATTCCAACACCAATCGGTTGGTCATCTACTCTCTTTCTTCTTGCCATAGAATGATTAAAATGGTTTTACTTTTGAACCTGGTGCTTTTGATGCCGTTTTTAGAACATCATTCCATCCTGGATGTTTGGAGACAAGTTTATTTTGCCAATCCCCAACTTCTCCAGGGGTAGCACATCCTTGTGACCAATCTCTTTGCCATTCAGGATTATCTTTATACCACTGCTGAATGTCATGAACGCTCATTTCAACGACTTTCTTTTCACCAGTTTCTTTGTGAACGATTGGATAAATTGCCATAGGTTACATAAAAATATAAGAGTATTTATTCAATAGTAATAGAAGGTGCATCTACACACTCCTCACATTTTTCGTCACGAACCCAACCAAGTGCTTCAGATACTGCAGGGAACTGACAAGTAAAAATACAACGAATCAGTTCTGCAATCTCCATATGTTCCTTTTGAGTACCGTGTGCAGAACGCAGATCAATGTAATGTATCCATGACCTTACAGAACCGGTCATATAGAGTCTTGTGGGCGTCGCCAAGGGCAGTACGAACCTTGCACACTCCTTTGCCACGCCCTTCTCTAGAAGGCGGTTGTAGAGGCGCAGAGACTGCTCAAAATGAACACGGATATCTTCAAGCAAAGTCAGTTTGAGGTAGTCTGGCATATCGTCAATAGAGTTCTGACGATTCTTAGTATCCTGACGACGTAGTTCAGGAAGAGGAATAGTATTGTTTAGAAGATTTGCATCAGCATATCGTTGTGAAAATTCTTGATATGTAAAACTACGGTGGCGAAGAATTTGAGCAGCGATACCACGAGTAGTATTGATCTCAACAGTCATCGTTGCTTGCTCAAAGATGCTCCAATGTTGATGTTGAATGCAGTACTTGAGCAGTCCAGAAAACTTATCGTTCTGTTGGTTGTTAGGATTACTTACACGAGCACAGTATGCCATGTGCTTTTCTGCGTCTGGTGTAACACTAATCAGTTTTACTTCTGGTTTCATAAACTCAAACTCAGTCGGGATATCCATCATCGTCTCCTTCATAAAATACTTCGTCGTAATCATTAATATAAGGTGCTATTTGTTCGTAACTTGCTTTATACGAATCTACATCAGAATAAATCTCTGACTTCAAACATTCTACCAGAGATTCAAGGTTTCTGACAATAAGCTTAAGCTTTTCTCTATCCATTTTTATTAACCCTGACAAAGGTAATTATAGACAAAAAAAGAGAGGGAGTCAAGTCCCTCTTTATCAATATTCCAAATACCTAACCTCATCAACAAATCCAGCATCAATTGCAGTCTTAATCATTTCGTCTGATGAATTTCCACTCTTTGGTTTAGATGAAAAATAAATCACATACTTTGCATTTGGATATTTTGCTTTCAGTAATGCTCCATTACATATAGCTTTTTTCACATTGTCAGTTCGCTGAGCACCTGGACGTTTCTTTCCGCCACACTTACCACCTTTTGCTTCGCCATACTCTAGAGTTCCATTCTTTTCTGCGATATAATCTACATTAACACCAATACCATCTATTTTAGAATTTGTTGAAATGATCTTATATCCACTGTCCAAAAGGTTCTTTTCAACTAGTACTTCAAACTCACTCCCAGAAGCAGTGCTTTCCGATTGGAAGTTTTCAGATTTCATAATCAATCCATAGAGAGACACTGACAGTCTAGCACAAAAAAAGGAGGGAATCAATCCCTCCTAGAATATCAGCGCATTGCCATTGCTAGTTTTGCCTGATGTTTACGCTGTTCTTTTTCTTTTTGCTTCTTGATTAGAATAAGTTGCCAGTTATTGTTTTTCATTTTTTCTCAACCTCCTTAACAAACTTTACTCCACGATACTGGGCATCGTATTGTTGAGGTTGTTGCTGCGCTTGTTCTTGCTTACGCACTTCGGTGTCATAAGGGACACCACGATATACTACTTGTGACATTAGGTTTCTCCTTAATTTTGAGGCTAAAGAGCGTTCCTTCAGTCGGCTTTTGCGTTCGCTATTCGCAAATAGCGAATGAACGTACCGTTCCGAGTCGGCTTACTTCCGTCCCATATGGGATGAACGTAGAGGTATTATAACCTCATTGCGGATATTTAGTCAACTATTTTTGTAATATTTGTTACCGTTCTATGTAACTTAACGTATGATTTTGAGCATAAAGTTGTTCAATAATAATATCACATCCAATCTTTGGATTACAATCACCACAAGTATAAACATCTACTGCTGCTTTTCCTTCTTCTGGCCAAGTATGAATACTGATATGACTCTCTGACAATAAACAAATTACAGTAACTCCCTGTGGTTCAAACTTTTTAGATATTGTTTGAATCACAGTAGCACCACTAGCAACTGCAGCATTTTCTAGTAGATCTATAAGACAACGCTCGTCGTCCAAAAGGACAAACGAGCATCCATACAAGTTAAGTAAATAATGCTTTCCCATTTTACAGTGGATTTTCCTCCGCTTCCTTTAACAATGAACTCACAACCTCTTCTGTGCCGTCCATTGTTTTGATAGCGAACAGAGATGATTTCTGATATTTTTTTATTTTTTTATATTGCTTGATTACATAGTCAATATTATCTAAGTCAATTGTAATTTTCGCATCCTTACCAAGTCTTCCTTGATTTGGATCTCCACCAAAACCTGCTGTCATTTTCTTTTCTTTTTTTCTGGTTGTTTGTACCCCCAAAGTTTAGGGTTAGTTCTTCCATATCCAAAGTCAATTTTTTGAACCGAACCTGGACCATACTTATCATAGTACATATCAAAAATACGAGTTCTAGTTCCTCTAGTCAAATCAACATGATCTTTTTCATCAACAGTATACCAAATAAGGTATGCATCACTTGGAAAAGAAGAATCCTTTGCTCTATCTAAGGTTGTTTTTTCTAAAAGAATATCACAACCATAACTGCTAGGCAGAATAGTTTTTTCCTCTTTTCCATACTCTGCCATATTTTTCTCCGTGCTAACTGCAGATGTCATGAACGACCACCCCAAGTAATATCAGGGAATGCTTCTTTGACATTTTCAAAACTTATCTTATATTTATCCGTAAGTTTCTTATCCTTCGTAAGAATTAATACCTCTGCTTCACGGGGGTGCAGTCCCTGTAGAAGATTGATAAACATCATCTCCCTACGAATTGTAGTAAGACCGTTGTTACCACCCTTTACATAGTGATAGAGATTTTGATATTCTCTACGAAGGGATGTTTTTCCCCTCCCGTCTAGATCTTGTCCCGTAGCAGACTCTCCACCATAAGCTTCCTTTTTCAGATTCTCGGAGAGAGTTCCTGAATAGACAGATTGCTCATCAGCATTTGCATAGGGAACATCACCCTCTGGAAGAAGGCTGATGATTGTTTCATCAAAGTTCCAGATAAAAACTGACTTTAAAGAATCGTGTTCATATGTTTTTAGAACTTCAACTTTTTTTGCATTGCTTTTTTGCTTTGAAGCAAGTTCTAAAACTTCAAATACAAAAGGATTTGTAGGAAGAGTTTCAATCGGTTTTTCCGTCGTCGTCCTCTTCGTCTTCGTCGTAGTAGTCATAATCGTTTTCAAATCTCACTGCTAAAATTTCGTCGGGTATTACATTCCCATGTGAATCAAACATCTCTGGGTGTGTATAAGCAACAACATTATTTTCATAGAAATGTTGTTTTGCCATCCATCCTATTACTCCACCCACAAAAAAGAACATTATAGAGACTAGAGTGCCGATGGTGAGTGTTACTGCTAACATTTTGCTTCTCCAGAGAGTTTATTTTTTCTTAATATCAAAATGGAATTCTATGTAAAAATGAAACTCTCTACGGAAGAGAGAAATCATTTTACCAAATCTCATTTGAAATGTTTTTGGCTCTAATGATTTCCTCCTCCTATTGCGTAGTAATAACTCAACTCCCCTGTTAATCTGGGGTTCTGACTTATTTAGTTTGCTTTTTCCTTCTTCCTGGTCGTCTATCATGACTATATTTCCAAGCATCCTCTAAGATGCCATACAAGTAGTTGCGAATCTTTCTTGCTTCTGGTTTGGGAATGTGCCCATAACCTTCACGAAGTTGTTTATGAATTTCATCAGCACCACCTTCAAGGTAATCGTCCAAGTCCATTACAAGACTACTGATTTCGTTTGCAGTGGCACTTTCAATAAACTCCTCAACTTCATGGCGTTTTGTTCCACGAACTTTTAAATAATCATAAAACTTCAAAACATATCGTCCTTTAAAAGCATAATCAATTGCTTTTTCAACATCACCATAAACTTCGTGAAAGTTACTATCCATTAAACCAAATTCTGCTCCTTCAGATATTGAACAGTATCATTACAACCACCAATATGTTGGTCGTCTATATTCACTTGGGGAAAAGTGGAACCTTGACCAAACTCTGCATAGAATTCTTCACGGGTGAAATCTGTATTTAATTTGTAAACCACATGTTGTAGTTGTGCTAACTCTAGCACCTGTTGGACTTTTGTGCAATATGGGCAACCGTCTTTTGAATAAACTGTAAATTTCATAGTCTGAATAAAACTGAAAGTTATTTAGCGTTAACTGGAACTCCTTGTCCTTTAGGTAACCATACTTGTTGTTGAAGTTCCATGGGAGGAAGTTCTTCTTTTGCTGCAGGTAAACCTTGTTGACCGGAAAGTTGTTTATCTGTTGTCGATGTTACTGTAATGACTTGATCCAGAATAAACTTTTGTTTATGATAAGTTCTTTTATCTGGATTAAACTCAAATAACATTATTGCGTCCCCCTCACTTCCACAATGAGCGATTACTCTACCAGTGGTTCTATCTGTTACCACCCAATAATCATACATCTTTTTTAGATTCTTTTGGTTGATTATAAGTCTTTATTGGTGGTCTGTAAAGTTGTGGCCAAGTATCACGAATTATTTCTGCAAGTTTATAAGGTGTTTCAGATGTTATCATAAATCCTGAAGCACTGACAATATGAACATAAAAAATCCAAATGCTATGAAAGAAAATAGTATTAGGAACATAAAAAAAGGAGTTCCAAGAACTCCTTTATTTATTTTTAGAGTGCGTTGCCCCTCGGAAGAACTTCCTCTGGGAACACAAAGTTCTCATGAGGTTGATCTACTGGTGCCATCCACGCTC
>Ga0129333_10002420_pt1 | contig 17361 bp, 16 predicted proteins | sample CPB6_08_DNA_FD_94474 | JGI IMG/M metagenome (GOLD analysis project Ga0129333, IMG submission 94474) | Freshwater to marine salinity gradient microbial communities from Chesapeake Bay, USA - CPBay_Sum_0.6_0.8_DNA | ecosystem: Environmental > Aquatic > Marine > Coastal | place: USA: Chesapeake...
ACGCACATGTAGGATACAATGTTGTTTCACTTGAATTAGATGCTGATATTGAAAATTTATATAGTTTTAACAACATAGTTCAAGTACCTGCATGTATAAGTGTTTATATTATTGATAGTGAAGGATTGTGTACTTCAATTTATGACGGTGTAGATTATGTAAGTGATTATGTAAACAAAACAGTTACACTCAACACTAACATTTCAAACCCAGAAAAAATAAGAATTGATGTTTATGAAATCGGTAACGGTGATCAACTCGTTAAATCAAATACTCAAACTAATCCATTAGTTTTAAACACAACTACAGGATTCCAAGAAGTATTTTTAAATTGCAATTATTCAGCATTTAGATTTACTACTGGCGGTATAGTAAAACCAACAACAGATCCCGTTGATTCACAAGTATTCTCTACAGATAGTGCAACCAATACTATGGTAGTAGATGATATAAGTTTATTCACATTGAACGGACAAATTACATTCACAGGAGATGTGTTCGGTGGGGTAGTAGTAGGCACTGCTTATTACGTCAAATCAATTAACGAAGTAAGAAGTAGTATTACTATCAGTGAAAGTTTAGTTGATGGAATAGCAGGACCTATATTTGACCTTACTATTGGATCTGGATCAAATATGCAAGCAGTAATCCAGAATGGTCCAGGACAATTCTATACTGAACCTGCTGTATTCCATAATGGTGTGAGATTAGTATCTGGTATCACAAATACAATTATTAGAACTAAGTCAAGTAATAATGCCTTAGTGACTTACAGCACAGGCGGATTAGTTGTCAATCAGCAAATCGTATTTGATCAGAAGATATTTGGAAACCTAATAGGTAATACTGTATATTATGTAAGACAAATTATTGACGAGACTCAATTTACTGTGTCCTTAATTTTAGGCGGTTCAGAAGTTGCATTGATTAATGCATTAGGCGTATCAAACTTTATCACTAATGACTATGCAGTAAGTCTTGCAATCAATCAGATTAATGCAAATCTAATATTTGCTGAACAATATAATACAAACGTTGATTATATTTCTTACTCATTCTTTAATGAAACTGAACCATCTCAATATGGATACACTGTACCCGAGATTCAAACATTTAATGGAGATGGTACCAAGGGCGCTTATAGTTAAACTAACTATATGGGAGAAATGAACGCAGAAAATGCTATAGTTGAAGTAGAAGGCTTACGAGTGATGCCAAACCAGTATACAATATACTCTGGCTTAAATTCACTTGTATTTGATACTTTGACTCCTAGCGCAAATGCGGTAATCAGTGTCATATCATTCCATGATACTAAGAGACAGTATTTAAATACTCAGTATGAAACTACTACAAAACAAGTAACACCGATATTAAATGTTGAAAATACATTTAGTCTCCCATTGTTAGATACACAAACAAGCCAAGTTGCAACTCTTTCAGGACAAAATTACTTTGTCGCTGCATCAACAACAAATATGGTGGTAGGTCAGCCAGTAGTGTTCCAAGTTGACATACCAGGTAGTAGTCCAGTATACACAGGCTTTGGTGGAGTTGAAACTGATGGTACAGTTTACACTCTTTTAAATTTTAACCCTGCTAACGGTTACTTCCAAGTAGAAGATCAATATGGCGCAACTTATCCAAACACAACTGGTACAGGATTAATGCATGTTGTGGTAGGAGGCCAGCCTACAGTAAGAGTTGAAACTGATGATCCACATAATTTAGTGACAAACGATGTAGTAAGAATAGATGGACTACTAGGTTCAGTTCAATTAAATAATAATTTATTCTATGTGCATGTAATTACAGATAATATTTTTGACATTTATATGTCTGAATATAGTCCATATGTTGATGGCATTAATGATCCAGTAACCATCTGTAATTCATATATTGGCGGCGGCTATGTATGGTTAGACCAGAGTTGGATGCTTCAAACTACTACAGCAACAAGTAGTTCTAGTGTAAACAATAATATTACAGTAGATTCAGCATTAAACTTAGTTCTAAACACCCCGGTGTTGTTTACTGAAGATGATGTACTAATCGGTGAGCAAACAAGTATACCCGAAATTATAGCAGGTCAAGTTTACTATATTGCAACTATAGATATTGACAATAATAGATTTACCATCCGTGAAACAAGAGACGGTGACATTTTAACATTAAGTGCAACATCTGGACAGAATATAAGAGTGTCACAATGGGAGCAAACAAACGTTGATCGTTTGTGGGTAACTGTAAATGGTATGCGCGTGCCTTCAAGTTCATTGAAACTAAATGCAGGTAATCAATTAAGTATTCTAACTCCTATAGTGAGCGGTGACGAAATTATCATAACAAGCATGATGCCTTCAGCAACACCTGACGAAGATGTTTATATAAACACTGTAGATAAAAATAATCAGGGCGCAGTTTATAGAGCCAATGCATCTACGAGAACTTGGATTACTAAATCAATATCTGAATTTGACACAATTATTCCAGTTAATAATGTTAATAATTTGATTACCACAAGAACTCAGGATAATACGGTCTCAGCAAACATATTGGGCTATTATTATGTTACAGTGAATAGCAGTAAAGTAGGTATTATAGATGTAAAAATTTATAACAATACAAAATCACTAACTATAGAATCAGACTATGTTTCTGTCATTGTTGAGTCTGCTGGTGCAGTACTTAAGATTACTGAAGGTCTATGGATAGAGACAGGGGACGAATTGACTATTGATTTAGTATATGGTAATGAAATTTATATTAACGGCGAATATATGCAGTTATTAACTGTAGATACGACTAATAATGAGATCCTTGTAAGAAGAGGTATTTTAGGAACAAGTATCCAGACATTTATACCAAATTATTCAACAGTATATGGATTACTAGAAAGTAATAAAATGGTCAATAAAGATTATAACGAAACTTGGAATAAAATACCCGGGATTTATAACGTAGAATTAGGAGACCCATTACAGATAGCAAACGGTGGCGCCGAATTCTTAAGAATGGATACTTAAGCAATGATAAATAAAACAACAGATAATAAATTGGAAAATAACGAGAAAAAAGAGGATAAAGTTGTTAGTAAGCCCAATGAACAATCGGGCGTTTATTACTCTAGTCACGTTAAAATTTATGATCCAAATACGAACGAAGTTTTTGTACAAAAGAGGGCTGACGATTAATGTTAACAATCAGTTATAAAATTGAAGGATTTCTTAAAATCTATGATCCCAATAGTTTGGAAGTTTTCGTAGATAAAAAGAATGCTATCAACTATGAAAACATGAGTGAAGCCCTTGCCGATACACTAAGTAATCGTGGCTACGGCGAAATCTATCAGATGGCATTTGGTAACGGTGGGGCGAGTGTAGACGAAACTGGGGTAATCACATATTTACCACCTAATACTACTGGACAAAATGCTGCACTTTATAACGAAACTTATGCAAAGATTGTTGATGATACGAGTGTTTTCAATCTTGACCCTACACGAAACAAGATGACAGTAAATCATACTTCAGGTAAATTATACTCTGATATACTTGTACAATGTTTGTTAGACTACGGCGAGCCATCAGGTCAGGCAGCATTTGATAATAGTACTCAATTAGACGGTACCTTTACATTTGATGAGTTAGGGCTATTAGCAAATTATGGTACCGACAGCGACGGTAATGTAATTACACGACTTTTGACACATGTGATTTTTCACCCTGTACAAAAGTCTCTCAATCGTCAGATACAAATAGATTATACTGTAAGAATTCAAAGTTTGACGAACCTACTAACTATATAAGAGATAAATATTAAAGCGAGTTTAAACTATGGCATATACGATTGTTAAAAGCGACGGACAGGTACTAACTACAATAGCAGACGGGCAAATTAATACAACTAGTTCGTCACTAGGCCTACCTGGACGTAATTACGCAGGTTACGGTCAGGTTTTAGATGAAAACTTTGTATATCTAACAGAAAATTTTGCTTCAACGACTCCACCCGCAAATCCCCTACGCGGACAACTTTGGTTTAATACAAATGACAATATCCTATATGTCTGTCCTGCTGATGGAACTGTGGTTGCAGATGACTGGCTAAGTTTAGCCATTCAAACTGCTGAGGGTAATACTACTTTTTCCGGTGTAGTGGTAACTGGTACGCTATCTGCAAATAATCTTATTATCACAAACACAGCGTCTATTCCAATTATTTCTTGTACAAATATTACAGTATCAAATGTCGCAACTATACAGACTGCAAATATAACTTCAGCGAACATTGGAAACGTTACTACACAAATTATAACTACAGGAAGTGCTGCTACAGCAGGTACAGTCACAGGAAATTGGACATTAACTGCAGGCTCACGTTTACAAGCAACATATGCCGACTTAGCAGAAAGATTTGAGTCAGATTTAGAATATGATGCTGGCACAGTCGTTGAATTGGGCGGTAATAAAGAAATTACAGCAGTAAAATATGAATTAAGCGAAGATGTTTTCGGTGTGGTATCAAATAGTGCTGCTTATCTAATGAATGCTACTGCAGGAGATGATAAGACGCACCCTGCGGTTGCTGTTACAGGTAGAGTCCGCGTTAAAGTAATAGGCACAGTACAGAAAGCCCAAAGATTAGTAAGTGCAGGAAACGGTTTGGCTAGAGCAGCAAAAGACGGTGAGGCTACAGCATTTAACACTATAGGACGTGCATTAGCAGACAAACTCACCGATGATATAGGCACGGTCGAGGCCATAGTAACAATTAGATAAATACATAGTCTAACGGAGATTATAATATGACATGGGCAGCAGCCGGTTTAGTACAAGCTAGTGATTTAAATACAATGTTAGGTGGTAATCCAACCACTACAGCAAATACATTGAATGCGGTCTGGGGTACAGGAAGCGGCGGTGCAAACGCAAGTGCTACAGGCGGCGGTGGATATGGACAAACTACGACCGCTAATGTGTCTGTAGGTGATATTGTTTCTGCAGGCCCATGGAACGGTTTATTTTCTGCAACTAACAATGCAGCAGCACACCAAGGCACTAGCATCAGTAATATAGCCAACGTAAGTTCAAGCAATATTATAACCTTCTATTCAGCAGCCCAAACAAATGTTAATAGCATTTATGCTGCAAGAGGTAACGCAGCAAGTCAGGGTAGTACTTCTTCTAACGCAGTTACAACTGCAAGTACTTGGACAAGCACTGCAACATTTACACATACTCTTACATTTGCTAACGGCGATGCTGCACGTTATTTCTTTAATGCTGGCGGACAAATTAAGATGCAGGTTGCGCATAGTAACACTACAGCAGGTGTGAATCAAGCCCTTAATACATTAGCAACTGCGACCGGCACTGTAGTATTGAGTGGTCAAAATAGTGGTTCGCGCACTATTGCAGGTACTGCATATAATGGAGTTACAAAAGTTGGTGGTAGCGGTTCAGCAGAATCTATTGCTACTAATACAGGTTACTTTGCGTTGTCAACAAGTAATGCAACTATTTTTGACCAAAATTCAGGAACTAGCCCTTACGAATCATTAATGGATATTAAGTATATTGCTAAAACTAACGGTGTTCAAGGCAGCAATCAAGATAATGGTTCAGTTGTAACCATCTATACAGTCATAACCGAAACTGGTGCAAACGGTACTATCGGTACAGGAACAACTGTTACTTGTACATGGACTCCGCCTGCTTCAACATTTATTACGAATTCTTGGGGCGCACTAAGTTCATTTACTGGTACTGTCACAGTCTCCTAATTTTATTTTTTCCTTAAAGTTCTCCATCTAAATACTTGGAAGAGGTATTTACTGATGGACACTAAAAAATTAGTTGCTGATATGAAGGCTCGTTTTGAGCATAATTCTGCAAAGCATTATCTTAAAGAGAAATATTCTAGTAAACTATTAGTAGCCGATCAGGGAGGTTTGTGGAAAGCAGACCTTAATACAATATCCTTTCTAAACTCAACAACTAATAAAACAACTGTGATGTTAGATTTATACGATATCCCGGTAAGTGTTAATGTCAAAAAACTAAAAGAAAAGTTAGTAGATGCTTATGATACAGTAATGTCTGAATGGCATAAGGAATATAAAGAATTGGAAGCCAAAAGATGAGCCGAGGGGCAATACTTTTTGCGTTTAATAGTCCAAAAGTTGACTACTATGCAATGGCAGAGTATACCGCTAAAAGAATTAATCACTTTCTAAACCTACCAGTCACAATAGTCACAGATCAAAGTTCAATACCCAAATACTCTACATACGAATTTGATAAAGTTGTAATAAGCGATCCTGATAAAGATAATTACTTTCGCGGCGATGTATGGATAAACAAGGGACGTTTTCAAGCCTATGAATATAGTCCATATGATGAAACACTTTTACTTGATGTTGACTATATGGTAAATAGCGATAGATTACTTAAAGTATTTGATTTGATGAAAGATTACGTGTGTCATGAAAACATTGCCCAATTAATGATACCTAAGGGAGAACAAGAAAAATTAAGTCAGCACAGTTTTCCTGCATTATGGGCTACTGTTTTAGGCTTTCGTAAAACAGAAAAATCAGAACAACTTTTTGCATGTATGAAAATGATACAGAAAAATTATAGACATTATGCAAATTTATATAGTTTTAATCCAGATATCTATCGCAATGATTTTGCTTTGACAATCGCGCATAGAATTATTAATGGTCATTACTACGATAATACTAATATACTGCCTTGGAACCTGATGCACGTTTGGCTCAAAACAAACTTATATGTAGAAAGAAAATCTAAGTTTAATACCAAATATACAGTAATATATGATAATCAAAAAAATAACAAAGTAAGAAAAGAATATATCACAATAAAAGATATGGATTTTCATGTTATTAATAAAGATGTCTTTTTAGGATTAATGTAATGGATAAAGGTTTCGTAGTAATTGCCAACAACACTAAGACTGTTGATTATGTTTCTATCGCCGAAGCATTAGCAAAATCAGTTAAAAATGCCATGCCTTATGCAAATATCACATTGATTTCTGATGACGTTGATAGTAGCAAATATTTTGATAAAGTGGTAGCATTACCCTACGGAGATTTAGATAAAGAGGGTGATTGGCGTTTAGTTAATGACTGGCAAGTATATGAAGCAAGTCCGTATGAGTATACTATAAAATTAGAAGCGGATTTGTTTATACCAGCATCTATAGACTTTTGGTGGGATACTTTACATAGTCGTGACGTTGTTGTTTCAACTAAAATTAGAAATTTTAAACAACAAATAAGCACAAACCGTTATTATAGGAAGTTTATTGATACTAACAATTTGCCTGATGTGTATAATGCTTTAACATACTTTAAGAAATCAGAATTAGCAGAAAAGTTTTTTTTGATTGTTAAAGATGTGTTTGTGAATTGGGAAAGTTATAGATCAGAATTGAAATGTCCTATTACAGAACAAGTCTCTACCGATTGGGCATATGCTATAGCATGTCTAATATTAGGGGAAGATAACACTACCCTTAGGAATTTTGACAGTATGAGCATGATTCACATGAAGCAACAAATTAATGATTTAGTAACGGAAGATTGGACAGATACTCTAGTTTATGAAATTAGTAATAAACAATTACGTGTAAATACTATACCCCAAATGTACCCATTTCACTATCATGTGAAAAAATTTGCAAAATTTATTAATGAAAAGTTATGACAGATAAAGAATATGTTAAGATTGGTCCTAACGGTGACCTAATTATTGATTTCGTATTTGAGCCACCACCGCCACCTGAGTTTAGATTGTATTATGATAACAAGGGCAATGTCTTATTTTATACAGGTGAAAAACCTGAAGGTAATTACATTGTCGTTGATACTCAAACATTCGCCGAAGCAAGAATGGATGTCCGAGTTATTGATGGAGTCATAAGACATAATAGTACGATCACGCAAGTTTATAAACTTAAGCCTACTACCGAAGGAACATTAACTCACGTTGATGATGTAAGCCTTATACTTGAAGATGATAACGAAGGTGTTTATTGGAACTTTGATGTTAAAGAATTAATAAAGGAATAATATGAGCGAAATAATTGATGTTGTAGATTTAGACTGCATTTATTTAAGTTATGACGAACCACAAAAAGAAGAATTTTGGCTTAAAATCAAAAACATGGTACCCTATGCCAAACGTGTTGATGGCGTAAAAGGTAGTGATGCCGCGCATAAAGCAGCAGCAGAATCTAGCGATACAGAGCGTTTCATACTCATTGATGGCGACAACATGCCCAATGAAGATTTCTTTAATTTACAATTAGACTTTACCGGCAAGGAAGAAAAATTTAACAGGGCACAATTTCGTTGGAAAGCAGTAAATCATATTAATGGATTGCGTTACGGCAATGGCGGTATGAGTAGTTGGACTAAGGATTATGCCCTTAATATGAAAACTCATGAAACCAGTAAAGGTGATACTGCTACACAAGTAGATTTTTGTTTAGATAGTGCTGATAATTTATATTGGGCTATGTATGATTGCTATAGCACTACATACCCTAACTACACCTCTTTCCAAGCATGGCGTGCAGGATTTCGTGAAGGTGTCAAGATGGTTCTTGACAGAGGTGCATTACCTACAGTAGATACATTCCGTGAGCGTGTTGCTAATAGAAATTTAAACAATTTAACTATATGGCAAAACATAGGTACAGATGTTGAGAATGGTATATGGGCTATTGCAGGGGCAAGATTAGGTACATATAAGGCATTGTTAACAGACTGGGACTATAAGAATGTAATGTGGTTTGACAATTACCCACTCATGTGGGAAGAATATATGAATAAAGATCCATATGAATTGGCAGATGAGATCGGAGAATCGTTAAAGACAAAATTGGGTTTACCTATCTGTACTTACACACCAGAACAGAGTAAACTGTTTAAGCGTCACTACAATTCAGACAAATACAATCTTGGACCATTAGTACGTGAAATGGATGTAATCAGAAAAATAGAAGGATGGTAATGAGTTACGAAATACAAAGAATCAAAGATATTAAGATCAAGGTTGAAAACGAAGTAGGCCCTACCTTCTGTCTTGCCAAATGGCATCATGTGACTATGTATCTACAATCAGGAGAAACACATAGTTGTTATCATCCAAGACCACATAAAATTCCATTACATGAGTTAGAAAATAATCCTAGCGCACTGCACAATACAAACGAAAAGAAACAAGAACGCAAAATGATGCTTGAAGGCAAAAAGCCTGAAGGCTGTGTTTATTGTTGGAATATTGAGGGCATGGGACCAGATTATATTAGTGATAGACACCAGCGCAATGCTAGCATCTTCACAGAAGAAAGATATAATCAAACAGCATTTGGTCCTTGGGATCAAAATATTAATCCTGAATATCTTGAAATTAATTTCGGTAACGAGTGCAATTTCAAGTGCGGATATTGTCATCCAAAATACTCAACACGTTTCTATCAGGAAATCAAAGAACACGGTCCAGTAACAAATGTAAAGAATCACCGCTGCGATATCGACTGGATGAAACTGTATCAGCGCGAAGAAGAAAACCCATATGTTGATGCGTTCTGGAAATGGTGGCCTGAATTACGCAAGACACTAAACATCATGCGTATTACAGGTGGCGAGCCGACTATGCATAGAAGCACATATCAAGTGCTTGATGAAATTGATAAAGATCCCATGCCTTGGCTTGAATTAAACATCAATAGTAACCTCGGTACTAAAACGGCACTTGTTGAAAAGATGTCAAAAAGTGTGCGCAAACTTGTAGACGAAAACAAGGTAAAATCATTTAAACTGTTTTCTAGTATTGACACTTGGGGACCTAGAGCAGAATATAATCGCACGGGATTAGATATTGAGTTATGGGAAAAGAATCTACATACATATCTTACTATAACCAATAGCCCAGTAACCTTCATGGTTACATTCAATTTGTTTAGCGTAACATCGTTTAAACTACTATTGGAAAAACTATTAGAATGGCGCAGTATGTATGACTGGTATGATGATCCAGTTAATCCTCAGCATCGCATTAGATTTGATACACCCTATTTACGAGAGCCTTTACAGTATGACATGAATTTGCTCCCTAAGGGAGAGTTCATGCCTTATATGCGTGATGCACTTGAGTTTATGAAGGCTAATGTGGATGATACATCAGGTAAAAAGTTTAGTTCTATTGAATATGAACGCTTCAAAAGAGTTGTAGATTACATGGCAGAAACAACCTATGATGATGCAAAACTCATTGAAGGTCGTAGAGATTTTTATAATTGGTTTAATGAACTTGATGAAAGACGAGATACTAACATGTTAGATATCTTCCCTGAATTACTTAATTTTTATAGATTATGTCAAGAAACTAATAGAACCAATCCATTACCCTAATAAAAATGGAAATTAATAAGCAAAATTTATTAGGAGAAAGTAAGACATTTTGCATGTTTCCATGGGTGCATATGTATGTCAGCCCCAGGGGCAAAGTATATCCTTGCTGCACTACTGACACATCATCAACATTAGGTGATACACATGCTGATAGTCTTGAAAAAATATGGAATGATGATAAAATGAAACAACTGAGACTTGACATGTTAAATGGAAAGTCTGTTGATTTATGTCGCTTATGTTATAAAATGGAAGAAACCACTCCGCATACTTGGAGAAGGTATAGTAATGATAAATTTGAAAAATATTTTGATGAAACAGTAGCCACCACAAAAGATGACGGTAGTGTTGAGAATTTTAAACTTAGATTTATAGATGTAAGATTTAGTAATATTTGTAACTTTGCATGTAGAACATGCGGCGCAGAATGTAGTTCTATGTGGGCTGCTGAAAATCGTCAAAAAGGATTTAACGATTATATTGTTTTACATGCTGATGACCACAAAGGAAATCTATTAAATGAAGTATTGTCACAAGTTCAATACGCTGACACGATATATTTTGCCGGCGGTGAACCGTTAATTACTGAAGAACATTATGTAATTTTAGAGCATTTAATCAAGCATAATCTAACACATGTCAAGTTAAGATATAATACTAATACTAGCACAATTAGTTTTAAAAGTTTTGATTTATTAGATTTATGGAAACATTTTGATAGCATTGATGTTCAATGCAGTATTGATCATTATGGCGAGAGAGCCGAATATATTAGGCATGGTACAAAATGGGGCGACATAGAAAATAATATAAAATTGTTTAAACAGCAACCTAATATTACTGTGGGAATTTCTACTGTGCTAAGTGTTTTCAATTATAATACGATTACTGATTTTTATCGTTATATGCTTGACAAAGAGTTATTACGATATAAAGACGATAATCTTTATTTGACATTAACATCAGACCCGAAACATTTTTGTAGCAAGAATTTACCCTGGTATATCAAGAACGCAGGTCATCACGATATAAACAGTTTTTGCAATTATCTAGATTATAAACAGTTAAAAGATTTTTTAATAGAGGCAAGAACCTTTACTGATAGTGAAAACTATTGGGACACATATAAAGAAAAACTTTTCCTAGCAATATACAGAATTGATAAGACACGCGGGCAAGATTTTGAAAAGACTTTTCCAGAGTTAGCAGGAATGCTAAATGGATAAAGATTTCTTATTGAACAAAAGTAAATCATTTTGCATTTTACCTTGGGTTCATATTCACACATCTCCCATCGGTAAGATATATCCTTGCTGTATTTCTGTCTTAGAAATGCAAAAAGAGAGTTTGAAAGAAGCATTTCATAGTAAAGAAATGAACCAATTACGCTATGATATGTTAAATGAAATTCAAAATCCAGTTTGTAACTCTTGTTATAAAATGGACGGTTATTCACAAACAAGCAGAGAGCATCATAATAGAATTTTCGCACATAAATTTGATGAGACCGTTACAAAAACTAATGATGACGGCTCATTAAACGAATTTAATTTGTCGTATTTTGACATACGATTTAGTAACATATGTAATATGAAATGTCGCATGTGTAATAGTGATTATAGTAGTCAATGGGCTAAAGAAGTAGGAAATCCTATAATAAATGGCAATGATGTTTTCCTAAAAGAAGTTTTAGATGCTATAGATACATTAGAATTGGTCTATTTCGCAGGTGGTGAGCCATTAATTACAGATCAACACTATGTTCTTTTAGAAGAATTAATACGAAAAAACAAAGATATACCATTGATTTATAGTACTAATGCGAGTACTATAAAGTATAAAAACAAAGACCTACTAGATTTATGGAAACATTTTAGTAGTATTGAATTACGTGTGAGTATGGATCACTATGGTAAGAAAGCGGAATATATAAGACATGGAACTAATTGGGAAACAGTAGAGGAAAATATACTGAAATTTAAATCATTAAATAATGTAAATTTAGCATTACTTACTGTAGTCAATTTATATAATTATAGTGATTTACCCGAAATTTATGATTATATTTTAGAAAAAGATTTATTAAAACAAAAAAGCAATTGGATACTATTTAATATGACATATCCTACTCACTTAACAGCATTAGTATTACCAACAGAGATAAAAAGAGTGGCCAGTACCAATATCTTAAATTATGCTAATAATCTTAGTGAAGAATATAATCATGTAAAGTCACAACTTTTAAACTTAGTAAATTATGTACAAAGTCAAGATACATATGATGAATTTAAGCACAAGTTTATTGATGAAATAATTAAATTGGATAACTTACGACAAGAAAGTTATACAAATACATTCCCAAATCTAGCGAGTATGTTAAATGGATAAAGAATTTTTATTAAACGAAAGTAAAACATTTTGTATGTTTCCTTGGTTACACTTGAATGTAACCCCTAAAGGAGATATTTACCCTTGCTGTAGTAATGACTATACACAACCATTTGGCAATACCAAAGAGATAACACTTAAAGAAGCCTTTAATAGTCCAAAGATGAAAGAATTACGTCTGGATATGCTGAATGAACGTAAGAATAAAATTTGTGATTTCTGCTATAAGCACGAAGAAGCAGGCCCTTACAGTTTTAGAAATTATAGTAAAGAACAGTTCGCTAAACATTTTGACGAGATAGTTCCTACTACTAAAGAAGATGGTACCGTTGAAGATTTTAAGATGCGATATTTTGACATCCGCTTTAGTAATATTTGTAACTTTAAGTGTCGCACATGTGGATCAGAGTTTAGTAGTCAGTGGGGATTGGAGATGAACAAAAATTTTGATCCAAAGCACCCTATACTTATACATGCTGATGACGAAAAGGGCGATTTACTTAAAGAGGTTTTAACACATGTAGAACATATTGATCTAGCATATTTCGCAGGTGGTGAACCATTGATCACAGACGAACATTATACAATATTAGAAGAAATGATTCGTTTGGGAAGAACTGATATAACTTTAAGATATAATACAAATGCTAGCAATATACGTTATAAAAATCATGACGTTTTAGATTTATGGAAACACTTTAAAAAGATTGAATTATCTTGTAGCATTGATCATTATGGTGAACGTGCAGAATATATGCGTAAGGGCACGGATTGGGGCAAAGTAGAAAGTAATTTACTGACATTTAGAGATTTAGATTATGTAGTATTCCAAATGAATACAGTGTTTAGCATTTATAACTACTTAACGTTGGGTGATTTTTATAGTTACCTACAGTCTAAAAATATCATCAGAGAAAATGATTGGTATCATAGTTTATATCTTGCTGTCCATCCTAACTATTATTGCGCCAAGTCTTTACCTAAATTACTTAAAGTAGAAGCAGAAAGAAAGGCTAGAGAATGGCGTGATGCAAATATTAATATGAAAACATGTTTGACGAATCATGTCGTAGACGCTATTAACTTTGCCAACGAACGTGACACTTGGGCGGAAACAAAGGATAAGTTCTTTCAACATACACGCTCAATAGACAGAATTCGTGATGAAAGTTTCTGGAAAACTTTCCCTGAATTAAATAGATTACAGGATTTAACAGAATAATATGGAAAAAGCAGAAACAGAAAACTTAGTAAAGAATGGCAAATACTTTTGCGTACTACCCTGGGTGCATTTTCATGCATGGCCAGATAAGCGTGTATTGCCCTGCTGTGTAGCAGACAGCGGTATGCCTGTATCCGAAATTAAAGATGATCAATCTATCATTGACATGATGAATTCTCCGGATTACAAGAAATTGCGATTAGCAATGATGAATGACGAACCTGTTGAAGCATGTAAACGCTGCTACGATTTAGAAATGATAGGCACATGGACTATGCGCCAGAGTCATAACAAACGTAAGGGTATTGAATACGTAGATTATATTAGCGAAAATACCAATGAAGATGGTAGTTTAAAAGATTTCCAAATGAAGTACATGGATATACGTTTTAGTAATCTATGTAATATGAAGTGTCGCAGTTGCGGTCCAAGTTGCTCAAGTCAATGGGCACAAGAATTCCAAGATGAATGGGGTATGGAAAGATATCAGCAACATTTTAAGACTGATAAAATTGTTGTAAACAATAACGACGGCGGCGACTTCATGAAGAAGTTAAAGCATCATCTAAAAGACGTTACTGAAGTTTATTTTGCAGGCGGCGAAATCATCATCACCCCTGAACACTATGAATGTTTAGATTACTGGGTAGAGAATGGTTTAACAGAACAAGTTGAACTTACATATACCACAAACTTTAGTTCACTTAAGTACAAGAAAAATGTAGACTTAATTGAATACTGGAAGAAGTTTCCTAAATTAAAGATATGGGCTAGTTTAGACGGCCATGGTAAATTAGCAGAAGTAATTCGTAAGGGTACAGATTGGGACAGAATTGAAGCCAACATACGTACTATCAAAGAACAAGTACCTCACGCAGAATTTCAGATTACTCCAACAATAAGTATTTGGAACGTCTTTGCCTTCCCTGACTTTTTTGATTATATGATTGAAAAAGGATACATTAATACACAAAGCAGCCCAAGATTTAATCTAGCAACAAATCCCTGGTATGCAAATATTATGATTTTACCGGGGCATGTAAAGCGTAGTCTAGCAGAACTTTATAGATCATATCAAATGAAGTATAAGGATAATGTTGATATTGCTAATGGCTTTAAGATGATCACCTATAACTTAACAGTAGGCGAAGAAAACAAGCAGGGCATCAAAGAGTTCATACAATTTAATAACGAACTTGACATATTCCGTGATGAAAAGTTATTAGATGTAGTGCCCGAATTGAAAGAGGTGTACGATTGGGCAAAAAGTTAATAGCAATAGAAGCACCTCAACCCTATCTTAGCGTTACGTGGCAGGTAAACAATTACTGTAATTATCAGTGCAGTTATTGTAATCCTGGTAACTGGGGAGGCACAGATAGAAATGAAGGAAATCTAGACAAGTATATACAAAATCTAGAAACTATTGTTAACAAGTATAAAGCAGCAGGCTATAAAAACTTTAAGTTTTTCTTTAGCGGCGGTGAGCCAACTGCTTGGAAAAACTTTATACCTATTTGCGAATGGTTATATAAGACATTACCTCGCGCAACACTAGCAGTCAACACAAATCTAAGCCGTCCTCTAGCATGGTGGGAAAAGCACTACTATCTATTTGATGACGTAGTTGCAAGTTTCCACATTGAATTTGCTAATAAAAAACGTTATGAAGAAAATAATGTCTTTCTATGCGATAAAGTAAATTATCTTAGCACTAAGATGCTATTACACGATGAAAGATTTTGGGAAGTAGTAGAGTTCGGCAATCATTTAAAGACTGTAATGCCTAATTACTTTTTAGAGTGGACTCCACTCTTTGACGAAATGAGTCCTAATACAGGTCCATGGCATTATAGCGATCCAGCAAAAGTAGAGTTTATTAAAAATAATACGACTGAAATTCAGCAGTTAAAACGCAAACCTATGAAGCGTACTACTATGACTGTAAGTTATAATAGATATGATGATAAAACAACAGAGGTTTGCAACAGCAATGAAGTAATTGTTGCTGGTAATAATTTCTTTATGGGCTGGGAATGTAATGTGGGCGATTGTATATTCATTAATCCTGTAGGTGAAATGAGTTTAGCCAGTTGCGGTCAAGGCGGATATATAGGACATATTTTAGATGACGTTGCAAGAGTTGGTCCTAAAGTCATACAATGCGGCAAAGAACATTGCCATTGTGGAACTGACATAATTATACCCAAATATCTCCCGCAATAAATAACTTGATGTCAAGTATGTTAAAAGTAGTCTATTCTTGGATAGGACCTAAGGGACCTGTTTGGAATACAGAAACACCAAATTTATTCTCTCTTACCACACAAGCCGAAAAAATAAAAACTGAAAGTCATCACTTTTGGTGTGATATCATGTGGCAAAGTCTTTTCAAAAATAGAAAAGAGGAATGGTATCTTTGGCCTAATTGTGAGATTGAACCGGAAGATATTTTTGTTTTTCCATATAACTTATATTGGAGAATTCCTGTAGAACGCTATTTTATGGCAGGTTCAGGTATAATTGAATTTAGCCATATGTCCGGACATACATTACAACAGATAAGAACAGGGAAGGGCTTTATTCTAATAGAACTTGCTGTAGAAGCATATATTGATAATTTGATATTGACTAATATGCATCATTACTTCAATGTGTCATTAGGTTTACCTATGAACAAAATTATCTATATGACTGGCTGCATGAACGCTAAACAAATATATGATGAGTGGTGCCAGAGAAATAATATTCCTGATAGACCGGATCAACGTATGCATGTTATTTCTTTTCCAAGCAGTCAGGCAATATTTTCACGGCAAGTCAGACAAAATGAATTAATTGAACCTAATTATGATGTAAATTCAGTGCCTGAAAAGTTATTCTTAAGTTTTAACAGACGTTTTAGACAGCATAGATTAAATCTATCAATGGCTATGAATAAACATAATCTTATAGAAAGATGTTACTGGGCTTTAAATAAAACTGACCCCGAATCACCTAGACCGTTTTTAGATGAAGTTGATGTTAATAGTAATCTCTATCTTGAACTAAAACCAGATGATGCTGTTAATCTTTATAACAAACTTCCATTAGTTATAGACGGTGAAACAGAAATTGGACAGATGTGTGCTGACAGAGAGATGGCAACACGTAAATTTTATACTAATAGTTTGATTAGTTTAGTCACAGAAACAAATTTTAGAGAGCCGAATGTATCATTAACAGAAAAAAGTTTTAAGCCCGTGAAAGAAAAGCATCCTTTTATAATAGTAGGTTCAGCATTTTCTTTACAATCAATGCG
>Ga0129333_10002421_pt1 | contig 17361 bp, 13 predicted proteins | sample CPB6_08_DNA_FD_94474 | JGI IMG/M metagenome (GOLD analysis project Ga0129333, IMG submission 94474) | Freshwater to marine salinity gradient microbial communities from Chesapeake Bay, USA - CPBay_Sum_0.6_0.8_DNA | ecosystem: Environmental > Aquatic > Marine > Coastal | place: USA: Chesapeake...
TATCGATTTGAACAAAGTAAAATGAAAAAAAAGGTTTAGAAAAATTTTTTCAGGGCAAATTTCAACAACTTATTAACCATCTATTTTTAGTAACTTTTGATAAGTTACAGGCCAAATCCCTTATAATCTCGTGCTCCACTGGGCGTGACGATTTCCAATAATATCCCACGGTTCACCCCGTTTAACTTTTCGGTAAGTTCCTCGACGGTCTCAATCGATTCGTTGTTTACTTTAGTAATGATAGTTCCTTCGGTTATCCCCAAGGTTTTTAATTTTCCTGCAGAGACCGTTTTGACTTTCACGCCATAGCTTATGTTTAAATCTTTTTTCTCTTTCGCACTAAGTTCAACGAAGGTGGCACCCAGAGCAAAGTTCTTGGCAATTTCTTCCTTACTTAACAATTCGGTCTCGCCGTCTTTATTGCGTAAAACCACGTCTTTTGTTTCTTCTTCGCCGTTCTTCTTACGAAAGGTTACAACAACCTTGTCACCGGGGCGCTGTTTTCCAATTTCTTCTTGAAGTTGAGCAGGAGAATTAACCTCTTTAACCCCGATTTTTAGAATTACGTCTCCTGTTTTGAGTCCTGATTTGTCCGCTGAACCACCGTCCACAACGGAATTGATGTAAACACCTTTGAGGTTTGGTAGATTCTCTTTTTCTTTGAGTTCCTGGTTTATCGAACTGATTTGAACCCCCAGATAGGCTCTTTGTACCAATCCATAGTCGATCAAATCCTTGACTACTTTTTCCACTAAATTAACGGGGATGGCAAAGGAATAGCCGCTATAAGCACCGGTTTGGGACGCAATGGCGGTATTGATTCCAACCAATTCTCCAAGGGTATTTACCAGTGCACCGCCACTGTTCCCCGGATTCACCGCGGCGTCAGTTTGGATGAAGGATTCAATAGGAACGATGTTCTTGTCCGAACGCTCAGATAATAAATTGATGTTCCTTGCCTTCGCACTTACAATCCCTGCCGTCACGGTAGACGTTAAGTTGAAAGGATTACCAACCGCTAATACCCATTCTCCAATTTTCAAGTTATCGCTGTTCCCGAATTTCATGGGCACCAAATTAGAGGCTCCGTCAATTTTCAAAACGGCAAGGTCCGTGGAAGGATCAGCTCCCACTATTTTTGCGGTATATTCAGCATTGTCGTTGAGAATCACATGAATTTCAGATGCGTTTTCAATTACGTGATTGTTGGTGACAATGTATCCTTCGGATGAAATGATGACGCCGGAACCAGCGCCTGAACCGTATTGCTTGAATTCACGTCCTCCGGCCCCAGGACCGTAGAAAAATTCTTGAAACATGTCACGTTGAAATGTGGTCGAAACAACTTTGGTGGTTACGTGCACCACGGAATTAATGCTCATTTGTGAGGCTTGCGTTAAATCCGGTAAAATATCACCCTTTAAACCAACGGTTTTTGCATAATACCTGTTGCCATCGAGCAATTCATCCGACGTTCTACCATAATTTCTCGAGAAGGTCAAATAAGCCGCTAAAGGCAGCGTGCCGCTTACAACAGCCACACCAATTACTGCTAAAAAAAGTTTTCTATTCATAATTTTATGGATTTGATTTACAATTTTAACAAGGATCAATGAATTACAAAATTAAAAACGTGTTAAAGAATGTTAAGCAAGAGGGAAACATTTTTCCTTAATTTTGAGCATGTTTTTGGAGTTTGATAAATTTCAAGGTACCGGCAACGATTTCATTGTAATAGATAACCGGGATGGTTCGCTGTTAGAGCTTTCTCCGAAGCAAATTATGCACATTACGGACCGTAGGTTTGGCATTGGTGCGGATGGGGTGATTCTCATGAATTCGTCTAAAGAGCATGATTTTCACATGGAATTTTACAATCCCGATGGTACCAAGAGTTTTTGTGGAAACGGAGCGCGCTGTGCGGTTGCCTTTGCCCAACGCAAGGGCTTTTCTATGGGGCATCAATGCTTTACAGCCATAGACGGAGAGCACAATTTCCAAATCCAGGACAGCGTTTCGGTTCATATGAAAGACGTTGAAAAAGTAACTCACTTCGAGGACTCTAGAGGTTTTGCTCATACGGGGTCACCGCATTACATCCTTCAAACGAACGATCTTACTACTGAAAATGTCCTTAAATGGGGACGGCAAGTTCGTTATTCCGAGACTTATGCCGCGGAAGGGGTGAATGTCAATTTGGCGTTTGTCAAAGAAGGTAACGTGGTTGAAATTGCCACCTATGAACGAGGGGTAGAAGGTGAAACCCTCTCCTGCGGAACCGGAGCTACTGCCTGTGCATTGTACTTTGCGGATAAACTCGGGATGGAAAACGGATGCCTAAACGTGCAAACCAAAGGAGGTTTATTGCAAATTCGTTTTAATAAATCACATGACGGAGGTTTTGACAACATTTGGTTGAGCGGTCCTGCTGAGTTCGTCTTTTCTGGAAGCGTAGAGGTATGACGCAGGGAATATCCGGTTTGAACCTTGTCCTACGCGCCGTTGAGCCCAACGATGCGTCCTTTTTGTTCATTTGGGAAAACAATCCTTCCAATTGGCGGATCAGTCATACGGAGGTTCCGTTTTCGATGCACAACATTCATCAATTAATCGAACAATTTTCAAATCCAAGAACGTCCGGACAAATTCGATTGATTATTTTGCATAAAGGGACCGGCAAGCCCCTCGGCACCATTGATTTATTTGACATCAGTTTTAAGCACGGTTATGCTACCTTGGGAATATTAATTGCCGATGAAGCAGACCGTGGCAAAGGTTATGCGGAAGAAGCCATCAACCTTTGCATTCACTATTGTTCGGAACATCTGGAATTGTACAACCTTCAATGTTTCGTGCATGCCGACAACCATGCGAGTTTGAACTTGTTTAAAAAATTACATTTTCGAGAGGTGGGAGTTCGAAAGGAGTGGTATCTTTATAAGGAGAATAGAATCGACGAAATAGCTTTTCAATTATGTTTAAGAAATCTAAACCGGCAGTAGTATTAATCCTAAGTATTGCGGGTGCCATAGGAATCTTGGGTTTCATACTGCTTTTCCCAAAATTACAGGTCTATTGGTCGGGAATGACCGTCACTTCCAACAAAGGCGTTCAATCCTTGCTTCTGAAAGAACCCCTCTCCGGGGAGGAACTCGCTTCGGTGTTAGTAGCTCAAAACATCATTGATCAACCAGAGGATTTCATTCGGGTTGCAAAATATAAACAGTTGTCCAAAGAGCGTATCGCAGCAGGGATGTATGAAATTTCCCCCAGGACCAGCTATCGAACTTTGTTGAATGGATTTACCAAAAATGCGGCAGGCAACGGTAATGCAGAAGTTGAAGTTACCTTAACATTCAATAACTGCAAAACCCTCCAGCAAATGGCAGGAAAAGTCTCGAAATGCATCGCGGTCGACAGCGCCTCACTGATGGCATATTTAATGAACGGATCGACCCTTGAAAAATACGGGTTCACATGGGAACAATTCCCTGCAATGTTCATTCCTAATACGTACAAGATTTATTACGACACCGATGCTGAGGCCTTTACCCAAAGGATGGCGCAAGAATTTAAACTATTTTGGACCCAAGATAGAACCGCTAAACTGAAATCTTTGGGACTCACCTCCCCAAGCGAGTTGACCACCTTGGCGTCCATTGTTTATGCGGAACAATCCAGAATTGCTGAAGAATGGCCCACCATCGCAGGTCTTTATTTAAATCGCATCAGGACGGGTATGAAATTGCAATCGGATCCTACCTTCAAATTTTGTTGGGGCGACAAGTTGGAAGGCGTTCAACGTTTGCTGGCGGTTCATCGTTCCATTGTTTGTCCATACAACACCTACCTAATTAAAGGCTTGCCGCCGGGCCCCATCAATCTCCCAGAGGCCATTGTTTTAGAGGCAGTACTCAATGCTCCCAAGGTTAATTTTTTATTCATGTGCGCAAAACCAGACTATTCGGGGCGTCACAATTTCGCAGTTACAGGCACCGAGCATTTGGAAAACGCCAGGGTATTTCAAAATTGGTTGGGCGAAGAACAAAAAAAGAAACAAAGATAATGGAACGCAGGAAGTTCATACAAGCCGGATCTTTAATTGTTGCTGCTGGTTTAATTAAGCCATTTCAAGGGGCTGAAATTCCCGTGTACAGTTTCGAAGAGCGCATTGAAGGCCCGATGATCATTTCCACTTGGATCCATGGATTGGAGGCGAATCGTGCCGGATGGAGCATCTTGGAAAATGGTGGAAGCGCTTTGGATGCAACCGTTGCTGGTGCCATGCAAACCGAGTCGGATGTTGCCAATCGAAGCGTTGGAATCGGGGGGAGGCCGGATAGAACAGGACACGTTACCCTCGACGCTTGTGTAATGGACGGCGATGGAAGAAGTGGAGCGGTGGGTTATTTGGAAGGGATTGCTCATCCAGCTGCTGTGGCGAAAGCCGTGATGGAAAAAACTCCTCATGCCATGCTGGTTGGTTCGGGCGCTCGACAATTTGCCTTGGATAATGGATTTGCCACCATTAAAACGCCCCTTCCGGAGGTGAAAAAAGATTATTTACAATGGCGAAAAGAGAACAAAGAGCTGATAAAGCGGCCTAAAATCAACCATGAAAACCACGACACCATTGGATTGATTGCGCGAGATGCGCAGGGACGTTTTGGAGGAACCTGTACCACCAGCGGTTGGGCATATAAAATGCCGGGAAGATTGGGCGATTCCCCCATTATCGGGGCTGGACTTTTCGTTGATAACGAGGTGGGTGCTGCTACGGCAACGGGCTTAGGGGAAGCTATCATCCGAGTTGCGGGGAGTGCTATTGTTGTGGAATTGATGCGAGGCGGAATGAAGCCTTCCGAGGCATGTAAAGAGGTTGTGATGCGAATCATACGCAAAAACAAGGATTTGACCGGTTTGCAATGCGGATTTATCGCCATGGACCGGCAAGGCAATGTGGGAGGATTCTCGGTTTACAACGGATTTAATTTTGCCCTGAAAACCCAAACACGAGACGAGATGGTTGACACCGAATTTGATCGAAAATGGTAAAAATTCGGTTTTTACTTTACGTTTTGGTGTTTCCCGTTACGTTCTTCGCTCAAAAGAGCATCCAATTACAATGGGAAATACAACACCCGTTGGATAAAAACTGGATTCAACTGGGAGAGCGTGGAAGTGTGCAAGAAGCATTGCTGAAACTTAAACTGCTACCCGATCCTTATCAAGGAACCAATGAGGACGAGTATCAATGGATCGAAGAGCACGTTTGGCATTTTAAAAGCCGTTTTTTTCTAACAGAAGCCATGTTCAATGCGAAAGAAGTGGAACTCATTTTCCCATGCATCGACACCTATGCCAAAATTTTGGTCAATGGAACAGAAGTGTTGGAAGCACAAAATTATTTTCACCCGTACCAAGTGGAGATTCGCTCTCAATTGACCTTGGGTTACAACGAAATTGAGGCGGTTTTCACGCCGCCGGTTTTATACCATAAGGCGATGTATGAACGTGAAGCCTTTCATTTTCCTGCACCCAACGATCGAGCTAAAGTTAAGGCTGCTCCTTTAACGCGGAAGCCACAATACCAATTCGGTTGGGATTGGGCGCCGAGAATTAACACCCTGGGTTTTCCCTATCCGATTACGGTTGAAGTAACTGAAAGTCGGTGCATTCAGTCGTGCGTTGTCAATACCTTGAGTATCGGTGATACCGCTGAATTGGAATGGATTTTTGTAAAAGAACTCAATGCCAAAGACCACTTGATACGATCACAACGTTTTGGATGGGAGGTGAAAAGCGATGCTGAAAACGCCCAAAGGTTCCGGTTTTCCATGGAAAATCCCGTGTTGTGGTATCCTCGTGAATTCGGGAGTCCGTTTTTGTATAAGGATACACTTATCGTAATGGATCTACAAGGGAATGTGCTTCAAAGTTATCCGTATTCCTTTGGTATTCGGAGCGTTAATCTGGTTCAAGAAGCGGATAAATGGGGGACTTCGTTCTACTTTGAGATCAACGGAAAGCCTGTTTTTATGAAAGGAGGAGATATGATTCCACCCTCGATGTATGGTGGTGTTACCACCGACGCAGAATGGGAAAAATGGGTTGCGTTAATGGTGGAGAGCAATTTCAATATGGTCAGGATTTGGGGCGGGGGCGATTATGCCAGCGAGGCTTTCTTGAACGCTTGCGATCGAGCTGGTATCATGGTTTGGCACGACGCGATGTTTGCTTGTGCCATGTACCCGGGGTCTTCAGCGTTTCTTGCAAATGTGGAAAAAGAATTGCACTACCAATGGCCCAGGATTACGCGTCATCCCTCCGTGGTATACATCAACGGAAACAATGAAGTCGATGTGGCCTGGAAGAATTGGGGATTTCAGCTGCAATATGCCTTGAAAAGTTCGGAACAAAAGGAAATTGAGCAGGCCTATGATACCTTATTTCGCAGCTTACTTCCTGAGGTACTGGCCCAATATTCGAACCTGCCGTACGTGCATACTTCACCGCTGAGCAATTGGGGGAAATCGGAATATTATAACCATGGAACTCAGCATTATTGGGGAGTTTGGCATGGCTCAGACCCCATGAAGGATTTTGAGGAGAACATTGGTCGTTTCAATGCAGAATTTGGATTTCAAAGTTTTCCCGAATTTTCGACCCTCAAAAGCTTCAGCGATTCCTCCGATTGGTCGCTTAGTTCTCGCGTAATGAAGCACCATCAAAAAAGCTATGTCGGTAATGGAATGATCTTAAAACATGCCTTGGAATTGTACGGAAAACCTAAGGATTTTGAAGAATTTGTTTATTTTTCTCAACTGACACAAGACCATGCGGTAGCCTCAGCAGTAAGCGGTCATTTATTGGACGCTCCGCGTTGTATGGGGTCCTTGTACTGGCAAATCAACGATTGCTGGCCAGCGCCTACGTGGTCGAGTATTGACTACGGGGGAAATTGGAAAGCCTTGCACTATACATTGAGGGATGTTTTTCGGAACGTAACCGCAGTTCAAAGCCATCATAACCAACGCTTGAGTATTGTGGCGAATAACCTTGATTCCGTTCATGTTAAGGTAAATTATGAAGTGTATCGGTTGGTGAATCGAACTCCGGTTTTAATCAGGAAGCAAGAACAGGAATTAAACCTATCGAAATTTGAATCCATGGTACTTTTTGACGGTTCGAACTCAAAAGAACCGTTGGTCGTGAAAATGCGGTTGAACGACGGGCATGAGGAGCTATTCCTTCTAGGCCCAATAAAGACTCAGAGGGCACGTAAACCGATGAATCATTCGCTCTCTGTGGTTTCCATAGATACCTTGAATAAAACGGGAAAGTTGCTTTTTGAGAACCAGGATTTTGTCGCGGATGTATGGTGGTATTCGATGACTCCGGGCGTAACGTTCGATCGAAATTTTCAACATTGCTTACCCGGAAAACATGAGATTTCCTTTACTTTTGTCGAAATTCCAACACAATTTAAATACTGCTACCGATGAAAAAAATCCTAGGTTTATTCCTTGTCGCGTGCGCTACCTCAATCTATGCTCAATCAACCTTAATCAGCGATACCGTTAAGCGAAAAAACGAAGTAGTGGTCTATGGTAAAGGGTTGCCTATTGCTTTTTCCGATAGAACTTCTACTATTCAAACTTTTGATATCGCTCGAAACCGTGCTTTACCCATTCGCTCGGTCAATGAAGCCTTAGCGTATGTTCCGGGATTGGATCTTCGGCAACGGGGTGTTCAAGGCGTTCAAGGCGATTTGAGCATACGCGGAGGAACCTTCGAACAGAACTTAATCTTGATCAACGGCTTTAAATTGGTGGATCCTCAAACAGGGCACCATGCGTTGAACCTTCCCGTATTGCTGACCAATGTCAAAAATGTAGAGGTTTACAAAAGTTCTGGAACCCGTATTTTCGGCCAAAATGCCATGACAGGTGCGGTGAATTTTGTGACACAACCCGAACGCAGTTATGGGGTGAATATGCAATTGTTCGGCGGCAACTTTGGAGGTCTTGGTTTTCAATCCACCGTCAGTGCTCCCGTTGGGAAACTTCGCCAATCGGTTTCGTTCGGTTACGATAAGAGCAACAATTATCGGTACAATTCGAATCAGACAAATCAGCTAGATATCCATCCCCTGCAGGTATTATTGGGCTATTCCAAGAATAACGATGTTTGGCACAATTCGGATCATACAAATCAGCAAGTTTTTTACGATGCCGTGCTGCCTTTAGCAAAAAACCAGGAGCTGAAAGCATTGTTGGGTTACTCGGATCGATCGTTTGGTGCCAACGGATATTATACGCCTTCTTTTCCCGACCAATGGGAGTCAACTCAAATGGCCATCGCAGGTCTATCGCATCGGGCGGGTATGGGTAAAGTTACGCTTCTTACCAAAGCGTCCTTGCGCACCCATCGCGATGAGTTTCGCTTAAAGCGCTTCGATCCTGCCTTTTACACGAATAAGCATTGGTCAGAGGTGATTACTGTCGAGGAAACGGGTAAATGGGAATCTTCGTTGGGTACCACGGGTTTTGGTGGCGAATGGCGTTTAGAAGGATTAAACAGTACGAATCTCGGTGAGCGTGAAAGAACCTATGTCTCGGGCTTTGTAGACCACACGGTAAAATTGCTGGAAAACAAGCTCCTTTTAGTAGGAAATGTGCATTATTTTAACCTGTACATGAATGGAAATACGCATCAAAAAATTCTACCAGGATTTGAATTAGCTTTTCAACCTGTGGCCTCTCTGCGTTTTTTTGGAAATATAGGGCAAAGTTATCGGGCACCGTCTTACACAGAATTGTTTTACCAAGATTATTCCAATGTAGGGAACCCCAATTTACAGCCGGAATATGCGACCAATGCAGAAGTTGGCCTGTGTTATTCAAACACGTGGGGACAATCCGTTAGTGGAAGCCGGGATTCCTGGAAATCAAAATTGAGCATGGATGCGGCGTTGTATCGGAGAAATACGACCAACATGATTGATTGGGTTCGCAGCACGACCGTTCCTCAAGACCCATGGATGCCAGTAAACTTGTCCAGTGTTATTTTTACGGGAATTGAATCCAATGTTTTCTACCGTTGGAATGGGGACGGTACATTCATGTTGAATGAAGTTTCTTTAGGGTACAATTATACGGATGCGAATCATCAATTCGTTGACCCTTTGCAGACAAGCCAATCGCGTTATGCATTTTCGGGCCTACGCAATCAATTGGTGGGAAGGATCACGGCGAGTTTAACGCATTGGGTCACGGTTAGCATGGCCTATCGCGGAGTGGATAGGGTAGGAGGAAACGCATATTCATTGATCGATGCGAAAATTCAGGGGAATTTGAATAAAACCGTAACGGTCTTTGTGGAAGGCAACAACCTAACCAACACGCAATACGTGGAAGCAGGATTTGTACAAATGCCGGGACGGTGGTTCAAAGCGGGTTTACAAATTAAAATGCTCGATTAACGGCTCAATACCGTTCGAATACTTCACGTTTTCAGACCGATAGACTTTTTAATCGCTGGCATTGAACCTTAGTTGATTAATTTTGTTTAAATATCAAACAAAAAGATGAAACAAGTAGGTTTAAATGGTTCCGCACATACCTTGGAGGTATTAATAGACGAAATGGGGGATGAGCATGTGAGTACTTCGGCGGAAACGCCTTTGCGTGAAGATGCTTTTGAACTGAGCGATGATGAAAAAATTGACCGAATTGCCGTGCATTTCGCCGAAATAATGGATCTCTTGGGTCTGGATAGAAACGATGATAGCCTGAGCGGAACGCCGAAAAGGGTAGCGAAAATGTACGTAAAAGAAATTTTTAGTGGGCTGAACCCGAAAAATTTCCCCGATATCAAATTGTTCGACAATAAGTACAACTACCAGCAAATGTTGGTAGAAAAGAACATCCTTTTTTATTCGAACTGCGAACATCATTTTGTTCCGATTATCGGTAAGGCTCATGTAGCTTATATTTCTTCTGGAAAGGTCATTGGCTTGTCCAAAATAAATCGGATAGTACAGCATTTCGCAAAGCGCCCACAAGTACAAGAGCGTTTAACGGTTCAAATTGCCGAGGCAATGAAAAAGGTTATGGAAACCGAGGATGTAGCGGTGATCATCGATGCTACCCACCTTTGTGTCTCATCGCGAGGAGTGAAGGATGTCAACAGCAGCACAGTTACTTCGTACTTTTCGGGACAATTTGAAAAGGAAGACAAACGCAATGAATTCCTCAAATACTTGGAATTATAAGGAGCTCCAATGTTCAATCCTTGAAATCATGCTGTTGTAGGATTTATACCAGCGTTGAATCCCTAGCTTTTTGGCTTCAAGGTGCTTAGGATGCCTTCCCCAGGCTTGGATAGATTCCATATCCTTCCAGTAACTGATGAACATTCCGCGCCCGTTATGTTTTAAACTTTCATAGCCTAAGTATCCAGGCATGGTTTGTACGAGTTCCAGCGTATGCTCGTCGTATTCGTCATAACCATCAAGGTCGTCCGACAAATAATAGTTAAAAATAGAGGCGAAAAATGGGGTTTCAGGTGGGGTAGGGGTATTCCATAGAATCATCGGTAATCAGGCTTTCTTTCGGTCTAAGTTGAACCCGATGGTTGTGTAAATCATCCGCCCAATCATGGGACCTCCAAAAATTTCGCGCCGTTTCTGGTTCAGCACGTTCGAACTTCCCACTCGGACGATTAAATCCGTTTTATTAACCGTAAAAGGATAATTCAGCTGAAGGTCCCAAACGGTATAAGCGGGAACCTGTCCCGTGCCAAAAGTGCTTTGCCATTCGAAACCGTGCACGTATTGAAAATTCGTGGTGAACCCAAGGTTTTTAATTACTTTGTTGCCTGTAATTCCTAAGTTTATCTTGTGAGGCGGGGTATTAAATCCAGGAATTAAATCCTCTTCCAAGGTCGCGGTTAACAGCTTAGCAAAAGTATAATTGAGTTGCAATTGATATTTGCTGGAGGGGGTGTAACCAATTCCAATGCCACACCCCAAAGAGTTCACCGTTTTCTCACTGTTTACGGGCACTTGATAAACCTGATACAATTCCGTAACTACCGCATCCAAACCGCTTTCCTCTCCCGCAATGGCACCGGCGGTTGGCGCTACAACCCTAACATCCGCAATAAAATGAGTGTATTGATTAAAGTAGGCATCCGCGTCGATAAATACCTTGTTCTTGAGTACTCCACGGTAACCAATTTCAACAGTTTTAACCTGTTCCGGTTTTAACGCTTGATAATTTTTGGCTTCTAAAATTTGGGTATTCACTGCATTTAAATCACCATTCACGGCTGCCAAGCTGTCGTTAAACGCCTGAACTGAATTGAGGGTATAAACGTTGTTGATTCCTGTTAAATTTCCAATTAAGGTAATTGGGCCTAAGTCCAAATTAATGAACTGATTTTGAAGCGTTGGAGTTCGAAAAGCGGATTGAGCACCGATTCGAATGTTGTGGTTTTTCAAATTCCATGATGCACTAATTCGAGGGGAAAATTGCGGTTCAAAATTTTGGTTTTTATCCACGCGAATGGAACCAATAATACGAAGTTTATCATCCAAGAACTTTTTACTGGCTTGAGCAAAAGCGCCAACCTCCCACAAACTCAATCGGTTGAAAGCACCATTGGGGTTAGCAGAGCCATCCGCCAAGGTATCATTGGGATCTAACAAGGTGTCGCTGAAGATGGTACCAAAAGAATTAGGACTAAAGTATCGTCCGTTTGCGCCAACAAGTAAATCAACGGCCTTAATTTGACTAAAACTGTATTGACCATCAACATGGTAAAGGGAGGACTTATCGGTGAATTTTGAACCGTTTTGTAAATCGGCACTTTGAACGATGGACGCCCTTAAACTATCAAATGCAGCGGTTCCTGGGGTATACCACGTGCTGTTGGCAGAGTCTAAAGCCAAGGCCATGGCTTGTTGAACGTCGTTCAACGAAGCATCATCGGCGTATTCGTTCGTTAAATCCGATAAGTTTTGAAAAAAGGAGCTCAGGTATGCAGGGACCCAATTATCGCCAATGGACGCTTTCGAGATATTGATGCCGGTAAATACTGCATCGTAGGAATTTCCTGCATTTTCTAAAGTAGTGTAGGCCTTGATTAGGTGATTTTTTCCCGACCATTCCAATTTATGTTGCTGAAATTGAATGTCGTTGATGGAATAACGGTTAGCACCTTGGTAGATGGCGCTCCCAATTCCAAATTTTCCCGTGTATGAGACTTGGCTATTTTCGTTCAATTTGTAGCACAAGGACATGCCTGATTTAAAGCTCTCTACTTGATTTTCTGCTAAATTCTGTTCAATGTAGCCGGGAGCGTTGATGGTTTTCGTATTGAGGCCTATTTGCCCAACCACCGGATTGAATTCAATATAATTGTTCAATGCAACCCATTGGTCGTGGTCCTCAGGGCTTAAAGTTGGATCATATTGCAACTGAGAGACTATGCTGCTCAAGTTAACTTCGGCGTTAATATCACCATAGGTATTTGCCGATGGATCGTCAGCGAGCCAATCTTTCATTTGGAGGTATGATGCCGTAATTTTTAAACCGAATTTTTGGTTTTTTCCAAAAGCTTGTGCGTAACGGAAATTGCCTTCCATAAGATTGCGGCTCCCGGTTTTCAATTCTGCGGAAACTCCTTGGAACTGGTAGGGGTCTTTAGAGATCATGTTGACCACCCCTTGAAAGGCATTGGGGCCGTATAACGCTGAAGCAGGTCCCGTGATAACTTCTATGCTTTGAACATCGAGCGGATTTGCCCCCACCAAGTTTCCTACGGGAAAATTCAACCCAGGAGCTTGATTGTCCATTCCATCAACAAATTGAACGATACGTACCGGTGAGGTTGAATTGAATCCGCGCATGTTCACGGCTTGAAAACCCGCACTCGATGTTGATAAATCTACCCCACGTAAGTTTTTCAGGGATTCATAAAAGTTACCGCTGGAGGCTGCCGTAATGTCTTTTGCTGATAGGCGCTGAATGGAAACCGGTGACTGAAATATCTTTTCAGCGACGCGTGTTCCGGATACCACAACATCGTTGAAGGCCTTGAAGTTCGGCGAAAGGTTAACGTTTAATTCGTTGGTCGACTTATTGACCTCTAAGGTAAGGTCATCGTATCCCAAGAGCTTAAAGGAAAGGGGGTAAGAGGCTTGTTGGGTAAAATCCAGGTTTATGGTGAATTTTCCCAATTCGTCGCTCACAACTCCTTGCTTTGATCCCTGCTCTACGATTTTTACCCATTGTAGTGGGGTTTTAGAGGCTCCGTCAAGTACAGTTCCTTGGATGGTTAACGTCTGTCCATAAGCCAATACGACGCTCAAGAACGCCAATAAGGTCGAAAGTTGTCGGTACATAGTGGTTCGTTAGTTAGGTTTTCAAAAATAGTTTTTTTTCCGAAATGCAAAAAAAAACCAATTTTAAACCAAAAAATGTATTTTTGAATACCTAATACTATTGTGCTATGTACCGTGTTTTTACCCTAATGCTTATTGGAATAGGTCTGAAATTCTCCGCCCAAGGCGTAGTTCCAAACGGACAATTGGACAATCTTGAGGAGATGTCCACGAAATATACGTTTCCTATTACCATGCCCGATGGAATTCAACTGATGACGGATTTCTACCTGCCGATTTTGAGGGATTCTTTGATGCTGAACGTTAATGTCCCCTTGGTCGGTAATATTCCGATTCAGATTCTTCCAAAAAACCAACAGTTGATCATGTACGATTCGTTGAACGGTGCCCCAAATCCCAATCCGTTTAAATTGCCGTTGATTTTTTCAAGAACTCCCTACAATAAGGGTACATGGGATGGAGTAGCAACGCCGGTTAACATCCTTGGCTACGGCTATGCCGTTCAAGACATGCGGGGTAGGTATACATCACAAGGCGTTTATTTGCCTTTATACAGCGACGGATGGAGCAAAGATCCCTATCACCCTTCGTACGGACACGTTTTAGATGTTACGGCATTATCGGATCCGCGAAACGGTAACAAGCATGAAGACGGCTACCATTCGATTCAGGATCTTGTAGGTCGGACTTGGCAGTACGATTTGGACATGAACGGGACTCCCGAGACCACCGATTTAATTTCAACCGGGAGAATTGGTATGTTTGGCGCTTCGGCATTGGGTTACAACCAATATCAAGCCGCCGCCGCCCATCGCATTGACCCGAGTCAGCCAGGATTGAAATGCTTGACCCCAATTGTTGCAACGCAAGAGTTTTTTAAAAGTACAGGATTTCAAAATGGGGTATTTCGCGATCAATTGGTCAACGGTTGGTTGAAGGGACAAATTTTCACGGGTACGGATGACGATTTGAATGCCATGGACAACGATATCGATAACAGCATGCATTCGGCCACCGATTACGGGCTTCCGAATAAATTCGAAGCAGCCTCCAAGGCCATCAATCATTTTTCTTCCGTACGATATCTTGATGGTCCCGCTGGCTACTATCCAAACAGCATTGGGCGAAAGGATATGGATGCTTCTCATGCACCGGTGAATGCTCAAGGTGAAGGGGATATGAATGGAACTTTTAGCCGATACAAGAACATGGAAGTCCCTGCTTTTCACCTAACAGGTTGGTGGGATATTTTCATCGATGGACAGATTGAAACCTGGAATTTATTACGTCAACATTTAGATCCAACCAAGAAAAACAAATACCTGCAAAAATTAGTGATTGGACCATGGGCGCACCAGACCATTGGCAGCAGAACCACCGGGGACATTACGTATCCGGAGAATATTGCCGATATTTTAGGATTCAGTTTAGACGATTTTTCAGAGGCCGATCTTCCCATCTCCAAAGCCATTAAATCAGAGGCTATTTCATGGTATCGGTATAATTTGAATTACGACAGCACCCAATTAATAGGAGAGCCGAAAGCGTTCATTAAGGCTTCGAACCATTGGTCGAGTGTGGGGTTATTTGAAGTTCGAGTTCCTGCTGAAAACTATAAAATTCCGTTAAATACCTTGGTGGCATTTTTAAACGGATCATCGGTCTTACCCAACTTTAAAATAGGCGTCAGGGATATTTTTACCATGCAAGAGCAAGTGGTCACTTTGGATATCCCAGCCACCGGAACGCCGTTGATTCCTGGATTAGACGACGGGGAGATTGAAGGGGTTCCGTACGTGGATTATTTGCAAAAACCGGACGTACGGTTTTACGTGGTTGGTCCGGTAGAAGACGGAATTCCCGAAAATGATCATGTAGGTAACTATTGGTATCCCGCCAATGAATTCCCGCTAACCCAAGGAATTCAATGGACCGATTTCTTCCTTCACCAAAATGGGACAATCAACCAATCTGCTCCAACGAGCAACGAGGGATTCAACATGTACTTGCACGACCCGAATGACCCCATCCTAACCATTGGGGGGGCGAACATGATTGTTAAAACACCGGACGGTCAACGGGTTAGTCAGGGCCAATTCGATTTAACGGAATGGGCAGAATATACGATGGACCGCCCGGGGGTGGTAAAGTATCAAACCCCGGTATTGAATGACACAATGAGCATTGTTGGGTTTCCAAAAGCAACCTTGTACGCAAAATCGAATCCTGCTGGGGTGGCTCAAGGTCCAACCGACACCGATTTTTTCGTCCGTATCGTGGATGTATATCCTGATGGAAGCGAGTACTTCGTGGTAGAGGGATGCGTAAACGCAAGGGGTAGAAATTATGCGAGATCCATTGCGGAAGGCCAAGAAAACGACGAGGCGGTTTTTGATAATATCAACATTGGTGAAGTATATGAGTACCATTTCCAGATGTTGCCGATTGCCTACACCTTTGGTAAAGGTCACAAGATCAAAGTTCTTATTTCCAGCTCAAACTATACACGATATCAAGTTAATCCGAATTTGCCCATCATGCCGGGTGAGTTTTTCCGTAGAAAACCGGGCGACGGTCAAACTTATGTGTTCGAAGGTGTTGAAATGGCGCCAAGAGTGGCTATCAACCGCATCGCTTTTGCACCCGAATATCCTACGCACATTGAATTGCCAGTGCTTAATCAGGCATTTGCTGGGTTGAACGATGAAGACCTGCAAGGAGAATCCTCGTTCATGCTCTTGTATCCTAATCCAGCAGAGGATAAAATAACCCTAATGGTTGACAATTCGAGCGCATACGAACTTCTTTTGACGGATTTGACGGGCAAGGTCATTTCAAAAGAGGTAGTAACAGGGAATGAATTTACCGTGCATACTCAATCGTTGAATTCTGGTATTTATTTGGTAAACTTGAAGGATCTCTCCAATCAAAAAGGTTTCACAAAACGATTTATCAAAAAATAAGGAGCTTATTGGGGTTATTCAATTCCAGCGGCTCCATAAAGGTGCGTTGGTGGACTCTTGCAGCATCAATTACCAAATCCATGGAATTAGTTTCGTTGTTCGGGATTGGTAGTTTTTGTAGTCCTTTCCAAAGTGAGTTAACAAAACCGTTTCCTCCAAAACAATTCTTCGGTGAAATGCAAGTATTACGGGAAGCATTACGGCCAAGGCCGCTAACCAATGGTTTAATATGATGCAAAATCCAACAAAGGTTAGGAGCAAAAACGAATAGGAGGGATGCCGAACGCGGCGATAAAATCCGTCTGTTTTTAATTCGTGCTGTTGATGTATTCGCACATTGACTGTGAAAAACTTACCTAAGGTTGAGATAACCCATGCTCGGCCAATAACGCCTACCGCCATCAAAACAAGGGCAAGTCCTTGAATCCAATTTGCTTGTTGAAAAGCTGTTTTAAGGTAAAGTGCAATCCAAGCGCCAGCGCTTACTCCAAGAATTACAGAGCCCCATAAGATGAGTAGGCTGCTTTCATCGGTTTTCTGTGGTTGAGGGTCACGTAAACGCCATGCATACCACAGTTCGGTGAGTAACCAGCTGCTTACAACGACTACGAAAATATATATCATCATAAACCAATAATCCCTAAAATTGCGGCAAGAGCTCGTAATATTCGATGTTCTTTCGAATACGATAAAAAGGGAGCGTTTCCATTCGTCCTTTTACTTCTTCGAGGCTAAGGTTGATGAATTGGAGCACGGCTCCATTGCGTTCAGGACGCAGGAACAAGTGCGCGAGCACACCTTCTTCTTTCCATTCGGCCACAACGGCCTGTTCTTCTTTTAGAATTTCTTGAAAATTTTCGGGTAAATTCTGCAGATCTATGGTTAAAATTACCTGTATGTGGTGCATTATTTTTGGTTGAAAAGGGTTTTTCGTAAGTCAGGGAAACGGTAAAAGGCTACGAGCAATAATACGGTTTGTACCACGCA
>Ga0129333_10002422_pt1 | contig 17356 bp, 8 predicted proteins | sample CPB6_08_DNA_FD_94474 | JGI IMG/M metagenome (GOLD analysis project Ga0129333, IMG submission 94474) | Freshwater to marine salinity gradient microbial communities from Chesapeake Bay, USA - CPBay_Sum_0.6_0.8_DNA | ecosystem: Environmental > Aquatic > Marine > Coastal | place: USA: Chesapeake Bay...
CCCCAGATATGCGGGGTAAAATTTTCGGATTACAGAATAACTTAGTCAATATTGCCCTCAGCTTACCCCTAGCTCTTGCGGGTCTTGCAGAAAGCCGCTGGGGCTTAGGTTGGACTTTATCAGTGTTAGCGATCGCCGCCGGTTGTGGGAGCATTCTATCCTGGTATTTAGCTCCCAAGAATTCCCCTAATTCCCATAGCGATACCAATGAAATTTTATAGAGCACCTCAAAAATAACAATATTACCCCCCAAGTTCACGACAAAATTCACGACAAAATTAGACTTGCAGGAGTCAATTTATGGGGTGCATTTCACTTTAGCCCATTGACCCATCCGGTAGGGGCAATCCCCCCGTGGTTGCCCCGAATCCTCAGCGATCGTTCCAAAGTGCAATGCTCCCCATACAGTAACCCTAGGTTAGGAATCTGAATCATAAAAAGTGTCAGATTCTTGAATTGGCAAAGGCCAATCTGGATTTTCTCCACCAATAATTAAACGATCGATTTCCACATATTCTTGACTGAGTTGAGTCAAAGCATTAATTAACACATCCAGGGCAAAAGCATCACTGGTTCCCAAATCAAACCAACACCGTAGCCAAGTTCCTTGGGACTCTAGCTCTCCCATATTATGCATTAAAGACATTAAACTTTTTTCCGCTATATCCGTGTCATAGGACATATAGCTCAGTTCCATGCCCTCCTCCTGAACTTGCAGATTTTCCCCATTAAATCCCCCCAATTTCCCCAGCAGAAACCAAGAATCAAAGACTTCCTGGATGTATTGGCGCTCCGATGCAGAAGGTACCGTAGAAAACTCCAACCATAGCCACACATCAAAAGGATTAAACTCCCGAAATTGCACTTGCATAAGTCAGGCTCCTTGCCTAGGATAATTTCAATTCAGTTAATTTCAATGCAGTGGACGGATTGATATTCATGTTGCCGTCAAAATATTCAGAAAGGCATATTCAGAAAGGCGATCGTAGGCACGATCGATACTGCCTTTTCCTCGCAGAAATCCCACACTAGCCCCTGGGCAAATGTGGTTTAAAGTTTCAGAATCATAGCGATCGAGAATCTTATGCACATTGCGTAATTGGCGCACCCAATGAAATGTTTTAGAGGTGCGTAGGGGTGCGGGGTTCCCTGCTGCTGTGGGCAATAAATGCCGCCCAGAAAATAAAATCCCCCCCTGCTCAGGCCAATAAAAACAAGCTGAGCCAGGAGAATAACCACAAACCCAAAATCCCACACAATTTCCATCATGGGAAGGGCAATTGAAGGTAATTTCCTCCTCAAAAGTGCGGCACTCAACCCCAGGCAATAGGTAGGCTTCCTGTTCTTGCACCACCACCTCACATCCTAAAGCTTGTTGCCATTCCTTCACCTGAGCCATAGCCGTTCGATGGGTTAAAAATAACCAACGAACTCCCCCTTGATCCTGCAAAAATGATAAAGCTTGCTCTTCCCAAGGGGGACTATCCACCAAAATATTCCCCAAGGAGTTATGAATCCAGTAGGCCGTTCCCCCTAAGGTTTTACGGTTGGGGGGAAAAGCAAAAATACCTGGAAAAATAGATCGTGGTTCTTTCACAGTTTTTGTAGATAATTTTTTGCAGACTTGCAGGAAAAACCTGTAAAAACATCAGGTTAGGTGTGGCCGCTATCAATAGATCCTAAAACTTAAGTCATACAAATTAAATCATATAACTTTAATGGATAGATTACAGCAATCAATTGAGAAATTCAGTGGTTAGCCATAAACTGCTGATTGACTGACTGATAAAAGTGGATCAAACCAAGGCGCAGAGGGCGGGTCAGGAAACCAGAACCCTAGGATCCCAAACGTCTTGTAGGGGCATGGTTTTCGCGGCCAAGGCAAAGTTTTTTGAAGGCAAAGTTTTTTGTCCGTCAACTAGCATAAACTTAGCAATTGCTAGGAAAGAGGGAGGGGTTAGGGTTGGGACAGAAAGACAAATCCCCCCAACCCTAACTTTTAAAACAGAAGCTTATCAAGGATAGGATTCATCAGATTAAGGCAATATTCCATGGCCTCTAGATCATCGATCGCTGGGTCTTTCCTAGCGAATTTGAGATCAGGGACTACCCAAAAGAGAGCCTAAGGTACAACGGAAGGGTTAGCAAAAGTTCGCCCCATTTCCGCATCCAACCGTTGCATATGCTCTTGATAAAAGAAATGTAATTCCTTGAGCTTACGGGTTTTGGTTTCAATTTCCTTGCGCAATTGGTTCAAGATTGTTCGATCGGTATCTGACAAAGGCATATTTTCCACGGAGTACTTTTCATTGATATTGATTTGTCGCATTCCTCGCTCACGGATACTAATGTCCTGCTCCAATTCCGCCACCACTTGTTGTTTCTCATCCCAAACCTTCAGAAACTCCCGAAGAATTTTCTGCTGGTAATAGGAAATCTCTGCATATTGAAGCTGCGCATCATCTAAGTTGGCAATTTTCCGCAAATCCATCTGTTTGTTAATATTTAAGCACTCAAAGTAAGTTCCAGGCGTTCCCGAACACAGGGATTCCTTTAGAGATCCTAAGTCTTGGGTATTCAGTCGCTTACGGCCTTCTGCGGCTCGGATTAGCCCCTCGAAAATGGGATTACGACCGGGCTGAAACTCTGGATGGAATTGCACCCCCACGTAAAAGGGATGATCTGGTAATTCCATCACTTCAACCAGATTAGTTTTTTTATCTCGTCCGGTAACTTTGAAATCACCGAAATCAATTTCAGAATTAATTTCATAGCGATGTCGATGACGCTGGGTTGTTTCTTCGCTGCCATAAATTTGAGACACCAGGGAACCGGTCAGCAGTTGCGTAACCCAATCCCCTAGGCGAGCCGTTCCCCCCAGGCCATGGGCTTCTTTCTGGGCTTCCTGCATGACCACCACAGGATAGGTTGTATTATCATCAAACTCTGTGCTGTTAGCTCCCACTAATCCCAAGGCATTACGGGCATATTCGATGGCCATAATTTGTAAACCGAGGCAAATTCCTAGGCAAGGAATACGATTTTCCCGACAAATTCGGGCAGCTTCAATCATCGGTTCCGTGCCGCGCTTCCCCCAGCCCCCTGGAATAATGACCGCATCAAATTCATGCAAGTTTTCAGGTTTGGGCATATACTCCACAGTGTCTATGCCCAGAAATCGCAACTGGTGACCAATGGATACATAGGCATCTGAGTGGGAATATTTGCCCACAAGAGCAATTTTCAGATCCCGTTTAGGATCAAATTTGTTATACCAAGAATTGAGCGTATCTTCCCCTAGTTCTAGTTGTAAGTGGCCAGCCAGATAATTTTGTAACCCTAGGGAACGCAACAGTAGGGGAATCTCATAGGAGTTATCAATGTCAGACAATTGAATAACCGCTTGGCGGGGCACTTCACAAAACAATTCAATTTTCTTGAATAAGTAATCATCTAAGATCACATCTTGGGGAGTTCGTGCCACAATTACATCCGGTTTTAAGCCTTTACTGCGCAGATCATTAACACTGCGCTGACAGCCCATGGTTTTGAGTTCTCCGCAACTTTGGAGGTATGGGAAATGGGATAAAAGCACAAAAATACTATTGACTCGTCCCAATTCTGCCCGCAACTGCCGACAAGCTTCTAGGAAAAAGACTCCTTTAATGTCTCCGATCGTGGCTCCAATTTCCACAATTCCCACTTCACACTGTTGAGCAAATCGGGTAATTCGTCGGGTAATTTCCTCAATGACATGCTCAAAGGAAACAGTTTGTCCTAGGTATTGTCCCGATCGCTCATTGAGGTAGATTTGGTGATGGATTTGTCCAGATGTGACATAATCATTAGAATTACATTCTGTATCTAGATAGCGCTCGTAGATTCCTAAATCTTGGTCTGTTTCTAGCCCATCAGACAAGACATAAACTTCCCCATGTTCTTTGGGATTAATGGTACCTGCATCGTAATTGTAATACAAGTCACATTTCATGATGCGTACATCAATGCCATGGGAGCGCAATAGCCGACCCAAAGCTGCGCCAAAGGTACCTTTACCAAGGCCGGAAAAATCTGAGGCAACAAAGATAATCTTCATGGCATTTGAAAAAATTACAAAGGTCGGCACACATCAGCATACCCAACGGGTCATTGTCCCAGCCCTAGGGACTTTTAGCAATCGATCGCAATATTGCTTCATAATTACACTGACCCTATTACACTGACCCTAAGTTACAGGGAGCCTCCTGTAGTTTTGCCCCTAAGGTAATGGGTGAGAGAATTTACAGGGTAATTGTTGGTCAGGTAGACTATTTCAAAGGGAGGATAGTGTAGACTAAAAACTTGAAACCTTTGCATGGAGATTCGCCTAAAATCCCTATGAGTTCCACTGCTGCCGATCGCTCTGCCCCCAACCCCACCATCCTTAATTCAGGCGAACCCCTGCCCTCTGGATGTCAGCTTCCCCCGCGCCAACCCCAAGCCTGGGATACCTTCGCATATATTCGTAACCCCGATGGATTTTGTCAACAGAACTTTCAAACCTATGGCCCCATTTTCCAAACAGGAGTATTTGGAGGAACTACGGTTTTTGTGGGATCAGCAGCAGCCAATCAAATGGTATTTAACGGGGATTTAAACTATACAGAAATTGCTCTACCTCCTACCACTTTAAGTATGTTTGGTGAGTATAGCTTATTTCAGCGGCCTGATTTACACCGAGAACGTAAGAGTGCTTTAACTCCAGGTTTTACGGGAGCTATTTTAGAAGGGTATTTACCCACTATGGCTCATAAAATCATTCAAGGTTTACAATCTTGGCAAGTTGATTCTGAAATTTCTTTATTTCCTAGGGTTAGTGACCTTTGCTTTGATGTATTAGTACCCCTTTTGGTGGGGGTAGATTTTGAGGTTGGCACAAACCCTAGTTGGGATCAATGGCCAATTCAATCTAAGCAGCAATTACAGAAAACTTATGAAACTTTCTTTAATGGCTTCTATGGATTGGTGCCCTGGAAGTCTCCCCTAACGGCCTATGGTCGAGGCTGGCAAGCCCGTCAGCAACTCCTGAGCTTAATGGAAGCAGTCATTGCTGAAAAGCGAAAAAGTTTAACTATTGGTGATGATCAACCTCCTGCGGATCAACGGAACCTCCCTTCTAATTTTTTAGAAATGATGTTAATGGCACAGTCTCATCAAACCCAGGGGGTTTTCAGTGAGGATTCATTGATTCAGAACCAGTGTTTATTACAACTTTGGGCTTCCCATGATGAAATTTCGGCACTGGTTGCCAATATGATTTATTTAATTGGACAGCATCCCCAAGTCTTAGCAATGCTTCGGGAAGAACAGGAGAGTTTTTCTCCTCCAGATGATCCCCAGGGGTGGAATTTGCAACACCTGAAGCAGCTTGCTTTCCTGGAAGCAACCCTCAAGGAATGCCTGCGGATTCTGCCCCCTAGTTCCACGGCAAACCGTCGTTTTACTAAAACAGTAATTTTAGACGGCATTGTTTATCAAAAAGGCTGGGGGGTGATTGTAGAACCCCGCATTAGCCATCAAATACCGGAGTATTTTGAGCATCCCGATCGCTTTGATCCTTCGCGGTTTCTGCCTCCCCGTAATGAGGGAAAATTATATAACTTCATTCCCTTTGGAGGGGGAGTTCACGGTTGCTTGGGGGCGCAAATGGCCATGGCTATGGCTAAGGTTTTTATAGTCTATGTATTGCAAAAATTCCAGTGGCAGATTACTAAGCCTGCCACCTTCAATCAATTTCCTTTGCGCTTAATGAAGGCAGATTATAAAATTAAAATGGAAACACGGTAATCCCTAAACTGGGCACCTGGAAAAATTAAAATTGACAGCAATCTCGACAAAAAACGGGTGCATTTCACTTTGGCCTATTGACCCATCCGGTAGGGGCAATCTCCCCGTGGTTGCCCCGAACCCTCGGAGATCGTTCCAAAGTGAAATGCTCCCCAAAAACCAGGTCTATAGCCATTCAGCTTGCCAAGTGCTCCGATGAATCAAGGTGCCAAACTGTGGCAGTTATGCACTGACAGGATTTTTTAACATCTTGTTATCCCTGCTGTCATTCACATTATTTCTAGATTGTTGTGAATCATTTTTGGATGAATTAAACCATGAATCCTTTGATCCCTACCTTAGACTCTGAACTGTCCAGTTCTTCAGACTTACCTGATACCTCTCTAACTGTTTCACCCACTAGCCCCCGCCCCTGGACTGTGGAGGATAGTGAGCAACTTTATCGGATTAAAGGGTGGGGAGATCCCTATTTTAGCATTAATGCAGCGGGGCATTTAACGGTATCTCCCAAGGGCGATCGAGGGGGATCTTTAGATTTACTAGAGTTGGTGACTGCCCTACAGCAACGTAACCTAGCCTTGCCTTTGTTGATTCGTTTTCCTGATATTTTGGAAGATCGACTAGAGCGATTAAATGCCTGTTTTGCCAAGGCGATCGCCCGTTATAGCTACCCTGGTACTTATCGAGGGGTTTTCCCGGTCAAGTGTAATCAGCAGCGCCATCTTTTAGAAGACTTAGTGCGTTTTGGGCAACCCTATCAGTTTGGTTTAGAGGCGGGTTCTAAGCCTGAACTTATGATTGCCTTGGCACTATTGGACACCCCTGGATCATTATTAATTTGTAATGGTTATAAGGATGCTGACTATATTGAGACAGCCATGTTAGCTCGGCAATTGGGAAAAACCCCAATTATTGTTTTAGAGCAAATGGAAGAGGTGGATTTAGTCGTTGCTGCGTTCCAAAATCTGGCCATTGAGCCAATTCTAGGGGTGCGGGCAAAGCTGAATACCCAGGGCAGCGGTCGTTGGGGGAATTCAGCGGGCGATCGAGCTAAATTTGGTTTAACAATTCCAGAAATTGTTCAAACCGTTGCCACCCTCAAGGGAGCGGGTTTATTATCTGCCTTGCAATTACTCCACTTTCACATTGGCTCACAAATTTCTGATATTGGAGTCATTAAGGATGCCATCCAGGAAGCCAGCCAAATCTATGCCCAACTTTCCCTGCTGGGGGCAAATATGCAGTACTTAGATGTGGGGGGCGGATTGGCGGTGGACTATGATGGTTCTAAAACAAGTTTTGCGGCTTCCAAAAACTATACCATGCAAAATTATGCCAATGATATTGTGGCAACGGTCAAGGATGCTTGTGTGCAACAGGGAATAGGAGTACCTACCTTGGTGAGTGAAAGTGGGCGAGCCATTGCTTCCCATCAATCTGTATTAGTGTTTAATGTATTGGGTCATAGTGAAGCAGTCCCCACGGTGCCAGAGCCAGCCCAAAGTAGTGAGGATTTAATTATCCGCAATCTTTATGAAACCTATAGCACGATCGCTTTAGATAATTATCAAGAGCGTTATCACGATGCGGAGAAATTCAAAGAGGATGCCATTGCTGCTTTTCGGTTAGGGTATTTGAGTTTGTCCCAACGGGCACGGGCAGAGCAGCTTTACTGGGCCTGTTGCCAGAAGGTGCAAGGATTGATGCACGGACAAATAGATGTACCCGATTATTTGCATACTTTGAACCATGGGCTTTCCTCGATTTATTATATGAATTTGTCAGTTTTTCAGTCGGCTCCTGATTGTTGGGCGATCGATCAACTGTTTCCCATTTTGCCAATTCATCGCCTAGGGGAAGAGCCAACCCAACGGGCTACCTTGGCGGATTTAACCTGTGATAGTGATGGCAAGTTGGATCGTTTTATTGGTCGCGGTGATTGTAAACCCATGCTGGAGTTACACCCGTTTCAGCCAGGAAAACCCTATTATTTGGGATTGTTTTTAGGGGGAGCCTATCAGGAAATCATGGGCAACCTTCATAATCTTTTTGGGGATACCCATGCGGTTCATATTCATTTAACTCCCCAAGGTTATGAAATTGCCCATGTGGTGCGGGGAGATACCTTGGGGGATGTATTGCGCTATGTTCAATATGATGCCAATGACTTGTTGGAACGGGTTCGCCAACAGACAGAACGATCGCTTCAATCCCAGGAAATAACCTTAGAGGAGTCTCAGCAGCTTTTACAACATTATGAAAAGAGTTTTCGTTCCTATACTTATTTATCAGCCCTATGAGGATAAAGGCTGGTTGACGGACAAAAAATTCTGCCTTGGGCGCAAAAACCACACCCCTATAATCCCAAACATCTTGTAGAGGCCAGGTTTTCTGACTCACCCTCCGCACCTAGATTTAACCTACTTTTGTCACTCAATCGAGAGCATTTCACTTTGGAACGATCGCCGAGGGTTCGGGGCAGCCACGGGGGGTTTGCCCCTACCGGATGGGTCAATGGGTCAAAGTGAAATGCACCCAGTCAATCAGGGTTCATCCTGTAGGGAACAGGAATGAAAAGTACTGGTTATCACTGAGATCTCAGAATCCTATTTCCAAGGATTGCACTCAGTCAAAGACACCTGTATGCTGATGCTCATCAGGATCCTATGCGTCATTATGCTGGGTCAGTACTAGATCGATTTACTGAGTGGGATCCCTGTGCTGATTAGCAGTAGGGGAATTCTCAAAGGTGGGCAGATATACTGCTCTCAACTGCGCCATCATCCCTCCTGCGCCATAACCGTTGACCTGGTAAGACGATCGTCTTGATGAAATTTATGGGGTCTCCCCATCCTCAATTGTGGACTGTGATGGAGAAGAATAATCAATATGACCACTTCAAGATTTGGAAATTCTCCTCGTTCCCTAGTCGGCTGGGGAACTAGGTTACGGAGTTGGGTGATTCTGTCTGGGGCAACCCTCGTGACAACCCTAGGTATGCTGCCACAATCCTCTAGGGCGCAACCCATTTTGCCGGCCCAAGATGGCACCGGGACGATCGTCACCCCCTCAGGCCAAAGTTTTGACATTAGCGGAGGCACCCTCTCTCCGGATCAATTGAATCTTTTCCATAGTTTTGAGCAATTAGGTCTAGACCCCCAGCAAGTTGCCAACTTCCTCGCCCAGCCCCAGCTTCGCAACATTTTAGGGCGGGTTGTGGGGGGGGATCCCTCCGTGATTCAAGGGATTATCCGGGTCTCTGGGGGAAATGCCAACCTGTTTTTGATGAACCCTGCTGGGTTTGTGTTTGGGCCAGGGGCGCAATTAGATGTGCCGGGGAATTTCACCGCCACCACAGCCAATGGGATTCAACTAGGAGATGAGTGGTTCAATGCAGCCGGGGGCAATAATTACAGTAATTTGACCGGGGATCCCAGCGGCTTAGGCTTTACCATGGCGAATCCGGGGGCGATCGTCAATGCCGGGGATCTGATCCTAGCACCGGGGCAAACCCTGGCCCTTGTGGGGGGCACCGTGGCCAATAGTGGCTCCCTGTCGGCTCCCGGCGGTCAGGTGATTCTCGCGTCCATGCCAGAGCCAGGGGTGGTGCGCTTCAGCCAGCCCGGACAGGTGCTCAGCGTGGAGTTTGACCTAGATCCCCAGGGCAATTTACCGGCGGATTGGGCGCTGCCCATGGCGCAGTTGGGGGAGTTAATCGATCTCAGCCATAATTATGATTTGGGCTTTACCCTGCTGCCCGATGGCTCGGTGCAATTGTCCGTCAACCCTGGGGGTTCAGCCCCTGTGGAACCGACTGCTGGCACCACGATCGTCGGGGGGAGCGTAGATGTGACCAGTACCCAGGGTACGGGGGGCACGATCGCCGCCCTAGGCCAAGGGGTCTACCTGCAAGGGGCACAACTCAGCGCCGATGGCTCCCAAGGGGGCGGCTTTGTGGCTGTAGGCGGGGCCTACCAGGGGCAGGATACCCTACCCAGCGCCCAAACCACCCGCATCGATCGGGCTTCCCGCATTAGCGCCAATGCCACCACCCAGGGGGACGGCGGCCAAGTGATTGTGTGGGCCGATGACAGCACCCAATACCAGGGCAGCATCAGCGCCACCGGAGGGAATCAAGGGGGCAATGGGGGCTTTGTGGAAGTGTCCGGGGCCCAAACCCTGCAATTTGGTGGCTCGGTAGACACCTCAGCCCCCCAGGGCACCAGCGGCACCGTTCTCCTGGATCCCCAGGACATTATTATTCAGGCCAGCCCCCCCGCCCCTGATCAAACCAGTGAAGCCTTAGATGGTGCCATTAATAGTGGGGATGGGGGAACCGCCACGGATTTTGTGTTAAGTAACACGTCCCTGACTTCCCTGGTGAGCGGTAATTTATTTCTCCAAGCTAGCCGGGATATTATTAGCCTAGGGGGGACAGATTTGAACTTTTTCCAGCAAACGGCTGGGGAAACCGTGACCTTTGATGCAGGTCGTAATATTACCCTCAACAGCAATTTAACCACTGCTGGGGGAGCCGTAAATTTATTAGCCCGCAGTGGCAATATTACCCTAGGGGGATCCATCAAAACCAGTGGTGGAGCCATTAGTTTAACCGCCAACAGTGGCACCATTAACGCCAGTGGCGGAGATGCCAGCGAAGTCAGAAATGGGGGTAATATTGGCAGTAATTTCACCCTCAATAGCAGCACCAATAACAACAATAACGGCGGCAATATTAGCCTCAGTGCGGGGGGAGATATTACCGTTGGTTTTCTATCATCTACCTCTGGGGGATCCGGCAGTGGGGGCAATATTAGCCTCATTAGTTCCGGGGGGAATATTAACGCCACCGCCAGCAATATTCCTGTCAATCTTTCCTCTGCATCAGGTACCGTCACCACGGGGTTAATCGTCTCCGGTTCCACCTCTGGCAGCGGGGGGACGGTGACCCTGAGCGCTCCGGGCAATATTCAAGTGGGGGCCATTGGCACGGGTACAGGCTCCACTACGGGGGGTTCCGGCGGGGCCGTGAATATCACCAGCACCGGCGGCAGTGTTAACGCCGTGTCCACGGGGACTTTTTCGGGGCTGGCGAACCTCAGTAGCCTCCAGTTTGGGGCGATCGCCACGGGTTCCGACAATGGCAATGGGGGAGCCGTAACCATTAACGCGGCGGGGGATATTAGTACCGGGGCGATCGCCACCGCTTCCCTGGATGGAGCCGCTGGAGCCATCAACCTCAACAGCAGCAATGGGGGCATTAACACCAGCTATGACCTGGTGACCAGCAATCCCAGCACCAGTTTATGGACGGAATTAATCAACCAATTTGGCATGAATGGGGTGCGGGTGAATGGACGCACCTTTGACAATGCCACTGCCGCTTCCCTGCTGGGCACGGGCAATGCGCGGGTGGGGATTATGGCCTTTTCAGAAAATGGCACCGGGGGTAATGTCACCCTCAATGCCAGCGGCAATATCGTCACCAGCAACATTATTACCGGCAGTTTGTATGGCAACGGCGGCAACATTAGCCTCACCAGCCGCAATGGGTCGATCGATGGCAGTGCTGCCGTATTGCTTAGTAATGTCAGTTCCAATTTAGTCACCCAATTGGGATATAGCGCCGATCTGGGTCGCCTGGTGGAATACTTCAGCAGTAGCAGTGTGCAATTGGGGGGATATGTCACCCTATCCCTGACGGGCAACGCTGGCAATATCAATCTCAATGCATCCGGAAATATCCTGGCTAACTATCTCATTGCTTCGAGTTTTTCAGGCAGTGGGGGGAGCATTTTCCTCAACAGCACCAATGGAGCCATTGATATTAACCGGGTCATTTTTAATGCCACCAATGGAGCCACTGCCAATGGTTTAATCCAGGGCAATGATGACACCTTGCGCCGCTTGGTTAATGTGTTATCCCGAGGCAATGTCACCAGTTCTGGAGCCACGGGGAACAGTATTACCTTCCAAGCAGGGGATTACATTAAGGCCGGAACCCTCAACTCCAGCGGTACCACCGGCAATGGGGGCAATGTGACCATTGATCCCCCCAATGGCACCACCCTGGCCTACATTAATGCCCAAGGGGGATCCGCCGGTCGTGGGGGGAATGTCAGTATCAGCACGGGGAATTTCCTGCGGATTACAGATGCCTTTTTCGATCGTAATGGAGTTTATGCCAGCATCTCCACCGCAGGGGGACGCGGGGGCGGCAGTATTTCCATTGTGCTAGATGGCACAGTTTGGGGTAAATATCCCTTCCGTATTGGTGACCCCCGCTTTAACGGTACCCTGGGGGCCATTACCAGCGGCGACTACACCATTCCCGTGGGTACCGACATTTATCCCACCACCCGCATTGGTAACATTCGGGTCGCCACCTATGACGATTGCAGTACGGATCAAAGCCTGTGCCCTGTGTTGCCCTTGCCCCCCACCCTTAACACTCCCCCCAGTCTCTTGAACCTGGATGAAATTCGGGATAATCTCGCGGAAATTGAGCGGCTCACTGGGGTCAAACCAGCCTTAATTTATGCCAACTTTGTGAGTAATCAGGTGCCGCGATTCCGAAGCTTAGAAGAAACGGTAGCGGGGCTAGATAGCCAACTCACGGAAGAACTAGGCCAGCAAATCAACACATCAGTCACGGCGGAAAATCCCCCCATTCAACTGGAATCAGGGGATGAAGATACCCTGGAACTTGTGATTGTTACGGCCCATCAGGATCCCATTCGCCAAGTCATTTCATCAGCCACACGGCGACGGGTAGAAACCGTCTTATTTAGTTTACGGGCAGACATTGAGGATCAAATTCCCATCAATCAATTACTGAGCAAATCCCAGCAGCTTTACCGGTGGTTGGTCGAACCCCTAGAGGAGATTTTGATCAGCCGGGAAATCAGTAATATTGCGTTTGTTATGGGGGATGACTTACGTCTGGTGCCTTTGGCGGCTCTCCATGATGGAGAAGGGTTTATTATCGAAAAATACAGTGTCGGCCTAATGCCCAGCATGGCCTTAACAGAAACGCAATATGCAAGCGTTAAGGACATGACCCTATTGGCTATGGGGGCTGACACTTTTGTGGATCAAAACCCCCTCTATGCTGTGCCCAGTGAGTTAGATATTATCACGGACATTTGGGCGGCTCCAGAACCCGTGCTCAACCAAGGATTCACCCCAGAAAACCTCCGGCAATTGCGCAGTCGTCAGGGGGCAGGCATTGTCCACTTGGCCACCCATGGCTTTTTTAACCGAGGGGAATTGAGCGAATCCTATATTCAGTTTGCAGACGATCGTAAGTTGGGGCTGCATGAACTCCAGGCTTTACGGTTTGATGATCCCGCCACGGAACTCATTATTCTCAGTGCCTGCCAAACGGCTTTTGGGACTGAGGACGATGAAGTGGAATTAGGCTTTGCGGGGCTAGCCCACCAATCAGGGGCTAAATCAGCCCTAGGGAGTCTTTGGGAAGTCGGAGATACGAGCACCTTGGCCTTTATGACCAGTTTCTATGAAAACCTCCGCACGGCTCCCATCAAAGCGGAAGCCCTACGGCAAGCGCAACTGGCTATTCTCCATGGAAAAGTCAACTTTGAGGACGGTACTATTGTGACCCCCAATGGGCGCTATCCGCTCCAATCCATCACCCTCCAAAACATTGATCAGCAGGCCAATCTTACCCATCCCTTTGCATGGTCTGCCTTCACGATGATTGGTAGTCCCTGGTAGAGATTGCTGAGGGCATTTCACTTTGGCTAATTGACCCATCCGGTAGGGGCAATCCCCCCATGGTTGCCCCGAACCCTAGGCGATCGTTCCAAAGTCAAATGCTCCCAAATTGCTAGGGATTGCTAGAGCTTCATAGTGCTTTGTAGTGCTTGATCATTCTTGCTGGGGGGCACCTCGAAAAACCCAAATTCCGCCCCCCATGGCCTCAGTAGAATTAGGTCGGTCGTGGCTCATAAACAGACCGCCCAAATTCATCGAGGTGCCCTAGTTCTTGCTAGTAGCTCTTGCTAATAGCTCTTGCTAGCCAAAAATTTCCCTTGTCCCCTGCCCTCTAAACCCTTGTTGAATCGTGTTGACGCGCCCCCCCTTCTGTCGCTTTTCCTTATTGCGCCCCTTGGCTCCCGTGCCCTTAGCGATCGCTACCCTGCTCATGGGTCAACCCGCCTGGGGACAAGATCCCTCGGTTCCCCTTGACCCTGCCCTTGCACCCCTCTCCCTAGGGCATGGTGATCCGGCTAGTACCCCAGCCCTAGAAACCCCAGCCCCAGATCCCATCATCTCAACCGCCGGAGATGGGGGCACCTCCATCCCAGGCCCAGAACTGACCCCCTTAGCCCAAACCGTTACTGCTGTAACCATTCAGGATATTCAAGTCCAAGGGAGTACAGTATTTAGTGAGGACACCCTAGAGGCAATCGTTGCTCCTTTTGAGGGCAAAACCTTAAGCCCAGAGGAAATTCAATCCATTACTGATGCAGTCACCCAACTTTATCTCAATAATGGTTATTTTACTTCCCGTGCCCAAGTGGGCAATCAGACCATTGATGATAGTGGGATTTTGGTGATTGAAATTACCGAAGGCCAAGCAGATATTGTGGTGGAATGGCTCACAGAAAAGCATTTTCTCCAGGAATCTTATATCCGCGATCGTCTGCCCAGTATTCATCCCCTAAACACCTTAAAACTAGAGGATGAACTTAAACTTTTACGGGTTGATCCTTTGCTGGATACGATCGAAGCCCGCCTTAAACGGGGCAATGGGGAACAGCCCGATGTCTTAACCGTGCAGGTGCGGGAAGCACCCAATTTCCATGGCAGCTTTAATGCAGATAATTATTCCCCTCCTAGTATTGGTGGAGAGCGTTTTAGCCTCAATCTTGCGGCCCGTAATCTTTCCGGGCGGGGGGATCAACTGTCTGCCACCTACCGCACCACGGTAACGGGTGGACTCCATAGCTTAGATACCTTCTATGCTGTGCCCCTCAATGCCAAAAATGGCACCCTTTCCCTCCAGGGGACTTGGGACTTTACCAAGATTACCCAACCCCCCTTTGATGTATTAGAAATTACGGGCGATCGTCAACGCTATGCCCTAAACTTTCGCCAACCCATTTGGCGAACCCCCAAGGAAGAATTTAGTGTGTCTGCGGCTTTTGTTTACACGGAAGGGCAAACCTTTGTGTTTGGCGATATTCCCACTCCTTTCGGCCTGGGGGCTGACAAAAATGGCATTAGCCGCACCAGTGTTTTGCGTTTTTCCCAGGAATATATCCGCCGCGATCGTCAAGGGGCTTGGGTGGCCCGATGGACCGAAAGTTTTGGTACCCATTTATTTGATGCCACGGATAACCCCGCCCCCATACCGGATGGGCAGTTTTTTAGTTGGCTTGGCCAAGCCCAGCGCCTGCAATCCCTCAACCGTAATAACCTCCTGATTATCCAAGGAGATTTGCAACTGACCCCCCATAGTTTGCTGTCTTCTGAGCAATTTGTCATTGGTGGCGCTCAATCGATCCGGGGCTATCGCCAAAATGCCCTAGTGGGGGACAATGGCTTTCGTTTCTCAGTGGAAAACCGCACAACCCTAAAGCGTAATTCTGAAGGGGAAGGCAACCTAATCTTGATGTCCTTTTTGGAAGCAGGAGCCGTTCTCAATGCCAAAAATAACCCCAGTAGCATTTCCTCTAACCAAACGGTTTTAGCAGGTTTAGGCTTAGGGGTGATCTGGAAACCTATCCCCAATTTAGATCTACGTTTAGACTATGGCCTTCCTCTGATTGGCTGGGATCAAGAGGGAGATAATGCCCAAGATCACGGCATTTATTTTAATGCGGGCTATGCCTTCTAAACGGGAGTATTTCACTTTGGAATGATCACCTAGGGATCGGGGCAACCACGGGGGGATTGCCCCTACCTGGTGGATAAATTGGCAAAAGTGAAATGCACCCGGTCAGAAAACTAAACCCCTACAGATTTTTAATTTCTGTAGGGGCAAGATTTGCAGGGTTCAAGGTTTTTTAGCCAATTTTTTCGGGAGCATTTCACTTTGGAAGCCCTCACCCTAAATCTCTCTCCCAAAAACGCCGAGGGACTTAAAACTTCTCTTGCCCCCCTTCTCCCGTTTTGGAAGAAGGGGCTGGGGGATTAGGGTCTAATTCGCCCAGCAGAATCTGTCATGGGATGACACCCCCTAAACTAGGGATTAGCGGGTGCGGACTGGCTAGGAGTATTAGATGTGGTAGCAGGGGGGTTGACTAGATCTGTGGGGCTAGCACTGGGGTTGGTAGCACCTGAATTGGTAGCGTCTGGATTAGCAGAATCTGGAGCAATTTCAGTTCCTTCATCCTCGAAAGGCATGGGAACTTCGATCGCGGCATTGGGGGAAACTATTCCCATGGGAACCCATTTTTTGCTACTGCGTGTAATGGGGCCACTCGCTCCACTCCCTGCATTGAGAAAATCGTTGAGAATGATGTTGGGATCCTCACCAGGAACCAAAGTTAAAATTAAATTATCGGAGTTAGCAGCTTCGGATTTATAGGCGGCTCCATAGATGACATTGTAATTATTCAAACTACCGCTGGTGATGTAGCGAAGTCTTTCTGCTTTGTGGTAACGATCGAGCCGGTTAGATACTTGCTCACAACGTTCACGGGGAGTGAAATTAACAAATCCAGTGTAAGTCCAGCGAATAATGGGGCTGTAGTGGGAATTTTGATCATCTTCGCTGGCCCAAATGGCATAGGTGGTGGGAGTGCGACTATCGTCAGGACTTGCGTAACAGGCATAGCCTTGCACATTACGATCGGAAGTGAAGGTTTCTGGGGGTGCAGTTTCTGGGGGTGTAGTTTCCCGGACTGAGGGTTCTGGGGCTGCGGTTTCCGGGGTTAAGGGTCGTGTTTGGCCTTGGGCTGGAGTGGTTAAGCTTAGGGCGATCGCGGTTAATAAGGTGATAGAGAAAGGCCGAAGAATTGATTTGGATTTCATAACTCAAAACACAATGACAAACCATAGGAAAACATAGACACAAACACCATGGGGAATGGGACGGCCTGGAGGGAGTCAACAGCCTGGGGGCTGAAGACTATACATCCCAGAACCTCTTATTTTGGATAGGCAAAATGCTTATCCCATGGCCACGGGCTACCGGATAAGCTGCAAACCTACCCATGGGCAAAAATAAGATGTACCCATCCACCTTAAGATTGTGGGCTACAACACGTTCCAGTAGCTTAAGAATCCAAGATGTAAGTTTTAAACCTAAGTTTCCTTCTTAGTATAGTTCACATATTTACTATCGTCAGGAGAAGACTGTAGAAAAAATCTCTTTTTCTGCCAAGGGGGCGAAGTTCCGAGGGGAATGGCTGGGTCTATTTTACTTTGGCAGATTCCCTAATTTTGGTAGGGGCAATCCGGGAGCATCCCACTTTCGAGAAAATAGTCAGACAGCCAGGAGACCATTGAGGTAGGCACAGCGCAAATGCAGCATCGGGTTGACCGAAGCGGTATTCCA
>Ga0129333_10002423_pt1 | contig 17355 bp, 12 predicted proteins | sample CPB6_08_DNA_FD_94474 | JGI IMG/M metagenome (GOLD analysis project Ga0129333, IMG submission 94474) | Freshwater to marine salinity gradient microbial communities from Chesapeake Bay, USA - CPBay_Sum_0.6_0.8_DNA | ecosystem: Environmental > Aquatic > Marine > Coastal | place: USA: Chesapeake...
AAATTATCTTCTAAATATTTTAAATATGTAATCATTAATAATATAATAGATATTAGTTTTTATGTAATAATAAAAAAATATATAATTTATTATGTATATAACAATAAAAAATAATTTAATATCAGTTTATTCATTAAAAAAAGAGATTGGTGTCGATGATATAAATGTTTATTTTAATGGGAAACAATTAGAAGATAATCGGACCCTATTCGAATATAATATTAAGAAAAATGATAGGGTCCAAGTTGTAAAAAAGAATCGTGGAGGAAGATTAACGGGAGGACAAATATTTGGATATGTAATATTACTTTTTGTTTATATTGGAATTCTCTTATCCGGATTAATCCCATTTATATCATTCATCATGTCAAATATTATTATTAAATCGTTAATAATTGGAATCGATTTTGTCAAAAAATTTACAGACCCGAATAATTGGATAAATAGCTTTATGGATTTTGTTAAAGAGTCTTGTATTCCAATAATAAGATTCGTTTCTGATTTTGGAATTATATCGATTGTTATGTATTTTTTAACTTTTGCGTGTGTGTATCAATTATATAAGGAAAGATGGGGTCCCGCAAATATATGTCAAGCTTTTAGAAATTGCTCAACTCTCTCACTGATTATGATGATGTTTATGACAATGATTTATGCAATAGCAAATTCACCAACTTTTATTCAGAGAGTATTAACTCCCATTTTACCGAGTTTTTTAGGTGGCGTTATAAATACAGTTTTTAGTGTATTTTATAAAGTTCGTGGTTTTTTTATTAGAATGATGCCAGGGTCGAGTTCAATGGTAATTATTGCGGAAATATTAGCAATGTCAATAGCTTTTATCTCAAAATATTCTTTTCTTGCTGAGGATAGTCTTACTCATTATATTCAATTTTATAAAAAATTTATGATGAATGATGATTATAGAGTTATTGCTGAAACATATGGATTTAAAAAAGTTCTGGATATCTTATTTCGAGTTGAAAAATTTGAAAAAGGAGAGTATTCTATGGAAGGAGATACAGATATTGAGAAAAGTGTAAAAAATAGACTGGATACAATTCTCAAAATGGAAAATTCAAGAAAGGAGACCGCTTTTTTTTATATGTCGCGCTCAATTTATCAAAGTATATTATATGTTTTTTCAAAGGTAGTATTTATATTTGATGTATGTGGCTCAACTGATGAAGAAGAGGAATATGTAAAGAAAAAAATAGATAATATTAAAAATCATTTAGATGATTTTGTAAATTACAAAGCAGAACTTGAAGAAAAGATGAAAATACAGGGAGCGAGTTTAACAAATATAAATAGTAATGATATTTTATTTAAAAAAACATTTCAGGAGAAATTAGATAAAGCAGAAGAGGTTTCAAAATATTATCAAAATATTATTAATAAATTACAATCACAAGAAGCAGATAGAACAAAAATTGTAAATGTAGATTGTATTTTTACTATATTAGAAAACGGAGTCGCAACCGCTTTTCCAATGATGTTATTGTTTATAATTTTCTTTTTAATTTTTATGTTTATCCCAGTTGGATTTTAGAAACAATATTTTATTCTTACTATAAATAAATAATGAAATTTATTTATAATAATACAAAATATGATATTGATATTGATGATTTTATATCAGTTTATCATCTCCGGACACTTATAAAGAAAAAATATGGGTTTATTATTGATGAATCATACTCTATAACTGATTTAGAGGGGCGAATATATAAGGTGGATGGAACAGTCATAAAAAATAATGAAACCGTTGTTATAAAAAAGAAACTTAGAGGAGGTCAAGATATGAATCCATATGATACCGATATTTCAGGTGGATTAATGAATTCAGTAGGATTTATAACTGCGATTGTGAGCGGTTTTTATTATTTTAAATACATTAGCGCGTTAGCAGTTGAAACAAAAACAGAATATTTAATTTTTCAAAAAGCGATGAATATTGAAACATATGGGAAGAAACAAGAAGGAGGAGGAAATAATAATAATCCAATTTCTACAAATTCAATAGATAATATTAATAACAAAAAACAATCCACATTTAAACAGTTTTTAATTTCATTCAAGGAAGGCATTCAAGATAGTCAGATTAAAAAAGTAAATTGCGCTTTTGATAGGTTATTCCCTGACCAAGAGTTAAACCGCGATTATGATAATTTATCGAACTGGAATATGATTGCTACAAGCGCGATTTTTATGACATATTTTCTAACGGTTTTAATCGCTCTTTTTATTAATTCAGTATCAACGTCATATTGTGGGACTCCAAATAGAGGATTAGGTGTTCTAACATTTATCATGTTATTAATCCCTCTCGCATTAATTTACCTTGTTCCTTATCTTGTAAAAGGGATTGATATTCTTTTAACAAAAATTAATTTATCATCTTACGTAGGTTTTTCAAATTACAAACTCGCCACTTCAAATATATTATTAATTGTTATGCTTATTCTATTTTGCCTGAGTAATATTAAAGGAATATCTCCAATGTTTGGAGCAATGATTCCAGTATTTATGTTTGTATTTGCGATAATCGATTTTATATTAAAGAAAACCGGTATTTTAAGAATTATATCCCGCTTTTTGGGAAATATAATAACGAGCACAGAAGAAATTCCGAAAGATAAAAAAGATATGTTTGATATATCATCAATAAAACCATCACATCGTATAAAACAAAATGATAATTTACCTGCTCCGGAGTGTTATTATCGTTTTAATATATTCCACAGTTTATTATATGGTATTATAGTAAGTTTAGTTGGGCGCGGTTTTTTTTCAAGCGTATATAGCGCAAATATTAAATATTGTTGTCCAAAATAGCTTAAAGAATAGTTATTTATTATTAATCATGTGTGGAATATTTTTTTATAGATATTTATCCGGTCAGAAAATAGATGTCAATAAAATGACAGCTTATTTCAATCGGATAAAACATAGAGGTCCCGATAAATCAGTAAGTGAGTTATTAGATGACAACACATTCATCGGATTTCATCGTCTGGCTATTAATGGACTCAGTCAGATGGGAGACCAGCCTTTTATTTATGAGAAAGAAAGTGGCGCCCATATCTATGTAATCTGTAATGGTGAAATTTACAATTACAAGGACCTTAATGAAAAATACGAGTTGGAGCTTGAAGAGGGCGAGAGTGATTGCGCTGTCATCTATCCACTTTTTGAGAAGCTTGGATTAGAGAAAATGATTAATTTATTGGATGGCGTTTTTGCGTTCGTTATTTATGATGAAGAGGATGGAAGCGTTTATGCTGGTCGGGACCCAATCGGCGTCCGTCCATTATTTTACGGCGCCGATGAAAATCAGATTGCGTTTTGTAGTGAGGGTAAGGGAATTTGTGAATTGATGGATGTCATTCCATTTCCGGCGGGGAGCTATTACATGGATGGGCGCGTGGAGCGCTTCTTTACAATTGATGAATACCGCGATGTGAGCCCGAACCCGTATCTTTCATTAGTGAGCGATAGCAGTATTTATCACGTGGTCGAGAAAGTTTTCAGGAGGGCCGTCGTAAAGAGGCTTCTTTCTGAGCGCCCCATCGGCTGTTTGCTTAGTGGTGGGCTCGACAGTAGTCTGGTGGCCGCGATTGTTCAGGAAGAAATGAAGAAGAACGGGAAATGCGTGAATACGTATAGTATTGGGTTCAAGGGGTCCCCAGATTTGGAGAAGGCGCGGGTCGTTGCGAAGCATATTGGCTCTAATCACCACGAGGTCATTATGAATTTTAAGGATATTGAGAAGAGGATTCCGGAAATTATTTTACAGTTAGAAACTTGGGATACGACAACTATTCGCGCAAGTATTGGGATGTTTTTACTGTCTGAATATATCAGTCAGAAGACTGAAGATGTCGTCATTTTTAGTGGTGAGGGCGCGGATGAGCTTTGTCAGGGATATTTATATTTTCATAGACAGCCGAGCCCCGCTTGTGGAACGGAGGAGTCATTTCGCCTAATGAATCAGTTGTATATGTATGATGTTCTTAGGGCCGACAGGACAACGGCGGGCCACGGTTTGGAGTTGCGCGTACCATTTTTGGACAAGGAGTTTATGAAACTTATTAGTAGCCTTTCTTCGAGGAAAGTTTGCCCAAGGAATGGAATTGAAAAATATCTGATTCGCCGGTCATTTCAGAACAGTGGGCTTTTACCGGACGAGATTTTATGGAGGACGAAGGAGGCTTTTAGTGATGGTGTGAGCAGCGTTAAGAATAACTGGCTCGATAAATTGAAGACGATGGCCGCGTCGGTTATTAGCGACGAATCGTTTGAAAAATTTAAAGGGAAATGTGTTCATTGCGCCCCAAGAACGAAGGAGGAAATGTATTATCGACAGATATATGGTGCCTTTTATAATAATGATAAGTGGATTCCGAGGTATTGGATGCCTATGTGGTCAGGGGAAACGATAGACCCATCGGCGAGGACACTCAATATTTATCAAAAATATACTGAAAATGAGATTGAAAAATAATATATAATTATTTATGTTAGATAATAATACGATTGATATATTAAGGAAAAAGTTTAGCGAGTCCTACTTTTTTGTCAGAATATTTAATCATAATGGAGCAACTTATATATGGAATGATAAAACGATTTATGTTAAATTAACGGATAGTACGATAAAAAAAATAGATTCGTTTGTTCAAACTACAATTAAATTATTTAAAGAACGGATTGAAAAGAAATATGCGAATATGAAGAGCCGTCTTCTTTCAGTTATTATTCCGAATTATAATAATGAGCTAACAATAAAGAATACTATTGATTCTATATTGAATAGCACATATAAAGATATTGAAATTATTGTAATTGATGATTGTTCAACTGATAAATCGGTTGAAATTATCAAGAAATTTTATGGGACGAATCCGTTAGTTAAATTATATGTCAATAATAAAAATGAGGGGACATTTTATGGGAGGAACAAGGGAATTTTAATGTCGAATGGGTATTATATTGCGAATGTCGATGGGGATGATTGGATTCATTCTGATAAATTTAAATTCGAAATTAGAGAATTAGAAAAAAAGAATAATAAAGAATTCAAATATTGGGGATACGGGACTAATTCAACTCGTGTATATTATGAAGGGACGCCTGATAATATAATTAAAACTTGTGAAAAAAATAATGTTGTCATTTTTACTTGTTATCGACGCCTATTTAATTACATGGGATATTATCATAATACTCGATATGGTGGTGATCCTGATTATTTTATAACAAGAGCAAAAATTTATAATTATAATTTTTTCAATAATCGTTCAAAGAATTATTATTATGCTTTATCAACAGATGGAAAAAATTTAACCAAAACTGTTTCACGTGGATTTGTTTTTTGGTATTATGATAATGTTCGGAAAAAATATATGAATCATGAATATGTTGATATGGCTTTATTGGATGATACACCTGAATTTGCGCGGTTGTTTATTCACACGTAATTATTTTTCTAATATATTATATGAGTTTATTAGAAAAAGATAAGCGGAAGTTTAGCGTTATAATTGGTTCAAAAAAATGTGGGACGTGTTCTGGGGCGAGTCCATCTGGGGCGGCGAGGAAAGTTAATGGGAAACGGAGCGAGTTTTATCTGAAAGAGACAACGAAAGGTTCTAAAAAGAAACTATACGGGCCGTATTCGAGCAAGAAGAAGGTTGTTCAACGGGGTGGAGAAGATAATAGTTTAAGACAACAAATATGTAATACTGTTTTAAAAATACTAAAAAATTGTGATAGACTAGATCAAGTTGATCGAGAAATGAGTAATAAATATAAAATATTAGAAAATGCTTATTTATTTTTAGGAATTGATCATAGAACGGATAAATGTAGTGTTTTGAAGGATATTATTAGAATGCGAGACATATATCATACAAAACTTGGACAAGAATTTACATTATGTTATTGTTTATGTTCATTGCCGAATATCCAAAACCCGATTGAAATTGGATTTTGTTTAAATCATGATTCGTATTGTAAATCTAAAACAAAAACTGATAAAGATTTTTATACAAATAATTGGTCAAAATTAATTAATTATCTTAGAATAACGATTCGACAAATTGAATTAGATACAAGATTAAATGTTAAAAAAACTGATCAAGAATTGAGAGGTATAAGAAATCAATTAAATAAAGAAGAAAATAAACGTTTTGATAATTTAAGACGTGAAATAGAAGAATCGAAAGAATTTCATGCTTCGCAAAATGCGCAAGCCGGTCCAGCAAAAGAAACAACTCATCCTTTAACAACTAATCTTTCCGCAAAACTTCAAAAATTATTAAATAATAATAGAACAAATACTCTTATAGCAAAACTCGCAGCACTAAATAACGACTAAATACTCTCACACTTGAATATACCTAAATCTGTTCATAAACTCGTCTATCTCCCCCGATAAAAATAGCTCAGTCAGTTTTTTTGAAAACTCATCGCTCGAATCCTTCGGTAATAGCGACGGTAGATTATCAATACATATAATATCAATATTATCTGTATATTTAGTTATCCAGCCGTTTGGATAATCTAATCGGATTGGGTTGTTCTTTGCGTGAATGTCGCAACTTATATCAACAATCACACGCAACCGCTCATAATTCGCGATGCTGACTTCATCAAAGAAAACCACAGTTGAATCCGGAGATAAGTATATTGCGTTGATAAAGATTTCTGTGTCCTCCGGAATGCGACACCCTTTCTCGCAAATGTGCGGCGTTATATCTGCGATTTTGAGCAACTCTAAGCAACCGCGCCCACATCTTCCCTGCGCCCCGCAAATAGTTATTTTCGGTTTGGCCCCGTATTCGCGCAATACGTCGCGTATTTCGGATGCGGTTGTCGGAGCGAGTTCTCTTGCGCCGCGGTTGGCATATTGTAATAGGCCGAGATACATTCCAGCAAATCCGGCCCAATAGCCGAACGCGATGACGCGCCTTCCATTTTCATCTACGATATATTCATAGTCGTAGATGTGGCCGCCATTTTCTTGGAAATTATTTATAATGACGTGTGAATTCTCTTGTCCTTTGAATGCGTGCGAGAAATAGAAGTGTTTTTTATTAAGTAGGGCAGTTTTTGTCATATCGAACTCTTTAAGTCCCATAATTATGGCGCAACTATCCATTTCGTCTATGGAGGTGCGAACACATCCAGCGAGTTCATAATCTTCATCTTTATAACAGCGTGTGTCAGATGGTTCGAACTGGATTTGGTAGTTATTTTTGATGAGAGTCGCACAATCGCTTGGAGTGAGTGGTGTCCGATGCTCATTTTCTTTTGTCTCTTTTCTTAAATATAATTGTTTCATATATTAATGGATATAAAAAATACGATTGGATTCTCTTGTCATGACAAGCACAAAAAATACGAGCCTCATTACAAGCCAGATGAGATATTCTTTGGTTTCGGTATAGAAAGTGAATATTATTTAGAATTCGAAAATGAAATTGAGTTTGACCGCGTAAAATTCATTGAAAATCATAAAAAAGAGAGATATTCGGTCGATTATTATTCAAATTACAAGCTCCCCATCGCCCCATTTTTTGAAAAAGTAAAATACAATAATAAATTACCCCTCTTATTTAATGCGCATTCTATGACTCTAACAGACCGCCACAATCAACCAAAAACTAAATACACAACACGAAATGAAAGAAACTCACTTTTTGATGGAGAAACTCTCTGGGATTTTTGTAAAAAGAGGAATGAATATTTATCAGAAAATTTTGACAAGACTTTTACATTTGATGGCGACACAATTGAAATAATGACTGTTGATTTTTACAATAAGAGCATTAAAGATGTTCTGGAAGAGCACGCTCTTTCGAGAAAGAATCTCATCGATAATTTGAACAGAGTTTTCATAGAGAATAATATTTATCAGGAATACGGGAGCCTCAATTTTATGAAGAAGAATCATCCTTTCGCTATCCATCTTACGAATATGAATAATGTGGCGATGTTCAATAACGGAACAATCCATATCAATATTACACTCCCAACTAAATTGGACGCAAATTCCAAAATTCAAAACAAGCTCGATTTCATTGAAAAACACAAGAATCTTATACGGCTCGTCCAGTATTTGGAACCTATTCTACTGTGTATTTATGGAACGCGCGACCCATTTTCGGAGTATGATAGCGCATTTTCATCATCATCCCAGCGTTGCGCAATTTCGCGATACATTGGAATCGGAACTTACGATACAAACTATATGAAAACCGGAAAAATTCTTCAAGAAAGTGTGGATAATATAGTTGTTGCGAGGGAGGAGTGGGGTTGGTATAATAGGTATTATCAGACGTGTGGATATAACCAGCTCGATAGATTAGGAATGGATATCAATTTCAATAAGCATTACAACCACGGAGTTGAAATAAGATTTTTCGATTTTATTCCACACGAAAAATATGAGGAATTATGTAAATTTATACAGTGGCTTACAATTATATCATCTAAAAAGAATTTTGATAATCCAATATATAGACGAGATTGGAATGATATGGTCATCTGTTCTCTAACGGAAGGACTTTGCTGGGAATTGAGCAAAGCGCATAAGCGAATTTATGAGGATATTTTTGGACCAATTAATTCAACAAATGTGGGTGATATATATTTCGAATTATATCGCAAGATTGATTCAAAGGAACCGGAAGAATTTGATGAAATTATCATTCAAGGAATTCAAAAATTAAAACAGAATAATTCTGGTTCAGGTTCAGGATGTTGCTCTATTTTATAAACACAGCTTAAAGAGATTAATATTTATTATATTATGAACCCTCAACAGAAACAGATGTTGAATATGATGTATGCTTCGACTGCTAAAACGGAAGAAGAGTTAAATAAAATGACGCCGGAGGAGAAAAGAGAATACTTGCGGAGCCGTCTTCATCAAAAGATGAACATTGGGGGACTACAAAGGAGGACTAATTTTCAAAAGACACAAATTCAGGAGAAATTACAGGCGACATCAGGAGAAGCAGAGGTCGAAGGAGAAGAGAAGCCAAAGAAGAAGTCAAAGAGCGCAAAGAAGAGGGAGAAGGAGCGCATGAAGAAACTCGCGGAACTTTTACAGAAGAACGATGGCTCACAATCTGCGGAGGTTAAAAAATCAGAATCTGAGTCAGATTATGAAAGTGATAAAGAGGAAGATTAGTTTTTTCGCTTAATTTGAATACGATGTTTTAATGGTATATCTTTTTTAGAAGTTGATGTAGAATGTTTTAGACTATCTAATATTTTTACTTTTTTAATATTTGGGTCATTAGTATTTTGTGTATCATCGGTATTTTCTCCTTTATCTGACTCGGAAGATGATGATTCAGATGAAGATTTTGGTTTTTCGTGTTTTTCATGTTTCTTGTGCTTCTTGTTTTTTTCTTCTTTTTCATTATTCAAATTATTTTCATTAATCTCATTCAGTTCATTTTCTTTGCTTTTATTTAAAACAACAACATTCCCATCATTGTTGGGTTGCCCCTGCTTTTCTAAAACGCGAACAATCTGAGACAAAAGTTTATTCTGGTTTTCAATTGCTTCTCCAATCTTAGATAAATATTCATCTTTTGAGTTATTTTGTTGGAACGCTTCAAACATTGTAATTACTTTTTCGAGATTCCGGTTCATTTTAGCCATATTCTCGCTTACATTTTCGCCGTCCTCATCTTCTAAAACGGACGCAAGAATATCATACAGCTTGTTATCGGTCATATCTATAACATCCTCTTCTGTATCACTGTAATAATCATTTCTATTATTGGCGGGTTCCGCGGTTGTTGATTGAGTGTTGTTATTATTTGTGGGTGGTTGTGTGTTATTAACTGGCGAAGAATTCGCAACTGGCGCAACTGGCGCCGGAGTAGAAATTGGAGAGCCAGTGTTCAGAGATTCAGATGGTTGTTCAACTTTTGGTTTCTCTAAATAGGAGTTTAATGTTTCATCTTTGACGATTGAACTTGTTCTTAGAGCGGGAGCAGGAGAATGAGTTGTCTCTGGTAGTGGCGCTGGAGTCATCGATTCGTTTGTGTATTCTTCATCAGACTGATTTGTAGCGGAAGATACATCGCTGACGGTCATGCTATCAACTGAATCATCGTCTTCTTCATAATCTTGTTTTTTTCCTTCTCTTTCATTCTCTCTTTGTATAAATTGGGATAGTTGAGAGGGCTCTTGTTGTTTTGGTTTTATAAAAAAACCACTTGAATCAACTTTTGCTCCTCCTGTATTAGCAACTTTAATGATTTTAATATCTGACATAACTTTATATATAAAAAAAATATATATAAATTCCGAAAAAAGTAATTTTATGTAAAATAAAATTGTAATAATTTGAATATATAGTAAATAACAATACTAATAGTTATAACAACAACCGGAAGAATATATTTCTTATCTTTGATATCCTTTTTATTTTGGAAAAAAACAATGAATATGACGATGAATATTATATAAATGAGTATTGAATTTTGTATTGGGTTTTCTAAATTAAATATTTTCATATATTTTTATAGAAAAAAATAATCAGTCTATATACTAATGATTAAAGCAATTATTATTATCTTAATATATATATTTTTCATATACTCACCAAAATACAGCGAACATTTCATAACGTGGTTTCTCCCTTATTATAATAAATCGACTGGTGAATTGATGGAATCGACGCCTCCATATATAACTTCAAACTTAGAGCTCCGCTATTTAGAATATGAAACATTTGATAATTTAATAATTAATATAAAAGAAATCAATACATATTACAACTTTTTATTCAAAAACATATTAAAAAACCTAAGAGTAAAAAATATGGTAATTAAAAATACTAAAAATGCGTTAGTAAATGTTAGCAGTAATATAACAAATACAGCAATATTAACTGCTCCTTTTATTGTAAATAAAATAAATAAAAATATTGATAAGTTAAAAAATATAAATTTTGTTATTTTTACAAATTATCGCTTTTTATTTTTTATTGTTAATCAATCTTCAAATATATCTAGAATAAAAGAGATTGATAACAAACTAATTAATATTGGTCCAGAAAATACAGATGAAAATATTTTTGGGCAAACAATAATTGATAATATTCGAGATAAATATAAAATATCTCCACGTCAAGTTTCTAATTATGATGTTGATACATCATTTGAAAAATTGCTTAAAGGTGAAATTGATGGAATGGTAATGACTGATTTATTCCCCAGTCAGAAATTAAATAATATTATTCTTCAAATAACAAACACAGAAAATAAAATAATATTGATTCCTATTGAGGATATAAATGAGGATGTCTTTTTACAAATGCACCCATACTGTTTAAAAGTTTTCTTGGACCAAAATAATCTCCCCGAAAATTATCTCCCAGTAAAAATAAAAAATTTATATTTTAATAAATTTCGCCCAACTATTACTTCGTATAAATATCCGGAACTATTAGTATGTAATAAAAATGTGAGCCCAAAACTAAGTTTTAATATAGTAAAATCAATTGTCTCGAATTTAGATGTTATAAATCAGTCAGAATATGTAATAAAAAATCCATATAATTATTTAGCATTTCCGGACATCGCAAATAATCAGTATATCCCAGTTCATGTAGGAGCAAAAGTTTTCTATAATAATATTACAATCAATACAACAAATCCAGACGAATTATGTAAATATTACGTTGGTAATGAAAAATGTTCGCCAGAAAAAATAGAAGGAGCGCGTATAATTGAAAATTAGCCATCAATATAATAAGAATCCAAATAATCATCTTGACATTTAATATCCCACGTATTCGATTCTTTGAATATATTAGAATACGTTTTTCTCATTCGACAATTCTTCTGTTTATATGCGTTTTTCCGTGCGAGTGTATCATTTTTAAAAGCATAATCTGGTCCATCTAAATGTGGATATTTCTTTTTGTCTTTTTGCTCCTCGCAACAGAAATCTGGTTTTGTATTAGGAAGCCAAGTTTTAGTATTACAATTATAACACATTGGTCGAACAATTGGCTCATTAATATAGTAATGATATCCAAGATTCTCCATATTCAGCGGGAGCTGACATTTCCCATTATTACATTTCCCGAATTTATTTTTATAATTTTTATTTTGCTGGTAAAAGGGACAGTCTTCATCTTTTGAGCATGGTTCATCCCAAACTCCACTCGGTTTTTTATATCCAATCATAGAATATTTACTTTCGCAGTCGTTCCTATTAACTGCGTAAATGGGGATACTTTTAGGGGACGTTGAACTTTCATCGTAAGTAAAACAGACTTTTGTATTATCTAACATATTCTTTGTTTTGGTTGATTTCTCTTTCTCCACTTTTAATATTTCATTGACAGCCGAAGAAGGGAGCGTCGTATCATTCGCCCATATTGGATTTAAATTATAATATGTATCATTATCTTTATTTGGACTACCTCTTAGTAATAATTGGTCAAGTGAATAGCTCGCAATATATTCTATATGAAGGTTATTCTTATATCCTTGGAGGAAAAACTCGAATGCGAGATATCCATTATCGCGAGTTATAACTATAACAATCTCAAATATTTTGGAATCTTGATATTCATATACATTTACCAACCTATATTTTAATATAAAATATGGTTTTTCAATCATTATTTTCCTTTTGATATAACTATCTATAAATTTGGACCAATATATATTAAATAAACTGAGGAACTTCATGTTTATTTGATTGACTTCTTTATATGACGACTCTGGATATTTTTCGTAAAGGACATAATCGGGGTCCCAATTATAATTATCAACCCAAGTTGTCCGATTTATATTCTGGATATCAAACGGTGTATATATCTTTAAGGGACCATTCGTGGTATCTATTTTAGAACCGCTGTTCTCTTTAACAAATTTATCAATTTCTTTTTTATCAAAATCGTTGAAAATATATTGGTTCATTTTATACATATCGTTGAAGCTGGACCCGTATGTCTGGACAATTGGCGCATTCGAAGCATTTGGAAGCTCCTTCCACGTCTTATCTGAATTCTGGTTATATTTTTGGAAACGATAATCTTGGAACAAATTTCCGACGACATTGTGATACTGTATATCAAATTTCTCGACAGTATTATAACGTAATAAATATATTATTATTAATAAAATAATGAGCCCAATAAAATAATAAAAATTCATTATTTTATATGTAGAAATTAAAAATCGTCGTATTCTCCTCCTTCACCCCCCTGTGGTTTTTCTCCGTAATCTCCCCCGACATCAATCGTATCATCAGTTATAGGAGTTTCCTCATATCCCTCTTCATCTTCCTTATTATCTTCTTCCTCCTTTTCGTAATTATCTAAATAATCCATAATCTCATTCTCAGTTGGGTCCTTTTCATTATCCCTCTTATATTCAGATATAAACTTATCGCGAAGGGCCACCAAATCCTTTTCTTTATCCTTCTCATCATCTTCCTCGCGACTAACCATAATTAAATCACCCTTCTTGTCATCTTCATCTAATTCAAGAGCCTCCTTCGTTCGATAGTCGCCCTCTATTAGAACCCCATCGACAACATCAATTTTCTCGTAATCGGCCTTTATCAAATCGAATATGTCCATAATGAACTGTGATATGACCTTATTCTTTTCGATGTCGCCACTGTCATAGTTCGACGAAATAAACCGCTCCAAATTCCGCATTAGAACATACATCAGCGAATTCTCCAAATTTTTGAGATTGAACTCCACAATTTTATCGATTTTACTGTATGTTTTGTCCCACTCATCCGGATTCGCTGTAATATTGGATATGACTTTCGATGAAATATCGAATTCCAATTGTTGGAATAGGTCGCGGTCCCTTTTAATGAGGTATTTTTTGAGGAAATACTCGCGGTCATATATATATTTCTGGATTTCAATAGAGAACTCACTGTCAATATCTGGGATTTCCTTAATATTCTCTACGACATCATACTCATTCGCAACGATTGACATATACCGCCGGAAATACTGATTAATAATTATTTTGAGATGATGGATTCTCTCGCGATGGGCATTATTCTCGAACTCTATAATATTGCGTGGTAGAGTGTTCGGATTATCATCCATACGAATACGCAAGTCTTCGCTCCTCTTCTTATATATCCCCAATCCCTCGATTCTCTGGCGCAACTCGCCAACAAACGACTTGTTCCCGCTCTTATTTAAGAACCGGACGAACTTCTCCACGAAGAGGTTTATAGTCCTCTGTAAGTTTTTGTCGGACTCCTTTTTCAATTGTGCGAGGTCGATTGCGTCGATGAGGTCAGTCTCCGCGTTGGCCATTTTGTCGAGGTCTTCTTTGGACCCCCCCACATAGAGTTTTGTCATTTTCTTCTTGATAATGAATTGAAGCAACTCATTTACGTCGGCGTCGGTGTATTCTTTTTTAAGAATGGCGTCCTTCGTTTCTCCGGTTAGAACGCAAACGTCTTTTTCGTATTGGTGGAGTTCTCCCTTGAAGACGCCAGTCTCGATATAGGCGAGGAATATTTTTTTACGAAATTCTTGGCTATCTACTCCGAGGTTGCGCGTTTTGACTTCGAACTTTCTATTTTTTTGGGGGAAATGCTTCATGAGACATCCAGCGTTTAGGAAGAGGCTGGTGTAATACATATTGTCGCGGGATTCTTCCAAAAGTTTTTCGATATTCTTTTTTGTTTTGTCTGAGATGTATGAATAATAGGTGCGGTCTGGTGAGACCTCCTCTTGTAGGCCACTGTATTCCATCGTTTTGGGGTTCTCAATTTCTTTGTTGGGTGTCATACTGACGGCTTCATTGATGGAGTTGATAATTTCCTGTGCTATATAGGCCTGTCGCTCTTTGAGGTCCATCTGGAACTTATGGAAATCACTGTATTTTTTGGCTTTCTCGACCTCTTTCGCGTATTTATCGGGTAGGGCAGGAGATTCCTCTATTCGGACCTTTGTCCTGCGAATATCATCTTTTTCCTCAGTGGAAATTACTTTTTTTCGGTCATAGTCCTTCTTCTCTTTCCGGAGTTTTTTAATACTCGGTAAATATTCCATATCTTTCATTGCTTTTACTATTTCATCTTTTATTTTACCGAGGGGGAGATAAATTGTTATGGGCTTTCCATTCTTTCCTGTTTTGACTATGGGCATGATGCGGGACTCTTCTATGAGGAGAGCGAGATATTCGGGACTGAACCCCTCGAAGATGACGCCAGTTCTTTTCCCGATGGGTGATTGAAATGGAATAAGGGTTTCGTAGGTTATCAAGAGACGCGCCCCAATATAGCTACATTTCTTGATTATCATGAGATTGCTGTATCTCTCCGCAATGAGCTTAGTATCGACCGATTTCATATCAATACCCATCTCTTTCATTTTAATGAGCTCCATCTGCTTGAATTTAGTCTGGTCCGGTATTTTCTGCAAGAACTGTAATATATCCGCAATCATAGACACGAAAACACTCTTTCGAAGAACAATTCCAGTCTTCGCATTAATGGTGTTCAGCTTCAAACAGATGTCTTTTGCTTTCGCGATGTCCTCAATTTTAAATCCCATCGTAGTCAGCTCTTTGCGAAGGTCCGTCCCCGAGCAATCGAAAGTATCGTGCTCGACATCAGTCTGAATAATAGATTCCATAATCTCCTCTTTCAGTTTATCCTCATCGGACATAACTGCCTCACGCTGTTTATCTACCTCTCCTGTGGATTTACTGAGGCCCTCCGCGGTGTCGTAATCAACTATTGTTAGTGGGCGCCCATCGTGGCTACAATATATCATCCCATTCTCCTCGTTCGTTCCATAAATCGCAATCATATCATTCATCATCTTATTGTAATTTGATGCGGACCCCTCGTTCATTTTCAAGAAATAGTAGTAGTGCCCACAACAGATTTTCTTCTTTGTCCGAATGCTGTAAATGTCCTTCCCTATTAATATTCCGTCCTTCTTTATTAAAAGGTTGCGGTAATAGTCGCGAGTGTCCATATCATCCACTTTGAGAATGTCCAAATATAATTCATCGATGTCCTCCACGAATACTTCAATCGTCCCCTTTTGCTTTGTATCGACAATTTTGCGCATATAGATTTGGAGCCTCAACTTCGCGCTCTGGATTTCATCCTTGATTTTCTTCTCAATATTGGGCTTCGTAATCATATCGATATAATCGATTTCTTCTTTTATAAGGCCAGCCTTTCGCTCTAATCGGATTTTATTTTTGCTCTTACACGCCGTTTTAAAAAGACATTTCAGTTTCTCAATGTCGAAGTTGCCTATTTTTTGGACATCGAACAAGCATAGGTCATCCACTGATTCAATGAACGCATTTTGCGTCCAGTTCATTCCATTCCACTCGTATATCATTCCATTCTCGTGGGACTTCCGACTTTCAATGAGCGCATAATCTCCCTTTTTGAACTGGGTAATTTTTCCATTGTCTTGGAATAATTTATCGAATGACGGATATACTATAACTGGTGTTATCTTCCTTTTTTCACATGATTTATCATCTATCTTTTTCAACTGCTTCTCAATATCCTCTATTTGTGATTTCAGGTCCTTTTTCCTTTTTTCAATATCGCCAGTAGTGGTCTCTTTATACTCAGATATTTTTTCATTCTCAACAATTAGGAAATAGAGCTTACCGTAATCGGGGGATTTCAGTAGCCAATTGTAGCGCGATGCTACACTGTCCATATCCGTCTGAGGATATGAACCATAATAAGAGAGGACCTCTTTGTGATACATGTATTTGTCCCCGAATAAAATATCCTCTTTTACGCTCATCTGGACGAGCTTGTTGCGGTTCTCGCTTATTTTTTTGAGGAATAAATCGTCGCGCTTCTTCTCCTCACGCGCAATGAGATATTGCTCATCAAATATTTCAGTTATTTTGAAATAGTTGTCGTAATTTAAATTATTGAATTGGATATTAAACTTTTTAAGAATGGAATTGAACTCATCAATTGTTTTAGCGGTTTTTAGGGATTCCTCTGAATCAATAATTGTCGCCAAACTGGGGATGACCTTCTTACATATCTTCTTCCAGTCTTCTTCCTCAATATTCTTCTCTGGAAAAATATAGAGAGTAGCCCTCTTATTTAGTTTTCCGGAATAGTCATCATCGACTTTGAGGTCAATGCGGTCCATATTTAAGTGGGTCATGGCGTATATATTCGCGGTGGTCCCTTCTTTCCCATCGGACAGATTGACCGGAACCATGAACTCATTATCATTTATAATTTTGACTGCGTATTCTCCATTGATTGATGGTTCACTGTCGCTATTATCGACCATAATTTTGTCCCCGTTTTTCAGGCCATGCG
>Ga0129333_10002424_pt1 | contig 17350 bp, 15 predicted proteins | sample CPB6_08_DNA_FD_94474 | JGI IMG/M metagenome (GOLD analysis project Ga0129333, IMG submission 94474) | Freshwater to marine salinity gradient microbial communities from Chesapeake Bay, USA - CPBay_Sum_0.6_0.8_DNA | ecosystem: Environmental > Aquatic > Marine > Coastal | place: USA: Chesapeake...
CAATGTTGTAGTTAATCCCCCTTTTCCAGCACCAATAAAACCTGTAACTACTTGAATTTCGTTTGCTTGAGAATAAAACTCTTTGATTTTTAGATAAGTATTGTTTAAATCAACTTTTGCATTTCCAAAATTCTTATCGGTTTTTATTATTTTTCTCGCATCTAGATAAGCTGCCGGAATGCCCGCTTGTTTTAGTACATGCGAAATTATAAAGGAAGAACTTCTTTCACCAAAACTCAATACATAGTCCATGGTCCTTAAGGAAGCTTCTCTAACCAGAAAAACGCCGTGAAGTAAATTTTTTAATACTTCCTGATTATTTTCTAATTCTGCTATAACAATGCTTCTGGTAGGTTCAATAAGCAAGGATTCAGCAGCTTCTAAATGTCGTAAACGGAATTGTTCGTGTAAATTAAGATAGCTATTATCACCATTTGCAGCACGTTGACTCATTTCAATGAGCTGATCGGTAACTCCACCAAAAGCAGAAAAAACAACGGTAAATGGTTGACCACTTAGGTAATAATCTTTGAGAATAGTGACAATTCCTCTGATTCTTTCAGGCTTTCCAACAGAAGACCCACCAAATTTTAACACTTTCATTTCCTGAAATTTTATAAATAAATTATAATACCCAATGAATTGGAGTTCAATTTAAAATATATGGATTATTTGGTTTTTCAGGCTAAGTACTGCAAATGTAGGGAAATTGAAAGGATACGGCTAATTTGAGCTAAATAATTTTATTTATGGATAGATATTGTGAATTATGCTTCTATTTACAACAAGTTGGGATATAAGTATTTAATAACAGAAATTCAATATAGACCATTGTAAGTAAACCAAAGTCAATGAATGGATGAATTTGATGTGGACATGGAAGTATTTCTGGACAAACCACAGGAAATGAAATGAATAAAATTCAAGTTTGATGTTTATGGTTGACACATATGGTTGAAAATAGGGCATGATCTACCCAGAAACTTTTAATTAATTATAAATTATCAGATTAGTTTGTCGGTTTACTAAATATCATGCAGTGTTGCCACGGAAGGTTTTTTATGTTTTTTTCGAATATGAATCCTGCCGCTTTTAGCTCTTTAACAGACTGAGCTTCACTCATTTTGTGGATGTCTTTGATAGGTACAGAGTCATCCTCTGACCTAAATTCCACTAATACTAATTTGCCTTCTGGTTTTAATGCTTTGAGCATTGAAATTGCCATTTCGTAAGGATAGGAAAATTCATGATAACCATCCACTATTAAAACAAGATCTACTGTGTTTTCTGGTAAATTTACACTTGTTTCTTTGCTAAGTACAGGCACAATACCTGAAAGTTTTTCCAACTTAATCCTTTTGTTTAGATAGGCAATCATTTCCGGTTCTACATCTACAGCATAAACTTTACCATTACCCACTTTTTTTGACATCAATGCACTATGGTAACCACTTCCGGCTCCAATATCCGCAATAATCATTCCGGGTTTTATGTCAAGGTTCTTCAATAATTGAGATGTATTTTCCTCTATATCCCTTTCCTGTCTCTCGAGCCAATCTATTCCATAATGGCTCATCACCTGGGCAATTTGTCTGCCCATATACCATTTATGGATACCGTTAGGGTCACCTCCTTTAGTAGTATATCTCCCTTGAGCGGTAGCGCTGAACGCGAAGATGACGGCAATAAAAAAGAGGGTTATAGCTTTTGATTTTTTCATGGTTGAACTCTTAACATATCTTTTAGGTTGAAACTAGGCTCAAAAAAGCTACTTTATTTAAACCTGTTTATGGAATAATCAAAAAATACTTTTCTTGAATTGGGTGGTAATTCCAATATGGGTCAATCCACCACCTAAATGGTAGATGGATCTGCCAAAATCAAACGAAAATCTGTTTATTCTTAGCCCAAATCCAAAAGAGAATCCATTTAAGCCACCTACACCAACAGTTCCAAATTCTTTTCTGTTCCGATGATTATAGCCCATCCTTAACTTGAAATTTTCGTTTGCCCCAACAATGAGTTCCCCGTTAAGAATAACGTGTCTGAAAAAATTATCTATAAAGATTGAAATCGCGGCCGGTTCTGCTATTTCTTCTCCAATTATAAGTCTTGAAGATTCATTGTCAGGATTATAGTATCTTACATTCCAGCGATTTAAATTATTATATAGAAAGGTAAATCTGAAGGGCAAATAACGTAATTTTTTTGAAATGGCAATTTGTAAATCGCTGGGTAAGGGTTCTCGGGAAATTTGTTGAGAATATGAATTTAATTGTGCTCCTGCATTTCGATAAACGATACCAATGGTTGTAAGTTTAGAGGAATCGGCGTAATATAAACCAGCATCTAAGACCAAAGCAGAAGAAACAAATTCACCCAATGCCGATTGAGCAAAAGACAGGGTAGTTCCAAGCTGTAGTCTGTTAGCCAAAGAATGAGTTATTCCGGCAGAAAGGCTATTTTCATTTGCCTTAAAAGTTCCATTTACCTGAAAATACTCATCTGTTCGGGGCATTTCACCATAATGAATAAAATGAAGACCAAAATGTATCCAGGTTTTATTTTCAACTAATTTGAAAGCATAAACCGCTTTTCCACTTCTGATATCTCCAGGAAGAAAAAAATGATTCAAACCTAGTTTCCCTGTCATTTGCTGATTTAGAACAGCAGGATTACTCCCAATTAATTGGATGTCGCTATCGGATACGGAAATCTGGGTACCTCCCAGGCCTGTTAATCGGGCAGAAGATGGAGAGGATAAAAAATTAAAAACAGATTTTCCCCCTGGAAATTGGCCGTATGCGTTATAACATATACTCAAGAAGAAGAGGAAATGTAAGTTCTTCATTTTTATGGATTTGATTCTTTCCATTGGGTTCGGCAAATACCCTCCGAACAAATCATTTTCTTTATTAATTTTCCATTTTCATTGTAAAATAACAGAGGACCTTCTTCTGTATCTCCATTTTTGTAAGTTCCGGAAACACTAATTTTTCCAGAGGGAAAAAACTCTCTGAAAGGTCCGTTTTCCTTATTTTTAGAAAAAGTCACTTCTTCCAGTAAATTTCCTCGCTCATCGTATTTATACCAAAGCCCTGTCATTTCATTATTAGTGTATTGACCCCTCAATTTAATCTTATTATGGGTGAAAAAGGTTCTATAAGCACCATTAAATTTACCATTTTCATGGGTTTCAAATACAGCCGTATCTTTTGATCCAGGAAAAAATAATATTCTGGCTCCATGAAGTAAAGAATCCTTTAAGCTATAAATTTCAGAGGGAGAGCCATTATTATCGTTAATGATGACTTTTTCAACTTCGTTCTTTGGCCTGAAGCATCCCATTTGGAAAATGACAAGTCCACAAAAAACAGAATAAAAATATAAATTAAAAGATCGGTACAGCATGGAGAACAAACGCATAAAAAAAAATTAAGATGAGATGACAGATCTTCCCATACTTTCATAATAAAATCCTTCTTCCAGCATTTGTTCCAAATCATATAAATTACGGCCATCAAAAATTTTAGGCTGCCTCATTAATTGTTTCATTATTTTAAAGCCAGGTGTTCTAAACTGACTCCATTCAGTTACAATCGCAAGGGCATCAGCATCAATAAGAGCTTCATAAGGTTCATTTACATATTGGATTCGATCTCCTAAAACCTTTTTTACATTTGGCATTGCTTCCGGATCAAATGCTTTTACAGAGGCACCTGCAGCGAGTAATTCTTCAATAATGAATAAGGCTGGAGCCTCCCTTATATCGTCGGTATTGGGTTTAAAAGCTAATCCCCAAATAGCAATAGTTAATCCTTTTAATTGTCCATTAAATCGGTTAATAATTTTATTTGCCAAAATAACTCTTTGGTTATCATTCACCTGCATTACAGATGAAAGAATATGAAAAGGATAATTATTTTCATTTGCTGTTTTGGCTAAAGCCTGAACATCTTTTGGAAAACAACTTCCTCCATAGCCGACGCCTGGAAAAAGAAAGCGTTTTCCAATTCTTGAATCTGAGCCCATCCCTTTTCTTACCATATCAACATCGGCACCTAAAATTTCACATAGATTTGAAATTTCATTCATAAAAGAAATACGCGTAGCTAAATAAGCATTTGCAGCATATTTAGTCATTTCCGCAGATCTTAAATCCATAAAAAAAATAGGGTTTCCCTGACGAACGAATGGTTCGTAAAGTTGACGCATTAATTTTTGAGCTTTTAAGGAATTAGTACCGATAACAACACGGTCTGGCTTTAAAAAATCTTCTACGGCTACACCTTCTCTTAAAAACTCTGGATTTGAAACTACATCAAATAAATCGGTAGAAAGATTTTCTGCTAGAATCTCTGAAACCTTTTCAGCGGTACCTACTGGTACGGTACTTTTATCGACAATAACTTTATAATCGACAATTATATTGGATAAATCTTTGGCTACTGACAAAATATAAGACAAATCGGCAGATCCGTCTGCGCCCGGAGGCGTGGGTAAAGCTAAAAAAATAAGAGCAGCCTCTTTGATAGCTTCTTGCAGATTAGTAGTGAAAGAAAGTCTACCCTGTTTGGTATTTCTTTCAAAAATAACATCCAGACCGGGCTCATAAATGGGGACCTCTCCATTTTTTAACCTTTCCACTTTTTTTGTATCAATATCGACACAAATGACGTGATTGCCCGTTTCGGCAAAACAAGCTCCAGTTACTAATCCTACATAACCAGTGCCAATAACAGCTATTTGCATAAAAAAGGTTAATTTGAATAATAAATTCGATAGATTACATCGGCATAATCATCAGAAACAAGCATAGAACCATCTGGCAACATTTCCAGATCGACTGGGCGACCGGTTACATCTTCATTTTTAGGGTTTAACCAACCTGTTGCAAAAGGTTTATAACCGATTACGTTATAATTTTCATCAAGTGTAATAAGCGACAACTGGTAACCTGATTTTTTTGTTCGGTTCCAGGAGCCGTGTTCTGCCAGGAGTATTTGATTTTTATAAATACCCGGAAAATTATTTCCGGTATAAAATTCTATACCCAGAGGAGCAACGTGAGCACCTAATTTTTGAGCGGGATTAACAAAATTAGTACAAGGATACTTTTGACCAAATTCAGGATCTGCTATATCTCCCTGATGGCAATATGGATAACCAAAATGTAAATTATCTTTTTCAGCTCTGTTCAACTCGCAGGCCGGAACATCGTCTCCCAGCATATCTCTGCCATTATCAGTGAACCATAAATCTTTTGATGTAGGGTGCCAGTTAAATCCTACGGTATTTCTTACCCCTGAATGTACTATTTCGAATCCAGAACCATCGGGATTCATGCGGGTAATGGAATTAAAAATTTTGTCTTCGGACTCGCAGATATTACAAGGGGCACCAACGGGGACATACAATTTTCCATCAGGACCAAAAGAGATATATTTCCAGCCATGATGTTTTTCGGTGGGAAATTTATCATATATGACTTCTGGCTGGCCTGGTTGATTCAGATTTTCTTCAATATTTTTGAAACGTAAAATCCTATTTACTTCAGCGACATAAAGATCTCCATTTCTTAGGGCAACCCCGTTCGGCATATTGAGTTTAGAAGCGATTAAATATTGTTTTTCAGCTTTATAGTCCCCATCTCTATCGACCAAAGCATATACATTTCCTTTATCTCTCGTACCTACAAATAAAACACCCGAAGGAGAAAGTGCCATTGATCGAGCATTAACCACATTGTCAGCATAAATCTCAATTTTAAATCCATCAGGTAGTTTTATGGATGACACCTCTATTTTACTGCTAAATATTTTTGGCATAGGAGGATTAATCTTTCCACAATACAAGAATAGCATCATGGGTAATACCAATAGAGAACTAAAAAATGGTTTTTTCATTTTGGAATTTTTTATTGATGAATGTAATCTGACAGAACAGGATAGGATGAAATGAGTTCGGTTGCTTTTTCTTTAGATAATATTCCACCATCTAAAAATGCAACAATTTTATGTTGCTGATTATTTGTCCATTGAGCCATGCTAAAGGAGGAAAATAGCCCACCATAGACCCGTATTTTATTTTCTTCCGGAAAATATTCAATTCTCAAGCTTTCAGTTTCTTTAAAAGCTTCCAGGTCTGTTTTTTGCAAATCGGTATAAATGATTTCTTTTAACAGCCATTTAAAGCAAACGCCCTCTTTAAGAATATTTCCGTTTTCGCCTTCGAAAAGAGGGGTCGTATTTAACGCGATATTCATAGGTAATTCTCCTGAGAATCGAAAAGAAAATCCTTGATTTCCCTTTTCAAAGAGCGAAGAATAAGCAATACTGTAAGTTATCTGTCTGGTATTCACAGACGCTCGGGAAAAGAAACGATGAATATCTGTCAATAAATTTAGATTATTTTTAATACCATCGCTAAAAGCCAGGTTTTTATGTGGATAGCCGGAAATAAACAATTTTAAGTTAGGATTTCCATTTAAGACAGGGATTAAAGTGTTAAAATAAGATTTGTACTCACTTTCCAGTGGGTGTTCAGCTCCGTTTAAAAGGATAGATTTGAACTCAAAATAATCCGTATTCAAGTTATCTTTAAATGCGATTCCAGGTATATATATAGGGAAATTCATTTCGGTCAATGGAGAAAAAAAATAGGCAGTATATAAGTCTCTGGCACCAAACCCCGTTTTTCTATTTGATGAAAAATAAGCTGTAATTCCATCTCTTCCGGCAGAAAAATGAGTGTCATCTGCAGTAGAGTTTAGGGGAAGCCCCAGATTTACGATACTGTTGGACTTGTTTAAAGAAGTTTTAAAAATATCATAACCACCAATACTTATTTCTGGGTTATTGGATGAAAAATAAAGGGTAGTTCCATCAGGAGCCAGGAAAGGAAAATTTTCATCGTAAGCAGAATTTACGGCAGTTCCCAGATTTTCTGGCTTAGACCAGAAACCATTTCGCTTTGTTGTTTTGAATAAATCGAGACCACCCTGTCCACCGAGGGAATTTGAAGCAAAAATAATTAAGGTATCAGAAACAAAATGCGGGGGAGTATGGGCAGAAATAAAATTTAAGGAAGTGAGATAAGGATTAATTTTAAATTTACCTGATTTCCTCAATGTATCTGTAAAAATGGCACCTTGAAAGAGATTATTTCCTCTGAAATAATATAAAACCTGACCAGATGTATTAAATCCAAAGCCAGTTTCTTGTTTAGGAGAATTCAAAACAGGATTAAACGATTTAGGTTTTTGCCAGATACCATTTTCATTGGAACTAAAATATAAGTCTGTTTGAGGGGGTTCATTTATATCGGAAGTACGTTCGGCAGAGGTATAATAAATATTATTTTGGTATAAAGGGTTCCAAAATGGAGCAAATTCGTCGCCTGGAGTATTGATTTGTTTTCCTATATTTTCGACTACAGCTAAAGGCGTTTTGTATTGCAGGGCTAGTCCCGTAGCACAATTTCGAATAACATTTCTAACCTCATTCCTATTTGGGTGTGTGGGGGAAATAGCTTTTAGATAATTTTTTAAATAGCTGGAGGCATTGGTGAAATCTTGATTGTGAAATCGAATTTGCCCGAGGAATAATAGTGCTTCAACCTGAAGGGTACTTTTAACTTTCAATAGGGAAATAAATTCTTTTTCAGCTGTTTCCAGGTTATTTAAATAATAATGACTTGCAGCACTCAGAAAGACAATTTCTGGATTTTCCGTTTTAAAAAACTTATTACCTGATTGCAGATAATTTAAAACTTCATCGTATTTCTTCTGCTGGAAAAAATAGTTTGCTTCATTAAATCTCTTTGAATATCCCTGAGCGAAACAGGAACAGGTAAGAGAGATATAGAGGAAAACAAGAACAAAAGAGCGAAAAAAATCCATGAATGTTCAAAATATGAAGTTAAAAACCCTGATTTACATCAAAACGTTCAAAGTAATCAGCAATTCTGCGCAAAAAGGAGCTTCCTAAGGCTCCATCTACCACTCTATGGTCATAAGATAAAGATAAGAACATAAGGTGTCGAATAGCGATGAGGTCGCCATAAGCCGTTTCAACAACGGCAGGTTTCTTTTTAATGGCTCCTATAGCCAAGATAGCCACCTGAGGCTGATTTATTATAGGGGTTCCCATAATACTGCCAAAAGTACCGACATTGGTTGTTGTAAAGGTTCCCCCTTGTATTTCTTCTGGCTTTAACAGGTTTTTCCTCGCTCTATCAGCGAGATTATTTACTTTGGTTGTAAGTTCAACTAAGCTTAATTTATCAGCATTTTTTATTACCGGGACGATTAGATTTCCTGAAGGAAGAGCCGTCGCCATACCTATATTAATATCTTTCTTAAGTATTATTTTGTCGCCTTCGACAGAGATATTTACCATTGGATAATCGGACAAAGCGCGCGCCACCGCCTGTATAAATATAGGGGTAAAAGTTATTTTTTGATTGTATTTAGCTTCAAAAGGAGCCTTCACTTTTTCTCTCCACTGAACTATTTCTGTAACATCGGCTTCAACAAAAGAAGTAACGTGAGCTGATGTTTTTTTGGACATAACCATGTGATCGGCAATTAGCTTACGCATCCGATCCATTTCGATAATTTCATTTTCACCAGAAGTATGAAAAACAGCAGGTTCCTGTACAAAAGCTTCTGACTTTGTTTTAAGGGTTCTTTGAGAAATGTAAAGGAGCAAATCATTTTTGGTTAATCTGCCATTCATCCCAGTGCCAGGAATAGCATCGAGTTGTTCGATGGTAATATTTTCCTGTTGCGCCATGTTTTTCACCAATGGTGAGTAAAATCGCAGTGATTTACCAATATAGTTATTTGTTTTTACCAAATTAGCATGTAAAACGGGCGTTATAACTTCTGCAACGGTCAAAGTATTACCGGAAGGCAATTTTTCGGAAAGGTCTGAAGAATCAACAGATTCCTCCACTTCTGTTTCAATGACAGCGATTGTTTGTCCCACAGGAACCACCTCATTTTCACCAAAAAGAATTTTTATTAATTTTCCTTTAACGGGTGAAGGCACGTCCGTATCGACCTTATCGGTAGCTATTTCGACTAAAGTATCATCCACTTCAACAAAATCGCCAATATTTTTTGTCCATCGAAGTATGGTTGCCTCAATAATACTTTCGCCCATTTTAGGCATGACAAGTTCAAAATGCGTCATAAGGATATTTTTATCCGTGATAATTGGTGCAAAAATACAAGGTATTTTATTAAAATAATTCCTAAATCAATTTAACAAAAAAAGACGCAAATAATTTAGCGACACATAGGCTGCATATTGAATATTTTTTTCTCTGTTTTTTCCTGCTTTAATAAGAAAAGTTTGTTTATTTTCCAAAGTTCCCAAAGCCAGCCATATAGTACCAACGGGTTTTTCAGGAGTTCCTCCATCGGGACCTGCAATACCTGAAACAGCCATACCAACATCGGCATTTGTATGAGTCAATAAACCATCAAGCATTTCTATAACGGTCTCTTCACTAACAGCACCAAACTGTTCGATAGTCTGAGGGTTAACATGTAAAGATTTTTCTTTAAGCTCATTTGCATAAGAAACAATAGCCCCTTTAAAATATTGGGAGGATCCAGGAATAAGGGTTAAAAGATGACTAATATAGCCACCTGTGCAACTTTCGGCACAGGCGAGCATCCATTTTTTTTCTTTAAGTATCCGCCCAATAACCAGTGGCATTGTATCATTATCTTCACCAGCGATATGATTACCCAGTATTTTTCTAAGCAAAGCTGATTTTTCAAAGATTAAATTTTCTAATAGTTCTTTATTTTCACCGTAACAAGACAATCTTAATCTTACCTGACTTAAAGCGGGCAGATAGGCAAGTTTGATAAATGGAGGTAATGAGGTTTCAAATGTTTCTAATTTTTGAGAAAGTGTTGTTTCTGGAATACCTGCGACCAGGAGCGTTTTATGTAAAATTATTTCCGAAGGAAAGGAAGAGGTAAGTTTTGGAATTACCTCATTTTCCATCAGGTATTCCATTTCATAAGGTACACCTGGCAGAGAGATAATCACTTTTCCATTTCCTGCATTAAGCCACATACCTGGTGCGGTTCCCATTTTATTTGCCAGAACGAGGGTGTTTTCGGGAACCTGAGCTTGTTGAAGCAAATCCATTTTACTGGGGTCACGTCCAATTTTTGTAAAAAAGCGAATAAGAAACTGATACGTTTCCTCATGCAGAACCAATGGGACATGAAGAAATTCTGCCAGCGCTTTTTTTGTTATGTCATCTTTTGTAGGACCGAGACCACCTGTAATGATAACAATATCAGCCTCATTGAGAGAAAGCTGCAGTTGAAATTTTATATCAGATAATTCATCTGAAACCGATTTCATCTGACTGACTTTCATGCCAATAAGGTTTAATTTCTGTGCTATCCAGGAGGAATTTGTATCTACAATTTGTCCTATTAAAATTTCATCACCAATAGTGAGCACGTGAACTTTCATGCCTTCAAAATTAAAGGGTAAAACTTAAAGATAAATTAATTCTCCATGTTGGAAGCGAAATTCTTTATTTTCAACAGTACATTTCACGATTAACTCTCCAGATTCAGAAACACCAGAAATGACACCATTAATTTTATCATTCTTTTTTTTCACAAGGAAGGAAAATTCTTTTTTTAGACCCCAAAGACAATCATGATATTCCAAATTAAGGGTAGAAGATTGGTGTGCTAAGTAACCGAGATATTTTTCCAGTTCTGAAAAAAGAGTCTTTTCCACCATTTTTCTGTCTAACTCATTGAAAGTATTTAAAAATAAGGAAGTTGCAGCCGGAAGAGAAGCAGGAAATGAGGGTTGATTAACATTTAATCCTATGCTTATAATTGTATTTTGAACTTTATGAAAGTTTAAACTGTTTTTGGTCAAAATACCGGCAACTTTTTTGTCTTGAATGTAAACATCGTTTGGCCATTTTATATGAACATTTTTAGGCAGCGGATAATAGAACAATACCGTTTTTCTAACTGCCAGACAAACGGCCATATTCATCAAAAAAAGTTTTGATGGAAGCAGATTGTCGGGATAAAGAATAATAGAGAGGAGTATATTTTTTCCTGAATCGCTGAACCAGGACTTTCCCATTTGCCCCTTTCCAGTTTCCTGAAAATCGGCAGAAATGACGGTTCCGTGAGCTGGAAATTCATTGGAAAGCATTTCCAGAGCATATAAGTGCGTAGAAGGAATGCTGTTAAAATGAAAATACGCGCTGCCGATATTTTGATTCTTGTTAAAATGCAAGTTTTATTATTTTAAAAGTTCTTAACTTGCCTCAAAATTACCAATTTAATTTTTTTAAAACATCAACCATTTTGAGTACAACCATTGCAAAGTCTCCAAAAAAGTTTCACAAAGAGGTAGAAAACCTTAACATTGAGATTATTGAGAGCATTAAAAATCTTAAAGGAATAGATATAGTAAAAATGGATTTAAGGCATCTTCATGATGCACCCACCGATTTTTTTATTATTTGTGAGGGCACTTCAAATACACAAGTAAGAGCCATTGCCGATAATATAAATCGTCACGTGAAGGAAACCTTAAACCTCAAACCAAATCACGTGGAAGGCGAAAAATCAAGTTTATGGATTTGCGTAGATTATTTTAATACTGTTGTGCATGTTTTTCATCCTGACATGAGAAAATATTATGCGCTGGAAGATTTATGGAGTGACGCAAAAACAGTGGTTTACGAGAATTTATAGGTAAATTTTTACAATTAAAGGTATGACTTGCAACGATTATAACTTTAGATTGTTTGAACCCTTGTATATTATAATTTTTGAATAAAATAGCCTCTTGGCATGGATAATAACAATAAGCCGGTAAGTCCGGAAAATGGCGGTAACCGCTTTAATGGTTTTTGGATTTACGGAGTAATCATTTTGACTTTCTTGGCCATTAATATGTTCACAATGATTGGTGCTGATAATAAGCAGCTTACTCAAAATCGTTTGGAACAAATGATTCGGGATTCTGATGTTGATAAAATAGAGGTTGTCAATAATCAAAAGGCGCTTATTTATATTAAAAAGAATAGTCTTTCTAAATATAATGATGTAGAAAAATCTAATTTATCTACAGACAGATATCATTATTTTATGGATATTGGCAATGTAGAGGTTTTTAGCACATCATTAAAGGAGGTTCAGGATAGAGCCGGTATTCCAAGAGAAAAATGGATACACCCTGCTTATGTTACTAAAACAAACTGGATTGGACCTATATTAAACTGGGTTTTACCAGTCATCATCCTTATTGCCATCTGGCTTTTTATCATGCGTCGCGTTGGAGGAGGAGGAGGCGGTCCTGGCGGACAGATTTTTAATATTGGAAAATCAAAGGCTACCCTATTTGACCAAAACAGTAAGGTGAACGTCACTTTTGCCGATGTTGCCGGATTAGACGAAGCAAAGGAGGAGGTAATGGAAGTCGTTGATTTCTTGAAAACACCAAAAAAATATACGGCACTTGGGGGTAAAATCCCAAAAGGCGTTTTGTTGGTAGGCCCTCCAGGAACGGGTAAAACTTTATTGGCAAAGGCGGTTGCAGGTGAGGCAAGTGTTCCTTTTTTCTCCATTTCGGGTTCTGATTTCGTTGAAATGTTTGTAGGTGTAGGAGCGTCGAGGGTTAGAGATCTGTTTAAACAGGCGAGAGAAAAGGCACCATGTATTGTATTTATTGACGAAATTGATGCCATAGGCAGAGCCCGAGGAAAAAATAATATGCAAGGTGGTAATGATGAACGTGAAAATACTCTGAATCAATTGTTAGTTGAAATGGACGGTTTCTCAACAGATAAAGGCGTTATTTTGATGGCAGCAACGAACAGACCTGATATTCTGGATAGTGCTTTATTGAGGCCTGGTCGTTTCGACAGACAGATAGGTATTGATCGCCCTGACCTAAAAGGAAGGGAGGCTATATTTAAAGTTCATCTAAAAACAATCATTAAATCGCAAGATATTAAGCCCTTTATTTTGGCAGAAATGACGCCTGGTTTCGCAGGGGCAGACATCGCAAATGTTTGTAATGAAGCTGCCCTTATTGCAGCAAGACGAAATAAAACGGCTGTCGATTTAGACGATTTCAATTATGCCTTGGATCGTGTTATAGGTGGTTTGGAAAAGAAAAATAAACTAATCTCTCCCGAAGAGAAAAAAATTATAGCTTATCATGAAGCGGGACATGCCATTTGTGGCTGGTACCTTGAACATGCATCTCCCTTAGTAAAAGTAACGATAGTTCCACGAGGAATTGGAACTTTGGGGTTTGCCCAGTATTTACCTAAGGAAGAAAATATTACGAGGACGGAGCAATTACTCGATAGAATATGTATGACCTTTGGTGGTCGTGCTGCTGAAAAACTAATTTTCAGTAAAATTTCTACGGGTGCCCAAAATGATCTTGATCAGGTTACAAAAATGGCCTACAGCATGATTTCCATTTTTGGCATGAATGAAAAAGTTGGTCAGGTTTCATTTTACGGCATGCAAAATGATTCTTTCCATAAACCATATTCTGATGAAACAGCTTCTTTAATTGATGAAGAAGTCAGACAGCTACTTCAGGTTCAATACGAAAGAGCACAAAATTTATTGATTGAGAAAAAGGTTGAATTAGAAAAATTAGCCCATGAATTACTGGCTAAAGAAGTTTTACATAAATCAGATCTTGAAAAATTGATTGGCCCTCGTCCATATCAGGAGGAAGAAAAGTTTTATCATCCTGAGGAAGTAAAAGAAGAGGTTAAAGAAGTTGTAATAGAGGAACCTGCTACTCCGTCAGAAGAAACAAATTAATTTATTTTTCCTTCTTTATTTTTGAATTTATAAATAGGATAAATAAAAACAGAAAGAATGATTAACAAACTCCCGAAATAAAAGGAGTTTGTTAATTGTTCGTTTTCGTTTAGTAACAACCAGGCAAAAGCTATCCCATAAAGAGGTTCTAAGGTCATGCTTAAACTTACTGTGAAGGCACTTAGTTTTCTCATTGCATGTAAGGTTAGAGAATAGGCTAAACTAGTACATAAGAGAGCCAGAGTGATCAAAGAAAGCCAATCGTTAATCTTTTGTGGAATAATTATTTCCTCTGGGTTAAAGATTATCCAAAATGGAATAAACAGGGTCATTACAATCAGACCACTTCCTAACTCTAAAAATGTTAAGGTAACAGCATCAGAGAATTGGGTCATTTTTTGATTTAATGCACTAAAAAGTGCTGCTAAAAAAGCGGATACAAGTCCAATGAGAAATCCATCTATAAAATCATCTGGAAGTGTATTGGCAATCAGAATCATTCCGGGAATGATTAAAAAGGAAAAAAGCACTTCAACGATATTTATTTTTCGCCTTTGTACGTATGGTTCAAGGAAGGCGGTAAATAAGGGAGTTGCTGCCAGTGCTAAAACACCAACGGATGCATTTGAAGCCTTTATGGAAGCATAAAAAGTAAGCCAATGTAAACTCACAATAATTCCTGTACCGCAAATAAATAATATATTTTTTATTTGGACTTGATTAAAAATAGATTTTATTTTTGCAAATAATCCTAAGCTAATTACGGTTAATAATATACGCCACCACACTAAAGGAATAGCTGAAAGGGAATTTATAGCGCCCAAAACAGCTGTAAATCCAAATAAAACGATGGAGAAATGCAAAGATAAGTAGGAACGTAAAGGTTCTTTCATGAACAATATGAGTAAAAAAATCATTAAATATATTTCAAACTAAAATAATCCGCCATGTTAAAAATCGGTGATAAAGCGCCAGCATTTACACTATTCTCAAGTGAGAAGAAAGAAGTATCTCTGTCAGACTTCCAAGGACAACCCGTAGTTCTTTTATTTTTTCCTTTAGCCTTTACGGGTGTTTGTACCACAGAATTATGTAATACCAGGGATGATATCCAGTCCTACAAAAATTTAAATGCTCAAGTTATAGCAATTTCTGTAGATTCTCTTTTTACCTTAGACAAATTTAAAGCAGAACAGAATTTGAATTTTCCTTTGCTTGCTGATTTTAATCGCACCGTTTCTACCGATTATGGCTGCCTTTATGAAGATTTTGTCCTCGGAATGAAGAAAGTAGCCAAAAGATCCGCTTTTGTTGTTGATAAAAATGGTATCATTCAATATGCGGAGGTATTGGAAAGTGCGGGAGATTTACCGAACTTTGATGCCGTTAAAAGTACCTTACAAAATTTGGCTTAATTTATATAGCTATGATGTTTTCTCATACAGATACAGATGAACTGGTTTTAACCGAGATTGTAGAGGATTTAGACCCTGATAATACGGGTAGTGTGGCCAGATTAGTCGTGTTTAATGATGAACACAATACCTTTAACTGGGTGATTGATTGCTTTATACAAGTTTTAAACCACTCTGAAGCACAAGCCGAACAGTTAGCCCTTCTCATTCATCTGAAAGGTAAAGCCACGGTTAAAACAGCTCCAAAAAGGATTTTAAAGCCTTTTAAAGACTCCTTGACCGAAAAAGGGTTGTCTGCAGTGATAGAAGAAGATAGCGGCAAATAGTACCGTTTTGTCTCTAAAAAAATAAAGCCCCAAAGGGAAATCTTTGGGGCTTTTTTAATTGGCTGAAAACTAATTCTTGAATTTATAATCTATCTATGGGTACAATATAAATTCCTATTCTTGAATTTCCAAAAAATAATAGGGGAAATAGGTGCTCCCCTATTATTTTTTGAAAACAGGCAGATAATAATTTGACTGATTTTCGCGCTATATTTGTTTGAACGAAAATTCTCGATTTATGTACAAACCTATTTTCATTTATTTAGCAATTACCTTTTTGCTACATGCTGAGATTGTTTGTCAGGTTGAAAACCAATCGTTAAACTTTCATTCTGAACAATTCAATATAGCGGTAAATCCTCAAAATGGGGATTATGTAGTACTAACCAAAGATAGTTTTTATCTGTTTAATTCATCCAGATCAGAAGGTTGGAAGTCTTTTAGTTATAAAACGAATGAATTAGATACCGTTTTAAAGCAACCTGTAGAATTAAATTTTATTCATACATCCAAACAGGTTATTTTCTTTGCCGGTGGTGGTGGACAGATTTATACTTTTAGGGATTCTTCTATCCTTAGGATGGATCATTCTTTTCTCCAAAAAAATCAATTTGGTGCTTGCGGATTTGAGTATAAGGATAAAATTTTACTATATGGAGGATATGGATTCTACAGTTATAAACCCTACATAACAGAGTTTTCTGAAAAAACAAAAGAGTGGTTTTTAAGACCTTATGCCAGTCATCAGTATTTGCCCAAAGGCAGACAGGCAGTCGTGTATCAAGCTGACGAAAATTTAGGTCATTTTTATATGTCATCTGGTTACACTTTAGAAAATCCCTATATGGAGAATGTAAATAATCAAGAATTAAACGATGTATGGAGATTTGATTTAAATGAAAATACCTGGCAACAATTAGGTCATATTAAAGATAAAAACAGAATAAGGAATCTTAGATTTCCTTTTCTTGCTAATGGCATTTTTTATGCCTTTGAAAAAGGACCCAATAATGCTGTGGTTAAAATTGATATTAAAAATAATTCCTTTAAAAAATATAAAACTGATCATTTGGTTGATCAAATTCTTGTAGAATATGGAACCGTTTATAATCCAAAAGATGATCAAATAATTACAGTGATTAAAAATAAAGTGGTAAATAATGGAACTACTTATTCAGTAATCCTTATACCTCTGGTAGAATTGGAAAAAAACCTTCTGACAGCAGAGAAATATTATTTTACCTTGTTTGACCAATTAAAACCCTTTTTTCTAATGATTTTGGGATTTGTGGTTATTGTCTTTTTAAATACTCAATTAAAGAAGAGGAAAAAATTAATTCTAGATAACAAGCCCATTATTATTTTTAACCAAGACGAAAATAAAGTAATTTTTGAGAATACTCCTATCTTATTTGATGAAGAACATCTGACGTTTTTATATTTCCTATTTGAAAAAGGGGGAGAAATATCAAATAATGAATTATTGGATTTTATAAGGAAGGGCCAGGAATCAACAGATACCTTGAAAAAAAGGAAGTTAAAACTAATAATGGATATTAATCAAATATTTAAAATATCGACGGGTTTAGGTGAGATATTTTTGTTAGAGTTAAAAGACGATAACGACAGAAGATATAAGGACTATGTAATTAACCCGATTTTTGAGATAAGGGCTTAAAAAACAAAAGCCAATCCTTTCGGATTGACTTTTTGCGCCTCAGGTAGGGCTCGAACCTACGACCTAC
>Ga0129333_10002426_pt1 | contig 17345 bp, 23 predicted proteins | sample CPB6_08_DNA_FD_94474 | JGI IMG/M metagenome (GOLD analysis project Ga0129333, IMG submission 94474) | Freshwater to marine salinity gradient microbial communities from Chesapeake Bay, USA - CPBay_Sum_0.6_0.8_DNA | ecosystem: Environmental > Aquatic > Marine > Coastal | place: USA: Chesapeake...
CAAAAAAGGACATTTATCAGGTCCTTGACAAGTGATGGGAGAAATAGTGTAAACTCCTTGATGTCCTAGAGAAGCTTTAATCTTCTTTACTTGTTTTTCTGACAACTTACTCAAATACTTATCATATCTATCATTAGATGAAATCTTATTAAAATACTCTAGTTGTCGTTCTTCCTTAGACATAAAAACTCCTATATAGGGAAAAAATATATAAAATTATAAATTTCAAAATAGCAAAATGCAAGGGTTTAGAAAAGCAAAAAGTAGACCCACCCCGGTCTAAAAGAGAAATAATATATAGTGTGATAATGGGGGAGGTATTTAATAAAGTTTTTAATCACTTTTCAAAAGATTTTAGCCCACCCCCCTCTTTATAAATGATCTAAAAAGATCAAAGGAAAACAAAAATGTCAGTTTTAAAAATTGATTTATCTTGCCTTGTCTCCATGAGAAAGGCTCTCTTTGCCATTATTACTCTTTTAAAAGAATTAAACTTTGATTATTATACTGTTGAATTAGCCATTCACGTAGCTTATGAAGATGCAAGAAAAGTTGATGAAAAAGAATTAATCATGGAACTCCCTTCTACCGTGGGATCTGGTTTAGTTATTAACAAAATCGTAAGAAGCCTAAATAGCAAAAATGTTCCAAAGGAACAAATATTGGCACTTTTGTCAATCGTTTATGATAGATAAATATAGATAGGTTTATAAAGCTAATCTCACTAGATACACATAAAGTATCTACTTCATATTTATTATGATCAACCCTTATAGTCCATGAATAGATTCATGCTGATGATGGCGAATTCAAGCCGAAACTATTATCAGAACCCCCTGTAAAAATGATCTTTGGAGATCAGAAAGAAGCTAACTATGTTTGTTACTTTAAAACATATTTTATCAAAAATCAATAAACAACAACCTGTTGCTGCTGAACCTGTTGTCGCTCCTGTTATCTCTCCTGTACAAGAACCAGTAGTTGTTAAAGAACAACAAGTTGGGAATAAACGCGTTATGATCAGTAAAGATGATATTGCATCTAAAAAATGCATGATCATTTTTTAGGATCACAAAAAAAGGGTGTTATAGATTCTTAACACCTTAAAATCAACCTTAACGATAGGCGTTTCAGAAGGTTCAATCCCTTCATAAGGTTTTAAACAAATAAACTGTGTTAGATCTTTCGCTTGAGATCTTTAAACAAACAAGCTTTTGTAAAATGTACGAATTATTCGCACTACTAAAAAAATTAAAACAAAATGGAAGCACAAAAGAAGATGTATTAAGCGCTGTTAATAGCGTTTTTACTTCTGCTATTGCTACTCCTGTTTCTGTTGCTTCTGTTTGTTTTCCTGTTCAACCTGCTGAACAAATTGCTCCTGTTGCTACTCCTGTTTCTGGATGCGTAGCTACTGTTGATTTTCCTAGAATCTCCCTTGTAAGAAAGGGATTTTCTGGTCAACAAAAACAAGGAGAATTCAAGAGTTGTGTAAGCGGTAGGTTGGAAGATTTGCCACTATTATCACAGAAACACTGTGAACAAGCGTGGAAATTCTTAGGTGGGATTCCTATTAGGATCCCTGGATGGTTGCAACAAAATGGTTTCCTCGCAAGAGGTTTAGCTCTCAAAGAAGAGATTAATTCGGTTGAGGAGCTAAATAATCCAAAGTTTGATTTTACTGGCATTGCCAGTTGGTCAAACTATGCAATTGCATCTGACTACACTCATGATGGGTGGTATCAAAGAGTTTACAAAACCGCTTCTTTTATCCCTGGTTCTTTCTTGATGCTCATTATTGATGCAGAAAGTCAAAGCAAGCCAAGATATCTTTGCAGTGATTCAGATAATGAAGAATTAGCAAAGAAGGATAATTGGATGGAAGGTGAGACGTTAATTTATTTATCAGAAATAAAAATTAACGTTAATAAGTCTTTTCTTCACACTTCTTATAGTGGGGAAAAAACTTGGTTTATCTATCTCTAAAACAACCTTAATGATAGGCATTTCAGGGGATTCGATTTCCTCGTAAGGTTTTAACACAAACAAACAAACAAATTAGGTCTTTCGCTTGAGACCTTTATAAATCAAGTATCTGTAAAATGAGTTATTTAGTATTTGGCGATATTCATTCTCGTTTGGATTTAGTTCTTCTCTTGATTCAAAAAGCAAAAGAAGAAAGGTTGCAATTATTATCTGTGGGAGACATTTTCCATGGTCCAAATGGTCTTGGTTTAGATTGCTTTGATGCCTTAGTCAAGTCAGGGTGTGAGTTTATTTTGGGTAATCACGAATGGATTATTGTAAAATATAGGGATTGTATCAAGGCAGGGTTTAAACCAGAAGAAGCCATTAAAATGGCGGATTTCGGTTGTCGCTTTTTATCTAACGATAATGAAAAACTTCAAAGAATCTTGAAAGAAACTCAAGAGGAAATTATTGAAATCGGAGAGGAAAGATTAAATTTAATTTCTTCTTTCCCTTTTTCCAGACACTTTGGAGATATTTCTGTTTATCATGCCAAGCCTGGAGTAGGCGAAGCTGCATTAGATAATGCTGACGCCTTTTGGCAAAAAGCTGCGCAAGGAGAATTGAGTCTAAACGGCACGGTAGTGGTAGGACATGAAGCAGACTATACCCTTCAGATGGGTATGGTTTTTCCACAGAAATCAGGTCAAGTAATTGGGCTTGATTTAAAGGCGAAAAGGGGTGGAGACGTAGGGTATATAATTATTAAAAACAACAAAATTGTAAAAATAGACAAAATCAACGGAAAGGAAGAAAAAATGGAAAAGCTAATCATGAAGGCAGTCACCAAGGTAGATCTTGGTGATATAAGCAACGCAAGCGTAGACGCTTGCGGAGTAACTCGCAAGGTTTATTTCGGTAACTATAGGGTTGTGAAGGAGGCTAGGTCCTCAAATGGGGACCTAGCAAATCAAATTGAGAGCTATATTTGGGAGCAAGCCAGTGATGGATTGAAAGAATTTCTCCCATCAACAACCCTAACCCCAGAGGGTTTAATCATTCAAGATAGGGTCGAAACCGACCCTAAGGGTTTAATTCAAGCGTTGCAAAACACATTCCCTGACTATGTCAAAGAGTTAAGGAAAAGCCCCAGGTTCAACTTGGTGGCAAGACCAGAAAGAGAATGGTCTCTTCTTTGGGAGCCAATAAGAATTTCTTTGAGCCTGATGAAGGCTCAATTAGCCTCAGGGAAGAAGGATAATACGGAGTTGAGGCAGGCAATTTGTATGGCTTGCGATGTATATGACAGGGACTTCGGTCCCGAAATGTACTGGTTGAAAACAACAGGGGTACAGGCAATACCCCTGAAACCCCTGCTGGAATTGCCACTTCAAACCCTCTGGGACCTGCATTCCGGGAATGTGGGTTACTGTCCTATAAACAAAAAAATAAAAATACTAGATTTTGCGGGTTCCCCAAGAGCCCACAAATTTATAGAGGAGGTTATACAAAAGTTCTGGCCTAACATTTAGTTAGGCAGGGGAACCTGTCTCCAAGTGACACTCTTGGACTGAAGATGGCCAGTAAGCCGAAACAGGAGAATAAAAATGCGGTATAGTTATAAAAAAATAACTTACGGTTAAATAGAATAAATTAATCCTCAAGTCATTTTAAGATTTTTAAAGTCTAATTTTTAAATTCAATTTGCGAATTTTTCTTTTAGACTTTGGACTTGTAAATGAAGTGACGAGAGGATTTTAAAGACCCCAGTCGGCGTACATAGGTTCGATTCCTGTGTGGGGTATTCGGTTTTTTAATACTTTTGGACCTAGCAACCAATATACAAAAGTGTCGTCGATTTTGACGTTAAAATTGTAGAAAAGCTCATCACACAAAAAGGATAAAAAATGAGCCAACTATTAGAAAGGGCTAAACAAAATGCCCAAAAAAGAGGAGAAATTCTCCTCCAAAACAAGAGGCATTTAATGCTCTTGTTTGTTGCACTTGTAAGTGCAAGTGGACCTATTTTAGGTTTACTTGCTGTTTGCTTATACTTCTTATTTCTAAATGCTTTGAAATCTTCGATTTTAATTGAAGAACATAGTAAAGAAGAGAAAAAAGAAAATAATAAAAAACTATGTCTTGCTGCCATCAAGGCGTGGGCGTACGCCTATGGCTATGAAAATGCAAAAGATTTTCTTCTTTCCTTCAAGACAAAAGAAGGTAAAAGAAGAGTAAATAAAAAAGAGAACAAGAAAGAAGAAAAAGGGAACTTTTCATTATTTGATTATTTATCTTCTTTTCCAATTTCTATTTTTCTTCCCTTTTCTGTTTTTGCATATTTCTTCCTCCATCCTGCTGATGCGTATGCGGCAGTGGGAGGAGATTATTCTCCTTTATTAGCCACCTTACCACTTATAACAAACCCAAAGAAAGGACAATCTATGGGTAGTAAAACAAAAGCAAGTGATTACGCTGCTTCTTGGAGTTCTATGAATTTCAAAAACAAACGTAACGCGTTAAAAGATCTTGGAGTTACCTATCATCCAACTCCCAAGGCGTCTATATTGGACCAGAAGTTCTTTGAACTTCTCGATGCTGAATCAAAAAGCAAAGAGAATGGTGGTTCTTTGACCTATCACCAAGTGAGGAAGAATCTAGCGAATACAAATGCGACTAGATCTCTTCTATTCAATAGCAAGACAGCTCTAAAAGAGGGTTATGTCCTCAACAGCTGTCTAACTTTTGTTCGTAGGGATTCAAGCACTGGTGGAATCCTTTCGTCCAATTTAAACCCTCTAGTTGAGGTAAAAGATTGGCTCGAACAAAAAAGCGAAACTTCCATGGCTATAATCCACGGTGTAAGCGGCGATTACAATGCTGCTATTTACACCGTTGGTAAGTATCTAGGTTTGTCTGATGTTGACCTTGATGGCAGCAACATACTCAAGGTGGTGGCACCACAGCAAGCCACTGCTGAAGAGAAAAAATTCATAGCAAAGACCCTTGCTGACATGGATTATACAGTATTTAGTGACGGTTTCTACCTCAAGAATGGCAGCAATGTTGCAAAGAAATTTGCAGAATTAGCTGTTAATTTATTTGGGACCGATAAAGATGCAATGCTTCAAGTAAGAAGCTATTTCAGGGGTGCAATTAGTACTCCTGCTATCAAATCCTTAACTGACATGCCAGTAATTGTTGTCAGCAAGGATGACAGTTACTTTGGCGGCAACATTGCCGCTGAAGGTACTGATGGTGGTGCGATTTGCACTTATCATTTGGTGAACGGAAGAAACGCCTTCCAATTCCGCTATTTTGGTGATGCGGAAAACGATGGCAAGATCAGGTTCGCTAAAGGTCTTGCTACACAAGCAAAGGTTGTTTGGTGTGTTCAAGATTCCAAAATGGTCAGCCTTGAAGAGGCTGACTTCAATAAAAATGGGGCTTTTGAACAAACCATTCAAGGAAAGACTTACATCGCAGGTCTGTTCCTTAATGGAAGCATGTTTAAGGGTCAACACAAAAAGGCAATTGAGGTGGGCATGCGCCTTGATGGTATCTTGAACATCATTGCAGAGGACAATAACCTCCCTGCATACACTCATTTTGGTTGGCAGAACAATGTCAACTTAAACATGAGTAATGAAGTTCAGAATGCCATCAAAAATATCTATGGCGATCTTGCCAATAGGTATCTGATGAAGGATAATCCTTTATTCAACTATCTTTCTCTAAATGCTGCTCGCATCAATAGAATCAATACCAACGGTTTGGTGCGTGTACAAAGCACTTATGTACAAACCGCCAACCTTGGTGGTGACGCAAAGGCAAGCCGTGGCGATGAAGGCATTGCCTATGCATTAATGCCTACCAACAAAGATGGGAAACCATTGAGTATGGCTATGATGGCAACTGGCCGTCAACCACAGCAACAATGGAGTTCACATGGTCTTGTCAAAGCATATTCTCCATCATTTGGTATAAAAACCCTGGAGATGGCAAGAGATGTGCACAATTTTGACAAAGACAAAGATAAAGCTAGAATTGAATACCTAACAACTCTAGGTAAACGATTCAGTTGGTTGACCGTTAAAAATGGTGCTGTCACTGTCACTGATACAAATGGGTTAAATCAATATTTGTTTTTCTTAAAATGTGTAATTGCTCCAAGTGTCCAACAAAACATCTTGTGGGTGGATTACACCCTCCAAGCCATCGTTAATGGCGATAATGATGGTGACAAGAATTGGTATTCTTTCAACAAGGATATCGTTACCCTTGTCACTGCAATGCTGAAGCCAAATGGCAACACTATGATCAAGAAGGCGACAGAAAGCAGTAAGAAATTACTCGCTTCGTCTCCTTTGTTAAACATTGGGGACTGGGTTGATGTAATTAATGGTGGAGAAAGAACCCTCGGTTATTATAGTTGCATCACATACCTTGCAGCCAGCGGTGGTTCACCTGGCCAAGGCAATGTTGGTGCTATCACCAACATGGTAGGTGCGTTCAATGCACATCTACCATTCTTTGATAGCAATAACAACTTTGCCCCAATCAACCATTTGATCCAACTGGTAGAATACGTTTACCAGGTTCAACAAATTGCTATCGACTGGCAGAAGTATTACTACTATGCCGTCTCTTTAAAGAATTGGCACTTGTGGACTCCAGGAAAGTTATCAATTCCTGGGTACACCTATTTGGTGCCTGGCCAAGTACAAAGGGTCAGTGATGATATTGTTAAAAAATACAATCTCAATGCTGATGATTTCCACAAAGTGGATCTGGATGGTTACAGCGCTTATTTAGCTGATAACTTTCCTCCTTCAAGTTGGGTGGAAATACTACCTGCATTCACAGGAAGAACTGTGGAGATTAATGACGTAGATGTCATGTACTCCTCCACAGGTATCTACCTATGGGGGATGTGGGTGGTGAATTGCTTCAAAATAGCAATAGCTAAGAATATTGATGCCAAAATTCTCTGGTCTGAATGGTTAAAGGATGACATGGCAGAGATGCAAAAGATTGCTGCGTTAGATCCAAAGTCTGATGACTTCAAAAAGGACCTAAACAATCTCTTAGAATTAAAAGACTATAATTGGGTAACTGCTTCCGAGCTAACAACCTGGACAAAGAACAATACTGTCTGGGGTGAAAATAAGAAAATTGCAGTTCCTAAGCAAATCAATCTTATGTTAAATTCAATAAGAAACTCCTTTCAAAGTACTGCAGAGAAGAAAGGGATTGTAGAAAAGGATACAGATCTTCTCTTCTCAGTAAGGGAGGAGTTCATCAAAGCCTTCTCCTCTCTTGAGAACAAAGAAGTAATTTCTTACCAAGAGAAAAAGGTAAAGATCGCCTTAGGAAATGGCAAGGAGAAATATTTCCTGATGGCACTAATGAGTGCTTTCAAAGCGTCTCAGGCAGAAGCTTTAGACGGCGTGACCCAAAGCGTAAAAGCACAAGGTCAAGCTGCAGAAAGCGCATCTGCCTCATTGCGTTTGCTAATCAATGCCTGTGGTCATTTCATCAACGATGATTCCGATGGCCAAGGTGCAGATCTGAACAAGGTGAGGGTCTTACTTGGAGAAGCATTACCATTGAATAGCAGATTCCAAAAGGCAACTAAAGAAAGCCTTTTGGAGATGTTTAAGACCGCAGCGATAAAGGCTTTGGTCGGTATTGCCAAAAAGGAGAAAGAATTGGAAAAACTAAATTCTTATATCTCTGACTTTGGTCCAGGCGCTCAAAAGCATGATCCAAGCAAACATGAAAGTAATATGAAGAGAGTCGCGGAACTAGAAGAAGAGTTTGAAGAAAAGCTTTCTCCTTTACAAGCCTTTTTAGCGGATAATTTTATTCCAGCGATTGATCAAAGCTTGGAAAACGAAGCTAAAGGGGAATTGGTTGCCAAGTTAGTAAATGACCAAATCATTGAAAGCTTAGAAATCTCCCTAAAAGGAAAGGTTGCTGTTGATTCTGCTATTACTTCTCTAAAGGCAGTAGAAGATCAAGTAAGAAAGGAATTTAATTCTAAACTTTCTTCTATCAATGAGGACTTAATTGTTTTTAGAGCAAATGCTCCTAAATTTGAAAGCAAAGAAGCAGTAAATTCTGATGGATACAACAAGGCTTTATCGTTGTATAATTCCGAATTAGCTGCTTTTAACGCCAAGTTGGAATTGAAGGCGAAAAATTCAAAGGAATACCAAGACGGTTTAAATGCTCTTAATTACTTCCAAAAAGTGTATAGGGCGTTAAAGTTCTATGGCAACATTGAACAAGCCTTCGATGCTATCGTTGAAGAAACAAGAATCTTCACTGATGGAAAGGTAGAGAAGTTAAAAACCTTGAGGACAAGTATCAAATTTGATTTAGGAAATGCAATGAAACAAGAATTAATTGCGCAATTAATCAAATCTGGTACTGATATCTCTATTCTTGGTGTTCAAATTCAAGATTTCAGTTCAGAGATGAGGGATTTAATTTTGCAAAAGAATGCAAATGAAATCGAAATAGACGAAATTGACAATTTTGTAAGAAATAACCCAACCACTGCGGTCTTCAAAATGAGACCAAGTTATCTCTATTTGGCAAGTAAAGAAATCCTTTGTCTTGCCGATGCATTGGTAGGGAACAAGAGGGAAGAATTCATTCAAAACATTTCAATTTTCTTCTGCCAATACGGTTTTGGCTGTATCTTTGATTTAAGCGATCTTGAATTCCTTATGGAGAAACACAATGGTGTTGATCTATTGGGAAGCAATAGAGCTTTAGCTCAAGATGTCCTTTTACTCTCTGATACTTTGAAAAAAGTAGAAGTAGAATATAAAGAAGAAAGCGAAGAAAAAGAAAAAGTTGTCGTTTTCCCATGGTCTTATGCTTTATACAGTACATGGTCACATTGCGAATTGGTTACAAATCTTAAATACAATGTAACCAATGCGATCGCTGCAGAAACTGGTTTAAGATGGCATAAAGAAATATCTGATGAAGAGAATAATGCTATCAACAACTTCTATGGTGAAGTGTTTAAGATAAAGAATCCATTCTTTGGAGAAAGCAATTATAAAGAAAAAGCAAGAAACAAAGCAAAGGGGGGTGGTATTTCTGATAATGCTTCCAATGTCTTTGCCGTCACTGAAAAAAACAATCCTTCTGTCGAAGTAAAGGCTCTCTCAAAGTCTTTCTTTGAAAATGTGGATTTGGTTTACAGAAGAAGAAATGAAGATGAAGTTTATCCTGAAATAACTTCTGAAACAGGCCTCTTTGTAAATGAGGTTAGCGATGCGCATCTCTCTTTTGCAGATCTCTGTTACAACTATCTACAATGGAATTTATCCCAAGCAGATAGCCAACACAAAGATGGAGATTTTAAATTTGAGGTTCTCTTCAATCTCCTTGGTGTTGAGAATTATCTAGATAATCGAATTGTTTCGATTAATGAGAACCTAGATCTCAATAAAGGCGACAATGAAAAGATTGCAATGCATCAAGCTATGTATCGCAAACAAGTAAATGCGATACCAAGCGGTAATGTGAGACAACTCCTTCGTAACCATGATTGTTTTGATACAAAAGAGGAATATAAATTTATAGAGATTACAAAATTCTCTGTATCTCCTTTTGTTATCAAATACAACACCAAAGTTGAAGGAGATAGATTTATCGAGAATGAAGTAAAGAGATCATTCCTCAAAAACTTCATTCGTTTAATTACAGGAGTAACCAGATAAACTAAATATCCACCCCAGATGATAGAATCAACTTAACGGTTGAAGTGGATGCAATTTCCACGCTGGGGATTAACCTTATGCTATTTATAGGAGAAAACAAATGGCAAACAATATTTTAAAAGAAATGATCGAAGCTGGTTGTAAAGTCAACTACTTTGACTTTTCACAAAACAACGGAACCATCAATATCAGAATTGGTACTGATGGTTTCAAAATCGAAAACAGTCCTAAGGCATCGACAACCAAAACAGCAACTAAAGAAGAGGTTAAAAAGGCTGAAGTTCCTGTTTTGGTTTCTACTCTCCCTTCAGTAAATGCAGCTCAAGAAAACGAAGAAGAAGTTGTAGAAGACGACGAAGTTGTAGATGAAGAAGAGGACGAAGAAAATGAAGTTGTAAATAATCAGGGCAGCTCATCTTCTCCTCTTGATATGTCTAATGATGTCGAAGACTTGATTTTTGACTTTGAAACTTATGATCGTCTTGCCGATTTTGTAGAGGAGTACAAAGATGAATTAGAAAGTGGCGATGAAACACAAGTCAAAGTATACTTGACAAAACTCTTCAATTACAACACAAAGACCTCAAGAGCTAAATCAGTTACAGTCAATAAAGAATTACTAATTGCCGAAATAACTAGAACAGCTGGACAATTTGATGAAAACAAATTTACAGAAAATGAAAGAGAATCAGGCGGTATTATTATTTCTCACATCCCTGAAGATTAATAAAATATAAATAATTAAACTCCGCCACACCAAAGGGTCTGAGCCTTAAGCTCCGCTTGCCTTCGGCGACCAAGGATGTATCCTTGGATCCTCTGGGGAAATTGTTGGTGTGATAATTTTTATTTGATCGAAAAGATCAGAAAGGATTTTGATATGTCAGAGAATGGCAATCAACATAATAACAACAACACTTCTTCTCCTGGTACTACCTTGACCTTCGAGCAAATGTTTCAAATGTTCCAACAATTGCAAATGTCTGCGGTCAAAGCCGAAACCAAGGAAAGCGATGAGCTTAAAGCTCGTCGTTCGCAATGGAAGAGTGCCGGGTTTGCCTGGGAAGTAAAATCCCCAGGAACTAAGTATCAAAAAAGAGTACAAACTGCTTCGATGCCTGCTGTAGACTTTATTGAACTGGTTAAAACTTTCCCTGCGCTTGCTAATCAAAGCTTTGTGTATGTAACTCTAAAAGAGAACTTCGATATCGAAGATCACATCTAGAGTCACGGTTGTTATTATGGGAGCTTTAAGCTCCTTCTTATTTCTATAAAGTACGAGGAGACGAGACTTTTAAAAAAATCGTCATCCCAGAGTTAAGCTCTCTGTAAAAAAAGCTAGTTTATTCGCACCTCCTTAGTGGGGTGCATAGATTGTCGCAAGACTTTCTAGAAAGAGAGTAAGCGCCACCCAGGTACCATTTATAGTGGTATGGCAGAGGAGTAATTAACCTCTGTTGTATACTATCATTGGTTGCTCATTTGAAATATTGACATCAAGTGAGTAAGGCGTGTTGAGAGGGGCCTTGTCAGCCTCAGCTATATGAAATTGATCGATTCATATAGTTAAATATACTGGGATCTCGGATGTATTACATTGTTGTCGCGACCAATGTAATATTATTCGGGATAGCTTATCTTTAGGGTAGGCAAGACGAAGATCATGTGCGCGCTGTTAATTTGTTTTCAGCGGACATTATTATCTTATAGAGATTGTAGTCTATAGGGTAAATTAGTATAAACAAAAAACATCCTAGATGGGTTGTGACGAGAGTCACTCAAGGTTCGACTCCTTGACTAGGAATTATGTAGAACGAACTACTATAAAAATAGATGGGGTGGAGGTTTCATTTTTCTTACAGGGTGTATAGACAATTTCGTTTATACATCTACAAAAGACAACAAATAAAAAGGAGAAAAGAAAATGAAAGCATTTGTAGAAATTGGGATATATGAAAATATGGTGCTTATTGGCACCATTAATTCATTGGGGGAGGTCAAAGGGGAAGGGGTGTTCATTTCCCCAGAGACAAGGGAAGAAGTGAAAAACCAAGGATGGTGCTGGATCGAGGGAATTGTTGTAGAGAATGGTAAGGAAGAGATAATTTATAAGGACGGTTCATGTAAAACAAGGATTAATTGGTAATGGAAAATAAACTTATTTATTATTTTAATTTAATTAATGAATCTCTATTGGAATTAAAGGAGACGAATGGTTGGTATCATTATCTTACCAACCATGGAAATTATTTGATTTTGGTAGATGGAATTATAATGTCGTGGAAAAACGACGAGGTTAATTTTAGTCACTTTCCTATTGGGAGTGACAGGTTATGGAACTTAAATAAGTGCAGTTTAACTGATCAATTCGGGGATAAGATTGATATAGTAAAAGCTGACAAAGGGTGGAGAGTTGGAGAGAAAATATTAGTCTCTCCACAGGAAATCCTAAATGAAATAGATAATTTTATAGAGGGGATATGAAAGATGAATTACAAAATGCTCTAGAAGATATAGAGCGCGCGGTAAAAGAAAAACTGGTCCTCTCGAACCAAGAGTACTTTATGGATACTTTTATTATTAAAGTTGAAGAAAAGACTTATTGGACAAGATGGACTTACCACACTTCCCATCTCCCTAAAGGAGAATGGGAAATCGATCGAATAAACTAGTAGAATATAAGAAAGGAACAATAAATGATTACTACTACTTTAACGCGCGAAAATGCGCACATTTGGTCAGGATATTTCCCTGTTGTAAAAAGACTTACACGAAAAGGGAAGGTTCTCTTCACTGCTATTGATGGCAATGGAGAAAAGGTTTATATTAGTACTGGTAATTTTGCCAGTACAAGCGAATTTTACAAATCAGTTTACAGAAATCAATTGGAGAATAATAATGTTTAAGTTTACAGTTCAATTAAGTAACTTACAAATTGTGTCTATGGTGGCTCCTAGTTTTGCTGTTGTTTGCGCGACAGTAGTCGAAGAGTCTGATGGAGATGTAAGAGTAATTCGTTTAATCGAAGAACTCTCTCTCTAGTATATATAGTAAGACTGGCAATCTTACTGTTCTTATTTAATTAACGAGGAGACGAGACATGGAAAAATATATCTCTAATGATTGTAATTTTGATTATATTTCAAAAGAACACAATCATCATGATTTTACTAATTTAATTAGTGAAAGTATTCGTAATGCAAAAAAGACTGGATTGGAAGTAGAATATTCTAAACAGTATAGATGCTTACTTGTGGATGGTCCCTATTTAATATCTTATTTCTTTTTAGACGAAGAGTCTTTTATGATTGGTTATGAACCAATAGTTAATAGAGGAGAATTAAATGATTAAAAAGGTATCTGTAAAAACTTCCGATGCTTATCAGTATATTAAAGAAAATAAATTTAATTTATTTGATGGCGCGGAAATAAAAGAAGTTCATCTCGAAATCACAGACGAAGACAACGAGCATGGATTTAAACTTGTAAAAAACACCGATGGAAACATTGATGTTTTCTTTTTATACACATTATTAGCTTTTGAGGAATAGATCATGGATCTCAATCATGTTTCTTTTATTGTTTTTATTTTATCACTAATATCTTCAATGTATACTTTTTGGGTTTTTAGAGAAGAGATTCTTAAAATGCCTAATTGGTATTATTTAGTATTAGTGGTAGCCTGGTGTTGCAATGTTTATTCAGCAATGCAATTCCCTTCTTTCTTTACTGTTATTAGTATTATGTCAATACTACAACAGTTATCAATGGTTTATTTTTACAGTAACAACAACTTAGAAGAGGTAGAAGAATGATTTTATTAAATGCATTCAGTTTAAATATGGTAAAAGTAGAAGAATGCTCAATCAAGATGAAAGAGATCTCTCTCTTATCTGCAAAAGAGATCTTGATGAGCAAGGGCGTAAAAAGCTATGTTGGTCATAGTGATACTTGTGGAATTTTATCTTCATTATTAGGAGTAGAAGTAGTCTTTAATCGTAGTACATTCTATTTTGACGGCGATAATAGTGACGCTATTGTTGCTCAATATAATGGACCACGTCTTCCTGAAGGTTCAACAGAACTTCCAGAAGGCGCTTCTTTTAAATTTTTCATGATAAAGGTAAGATAAAATGAGTGAATTAAATTGTAATGTAGAGTTTGGGAATAATGTAATAGAAAAAAATTATGTTGAAAGACAAGTATTTCTCGAAGGGGGCGGTAGGATTTATGAAAGAGCATTTAATAATGGGGATTTCCAATATATCCCAGATGCTCAACGACTTCCAACTGAAGTCGAAGGTATTCTATTTTATGCTCAATCAATTAATTGGGCTAAAGAGAATGGATATGAGATTAGAATCAGACCTGATCGTAGACCTAACGGTCATAAGAGATTAGGTATTCTATTCTTAAACGCTCCAAGTAATTTATTCAGTGATATAGATACTGAATTAGGTAACGGAGAATAAAATGCTAGACCTGTACATCTCTTGTTGGATCTTCTCTACTATATTTATTATCGGCTATACATTACATATAGCTAATAAAGAGAATAAGATAGAAGAGAATCTAACATTTGAACTGATAGGACATTTAATAGTGTTCTATTTCCTTAACTTCTTTACATGGCATATTAATCTATATACATTATTTACCTGTAGAGAAGAATTTGAAGAAAACATACGCAAAATTGCAAAAGGAATTGTATCATGAGTAGTCAACAAACTCAACAACAAACAGAACAAACTAATGACACTAAAGAACCAGTAGTAGAACAAACCACTACTGAAGAATGTCAAAAAACCGATGAAAATAAATGTCAAAATTTACACGAAAAAGAATGTCAAAATTCACAGATTTCTGATGATAAAAAATTACATTCTTTGTTAGACAAAGTACCTCGTTGGTTAAGAATCATCTTGAGTGTTGCTTTATTGGTGGCCGCATATAAATGGTTTCCAGTATTAGAAATACTTCAAGTATTCTGTTTTGTAGTAATTGTTCCTCTAGTTATTTTAACCTTAATTGGTTTTGTAACTCGCGATACATATAATAGTATCGTAGAAGCTATGGATACAGTAAAAGAAAAAGTTGTCACAGAGACTAAGAAAGCAGCAACAGTATAATGAACGAGTATCAATTTTTTAGAGTATTACTGCCGTTTGCTTTAATTATTATTTGTGGCGGATCCAATTAAAAAAACTAACAACATGTAAAAGAAAGAGTAGAAAATGAGTTTTCTCGAAGCATTAAATACAGTATCAAAATCTGCATCAATGATTAAAAGAGCAATGCAATTAGATGTGACATTAAAACAAGACATTAAAGATTGTATTACTGAAGAATCAATGAAAGCCGGACTTCAAACCGGTAGACTATATACAGCAATCATTAACGACTGGAATAAAGTAAGTCATACATTAACAGTGTTAGCTCACGAAGCTAGAATGATCAAACACTCATTAGATAATATCAAAAGAGATATCCAAGGATATAGAGATGGTCATATAGTAAATACAATCGAGTCTATTAGAGATGAACTCAGCAAGCCTTCTGAAAAGGCAATCAAAGTAGGAGAAAAATTGGAATTCTTAGCAAATGAAGTAGATGAAGATAGAGTTATTGAAGCTTTCATTAAAGAAGCAAATGGCTCTCATGTAGCGATGAATGTTATCTGTGAAAAGATTGGCGAACAATTATCAGTTCTTAGAGCTGATGCTAGAGAGTGCCAATACTACAATAGAGACAGAGTGGACTTCTTGGAATGGCGTTATAGATGCGCTTTAAATGCTAAGATTAGATTAAGAAGTCAAGAGTCAGAAAATAATTTATAAAAAATTAAAATAATTTCTTGACATTATTTTTTAAATGATGTTAAGATAATTATGATGTTAAGGTTTTTGATCCTTTTTATCCTTAACATCTCCTTGTGGGTTGTGGAAGAGTTGTGACCCTATCTAGATGTGAATCTACTTAGGGTTTAATCTTAGTGACGAGAGTCCCCCGACAGGGGGACTAGAGATACTAAGATACTTCTTAGACTCAAACTTTCTTTCTCCCCCGAGATATACGACTCACGGAAGGTTGGATAAAAGTAAATAAAGTGTGTAATGGGACTAACTCAGTCTCCCCCAAACACAACGCATTATGTTTCTTCCAACACAACAAACTAGAAGTCTTTCCAATATCCTTCCCTAAGACTTTTGTTCTGCTCAATAACTCTCTCAGAACATCCAAATACGAGTTTTCCCCAAAGCAGGCTTAACGGTCTGCTTTTTTCATTTATATAGTGCTTCTCTCAAGCAAAAGGTTTAATACACAAAAATGATTAGTGATTTAAAATTTAGAGATTTTAGAATCTCTTTTAATATTGACGATTATGGATTTGACAGATTACTTACTGTTGAATCATTAAATAGACTACTTAATAAATTAGATACATTATATGTTCTTAAAGAAGAAAGAATATGTGATGATTATACTGATAAAGGTATAGTTAGTTATTTAAGAGAAAGATATTTTAATTTAGAATTAGAAGTATCTTATTGTGATTCATTCTTGTTATTAGGAGATTGATTTAAATTGTATTCTTTATTCTCTTATTTTGTATTAGAGTTAAATGGTATTAGATATTCTACATTATTATGTAGAGAAGATTTTAGTGCTGATAGAAAAGAATTATTGCGCGCGGAAAAAATAATTTCTCATTACGATGCAGAATTAAATTTCGTAGCAAACTCAGAAGAAAAAATCCCAACAGATCCAATGGATTTCATATCTTTCTTTCAAGAAAGATATTCAGTGTACTTAACTGTCCTGTATTGTGATGAATTTGAATCAGTAACAGAAGTTATGTTGCATACAAAAGAGGCTTATACTCCAGAATCTCTTAGGTTCGAGAAAAACCTTGAAGAAGAATAACAAAATACTTTAAAAGAAAGGATAATTTTATGAATTTTGATTATACATTTAGCCCAAGCGTAATTCCGTGGTATTTAAATGATTACTATAAGTTTGAATTTAAAATGAGTTACGAAGGTATTGGTAGAGATGAATTAGAAGTATTTCATTGTTATGCGGTTACTTATAGAAATGAAGTAATTCACAGAATAGAGTTATTCATTAATAATGATTATATTGAACTCTGTTTAGTACCTATGAGTTTAAGAAACCTTAGTAAACCTGTTACTAAGATGGTTGTTAATGACAAAACATCATTTTATCAAGTAATGGATTTGTTATTAACTAGTTTTGTTTCGTTATATCAGGAAAATGGATTACCTATTATTAAGTGATTAGATAAATGGAATACAAACAATTTACTAGTAAATTAAGTGAATATGATTGTTATAGAATGTATTTGGCCGGACTTACATCAATACAATATTTTGTAAAACCTTTGCCATTTACACTCAATACATTACATGAATTTCTTCAAGAGAAGATCTTGAAAGATTTAAATACTACTGATACTAAAAACTTGTACATTATTTACAATTTTTATACAGCTAGTATTATGAAAGAATTAGGCGAACCTATCTCTTATGAATTACTATATCCTATCTGGCATAGAAGATATACTAATGAAGATATGTTAGAAGACTTAGTATTTCAAAAAGTAGAAGCTCA
>Ga0129333_10002427_pt1 | contig 17345 bp, 18 predicted proteins | sample CPB6_08_DNA_FD_94474 | JGI IMG/M metagenome (GOLD analysis project Ga0129333, IMG submission 94474) | Freshwater to marine salinity gradient microbial communities from Chesapeake Bay, USA - CPBay_Sum_0.6_0.8_DNA | ecosystem: Environmental > Aquatic > Marine > Coastal | place: USA: Chesapeake...
CCTTTGTCGGTGCGGCTCGCTGAGGTGCAGCAAGGCCCCCGCGACGCGAACATCCCTTGTATTTCAAGGATTGCGTTGGGGTGAGTGACGGGACTTGAACCCGCGACCACCTGAACCACAATCAGGTGCTCTACCAGCTGAGCTACACCCACCATGACCTCGGTGGTCGCCCACCGTGGCCCCCTTGCGGGAGCCTCATGCTAGCGAAGGGTGCTTGGGCCGCGGACTGCGGCTGGGACCGTCGGGCCGCAGCCGTCGTCGGCAGAAATCTGCTAATCTGCCCTAGTGCGGACGACCCTCAACATCGACGATGACCTGTACCGGCAGGTGAAGGCCACGGCGGCCCTGCGCGGCTGCTCGGTGACCTCGCTGGTCGAGGAGTCGCTGCGCCAGGCAATTGCGCAGCGTGTGCGGCAGCCCTCACCCCGCCCCATCAGGGTGCTGCCGGAGTCCGGCGGCGTCCTGCCGGGGGTTGACCTCACCGACAGCCGTGCCCTTCGCGATGTGATGGAGGCCGGTCAGGACGTCGATGCTCTGCGTTGATGTCAACGTGCTCGTGATGGCCTTTCGCTCCGATGTCGATCAGCATCGGGCAGCGCATGACTGGCTGGATGCCGCACAGTCCGGTGACGAGCCGGCATGCGTCCTCACCGAGGTCGCTGCGGCGACCGTTCGGGTGCTGACCAACCCGCGCATCTGGGCGACGCCGAGTCGCGGTGAGGATGTGCTGGCAGCGATCGACGACCTGTGCGCAGGACCTGCCTTCAGCCTCGTCGACGCACCGCCGAGCCGGTGGCCCCGATTCGCCTCGCTCGTGACCTCGATGGGACTGCGCGGGAATGACATTCCCGACGCCCTGCTGGCGGCGTCGTCGCTGGAGATGGATGCCGTGCTGGTGACCTTCGACCGAGGCTTCCTGCGCTTCCCGGAACTGCGCGTCGAGCTGGTCTGACGGTCAGGCGGGCGGCGCGTCCTGCGCTGCAGCGACACCGTGGTTCGCGCCGATCGCCTTCGCGGTGTCGGTGTCGGGCCCGGGATGGGGCACGAACACCGCATCGCGGTAGTAGCGCAGCTCGGCGATCGAGTCGCGGATGTCGCCGAGGGCGCGATGGTTGCCCCTCTTCTCCGGGGTCGCGAAGAACACCCGCGGGTACCACCGCTTGGTGAGCTCCTTCACGCTCGAGACGTCGACGAGCCGGTAGTGGAGGTGGCCGTCGAGCTCGGGCATGTAGCGGGCGAGGAACCCGCGATCGACGTAGACACTGGACCCGGCGAGCGGTGCCTTGCGCGCCTCGGGCACGTGGCCGCGCACGTACGCGAGCACCTGCGCCTGCGCCTCGTCCACCGTGATGCCGTCGGGGATCTCGGCGAGCAGGCCGGACTCGGTGTGCATCCGGACGACGACGTCATCCATCGCTGCCAGGGGGGCGTCGGACGGGCGGACCACCAGGGTGATGCCCTCGTCGAGCTCGTTGAGCTCACCGTCCGTGACGATGCAGGCGATCTCGCAGATCTCGTCGCGCTCAGGGAGCAGACCCGTCATCTCCAGGTCGATCCACACGAGCCGATCGTTGCCGTTCGCCATGCCGTCCACCCTAGGGGAGGCGCGGGTGAGGGAGGATGGCGGTGGAGTGGGGGATCAGGTCCGGGGCGTCGCGACCCAGCGCACGATGTCGGCCTCGGTGACAATGCCCACGAGGCCGCCCTCATCGTCGAGCACGGGCACGGCCTCGACATGGTTCGCGCTCATGACGTCGGCCGCGTGCGCGGGAGAGTCGTCCGGCGCGACGAACACCCACGGCACCTGCGCCATGACGTCGGCGACCTTCCTGCGTCCGAGGTGCTCGGCGGTCGCGGGGACGTCGACGAGGATGTTGCGGTCGCTCAGCACGCCCACGACGCCGCGGCCGCCGTCGAGCACCACCAGATGACGTCGGCCTGACGAGAACAGCACCTGCCACGCCTCCCACAGCGATGCGCTCGTCTCCACGGTCAGCACCTGCCGAGACATGACGTCGCCGACCACGGCCGCGCGGGCCGAGGGTGCCGGGATGCTCATGCGGCATCCCTCTCGTCCGGAGCGGGGGGAACGACGACGACGGGCACCGCGACCTTGTGGAGGACCCCGTTGCTCACCGAGCCGAGCAGGGCCCCGACGGTCGGGCCGTGGCCGTGCGTGCCCACCACCACCATCGCTGCGTCGGCACCGGCCTCGACCAGGGCTTGGACCGCGGGGGAGCGCACGAGGCGCTCGACGACGTCGACGTCGGGGTACTCCTCCCGCAGGCCCGCGAGCGCCTCCGCGGTGAGGCGCACCTCCTCATCGGCCACGTCGGCGAGCGGCACGGGCACGGGCGCATTCGGGACGATGAGCAGGTCGTAGGCGGGCACGTCCCACGCGTGCACGGCCTCGACCGACCAGCCGCGCCGACTCGCCTCGTCGAACGCGAAACGCAGCGCCGACTCCGCCGCGGGCCGGCCGTCGATGCCCACGACGATCCGCGATGCACCCTCGTCGGGCAGGCGGCGGATGACGGCGACGGGGCACAGCGAGTGGGCGGCGACCTGAGCACCCACCGAGCCCAGCAGCAGCCCCCGGAACCCGCCGTGGCCGCGCGACCCGAGGACAACGAGCTCAGCCTCCTCGGAGGCCGCCAGGAGGACCGTGCTGGGGGAGCCGACCTCCACGACCGCCGTGACCTCGGTGGCGCCGGCCACTGCCGTGAGCTCGGCGACGACCTCGTCGAGCTCCTCGCGGGCGCCTTCGATGAGCTGGTCGATCAGGTCCAGGCTCGGGGGCAGCCCGATGCCCAGCCCCCCGGTCGCGACGGGCGGCATCACGGCATGGAGCACCACGAGGCCGCGTCCGCGCTCGCGGGCCGCCGCCAGTGCCCATCCGGCCGCGTCGCGCGAGGCGGGCGAGCCGTCGAATCCGACGACCACGCGTCCGCGCAGGGCCCCGGTCCCCGTCATGGCACCAGCATGACCCGCCACGAGTGGCCGCGTCAGCGGTATGACGTACTCCGTTTCCGGGGTCGAAGGTCCCGCCGGCCCCGGCCGGTCGGTGCCCGTGCCTCCCCGGGCCTCAGGGGCGGCGCGTGCGCATGAGGGACTCCTGGACGACCGAGGCGACCAGGGTCCCGTGCTCGTCGAAGAACAGCCCGCGGGCCAGTCCGTGACCGTGCCCGGCCACCGGGGTGTCCTGGGCGAACAGCAGCCAGCGGTCGACCCGGGTAGTCCCGTGGAACCACATCGCGTGGTCGATGGACGCCAGCATCAGGTCGGGCCGCTCGCGGGCGCCGAAGTGGGGGCCGAGGGCCGTGCTCACCATGGTCAGGTCCGACAGGTAGGTCAGCGCACAGGCCTGCACGATCGGGTCGTCCGGCAGGTCGTCCTCGATGCGCACCCACGCCATCCGCTCGTAGCGGCCGTCCGCGAGCTCGATCGGGCTCTCGGCGTCGGTCAGCCGCAGGCCGATGATGTGGGAGTCGGGGTAGTCCAGGCCCTGCGGGTCGGCGCCCTTGATGTGCTCGGGGACGGGGATGGGGATGTTGGTGACCTCCGGCGGCGTGGTGGGCGCGGGGGCGTCGAACTGGTGGCTGGGCCCGGTCTCGTCATTGGCGAAGGAGGCCGTCATGACGAAGATCGCCTCCCCGTCCTGCACGGCGCGCACGAAGCGCGTCGAGAAGGAGCCGCCGTCGCGGGGACGGTCGACGAGGTAGGTGATCGACTCGTTGGTCTGCCCGGGTCGCAGGAAGTAGCCGTGCAGGCTGTGCACGCGCCGGGCCGGGTCGTCGACCGTGAGCCCGGCCGCCATGAGCGACTGTGCGGCAATCTGGCCGCCGTAGGCGCGCAGCGGGCTGCCGGAGTGGCAGCGGCCGGTGAAGATGTCGCGGTCGACGCGCTCGAGCTTGAGGCGATCCGCGAAGTGCGCCTGGAAGGAGTCCGAGGTCACGCTCGACGGATCACAGGCCCGCGGCGGTGCGGGCGGTCACATTGTCGGCGGGCAGCGGGAAGCCAGCCCGGTCGCAGGCCTTCTGCACCCGCAGCGACGCCGCGGCGAAGTTCTTCTGCTTGGACCTGGACAGGTCCTTCAGGTCGTCCTTCTTCTTCAGGCCCGCGAGGATCTTGGCCATCCGGTTGGCATTGTTGGCCAGCTTCTCGTCCGCGCTGCCGTCGTCGACCGCGGACTGCGCCGCGACGGTGAGTTCCTCGATAAGGGCGAGGAACTCGTTCTTCACCTGCTTCTCGGTCATGTCGCCGTCCTTGACGGCGCCGCCCGCGTAGGCGCTGTTGAGCAGGTCGATCTCGAAGTAGATCTCGCAGGCCGCGGCGGCCGCCCCGGTGGCCGCGGTCTCCGAAGCGGTCGTCTCGCTCGGCACCATGTCCTCGATGACGAGCTCCGAGACGGTCGCGCTGGGCTCCGCGGCGGGCTCGTCAGACGAGCACGAGGCGAGGGTGGCCACTCCGAGGGCGGCCACGGCGGTGAGGGCCAAGGCCCGTCGCGTGCGCTGGTTCGTCATGATCTACCTCCCGAGCCGGTCGTTCCCTGATGGGCCTCGGGCCACTGGGGCCGCTAGGACCACTATCCCCGCTCGGCGGGGGTGTTCGTGGGCGAAACGCGCAACGGGTGGGGATTCGTGGGGCGCGATGGGCGTGGGGCTCAGTGGGCGAGGAGCTCAGTGGTCGAGGAGCTCAGTGGGCGTGGGCGAACGAGAGCTCGTTGCCCTCGCTGTCGAACCCGGCGACGGCCCAGACCCGGTCGGCCACCTCGTCGGGGCCGAGCGCGGCGCCCTGCTCGTCGGCCCGCACGACGTGGACGGCGATGCCCCGGCCCGCCAGCTCGGCGGACAGCGAGTCCATGAGGGCGATGACGGCGGCGCGGGTCGCGTCATGGACAGCGTGCTCGCCGTCCGCGGCCACGCGGCCGGGGGCCACGGCGACGAGGCTCCCGTGGGCGGCCGACAGGTAGGGCAGGCAGGCGGTCGACATGAGGAACACGCTCTTGACGTTGACGTCCATCATGACGTCCCACGCGGCAGAGCCGACCTCCTCGATGGGGCCGTCGAGCCGCACGTCGGCGCAGTGGACCACGCAGTCCAGGCCGTTGCCGAGCCGGGCGGCGCGCTTGGCGGCCCGCTGGCAGTCCGACTCGTCGGTGAGGTCGGCGGTGATGTGGGCACGGGCGTTCCGGCCGACCGCGGTGCCCTGGTCGCAGCCGACGACGAACCAGCCCTCCTTGCGGAAGCGGTGGGAGATCGCGAAGCCCTGCTCGCTGTGGATGCCGGTGATCAGCACGGAGGGGGCGCGGTCGGCGGGCATGGCCCCATCGTGTCACGTGAACTGTGGGTCGCTCACGACATCCCGGCCCTGTCGGGCATAGGCTCGCGTCATGCGCCGCGTCTTCCCCGTGGCAGCAGTGATCGTCGTCGTCACCGTCGCGCTGACGGCGTTCCTGCTGCGCTCCGAGACCCCGCCCGCCGCCGCGGCCGGGGACGTCGCGCTCCGCTCCAGCACCGACTCCCAGCCTGTGCTCCTGTCGCCATCGGAGGATCCGCCGCCGGCGGCCGCCACGCCCGCCGCCACGCCCGCCGCCAAGCCCGTCGCGAGCCCCGAGCCCACGCCGACGTCGTCGGCCTCGCCGCTGCCTCGGCCGAAGAAGCCCAAGAAGCCCAAGGCGGCGACCCGGACCAGCAAGGCGCGGAACATCCCCGAGCGACCCCTCGACAAGCACACCGGCAAGCGCATCGTGTACGACAAGGCGCTCATGACGGTGTGGCTGATGGACAAGCGCAACCAGGTGGTCGGCCGGTACCCCGTCGTCGGGCGGTGGGACCGCCCGGCGAAGGGCACCTACCGGGTGTTCTCCAAGTCCGACCGGTCCGGCAACCCGAACTCGAAGGTGACCTTCAACCACATGGTGCGGTTCACGTACGGGCCGGACACCAAGTCGCCGATCGGATTCCACAGCATCCCGCGGTACTACGACGGCTCGCGGATGCACCCGGTGTCGTCGCTGGGCCTCCCGATCGCCACCGGCGGGTGCATCCGGATGGCCGACAAGGACGCCAAGGCCGTCTACGACTTCATGAACGTGGGGGACCTTGTCGTGGTGCTGCCGTCACCCTGACGCGTCACGCGTCGAGGCCTCCAGCGCCTCTCGCTGCTCGGTCCGCTCGAGACGTCGGGTCTCGCGCTCCTGGTCCCGCCACCACTCCAGGCCCGCGACCATCATCCAGATGCCGTCGAGCACCATCGAGATCGCCCACATCATCGCCCCGGCGAACTTCTGGTCGGCCATCGCGTCGATGCCGGTGAGCGCACCGCTCTCGATGTAGGCGGGGTAGAGGGGCACGGGTGCGAAGTGGATCACCATGCCCAGGACGGTCTCCGGGATCATCATCAGGCCGAGGCTGAGCAGCCGGATGCTCGGCGCGGGCCGACGCGCGATGAGGTCGGTGCCGATCAGCGGGTAGTAGAAGAGCAGCGCGATGACGAGGACGAGCGGTCGCTCGACGAAGGCCATGGCGTCGTGGTCGTCGATCATCCACTCCATGAAGGGCGTCACGTGGATGCCGAGCAGGGTCCCGGCGAAGAGCACCCAGGTCAGTGCGGGATTGGTCAGGACGGTGACCGTTCGGCTGCGCAGGATCCGGATCAGGCGATGCCGGCCGCCTCGATCGAGGCTGATGAACAGCAGGCGCACCGGCGACGACAGCACGATGAACGGGGCGGCGATCATCGTCACGACGAGGTGCTGAGCCATGTGGGGCCAGAACAGCAAGTGCGACCACGTGGAGAGCGGGCCGAGGTAGGTGACCGCGAGCAGCACCATGGCGGCGATGAACGAGACTGTGCGAATCCACGGCCACCTCGTGCCGAGACGTAGCCCGGCGCGGCGGGCTGCCCAGAGGTAGAGCACGGTGAGGAGGAGAAGGTTCGCCGCGACGAAGAGGTCCGGGGTCCACGCTGCGACTCCGGGCGGTGCGAGCGGCATGCCGTCACGATAGAGCGCGTGCAATCAGGACGCGCCTGACCGGTGAAATGACGGACGTGACGCCTGGGGCGCCGCTAGTGTCGGTGCGCCGGCACCTGCCGGCTCAGCGGACTGCAGCGTGGGGGTGTGCCGTGAAGCGGGTGCTCGTCACGATCGCGTGCATCGTCCTCGGCATCGCCGTCGTCGCGGGGGTCGGTGCTGTCGCCGCGATCAGCGGCGAGGAGCCCAAGGCGATCGTCGCCAAGCAGGTCGGCACTATGCAGACTCCCGACGGTGAGAAGCCGCACTACGAGCTCCACCTCGACGTGTACCCCAACAGCTCCGCGGCCGTCCCGCCGCCCCGCGCCGGCTCGCCGATCCAGGCCGACCTGCTGAGCGGCCAGCCGTTCTACCACCCGTCCACGAGCATCCAGGTGCCCGCGAACTCGGTGGTCACCATCCACTTCACGCAGTACGACAGCGGCGGGCAGATCTACAACCCGTACTTCGCCAAGGTGCACGGCACGATGGACGGCACCATGACCTGGAACGGCAAGAAGGTCAGCGAGATCAAGCCGTCCGAGGTCGGGCACACCTTCACGGTGCACCAGTATCCGGAGAGCACCCAGCCGTACCTGTTCCTCTCCGTCCCGCTGCCGATGAACGCCGGGAACGCCAAGACCAACAGCGACGGATACCCGGTCGATCCGCAGAAGATCAGCGTCACCTTCGTCACGGGTGAGGCGGGCACGTACGTCTGGAACTGCGAGTTCCCGTGCGGCGACCTGTACCAGGAGTTCGGCGGCCCGATGCAGGCCCGCGGCTGGATGGCCGGCACGTTCGAGGTCGTCGCATGACGACCATGACGCCGGACGCCCCCGAGGAGCCCACCAACCGGCCGGCGCCGATGCACCGCGTGCGGGAGTGGATGAGCCGCCCCTACGCCCGGTCGATCATGATCCTGACGGTCGTCATCGGGTTCATCCTGCTGCCGCTGTGCTGGCTGATCCTCGCGGCGATGAACCAGTCCGGTGCGCCGGCGTCGCCGATCATGGAGGACATCCAGACCACGATCTTCGTGTTCACGCTGATCTCGATCCCCATCACCGCCTTCGTCTTCGCGGTGCTCGTCTACAGCCTGCTCGGCTGGAAGCACGTGTCCGGGGACGAGGTGCCGGCCGATGCGAGCCCGGCGATCCGCGGCAACTTCGTGGCGAACATCCTGTGGTCGGTGATCACGAGCCTGCTCGCGATGTTCCTCGTCGTCTGGGGCCTGATGGAGCTGGCCCAGATCACCGCGAACTCCTACGGCACCGTCAGCGCCGACGAGCAGCCCGGGGGGAGCAGCGCCCTGATCGTCAACGTGACGGGCCAGCAGTGGGTCTGGACGTTCGAGTACCCGCAGCACGACGGCCTCACGTCCGACATCCTGTACCTGCCGAAGGACCGGGCGGTCTACTTCAACGTCACGTCGAAGGACGTCCTGCACAACTTCTGGGCCGTCGAGCTCGGCGTCAAGATCGACGCGAATCCGGGTGCGATCACGCAGACAGGTGTCACGCCGAACAAGGCCGGCACCTTCAACGTCCGGTGCGCCGAGCTCTGCGGTCTCCACCACGCCTACATGCAGACGGAGATCCGCGTCCTGGAGAAGGACGCCTTCGACTCCTGGGTCCGCGAGAACGGGGGTCAGAGGACGTCATGACCACGACGACGACTGCACCTCCCAACGCGACCGTGTTCGGCGCCGAGGTCCCCCAGCCCCCGCAGCACGGCAAGCCGGGCGGCATCATGCGGCACCTCAACTTCGGCACGGGCCTGCTCGCCGGCATCGTCGGCGCGGTGGCGGCGGGCTGGATCACGGCGGCACTCACGCCGACCTCGGCATCCAACGCCACGTTCGCACCCACCGAGCCGGAGTACGTCTACCTCGCTGTCCTGATCGGCTGGGTCGTCGGCTTCATGCTGGGAATGGGTGCCTTCGTCGGGCCGGTTCGCTGGCTGCTGGGGCGCGACATCACGCACGCGGACGCGGAGTACATGGCGGGCAAGGACCTCGGCTTCCGCCGCTACTTCAAGTTCACGACCGACCACAAGGTCGTCGGCATCCAGTACCTCGTCGTCACGCTCGTCATCTTCGCCCTCGGCGGCACGCTGGCGATGCTCATCCGCACCGAGCTCGGCGTGACATGGGCCGAGCTGTTCGCGCCGACCTTCTACAACACGATCATCGGCACCCACGGCATCGCCATGGTCATCGCCATGATCGTCGTCATCAGCGGGCCGGTCGGCAACTTCATCGTGCCGATGATGATCGGCGCCCGCGACATGGCCTTCCCGCGGCTGAACGCGCTGAGCCTGTGGCTGCTCGTGGCCGCCGTGGTCTGCCTCATCAGCTCGATGTTCGTCGGCGGCATCCAGGACGGCTGGTCGGTCTACTACCCGCTCGCGGCCCAGGCGCCGCCGGGCATGCTCGGCTACCAGATGACGATCATCGTGTTCGCCATCTCGACCGGTGTCGCCAGCGTGAACCTCATGACGACGATCCTGACGATGCGCGCCAAGGGCATGACCTGGTCGCGGACGCCGATCCTGGTCTTCGGCGTCTTCGCGGCATCCCTGATGGGCCTGTACGCGTTCCCCTTCTACCAGTACTCGCAGATCCTCGCCCTCACCGATCGGATCTGGGACACGGTGTTCTTCAACCCGGTGCAGGGCGGCAGCGTCTGGCTGTACGAGAACCTGTTCTGGCTGCTGGGCCACCCCGAGGTCTACGTCATCCTCATCCCCTCGATGGCCCTCGCCCTCGAGATCATGCCGGTGTTCCTGCGGCGCCCGCTCTTCTCGTTCAACTTCGCGGTGGCCGGCATCATCGGCGTCGTCGCGCTCAGCGGCCTCGTATGGGCGCACCACATGTACATGACCGGCTGGGCCCCGGCGGTCAACTACCCGTTCATGCTCTCCACCGAGATGATCTCCATCCCGGTCGGCTTCCTCGTGCTCGTGGCCATCGGCACCTTCTGGCGATCGACGGTGTGGACGCGCCTGCCACTCATGGCGATCTACGCGGTGGTGTTCAACAAGATGATCGGTGGCGTCACCGGTATCTACCTGTCCGACGTGCCGGCCGACCAGTACTTCCACGGCAGCATGTTCGTCGTCGCCCACTTCCACTACATGCTCATGGGTGCGGGGCTGTTCGGGGCCATGGGCGGCATCGCCTTCTACTTCCCGAAGATGACCGGGCGCATCCTGGACGAGCGCTGGGGCTCCATCGGCCTGTGGACCGCGTTCGTCGGGTTCCAGATCACGTTCGGCTCCATGTTCGTTGCCGGCCTGCAGGGCCAGCCGCGCCGCGTGCTGCAGTTCGACGACATGTTCAACATATCGAACTGGCTGTCGACCATCGGCGCGTACGTCATCGGTCTGGGCATGCTGATCTTCCTGGCCGCGATCATCTTCTCGTGGCGCAGCGGCGACGTCGCCTCCAGCAACCCTTGGGGCTCCAAGTCGCTCGAGTGGCAGACCGCCACGCCGGTCCCGCTGGAGAACTTCGAGGTCCTGCCGGTCGTCACTGAGCGTCCGTACAACTACGGCGTTCCCGACCCGTACGAGCAGCGGATGAAGTCGCTGGACGGCGACCTCGGGCCGGACACCAGGCTCGAGAGCGACGACAAGGCGGGGGTGCCGTGAGCAGCCCCACCACCTCCCCGGCGCTCTTCGCGACGACGGGCGAGCCCGTCGACAGGGTCGGCCGACGCAACCGGCTGGCGCTCTGGCTGATGATCATCGCCGATGCGGCCGGCACCGTCGCGCTGCTGATCAGCTACACGTACCTGTGGAGCCTGAACGTCAACGGGGGCTGGGCACCGCCGGGCGCACGGCTCACTGCGGTGGAGACCAACAACGACATCCCCAAGAAGGTCGAGGCGACCTTCGCGGCCGAGTGGCCGTTCTGGCTCGTCCTGCTGATCGTCGTGCTGTCGACGGTGGCGATGTGGTGGGCGTACCGCGCGGGCCGGTCGGGGTACCAGACGGCGCTCGTGACCGGGTCGGTGCTCTCGGCCCTCCTCATGGTCGCGGCACTGGTGGTCCAGTGGGTGCAGATCTCCACCTTCCCCTTCGGCCCGTCGGACGGCGCGTACGCCTCGGCCGTCATCGTCCTGTGCGCGAGCAACCTCGCCCACATGCTGCTCGTGCTGTTCCTGCTCATCGGCATGGTGAACCGCTCGCGCAAGGGCCTGGTCAGCCAGCGGGTGAGCTACCAGGCGCAGGCGACGGCCTACTACATGACGTGGGTGAGCGTGGCCGTGCTGCTCGGTGCACTGGTCACCACGTTCTTCGTCACCAGCCCGAACACCGACCCGGCCGTGTTCGGCTCGTTCAAGCAGTCCTCCTCGTCCACCGTGTCGCCGAGCCCGAGCACCTCTCCGTCGCCGAGCGGCTCGGCATCGCCGAGCGCGTCCCCGTCCAAGAAGAAGGCGTCGCCCTCGGCAACGAAGAAGGCCTCGCCCTCGGCCTCGTAGCGCACGCCGTGTCCGTCCTGCCCCGCGCCCTTGCGGGCCTCGCCGTCGGTGCCCCCGTCCTGCTGCTGGTGCTGTTCGCCCTCGGGGGACTCAGCTCGGGCGGGATTCCCGGGCTGCCCGTGGTCCCGGCGACCACGCTCCTGGCCCTGCCGCTGGACATCTGGGTGCGCGACCTGGCTGCTGCCGTGACGATCGGCGCGGCCGTCGTGGGCGGGGTGCTGGCCCCGCGGCCGAGTCCGGTACTGCGGCGGCTGGCCCTGGCCGGCGCCGGGATCTGGCTCCTGGCGCTCGGCGTGCAGGCGGTGCTCACGGTGTCGGAGGTGCTGGCCCTGCCCCTGGCGAGCGCCTGGGACCGGCAGGTGGCGCTGGCCCTGCTGGACCAGACCGAGCTCGGCCGCGTGCTGCTCGGCCAGGCGGTGCTGATCGTGGTCGCCTGCGCGCTCGTCGCGGTCGGCCGTCGACGCGTCCTCGGGGGCGCGGCCGCGCTGCTGCTGGTCGCGGCCGCGTGGCTGCCCGGGCTCACCGGCCATGCCGTCCTCCAGCACGGGCACACCGCGGCCACGGTGTCGCTGGGACTGCACCTGGTGTTCGCGTCGCTGTGGGTCGGCGGGCTCGTCGCGGTCGCCGTCCACGTGGGCAGCGGCGCTCCCGACCCGGGCAAAGTGGTCCGGCGCTTCAGCATGCTCGCGCTCATCAGCGTCATCATGGTGGCCGAGTCGGGCGTGCTGAACGCCTCGCTGCGCCTGGACGGAGTGGTCTCACTGGTGACCTCGCCTTACGGCGCGATCATCCTGGCCAAGGTCACCATCCTCATCGTCCTCATCGGCTGGGGGTGGCGTCACCGTCGCGCGATCGCCGAGCGATGGTCGACCGCGATGGTCGACGGCCAGCGGGTGCCGGGTGCGGACTTCACGCGGTGGGTCGCGTGGGAGGTGGCATGGATGGGCGCCGTCTACGGACTGTCGGTCGCGCTCTCGCGCACGGCGCCCCCGGGGATCGCGCTCGCCGGCGACCGGGTCTCGGCAGGTGCCCTAGTCATCCTGCTCCTCGGCCTGCCGCTGGCGGTGGCCTTTGCGCAGCCGCGCCTCCTGCGGGCACCGGGACTCCTGCTCCGCTATCCCGAGGTGGCCGCCGTCCTCGCCCTGGTGGCCGTGGTGGTCGTCGGGGCGTGGCTCCCGAGCGCCCTCGCCGGACGGGCGCTGCAGCTGTCCGCCGTCGCGGCCGGTGCGATCCTGGTGATCGTGGGCGGGATCCTCGTGGCGGTGCTGCGCGACCGGCCGGCGCCCGTGGCCGCCGTGCTCGCGATGGCCGGACTGCCCGTGGCGATCTGGTGGCTCGAGCGCGATGCGCCGGGGGGCCTCGGCGCGGGAACGTGGCTGGCCGCGGCGCTCGGAGTGGCCCTCATCGCGTGGGCGGCCTTCGGCGGCCGCGGCACCGAGGCGACCTCGGAGCCGCCGGCATCGGCGCGCGAGCATGATGAGGAGGGCGTCCCGGCGTGAGTGACGAGCGTCGGCGACGCACGCGAGACCTGTGGCAGCTCCACCTTCCGCTGGTCCTGGTGCTCGCGCTGTGCGCCTTCGCCACCGCCGTCGAGTTCAGCCGCGCGCGCGAGGGAGTCGACCGCGCCTGGGCCTACACGATCCAGTGGCCGGTCATCGGCCTGTTCGCGATCGTCGTGTGGAACCGCTACCGCAAGCACGGCAGCATCACCAAGTCGATCAGCGGCTACTTCCGGGCGCGGGTGGCGCGGTTCGAGGCGGAGGCGCTTGAGCAGGAGGCCCGCGAGCAGGAGGCCCGCGAGCAGGAGGCCCTCGCCACGGCTGCAGCGAATGACTCGGGGGAGGGTGCACCGAGCATCGATCCCGACGAGCAGGCATGGCGAGACCATGTGCGCGAGCTCCAGCGGCGAGATCCGCCGGGAGGTCCGCCGCAGCGGGCCCAGCAGGACCCCGAGCAGGGCTAGCCTGACGCGGTGCCCGCTCAACGCCGGTGGCTCGCGCTCGCCGTCCTCGCCACAGCCCTGGCGCTGATCTCGCTCGACAACACGATCGTCAACGTCGCGCTGCCGCGGATCCAGGAGGACCTCGGCGCCACCACATCGCAGCTGCAGTGGGTCGTCGATGCGTACTCCGTGATGTTCGCCGGCACCCTGCTCCTCGCGGGCAGCCTCGGCGATCGATTCGGCCGCCGATTGGTCCTGCTCATCGGGCTGGTGGTGTTCGGCGTCGCCTCCTTCGCGGCCGGGCTCGTCGACAGTGCTGCGACATTGACGGTGTGCCGGGCGCTGATGGGCATCGGCGGTGCGTTCATCATGCCGTCGACGCTCTCGATCCTCGTCCAGGTCTTCCGGGAGCCCCGCGAGCGTGCGCGGGCGATCGGCATCTGGGCCGCCGTGGCCGGCGTCGGCGTGGCCCTCGGGCCGATCATCGGCGGCCTGCTGCTGCAGAACTTCTCCTGGCAGTCGATCTTCTGGGTCAATCCGCCTCTTGTCGCCATCGTGCTTGTCGCGGCACTGCTGCTGGTGCCGGAGTCGCGGGACGAGTCGCGGCCGATGCTCGACATGCGGGGTGCGGCGCTGTCGTCGCTGGGCCTGATCGCCCTGGTGGTCACGATCATCGAGCTGCCGGAGGAGGGCATCTCGGTGATGACGATTGTGACGACGCTGCTGGCCGTGATCGGCTTGAGCAGCTTCGTGTGGTGGGAGCGCCGCGCCCCGCGTCCGCTCCTGCCGATGTCGCTCTTCCGGCAGGGTGCGTTCACGGTGCCGATCGTCATGGTGGGGCTGGTCTACTTCGCGCTGATGGGAGCCATGTTCCTGCTCCCGCAGTTCCTGCAGCTCGTTCAGGCGATGGGGCCCCTGGAGTCCGGGCTGGCCATGCTGCCCGCCGCCGGCGGCCTGTTCGTGGCCTCCCTCGCGAGCCCGGCGATCGCCGCGCGCCTCGGTGCGCGTCGGCTGGTCGTCATCGGGCTGGGACTGGTCACCCTCGGGCTTGCCCTGTCCAGCGCCTTCCGCACCGACACGGGGTACGCCTACATCGGCATGAGCCTGGCCCTCGTCGGGGTGGGCATGGGTCTGGCGCTGCCGCAGGCGACGAACGCCGTCCTCGCCTCGGTGCCGCGGGAGCGATCCGGCATGGGATCTGCGGTGAACGACGCGGTCGGCGAGCTGGGCGGGTCGTTCGGCGTCGCCATCCTGGGTGCGCTGATGTCGGTGTTCTACCGCGCGCGGATCGAGGAGGCCATCGCCTCGCTCGGTGATCGCGTGAGCCAGGTGCCAGACGAGGTCCTCTCGGCGGTGCGCGAGTCCCTCGCGTCCGCCTTCCTCATCGCCGATGAGCTCTCCGACCCCGGTGCCGAGGCGGTACGGGTCGTGACGGCCGATGCGTTCGTCGAGGGCATGACGTGGGCGATGGTCGTCGGGGCGACCATCGTGCTGCTCGGGCTGGTACTGGCGTGGCTCAAGTTTCCCGTGCGGCTGGAGCGCGTCGAGGAATGACGCGACGGGCCATCGACGTGCCCAAACGCCCCCGGTATCACCCTCGGCCGCGCTACGGTGCGGCCTTCACCGACGTTCCTGACCGCAGGCTTCCTCATTCCCCCGTCGGCGTCGCCCAGGGAGGCATCAGTGGCAGTTCAGCAGGATGCGCAGGTCAGCGGCTTCGACCGCTGGTTCTCGCTCACCGCCCGCGGCTCGACCTACGGTCGGGAGATCCGCGGCGGATTCGTCACGTTCTTCACGATGGCGTACATCGTCGTCCTGAACCCGCTCATCATCGGGACCGCCAAGGATGTCAACGGGATGTTCATCGGCGAGAACTCCGATCCGGTGGTGGCCATCGCCATGGTCGCCGCCGCGACGGCGCTGGTCGCCGGCCTGCTCACGATCCTCATGGGCGCGATCGGCCGATTCCCGATCGCCGTCGCCGCTGGCCTCGGCCTGAACGGGTTCGTCGCTTTCACCCTCGCCCCCCAGATGACGTGGGCGGACGCGATGGGCCTGGTGGTCATCGAGGGCATCATCATCCTGCTGCTGGTGCTGACAGGCTTCCGCTCAGCCGTGTTCACGGCCGTGCCCGAGCAGCTGAAGTACGCCATCGGCGTCGGCATCGGCCTGTTCATCGCGATCATCGGCCTGGTCGATGCGGGTGTCGTGCGTCCGGGTGTCCCGCTGATCAGCTTCGGCCTGTTCGGGTCGCTGCGCGGCTGGCCGATGTTCATCTTCGTCTTCGGCCTGCTTCTGACGATCATCCTGCTGGTGCGCAAGGTCCGGGGAGCGATCCTCATCGGCATCCTGGTGACGGCCGTCGTCGCGATCATCGTCGAGGCCGTCGCCAACGTCGGACCCCGGACCGGCCCGGACGGCAGCGAGGCGAACCCGGTCGGCTGGAGCCTGAACGTCCCGAAGATCCCGGATCAGGTGATCGGTGTCCCGGATCTGAGCCTGCTCGGCCAGTTCAACCTGCTGGGGAGCTGGCAGGCCATCGGCGTCATCGCGACGATCCTGGCGATCTTCTCGCTGATGCTCAGTGACTTCTTCGACACCATGGGCACGGCCTTCGGCCTGGCCACGGAGGCGGACCTGCTCGACGACAAGGGCCAGATCCCGCACTTCCAGTCGATCCTGGTCGTCGACTCGGTGTCGGCGATCGCAGGCGGTGCTGCGTCCACGTCGACCAACACCTCCTACATCGAATCGGCGGCGGGCATCGGTGAGGGGGCACGCACGGGTATCGCCTCGCTCGTCACCGGCGCGCTCTTCCTGATCGCGATGTTCTTCTCACCGCTGGTCACGATCATCCCGCACGAGGCCGCGACCCCGGCTCTCGTGGTGGTCGGCTTCCTGATGATGACGCAGATCCGTCACATCAACTTCCTCGACTACCAGATCGGCATCCCAGCCTTCCTCACCATCATCCTGATGCCCTTCACCTACTCGATCACGGTGGGCATCGGCGCCGGGTTCGTGAGCTGGGTGATCATCAAGATCTTCACCGGTCGCATCCGCGACGTGAACTGGCTGATGTGGGTCGTCTCGATCGCCTTCGCGATCTACTTCCTCGTCGACCCGATCCAGACGGTGCTCGGCGTCGGGGGCTGACGCAGCTCGACGCAACGGCCGGCTGGCCCGCTCAACGGCGGACCAGCCGGCCGTTCGCTGTCAGGCGGGGCAGGCTCGCAGCGCCCGCGGCGATCGAGAGGGTGTCGTTGCCCCCGCTGAATCCGCTGCCGATGTAGGTCTCGGCATCGCACTCCCGTGGAGCAGTACCGGAGTCGCAGACGATGGACGCGGAGCTCGACTTGGCCTGGAACCCGGCGAGCCAGCCGATGCGATTGGCCTGCGCGTCGGTGAGGGTGCTGCCGTAGAGCAGCACTCCGCTGCCGGAGCCCCACTGCGTGAGGGTGCCCTCGATCGAGTCCACCTGGCCGGCCGTCGCCCCCTCGGCGCGCTTCTGCGCGTCCTTCCAGCCGGCCGAATTGCGCGTGCAGGACCAGCGGGCCTTGAGGTCGGCCTTGATCGAGTCGGGCAGCGCCTTGGTGGTTGTGCGGGAGCACCACACCTTGGGGGCGGCGTAGACGACGGTGCGTCCGGCCACCTTCTCGTCGTCGTACTTCTTCACGAAGCGGTAGGTGGAGTCGCGGCGGGCGATGTCGGCGGTCACGTAGACCCACTCGTCGCCGATCTCGTAGCGCACGAGCGTGAAGTCGTCGTCGATGAAGTCCTCGACGGTCGAGCTGAGGTGCTGCCACGCGGGGGACGACGTGACCTCGGTCGGGGTCACGCGCGCCAGGGTCGGCACGAAGTTTTGCTGGTACGGGTAGCGGTAGAGCGCGTCCCAGCGGGA
>Ga0129333_10002428_pt1 | contig 17337 bp, 10 predicted proteins | sample CPB6_08_DNA_FD_94474 | JGI IMG/M metagenome (GOLD analysis project Ga0129333, IMG submission 94474) | Freshwater to marine salinity gradient microbial communities from Chesapeake Bay, USA - CPBay_Sum_0.6_0.8_DNA | ecosystem: Environmental > Aquatic > Marine > Coastal | place: USA: Chesapeake...
AGATTGCCGACCTGGTGGAGATGAGCCGGGGCGCCGACGTCGAACTCCGGTCGCTGGCCGCCGCCGAGTTGCCGGATCTGGAGCGGCGGCGCGAGTCGGAGTGGGACGAATTGCTCGAACTCTGTTCCGGCGACGAGGACTCCGACCGCACCCGCTGCATCGTGGAGCTGCGTGCCGGCACCGGTGGCGACGAGGCCGCGCTGTTCGTCCGCGATCTCTATGAGATGTACCGGCGCTACGGCGTCGAGCAGGGATGGGACTTTGAGGTCATGGATGCCAGCCCCACGGAACTGGGAGGCTTCAAGGAACTCGTCCTCGGGGTGAGCGGCGAATCCGCGTTTCGCAAACTGCAGCACGAGAGCGGCGGGCATCGGGTGCAACGGGTGCCCGACACGGAGGCCAAGGGGCGGATCCACACCTCCGCGGCCACGGTGGCCGTGCTTCCCGAGCCCGAGGACGTGGAGGTGTCGCTCTCTCCCGACGAGTACCGCAAGGACCTGTTCTGCGCCAGCGGGCCGGGCGGCCAGCACGTCAACAAGACGGCCTCGGCCGTTCGCCTCACGCATCTGGACACCGGCATCGTGGTGCAGTGCCAGGACGAGAAGAGCCAGCACAAGAATCTCGCCAAGGCCCTGCGGGTGTTGAAGACCCGGATCTACGAACATCGGCGGGCCATCGAGCACGAGAAGCGGTCGGCCGAGCGCAAGACTCAGGTCGGTTCGGGTGATCGCAGCCAGCGGATCCGCACCTACAACTTCCCGCAGAATCGGGTCACCGATCACCGCATCAACGAGAGTTTCACGCTCGATCAGGTGATGGCCGGCCGGCTGGCGCTCGTCATCGACGCGATCGAACAACACGCCCGGCAGCAGCGTCGGGCCGAGATGGCCCGTTCGGCGCGGCCGGCGGGGCAGGCGGCCGAGTGACTTCCGGGGCGGGTGCCATGAGCGACGAGCAGTGGACGGTGGGCCGATTGCTGGGGTGGACCACCGACTGGCTCGCCGCACGCGGCAGCGAATCGGCACGGCTCGACGCCGAGGTGCTCCTGGCCAGCGTCCGCGGCTGCCCGCGGATCGCGCTCTACACGGCCTTCGACGTGCCGGTCGGTGACGCCGAGCGGGCCCGGTTCCGCGAGCTCGTGAAGCGGCGCGGCGAGGGGGAGCCCGTGGCCTACCTCGTGGGCAGCAGGGAATTCTTCTCCTTGCCCTTCGCCGTCACCCGTGAGGTGCTCGTGCCGCGCCCCGAGACGGAGGCGCTCGTCGTCCGCACGATCGACCTGTGCCGCGCGGCCGAGGCGCCGCGGATCGTCGACGTGGGGACGGGCTCGGGGGCGATCGTCGTGGCCCTGGCCAAGCACCTCCCCCGGGCGCGGCTCGCCGCCGGCGACATTTCAGCGGCGGCCCTCGACGTGGCGCGCGGCAACGCCGACCGCCACGGGCTGGCCGAGCGGATCGAATTCGTGGCCGGCGACCTGCTCGCCGACCCCCGCCTGGCGGGTCCCTGGGACGTGATCGTGAGCAACCCGCCCTACGTCCGTGACGACGAATTCGACGCCCTGCCCCGCGACATCCGGCTGCACGAGCCGCGCACGGCACTCGTGGCGGGCCCGACGGGGGCCGAGGTGATCGCACGGTTGGCGGCCCAGGCCGTCGAACGGCTGGCGCCCGGCGGCTGGCTCGTGGTGGAGGCGGGACCCACCGTCGCCACGGCGGTGGAGACGGTGCTGGGGAATGTGAAGGGCCTCGTGCCCGGCCCCGTGCTCAAGGACATGGCGGGCCTGCCCCGCGTGTTTCAGGCCCGACGGGACTGATCCGCAGGGGCCGTTGCCCCTCCTCGGCCCGGCGCTCGTCTTAAGGGGTGGGCGGTCAGCAGTCGGACGCGGCCGCACTCGAGGCCGTGCGCTGCGGCCGCACCGAAACCATGGGCTCCGCGATGTGGCATCCTGGCCGTGCATCGGCCTGCAGTGGCGACTGGATCACGGAGCGGCTGCCTTTCCGCCCGACGAGATTCCGCGTCGCGGCCGTGGCTGCGGCGGTGCGCGGCTGCTGTCGCAGCGACCCGCTCCCGGTGCGGCCGCTCGTGGTGATCGCGATCTGCCTGGCGATCGGATGTGCGATCGGACGTCTTCCGATCGCCCCCCGCGGCTCGAGTCCGGCAGCCGCCTGGTGGATCGCCGGGGCCGGAGCCGTGTTCGGCTGGTGGTGGGTCGCGAAGCGGCGGTCGGCTCTGGCGACCACGTTTCTCTGCGTTGCCGTCGCCTGCGCGGGAGCTGCCTGGTCGGCGGCCCGTTTCGACCTCTTCCCTGACGACGACCTGGCCTGGAGCCTCGTCGAGAAGCCCACGCCGGTGGCGATCCGCGGCACCGTGCTGGAGATGCCGCGGCCGCTCCCGTCCCCGACCCAGGATCCTCGTCGCGCGGCAGCCATCGGTCCGTCGAGCGAGTTCGTGGTTCGCGTCGAGGAACACCGCGTGCGCAGCCGGTGGCGTTCCTGCTCCGGCCTGGCGGCGGTCGTGGTCGAGGGGGTCGCGCCCCTGCTCCCCTCGGGCAGCCGTGTGACCGTGTTCGGCCGGGGCCTGCGGCCCTCGCCCGCCCTCAACCCCGGAGAGTTCGACTTTCGGCTGCGTGCGCGATCGCAGCGTTGCCTGTCGATCGTGCGGGCAGGTTCATGGGACTGCGTGCGCGTGGCCAGGGATGGGGGCTGGACGGTGTCCGGGATCGTCGACCGCCTCCGTGGCGCGGGACAGGAGGTTCTGGCGATGCACGTCTCGCCGCGGCACGGCCCTCTGGCCGCGGCGTTGCTGCTCGGTGCCCGTGAGTCGCTGCCGCGGCAGGACGCCGACGACTTTCTCGTGACCGGCACGGTTCACATCCTCTCGATCTCGGGATTGCACGTCGGCCTGCTGGCCTTCGCCCTGTTTCGCGTGTTCCGGCTGCTGCCGGTGCCACGCGGCGTGACCCTGGCGGCGGTGGCGATCTGCACAGGTCTTTACATGGTGCTCGTGCAGGCGGAGACGCCCGTGGTCAGGGCCACGCTACTGGTCTGGATCGCATGTGCCGGGGCTGCCCTGAGCAGGCGGCCGCAGATGACGAACTCGCTGGCGCTGGCGGCCATCGTCGTGCTGATCTGGCGGCCGGCCGACGTGTTCTCCACCGGGGCCCAGTTCTCGTTCCTCTCCACCGCCGTGCTCGTCGCTGCGGCTTCGGCGCTCGCGCGGCCCCGGCTTTCCGATCCGATCGACAGGCTCATCGAGCGCAGTCGGCCGGCCGCGGAGCGGCTCGTGCGGCGCGGCGTTCGACGGACCTGGGAAGCCTTTCTGGCCGGCGCCGCCGTGTGGGCGGCGACCGCCCCCCTGGTCGCATCGCGGTTTCACGTGGTCAGCCCCGTGGGGCTCGTGGTGAACGTGCTCATCGCGCCGCTGGTGGCGCTGGCGATGGGCTGGGGTTTTCTCTGTCTGGCCATCGCCCCGCTCTCGCGACCGCTGGCCGGCTGGTGCGGCCAGGCCTGCGATGCCGCGCTTTCGGGACTGTCGGTCGTGGTTTCCTGGGCGGCGCGGATGCCGGGTGGGCATGCCTGGCTGGCGGGGCCGGCGGACTGGTGGGTGACGGGGTGGTATCTGATCCTCGTTGCTGCATTGTTCCTGCTGCCGAGCGCCCGGCTGCGCCGGGCCGGCACGTGGGCCGTGGTGGCCCTTGCCTGGCTCGCGGTGGGCTGGGCCGCCGGCGGCATGGCGCCCGCGGGCCACGTGCCGACCGCCGGCATGCGGGTGATCGCCGCCGCCATGGGACACGGGTGTGGCATCACGGTCCTCACGCCGTCCGGCCGCTGCCTGGTCTACGACGCCGGCCGGCTCGGGGCTCCGGGCGCCGCCCGACGGGCCCTCGCCGGCGTGCTCTGGAGCGAGGGCCGGTCGCGGATCGACACGCTCGTGATCTCGCACGCCGACTCCGACCACTTCAACGCCGTGCCCGAATTGCTCGAGCGCTTCGCGGTCGGGGAGATGGTCGTGCCCCAGCACTTCCTGGCCAGCTCGTCGCCCGCCGTGGTCGATCTGCTCGAACGGGTGACCGGCGCAGGTGTGCCCGTGAGGATCGCGGTGGCGGGTGAGGCGTTTGCCATCGACGCGCACTGTCGCGTTCGTGTCTGGCACCCAGCGGCCGAAGCAGCCGGGGCCGCCAGCGCGCCATCAGCCGCACGGCCGGCCCTCGACAACGAGGCGAGCCTCGTCCTCACCGTGGAGTCGGCCGGCCGACGGCTGCTGCTCACGGGCGACATCGAAGGCGACGCACTGGCCGGTCTGGTGGCGTCCGGCCCCGAGTCGTGTGACCTGCTCGTGGCGCCCCACCATGGCACGCGAACGAGCCTTCCGCCCGACATCGCCGCGGCCACGCAGCCGGCATTGGTGCTCGTGAGCGGAGCCGAGGCCGCCGCCTGGCGGGAGGTCCGGCAGGCCTATGGCATGACAGTGCCCGCCGGCATCGACGCCGTGTTGAAGACGGGCGGCGAGGGAGCCATCGCCGTGGAGTGTGCGGCAGACCGCCTCGCGGTGGCCCGGTTTTCCTCCGGCCGCTGGCGGCCGCTGCCGGCCGCGCCGATCCCGGTCAGGCCGGCGCCTCCGCGGCAGGTCGCGTCAGCCACGCCGCCGCGGCCAGGAGCAGCAGCTGACTGACGACGAATGCCGCCAACAGAATGAGCACGCCGCTGGTGAAGCCGTAGCTGTGCAGGCCGATGCCGAGCTGATTGGTTCCGAACCAGCTCCAGGCGGTGACGATGTTGCCGCCGATCGCGAACATCGCGAACCCGCGCGGGCCGATCCAGCGATCCCAGCGGGCGTGGAGCACCGCCGCGTTCCAGAGCACGATCATCAGGGCGCCATTCTCCTTGGGATCCCAGCCCCAGAAGCGGCCCCAGCTGTCGTCGGCCCAGAGCCCGCCCAGCACGGTGCCGATGAAGCTGAAGAACAGCGCAAAGCAGACGACGCCGTACGTCATGCGGTGGAGGTCGTCCTGCACCTGCCGGTCGACCGCCAGTGCGGCGTTGTCGTTGCGATGGGCGAAGCCGGACCAGATCCGCTGCACGATCGAGCAGATGCCGAGCAGGCCGGCCAGGAACGTAGCCCCGTAGCCGAGGGTCACGGTGATCACGTGGGTGGAGAGCCAGAACTGCGTGTCCAGCACCGCCTGCAGCACGTGCATCGTGTCCCCCGAGTCGAGTCCATAGGCCACCATCAGCGTGAGCGCGCCACTCACCGCGGCCACGAGGTTGCCGATGCCGCGCCGCGAAATCGCCTCCAGCGCCAGCCCCGCGAGCACGCAGGCCCAACCGATGAACACCGCCGACGAGTAGAGATTCACCACCGGCGGCCGCCCCGTGATGTAGATCCGCGACGCCAGGGCGAAGGTGTGAAGCACCAGCACGGCCAGCAGCATCCACGACACGAAGCGGTTGATGGGGCCGTGCCAGCGCAGGAAGCTGGCGAAGCAGAGCACGGCGGCCGCGACGTACAGCCACTTGGCCAGATCGATCGGCCCGAAGGCGTTGAGCCAGGCCTCGTAGGCCGCCTTGTCGCTCACGCCGCGGATGTCGGGAAGCGGGGCGCAGGCCGCACGAAAGTCGGCGAGCGCCTTGTTGAACTCGGCGGCTGGAGCGTCGACGGCCGCGAGCAGATCGGTAAGCGGCAGGATCGCGGGATTGATGCGCACTCCCTCCGCACCGGCGGCGGCTCTGGCACGCACCGCCGCGATCACCGCCGGATAGAGCGCCTGCCAGGGCGGCTCGGCTCCGGCGTCGACCGCCGCCTGAGGCGGGATGAGCGCCGGCGGGTGGCTCTCCTCCACCATGCGGGCGCCGTCGAGCACGCGACGCAGCTGGGCCTCGAAGGCGCTGCGGGCCTCCTCCCCCTGGCCCTCGGGGCGGGGCAGTGAAGGCGTCTCGTAGGCGAGGCGGATCAGGTCGTAGGCCATCAGCTTCTGGTTGATCTCGGCGAACTTCTTTTCCACGAACGTGCGTTGCTCCACCGGCTTGTCGCGAAGCGAATCGATCTGGCGCTTGAGGGCGGATCGGCCCCGCTCCAGTTCCGCGGCGCTGTAGCGGTGCCCGGGCCGACGTTCGAGGTCGAACAAATCGACGACTTCCTTGGCGTCGATGCGGAACACGGGGGCGCGTTCCGCCCAATCCGCCCCCGCCATCAGCGCTAATAGCCAGCGGGTGGCCGGCACGGTGCCCCGTGGGGCATCCGCCGGCTGGCCGGTGGCCGGCGCGGGCAGACGCACGGCGGTCCGATTGCCCAGCATCTGCAGCGTGGTCCGCGCCACGGAGTCGAGCGGCTTGACCCGGCCCTCGTGCATCAGGGGAATCGTGCCCGCGGCGGCCCAATCGGACGCGCCCGGCGGCGCGGGCCTGCGGCTCGCCGCCGGCACCACGCAGGCGGCCACGAGCCCCAGGGCCAGGGCCGCGGGCCACGGAGTCCGCGTCGAGGCTCGGCCCTCGATGTGGCGCGGGTTGCGGCCGTCGCGCCGTCGTGGCCGGGCCGTGGGGCCGCCGGCGTCGCGGTTTCCCGCTCCGCGCTCCAGGCGATCGGCGAAGCGAACGAACGTCAGGCCGAAGTGGGCGAGCATGCCCCAGAAGGCGAGCACGCAGGCCAGGTAGGGAATCAGCCAGCCGGCGTTTTCGACCACCTGCAGGCCCGTCATCTCTCCCGTCCGCCCGCCGCCGAGATCGACCTGGGAATATTGGCTCTGGTAGAAGGTCTCGCCCCGGTAGCGGACGGGGTTGTTCATCCAGATGCGACCCTTCTGTTCGGCCTTCGTGGCCGGATCGGTGAACGTCACATACGAGGAATAGTCCCGCGGCGTGTTGCTGGCGGAGTAGTCGATGCGGCGCACGTCGTCCAGCGTCACGTCGTAGGGCTTGAGCTCGCGACGATAGCGGAGCTGCAGCCGCCACGACGTGCCGGCCACGGCGACGGTGTCGCACTCGTCGCCACCGCTGCCCATGAAGAGCTGGGGCTGGTCGTTGAGGAACTGCGTCACCAGGTGCGTGCCCAGGTCCCCGCCGCCGTCACGGGCGAGCAGTTGCACGTAGGCCGACGCGATGTTCGGCTTCGACGAAGCGCCGCCCTCGGGGGGAAGCGGGCTGGCCAGCCACTGCTTGCCCAGCCCCGCCGTGGCCGGATTCGGTGCCACCGGTCCGACCCGCACGAGCGTTGAATTCGGGAAGTAGTCGACGACGCGCACGTCGAAGGGCAGACCCTCGACTGCGATCGGAGGTCCGCCGGCTCGGGCCTTCAGCAACCGCCCGGAGATCACCGTGACGCGGTCGCTGTCGCCGTCCCCCGCCGAGACCAACGCCAATTCCGTTTCGTCGGTGCGGAAGGCGACGTTCGTGGTCTGCCCCTCGATCAGTGACATCCGCTCCTCGATCTGCCGGTCCCCGAAGGCGAACTGCCCGAGCATCAGCATGCCGACGGCCACGTGGATGAGGACGTTGCCGCCGCGGTTGCCGAACACCATGACGAGCCCGGCCAGCAGCACGCCGGCGGCTGCGCTCGACTGGATCAGTTGCCACATGATCCGCAGCCCGGGGTCTCCCATGCGCCAGCCCGGACCGCCGCAGATGGCCAGCACCGCGAGCACACCCACGAGTCCGGCGGTCAGCGCGAGCGCCGCGCGGACGAGCGAGCGATGTGCGTTCCAGGCCGCCCCCATCAGGCCCACGGTGAGCAGCACGGCTCCGGCCTGCACGAGCAGCCAGACGGTCGCGTAGTCGACGGGAGGCCGGCCCTGCAGTCCGTCGCTGTGGTGGCCCGTGAGGATCACCGCCACCACGAGCAGGCCGCCGAGCGCCGATACGAGCGTGCCCCAGAGCAGACGGGGGCCTGCGGCCGAGACGTGGAATCGGGTCACCTTGGCGGCGATCAGATTGACGAGCAGCACGAGGCCGATCGTGGCCCCGCCGGGAAAGGGAAACCAGCCGCGAATGCCTAAGGGCCCGAAGACCGTCACGGGCACGAAGTCGGCGAAGGGCACGCGGGCCACCCAGCTGTTGAAATACGCGGCTTTCACCTCGGGCATGTTCATCTCGTCCTGGGCGAGCGTGCCCACGAAGAGCAGGAACACCGCGGCCAGGAACATCACCACGGTGATCTTCAGAGACCCCAGGGTCCGCAGCAGGCCCCAGGCCAGGCCGCGGGTGGCGGTGCCGTCCGGCGCCTGCGGGATCGGCCATGCATCGGAGAGGCTGCCTGTGGCCATGACGATCTTTCTCTCAGGGGCGGGCCGGGTCGTCCACGTCCATGCGGATCGATGACACGAAGCGGATGAAATTGTCGCGTTCCCGGCGGGCGACCTCGGCGTCGCCCTTGAACTTGACGAACAGGGCGCCGCTGTCTCCGCGCGGGAGCATGGCCCCGAGGATCGCCTGGGGCGCCGTGGCACTGGCCTGCGCGAGCAGGACCACCGTGGCCTGGAGTGGCCCGGCGGTCACGGACGTCGCCTCGGCCAGCGCGGCATCGACCGCCTGCTGCTTGGAGCCGGCGTCCGCCTCGGGCTCCAATTGCCCATACCAGCGTTCGACGTTTCCCCGCAACGTGCCCGATGCCGGAATCACGCTCACCTCGTGCCCCAATGCCGGATCTCCGATGGCGAGGGTCGTGAGCCGCATCCCGGAGGCGCCGCGGTCGCTCCAGCCCTCGGGCACCTCGTATCGCAGCGGCCCAGGTGTTCCCCGCGCAGCGGCGGCCGTGGGAGCGGGCTGGATCGGCCCCGCTACGACCCGGGGAACCGTGTAGGTGCGGATATCACCGGGGCGGATGTCGCCTTCGCGACCGCAGCCGCCGGCGAGTCCGATCAGGCACGCCAAAGCGGCCGTGGCCGCACATCCGGCCGCAAGGGCGGAATCCTGTCTGGGCACGCGTGCGGATCTCCGGGAGCGTCGCGAATCCCCCACGACGTGGAGGCTCGGAACATCCCGAATTGTAGCAGCCTCCGCCGGCGCGGCATCAGCGGAAGTAGTGAACCAGGCCCTCGAGCACGATCGGCTTCTTGCCCGGATTGTTGATGGTCAACGCCAGGTCGACCATCACGAAGGTGCCGACCAGGAGCAGCAGCGTGCAGCACACCAGCCCGAGGATCTGCCAGGCGTTGAACTGCGTGCCGATGACGGTCTCATAGGCGATCTCGCCGGGCATGCCGATCGACGACGCCGAACTCTCGTCCATCGACACGGAGTCCTCGGTGACCGTGCCGAAGAAGCTCGAGTCGGTCGAGTCTTCGGTGGGGATGACCACGGAGGCACTCTCATCGTCATCACCCGCAGTGCCAAGTTCGAAGGCTTCGCCGGCCAGTGATCCGCCCACGTCGTCGATGCCCGACCCCATGCCGGCGGTCTCGCCCAGGTCGATGCCTGACACCTGCAGGTCGGCGCCTTCCAGCGACAGGCCGCTGTCGTCCAGCTTGCCGGACAGCGCGGCGCCGGCGTCCGAGGCCGGAGACACGCCCACGCCGGAGCCGAAGACGAGTGAATCACCGGCCGTGCCCACATCCGGCAGGTCGAAGGCGATCGTGCCCGACCCGATGGCCGAGGGCTTCGACAGCGACGGCGACGAGGCGTTGACGATCGAATCCAGGGCCAGATCGTCGTCGAATGTGCCGCTGGCCGCCGAGGCAGCGGGTGAACTCCGCAGCACCGTATGGTCCGCCGAGCCCTGGTCCGCTGCATCGCCGCCGAAGATCGATTCCGACTCGTCGCCTGCCCCGAGGCCGATGTCGCTGCCGGCCGCACCGCTGCCGAGCGAGGGCGACGACATGTCGAGGTCGAGCGATAATTCATCGGGCTGCGAGTCGTCGTCGGCCAGATCGCGGGCGGCACGCTCCACGTCGTCGAGCTTGAACTTGACCGTGGCGCCGTCCCGCATGGGAAACAGCTTTTTCCTGTCGACGAGCTGGTTCACCTCCCCGACGCTCTTGCCGAGGTGACGCGCGACTTCTTCGAGAGACAGAAATTTACCGGCCATGGCAGGTTGATATTCCCGAGCGGCGACCAGGACGCCGAACATGGTTGAAGTTCGGCCGAAACGCTGCACTGATTCTACATCCCGCTGGCACGATCGGCGCTTCCGGCAGGCTCGGCAGAGCCGGAAAACCGGGCCGGCCTGTTCCACGGCCTGCTAGCGGGGGCGTTCCAGGACCGCGGCGGGGCCCACCTGGAGCATCTTTTTCAAGGCCGCCGGACGCGGTTCCTGGGCGTTGAAGTCGTCCACGAGCAGGTCCCAGGAGATGTCGCGGGTGCTCCGCAGCGTCAGCGTGCCCGAGGCCGCGTCGACGTGGTAGACGGCGGCGTGTCTGCCCGCCGTATCGACGACGATCATCAGCCGCCGCGCCTCGTCGAGCGGAGTCTCCGAAATCCACAGTGTCGATCCCTCCGTGGCGGCCGGCGCCGGACGCTGGGCGGCCAAGTCACGTGCACCCGTCAGGATCACCAGCGCCATCACGATCAGGGCGGCCAGGCACCACGAATTCGTCGTCGAGCCGGGTGCATCGAGATGTCGTCGGAACCGAGGCAGCATGCCGTCACTCCATGCGCAGGCGACCCGTCGGAATGTCCGCGGCGGGAAGCCTCGACGGGACTCTAGGCCGACCGGATCGCCACCCACAAGGCCGGCCGGCGGCTTGCCTGGCTTGCCTGGCTTGCCGCGGCGCCGGCTTCGGGCGGGCTGGCGGCGCTGCCGAATATTTGGGTTCAATCGCCTGCGCAAGGGCTGACGATGAAAGCCGGCGGGTGGCTGCCTGTGCGCCGCCGCGTTCGTCCTGCGGAGGAACCCAACGGTGACGAAGTTGAATTCGATGTCGGGGCTGCTCATGCGCTCACCTCTGCTCTGGGGTGGTGCGCTGGCCTTCGCCTTTTTCGCCCTCATTCACGGCAACGTGATCACGGACGCCAACGTGGTCCGCTACCTCGCCGGCCACTGGGTCGAATACGTGGAGGTCGCGCTGTTCTGCGTCGGCCTCGCGGCCCTGGCCCTGCGGGCGGGCGACATTTCCCGGCAGCGCCGGCGCGTGGGAACACCGCATCTCGAGGCCGTGCCCGCCGGCGGCCAGGATCCTGCCCACGCCCTGACGCTGGCCGAATCGCTGCCCGCTGAAGCCGAGGGCTATCTGCCGCGCCGCCTTCGCGACGCGCTCGACATGGTGGTGCGCACCGGCTCGGCCGACGGCCTCGAGGATCATCTCAAGTATCTCTCCGACGTCGACGCGGCCCGCGCGTCGCAGGGGTATGCCCTGGTGCGGTTCGTGGTCTGGGCGATTCCGATCATGGGCTTCCTCGGCACCGTGATCGGCATCACCGTGGCTATCGCCTGCCTCTCGCCGACACAGTTGGAGAACATCTCCGGCGTGGTGGCCGGGCTGGGGACCGCCTTCGACACCACGGCGACCGCGCTGGCACTGTCGATGGTGCTGATGTTCCTGCAGTTCGTCGTGGAGCGCGGCGAGCAGCGGCTGCTGGAGCGAGTCGACGATGCCTCGTGGCGGGCCCTCGTGGGCCGGTTTCAGTCAGAGGGCGCCGGCGACGGCACGGCGCTGGCCGTGGCCCGCCTCGGCGAGACGATGAGCCGCGGCTCGGCTCGGCTCCTCGAGGCCCAGGAGGAGGCCTGGAAGTCCCTGGAGCGCACGGCTGCTGCGGGTGTCCGCCAGCTGGTCGAGGAGGGGGCGGGCGGGCTCAAGGCATCGCTGGCCGCGGCCCTCGACGAGAGCCTCGGGCGCTGGGTCGAATCACTGACACAGGCCCAGGACCAATTGGCGATTCGCCGTGATGCCCGCTGGACGGAGGCGGCGGAATCGCTGGCTGCCGCGGTCCAGGGGCTGGAGCGGCATCAGGAGTCGCTCGCCCGCCAGACGGAAGTGCTCGGCGGCGTGGTCGATGCCACGCGTGACATCGCGGCGCTCGAGCGGTCGCTGGATGCGAATCTGTCCACGCTTGCCGCCACGGGCCGCTTCGAGGAGACGCTCACCACGCTCGCCGCCGCGGTGCAGCTGCTGGCGGCGCGGGCCGTGGATCAGCGGCGCGGTGATGTCGAGGCGAGCCGCCGGCCCGGAAAGGCTGCATGAGCCGCGTCCGCCCCCGCACGGGGCCCACGATTTCGCTGTTTCCCTTTCTCGCCGTGCTGCTCTGCACGATGGGATCGCTGCTCGTCCTGCTCGTCCTCTTCAGTCGCTCCGCAGCGCGGGTCGACGCGGCGGCGACGGAGGAGGCGCGGCGGCAGCAGGAGGATGAGCTTACGCAGGCTCGTGACGAGCTTGCCTGGCGGCTCGAGCAGCTGCAGGCGATCCGTTCCGTCACCGCCGACGACCTGTCGCGGGCCCGCATGCAGCTCGCGGGCGCCGAGGACGACGCGCGAAAGCTCGACGATGAACTGGCGGCGCTCGAGCGTCTGGCGACGGCGCTCGAGCAGGGGGTCGATGCGGCCCAGAACGACGACGAGATCGGCGACCTGGAACGCCGCCTCGCCGCCGCGCGGGGAACGCTCGATGCGGCCCGACGCGATGCCGCGACGCGACCGCCCGCCTATGCGGTCGTGCCCTACGAGGGCGCCAATGGCACGCGCCGCCGTCCCCTGTACATCGAATGCTGCATCGATGGCGTGTTCCTGCAGCCGGAGGGGGTCAGGCTGGGGCCCGCGGATTTCGAGGGGCCGCCCGGTCCGGGAAATCCGTTGGCCAGCGCCCTGCGGGCGGCGCGCGAGCACCTGGCCCGCGATGCGGCGGCTTCGGGCGATCCCGCCCTGCAGCCCTACCCGCTCTTGATCGTCAGGCCCACGGGTGTGATGGCCTACTACGCGGCCCGCGAGTCGCTGCAGTCGTGGGGCAGCGAATTCGGCTACCAGTTCATCGACGAGGATTGGACGCTGGCTTTTCCCCCTCGGGACCCGGCTCTGGCCGACGCGGAGATGCGGGCGGTGGAAGAGGCTCGGCAGCGGATGCAGTGGCTGGCGCAGGTGCGGCCGGTGCGTCGTGCCAAGCCCACGCAGCAGTTCCGCGCCGCCCCGACCCGCGGCGGCGTGATGTCGGAGGGCGGTCCCAGTGTGCTCGGCGATCAGTCGCGTTGGAACTGGACCGAGGAGCAGGCGGCGGCCGCTGGCAGGCAGGGGCCGGGCCGCGGGGTGAGGTCGGCGGGTGACGGCGTTGGTGGTGATGGCGACGTCGCGGCGCATGGCGATCCATTGCTTGGCCGTGGTGGCGCACCTGGCGGCGGCGGCGGAAACGGCGCTTCCGGCCGCGGCCAGCCCGGCGGCTTCGCGGGGCCGACCAGGTTCTATGCCGGCGCGTCCGACGCGCAGGTCGCGGGCGCTCCTTCCGGCGCCGGATCCGCTGCAGCGGGTGCTGAATCCGCGGGCACCGCGGCCGATGGTGAGGCCGACGGTGAGGTCGCTGGCGGTGGCCCGGGCGGTAGTGGCTCTGATTCGAAGGGATCGCCGTCCGCTGGGGCGAGCAGCCTGACTGCGGCGGGCACGGGTTCGGGCACTGGCACGTTCGGCGGCGCAGACGCCGGTGGCGGTGGCGACTCGGCGGCCGGCACGTCCGGTGGCACGGCGGGCGGAGGAGGGCCGGCACTGCCCGGCCTCGCCGGCGGACAGACGGGCGGCGGCGCCGCCGTGTTCGGTGCTGAAGCCGCCACGGGCTCGCTGGCGGGCCGCCGTGGCAGCAACTGGGCGAGTCTCGCCACCCAGGATCGTCCCATTCCCCTGACCCGGCCCATTCGCCTGGAGTGTGCCGGGGACGAATTCCGTATCCTCGGCTCGGGTGGTCGCGTGCAATCCCGGATCCCGATCGGCTCCTCCACCGCCGCGTCCGTCGACCCCCTGGTCCGTGAGGTTCACGCCGAGGTCGACCGCTGGGGGTTGGCCGGCGACCGCATGTACTGGAAGCCGCAACTCGTGCTCTCCGCGACGGTCGACGGCCAGAGTCGTCGTGACGATCTGGAGCGCCTCCTCGTCGACAGCGGAATCGACACGCGGCGCAGCGAGACGCGTGACCGGGTTCGCCCCCTGCCCCCGGTGGTCCGCGCCGGCGCGGCGCCGCCCGTCCGTTAGCCACCGGAGTCCGCACATGCCACGTCCCAAGCATGAAGACGACCTGACGGCCGGGCAGGACTCGTTCCTCGACGTGATCACGAACATCGTCGGGATCCTCATCATCCTCGTCATGGTGGTCGGGGCGCGGGTCAAGCAGGTGGTGCTCGACGCGCCGCCCGAGCCGTCGGCCGCGGCCGCGACGCTCGAGGCCGAGGTGGGCCGGCTCGACGACACCGTGGCGTCGCTGGAGGAGGAGATCGACGGGCTCCAGACCCAGGCGGCCGAAGTGGCCGCCGCCGCCGATCTGGCGGCGGAGTCGCGTCTGCAGCTGGCCACCGCGGTGTCGGCAGCACGGGTCGAGCTCGACCGGCGCAAGCAGGCCAGCGACGCGGCTCGCGTCGCCGCCGCGGAGCGCAGCACGCGCCGGGACGCGCTGGAGGACGAGATCCGCCGCTGCACGCTCGAATCCGAGGGGCTGCTCCATGCCCGGGCGACGACGCAGGAAGTCCTCGCCTATCCGACTCCGATTGGCCGCACCGTCAACGGCGAAGAGATCCACTTCCGCATCGCCGGCGAGCGCATCGCCTACATTCCGCTCGAAGAACTGTTCGAACTGGCCAAGCAGCGGACGCAGCGCAGCGCCGGATCGATCGCATCGATGGATGCGCGGGTGGAGTCGGTGGGCCCCGCGCAGGGGTTCGCCCTCGACTACGTCATCGAGGCCAAGATCGACCAGGCCCGGGGGCAGGTGCTGATCCGCTCCCGGGAATGGGTGGTCCGGCCGGCGGAGCCGTCCGTCGGTGAGCCGATCGCCATGGCACTGGCCCGGTCGTCACGGTTTCGTGCCGCACTGGCGGGCGTGAAGCCCGACACCACCGTCACGCTCTGGTTCTATCCCGACTCGTTCGCGGCCTACCGACAGGTGCGCGAGGAACTGCATCGGCTCGGCATTCCCACGGCCGGGCGACCGCTCCCCGACGGGGCGCCGATCGGCGGTTCCGCCGAGGGCAGCAAGTCGGTCGTGCAGTGAGCCGCCGCTTCTCCGCCGGGCGGCGTCAGTCCGCCGTGACGCTGCGGATGCCGGCCTCGGTCGCGGCGGCGAGCAGGTCGATCTCGTCGAGTGAGATCGACAGCGGCGGCATGATGACCACCACGTCGCCAAGTTGCCGTAGCAGGGCGCCATGCCGTCGTGCGGCGAGGCAGGCCCGCGTGCCGCGCTTCTGCTCCCAGGGATAGGGCGTGGCCGTGGCCCGGTCGGCCACGAGGTCGATGCCCGCCACCAGGCCGCACTGCCGCACCGCGCCCACGTGCGGCAGCCGGGCGATCCTTTCGACGTGCTCCCGCAAGCGGGTGATCTTCGCCGGCAGCGCCTCGAGCACCCCATCCTCCCGGAACGCGTCGAGCGAGGCGATGCCGACGGCCGCGGCCAGCGGATTGCCACCGTAGGTGTGGCCGTGAAAGAACGTGCGCCGGTCGGCGTGGCTGCCCAGGAAGGCGTTCCAGATGCGCTCGGTGGTCAGCGTGGCCGCCATCGGCAGGTAGCCGGCGGTCAGCCCCTTGGCCAGGCAGAGGATGTCCGGTGCCACGCCCTCCTGCTCGCAGGCGAACATCGTGCCCGTGCGGCCGAAGCCGGTGGCCACCTCGTCGAGGATCAGGAGCACGTCGTGCTCGCGGGCCAGGTCGGCGACGCCGCGCAGGAAGCCGTGGGGGTGCACATAGACGCCCGCCGCCATCTGCACGAGCGGCTCCATGACGATGGCCGCGATCGTGGGAGCATGCTCCGCGAGCAGGCCGCGAAGCGCGGCCAGCGACTCCTGGAGCGACGGTGCCGGGCGGCCGGAGTGCGGGCACGGGCCGCCCGGTGACGGGAGCCGGATCGCCTCGAACGTGAGCGGGGCGAACATGGCCGTGAAGCGGTCGACACCGCCCACGCCGATGGCGCCGAGTGTGTCGCCGTGGTAGGCCTCGCCGATGGCGACGAACCTCGTCCGCGCCGGCTGCGGTGGTTCCGTCTGTAGCCAGTATTGAAACGCCATCTTCAGCGCCGCCTCGACGGCGCTCGAGCCGTCTCCCGAGAAGAACACCTTCTCCAGCCCCGCCGGCGCCACTCCGACGAGCCGGCGGGCGAACTCCACGGTGGTCGGGTTGGAAAGCCCGAGATTCGTCGTGTGGGCGAGCTTCGCCGCCTGGGCGGCGAGGGCCGCGTCGAGACGCGGATGCCGATGCCCGTGGACGTTGCACCACATGCTCGCCGAACCGTCCAGGTAGCGGTTGCCGTCGGTGTCGACGAGCCAAGCCCCCGCGCCCCGCTCGATGAGGAGCGGTTCGTACTCCTGCATCTGCGTGAAGGCGTGCCAGACGTGTTCGCGATCGAAGCGGGCGAGGTCGGCGGGCATCATGCCGCGAGTGTAGCGGCGGGCCGTCCCGCGGCGAGACGGAGTCGGGCCGGGCGCAGCCGGTGCGCCGGGAGAGGAGGCGGGAAAGGCCGCCACGCCGTGGGGGCGGCCGGGGATGGACGTGAGCGGGTGGCCGGGTTCACATCCCGCGGATCAGGTCCAGGCAGACCTGCCGAACCCTGCCGGGATTGACGTTGGGGTTCTTCTTCTTCGCCTGCCCGATGAGGCCCGCCGCCGCCTGCTCCTTGCCCCCCTGCACGTCGGCCACGATCTTCGGATTGGCGGCGAGCAGTTCCCGGCACAGTGACACGAGCTCGTCGTCGCTGACGGCCGAGATGCCCAGCGCCTCCACCACGGCGGCCACCGGCCGGCCGCTCGACAGCACCTCGGCGAAGATTTCCCGGCCACGGCTGGTGTCGAAGTCGCCCTTCTGCACCCGTCCGATGATGTCGGCCACCTGCTGGGGAGTGACCGGGAACTCGGCGATCGTGCCGCCGCGCTCGTTGAGCGTGCGCAGCACGTCCTGCTGCATCCAGTTGCTCGCCAGCTTGCCCTCGCCCACGAGCGTCGCCAATTCCTCGAACCAGGCCACGAGTTCGCGGCCCTGGTTGACGAGCACGTCGGCGTCGTAGGCCGAGATCTTCCACGTCGATTCCAGCGTGCGGCGCAGCACGGTGGGCGGGTCGCCCATCGCGGCCCGGGCGGCCGCCACCTCGGCCTCGGTCACGGTCACCGGCACGAGATCGGGCTCGGGGAAGTAGCGATAGTCGCTCGACTCCTCCTTGTGCCGCTGGGCCCGGGTGACGCCGGCGGGATCGTCCCAGCCGCGGGTCTGCTTGGGGATCTTGCCGAGTTCGGCCTTCGTCGCCTGCCA
>Ga0129333_10002429_pt1 | contig 17336 bp, 14 predicted proteins | sample CPB6_08_DNA_FD_94474 | JGI IMG/M metagenome (GOLD analysis project Ga0129333, IMG submission 94474) | Freshwater to marine salinity gradient microbial communities from Chesapeake Bay, USA - CPBay_Sum_0.6_0.8_DNA | ecosystem: Environmental > Aquatic > Marine > Coastal | place: USA: Chesapeake...
CCGATCCGAACCAGGGCAAAAAAGGCATCCTCTCCAGGCTGCGGAGGAACAAATGACGAAGAAGCCCACCCCGAAGGGACCATGGGACCCGGTCGACGACATTCCCTTTGCCAGTTCCGATGACTCAGCCAGCCTGGACGACCTCTTCGACTCCCCTGCCCCGGTCAAGAACCTGAAAGATCCCGTTGACCTGCCGTCCACCAAAACAGTAAAGAGCGCACCACCTCAGGCCGCCCCGCCCGCACCCTCAGTCCCCCGAGTTGAGCCCGTTGCCCAGCCAACAGATCCTGTCTCGGTTCAGACCTTCTCCCCGGAACCTCCCGAGCCGTTTGAGGTGGACCCCCAACCCCCTGCCGATCCTGCGCGCCCCTCCCGCATAGCAACCATGCGCGCCGCCGCCGAGGCTGCGGCAGTTACTCAGGTCGAGGATGCCAAAATGGTCGCCGAGCGTGCCGCATTCGATCAGCGCCTTGAGTCCCAGGACCGGTTGTTTGTCCTCGTCGACCGGATCTTGGGCCTCATCAGTCAAGAACCGGACCTGCAGCAATGGGCCAACACCATCATCCTCACCCGCGACATCGAGGTGGACCGCCGTCAACGTGCCGAGTTCGAGGCCCGCATCTCCCCGCGGATGCTCGATGCCCGCATCATCGTGGATTCCAGCGCCGAGGCCAAGATCGTGTTCGACCTGGCCTACGACGAACTCACCGGCATATCCGTTCTCGGCGATCTCTGGCGGGACCAGGATGTTGACGAGATCTGCATTGATGCCTGGGACCGGATCGCGGTCGAGCGGAAGGGCAGGCTGGAGTTGACCGGGTACCGGTTCCGCTCCCCGCAGCACGCCCAGTCGGTGGCCCGTCAGTTGAGCCAGAAGATCTCTGACCGTGGTGTCTCGAATGTCAACTCCCTCGTAACCGCCCAGCTGCCACAGGCCCGCGTTCAGTTCGTGTACGGCCCGCTCTCCGCCGGAGGCCTCGCTATCACCATCCGAAAGTTCCGCCCCCTGTTGGGCATGGAGAAGCTACTCTCGGTGGGCGCCTTGACCCCCGAGATTGCCGAGTTCCTGGGTGCCTGTGTGCGTGCCCGTGCCACCATCATCGTCTCTGGCGGTACCGGTACGGGTAAGACCACCGCCATCAACGCCCTGTCAGAGTACATTCCCGACAGCGAACGTGTAATCACCATTGAGGACGCCTTCGAGCTGCAGCTCTCCAACACCCATGTGGTCTCCCTGCAGGCCAAGCAGAAAGCCACCTCGGATGACACCGTGGTGGTAACCCAGGCCGACTTACTCGTAGCCTCCCTCCGTATGCGCCCCGACCGCATCGTCGTGGGTGAAATCCGTGAACCCTTCGCCGCCGCGGTCTTCTTCGATGCCGCCAACACCGGACACGACGGGAGCATGACGACCATCCACGCGGACTCAGCCGCCTCGGCTCTGAACAACCGTCTCGCCGCCCTGTTGATGCGCTCTCACGGAGGCTTCTCCGAGAGCGTGGCCCGTGAATCCGTTGCCCAGGCGGTCCAACTCGTGGTCCAGATCACCAGGCACCATTCCGGACGCCGCCTGTTCTCGGAGATTTCCGTGGTCGATCCGCTGTACCGCACCGATTCCGCGATCCGGCCCGAACCCATCTTCAAGGCCGAAATAGCCCCGGACGGTTCTGCACGGCACATCCGGGTTGGTTCGGTAGGTACCGACACTCAATTGGCAGAAAAACTTCGAAGCGCTGGAGAGGAGGTAGTTAAATGGATAAAGGACTGATCTCGCTGTTGGTGTCCATCGCCCTCGGTGCCACTGCCTATTTCCTGGTTTCATACGTCTTCACCAAGATCTCGTACAGCAAGGTGGCTAAATCCCGTATCCAGATGGCTTACCTTGCCATCGAGGAGGCCGAGAAGGGCAAGAACCCAACCCTGACCGAGCGTTTCAGTGATCGCCTCCGCATCGCAGGTTGGACCGGTGGGTTGACCCCCGTGGTCTCTGCCACCGGGTTCCTGTATGCCCTGTGCGTGGTGGCTACGTACGTCCTCGGGTTCGACCAGGTCCTCGGCATGGTTGTCGGCATCCCTCTGTGCATCGGTGTCGTGTTCTTGGTGGTCTCCCGGGTCGCATCCCGTCGTCAGTTGGCCTTCCAGCGGCAGTTGATGCCCGCATTGGGGATGCTGGCGGCCCAGATCGAGGCCGGCAACGGCGCCGAGCGCGCCCTTGAGCAGATCCTCCCCGCACTTGAGGACCCGCTCGGAGCCGAACTTGCCGCTGCCCTCGCCTCTACGGTAACCATGGAGCTTGTTCCGGCCCTCGAGGAGGTGGCTCGTCGCTACCCATCCCGGGCGTTCACCTTGTTCCTCGCTGCGCTCGAGGTTGACCGTCTGCAAGGCGGGGCCCTGGCCCCCGCCCTCCGGGAAGCCTCCTCCATGCTGCAGCGCCAGTTCGAGCTCTCTCAGGAGGCGCAGGCCGAGGTGTCGCAGGCGAAGATGGAGTTCTACGCCGTCGGCGGCATCGTCGGCATCATCGCCATGACCCTGCTGTCCTCGAGCGACCCCAACGTCCGCGGCGCCTACTTCTCCTCCGCGGGCATCATCGGCATCGGTATCGGGGTGGCCCTCGTCGCAACCGGCATCCTCCGCGCCTCCCGTATCCTCAAGATCGCCAAGGGGGGCGGGTCATGATCCTCTCCCTGTTCATCGTGGCCGCCTTGGTGGTCCTCGTGGCCTTCTTCGCCGCCGACACCCGAAACTCCGGGGAACTCCCGCCCGAGAAGCGCGAGATGTGGGAGAAGGCCATCTCCAACGAGCGCTCCGCCGTCGGACGGATCTTGCTGCAGGTGGCCCGCCCGGTCTCCCGCTCCAGCATCGTCGCCAAGGAATCCGCCACCCCGCAGTGGCGCACTTTGAAGCGCAAGCTCGCCGCATCCGGCGCCTTCTCGGCCGACGTCGAAATGTTCATCAGTGTCCAAGTCGCCTGCACCGTGATCGGTCTGATGACACTGGCCTTCACCGCGGCCTCCGACTCGAAGAACATGCTGATCGGTGGGTTGTTCTTCTCCTTCGGCATCGTGGCGTACCCGTGGAACATCGTCTCCAAAGGTGCTCAGCGCCGTACCGCCCAGGTTCTGGACAACCTGCCTGATTTCGCCGAGCTCCTCCAGATGCCACTTGCTGCCGGTATGGGTATCCCACCGGCCCTGCGCTTCACCGCCGAACGCCTGACCGGACCTGTGGCCGAGGAGGTCTCCCGGATGCTCGACGTCATCCGCATCAATCCCTCCGAGGAGGCCGCTGCCTTCGTCGAAGCGGGTGAGCGCCTCGGCGTACCAGAGGCCCGGGCGTTTTTCACCGCCCTGCTGCAATCGCACACCGAGGGAGCCAGCGTCACGGCGAACCTTGCCCGTCAGGCAGAGATGCTCCGTTCGGCATCCTTCCAGCGCAAACGGGCCGACCTCAAGAAACTCCCGATCAAGTTGGTGCTCATCATCGGCATGCACTTCCTGCCGGCCCTGTTCATCCTGGTGCTGCTCCCCACGGCACTGAGCCTCGGGGGCATGTGATGCGACGCAAGAGCCGCGCCTCCGTGATGGTCGAGTTTGCCCTGATCCTGCCGTTGTTCGTGTTCCTCGCCCTCTTCGCCGTCGAGGCGGGCCGGCTCATGCTCGTCCGGGCTGAGCTCCAAGATGCCACCCAACAAGCCGCCCGAGCCGGGGCTCAGGTGGGTGGCGGTGCCGTGCGTGTATCAGGCGAGGTCTGGTCCGTCCGTGCCTTCAACTCCGCTCTCGAGAACTCCTCCATGAACCTCGATCCCGCAACCTCCACCTTTGTCGTAGTTGCCGGTAGTCGGTGCTCAACCTCAGATCGATTCGTAACCGTGCGGGCGACAACCACGCCACCTCCGTCCATCCTCCCCGGTTTGTACACCCTTATCGGTGCCGCCAACCCGAACTGGTCTCTCAATGCCACCAGCACCGCCTTGTGCGAGGTCTCGCCCCCCTGATGCGCGGGCCCGATCTCAGGACAGTGATTGACATGACGCAAGGCACGTTGCTCCGCGCGAAACCAGCCCGCCGACGCCGGGCGGTGACCACCCTGTACTTCATCATGGTGGCCCTGCCGTTTATGTTCACCGGGTTCACGTTGGCAGTGGACATCTCCTCGATGGTGACCTTGAATCGTTCCGTGCGTCTGGCGGCCGAGACGGCTGCTGTCGCCGGCTCGTTCCAGTACAACCAGAACGGGGACGGCACACTGGATCAAGCTGCCGCCGTCGCCGCCGCTCGGGACACGTTCCAGCAGGCCCTGGCGGTGGGTGCCGTGTCTTCTCGTATCCCCCGAGACAGCATCTCGTACGATGTCCAGGTGTCTGCCACCTCGGTCAAGTTCAATATTTCCTCGTACACGATCAAGGGATTCCTGTCTCTGGACTACTTCATCAACGGCCTCAGCCCGACCAAGAACGGTGTGCAGTTCACGAACGTCGCCGAGACCGCCACGATCTGCTCGGCCGGGGTATCGCGGACGTATTACTGTGGACGCCCAGGGACCGCGCTCTCGGATTTCAAGTTTGGCTCCGCCGTGGACGCCACCCAGCCGGTCCCGGTCCCTGATAATTCCTCAGTGACTCCAGCACCGCCGAGTCCGTACCCGCAGCATTATGCTGGACACTACCCGGCTCACTACCCGACCCACTACGGCGGCCACTACCCGGCCCACTACGGCGGCCACTACCCGGCCCACTACGGCGGCCACTACCCGGTGTTCAACCGGCGACGCTGACCCCCCACCATCCACCAGGACGGTCCTTGCCCGCAAGTACCGAGCCGACACGGTTCTAACAGCCAGCTTCTTTCCCCCTGAAAGGATAGACCAACATGACCAAGCCGAAACTCGGCGACATCATCGAAGGTTGGCCAGAGGAAGTCGGCGACTCCCTAGAGGAGCTCGCTACCATCCCCAAAGACGCACTCCAGGAAATCCTCGACTCGCTCGACTCCGATCTTGCGAACCTGGTCCTGCAGCTCCGGTTGCAGGCCCGCGAGATCATGCAGTCAAGTGAGCGTGAAGCCCCTCTCGGCACCCCAAGTGCCGTGGCCGGGGCCCTGCGCAGCGGTCAGCTACGACCGAAGCGGAATTGGTGGATCGCGTACCCCCTCGACGCCCGGCACCGCCGGATCGTCGGGGCACACAGATCCGGCGCGAGCCGGTTTCTGTTGGTCCTGCGTTCCAAGTTCCCCACAGATGCCGACATCCCCGCTCTCGAGGCAGCCGCAGGCTACCTCGTCATATGGGGAGGTTCCCCCGAGGTGCTCTCCATCAAGGGAGTACCCGAGAGGATCAAGGCTCTGACCGCAGCCGCACTCGTGGATGTGATGTTCTGGGACAGTACCTCCCGCACACTTCACTCCCTGCGCTTTGGGCTCGGGGAGATGGAAACGGGTAAGTGCGACTTCCCGACAACCGTACAAGAAACAGCCAACGACCTAAAGGAGACTTTGTGGCCATCAAGCGCCCCGACGTCATAGAAAAGCTCGAGGCACTCGCCTCCATCGAGACCCAGAGGATCACCCTCCCCCAGATCGTCTCGTTCGTCAAGCTACTGCGCGAGGTAACCCCTCTCGCCGACGTAGCCTCCAGCACGAACCTGACCGAGGAGGAAGTGATCGACCTCGGCGCCCGCCTCGGTACGTGGTTGACCCACGTGTCCGGGAGCGTCTCTGCCGAGATCGTTGTCGAAGCGACCATGGAGCAGCCGCAACTGTTCCCTGAGAGCGACGAGAACACCGTGATCATCCCGATTGGTTTCGAGCGCCGCCCCAAGCAGCGCCGCGAGATCAACCGATCCTTGGCGACCATCGTCCGGCATAACCCGGACGAAGCGACGCTGTCGCGGTTCCTCGACCGGCTCTACCCGTCAAAGACCAGCGTGCTAGCAGCCCGCGACGTCTTCATCGTGTGGAGGTTCGCCCAACTCGGTCGACTCGACGGTCTGGCCAACATCTCACCGGCTCACCCGGCATTCTGCCGGACCATGATCTCGGCCTACAACCTGCTCGAGACGGCAATCGCCGACGCCGAGCAGGCCGTAGTGGTGTTGACCGACGAGGAATCGGATGTGGATGACCTTGCTGCCGCGTGCATCAAGGCTCGTTGGTTGAACGAGGCGCGCATCAGCCGCCTCGAACGCCAGGTGCAGCACGCCAAGTCGGATCCCTCCGCCCTGGACATGCTGCGACGCCACCAAAGGACCTTTGCCGTCGAAGTGTCAAGCGTGCCTCACGCCTGGCGTATCGATGACCTCGCGCACCTGCGTGAGGGGCAAGTGCTCCGCCTCGTCCAGGCCTCCGGTCTGGTGAACGAGGAGAATGCGCGTCGTGAGGCACTCGAAATCCGCACCCGACTCATCGACCTCGATGCAGAGAACGGTTCCGTCCTCTCGAAGGACCTCGACCTCCTGGTCCCCGAGGGCGTCCGCGCCAAGCGCGCCGGCCTCGAAATGGAGTTCTGGGATGCCATCGAGGCCCGCCTCGCTGGTGACCCGGACTGGAGAGATCGTCTCGAATCAGCCTTCCCCCGCTAAGCGGGCAGGCCAGCTACTCATCGCAAACACCCCCCGCCGATTGTCGGCAGGGGGTGTTTTCGCGTACGGACCCCGATCCCCAGCGACGGGCCGACCCTGTAGCCGGAGGATATCACCCATGAGCAACGAACTAGATTCCCTATTCTCGGGCGAGGACAAAGGATCCCTGCGCATGTTCGCCATGCTGCGCGACCCGAGCGTAACCCAGATCTGCATCAACCGCCACGACCGGATCATCTACTGGGATCAAGGCGGTCAGCGGATGGTGAACGACCTAGTGTTCGCCGGCCCGGCCCAGTACGTCGCCTGGCTCGACCAGTTGCTCGATTTGACCGATGCGGAGTACCGAAAGGTCGAGTCCGCCAAGGTATCCGTCATCGAAGCCTCCTTCCGCTCCGACCGGACCGAAGTGCACGGTTCGGTACATATCGCCACACCGGAGGTCACCAGGGCAGAACCGGCCCTCACCATCCGCAAGCAACCTAGGAATTTCATCAGGTTGGACGACATGTTCCGAAGCGGCATGATGAGCAGCGAGATGCGGTTGTTCCTCCAGCAAGCCGTCCATGGCCGCTTGAACCTGATGATCTCCGGCGGCAGCGGCGCGGGCAAGACGACCCTGGCCCGGGCATTGAGCGACTTCGTCGATCCGGTCAACCGGGTCATCACCGTGGAAGAGATCGACGAGCTGCACCTCGACGAGAAACTGCCCAACACCGTCTCTCTGACGTCGTACCGAAACCGCGATGACGAGGGCAGGCTGATTCGTGAGACCTCCGTGGAGGAACTGGTTCGCGAGGCGCTGCGTATGCGTGGCGATCGGATCTGGGTCGGCGAGACACGAGGCAGGGAGGCCTACGCCCTCGTCAAAGCCTGCAACAGCGGCCACGACGGATCCATCACCACCGTCCACGCCGACAACGGCCCCCAGGCGGTCCGCCAGCTCGTCACTTACGTGATGGAATCCGGTCTGACCGAGCAGGTGGCTCGTGAGCAGGTCTCCCGGGCCTTCCACCTGGTCGTCCAGGTGACCAAAGAGCGCATGGGCCGTCGTGTCATCCGTGAGATCACCGAACTCGAGCCGGTCCTGGAGGGAAACCAACAGCGCTCGACGACGCTCTTCGCCTACGACCCCACCCGGGACGCCTTCGTGACCATGGGCCGCCCCTCGCGCCGTTTGGTGGAGGCCCTCGCCCGGTATGGCGTGAACCTGGACGATTACATGCCCCGCGCCTAGCGGTTCTCACCACCACGCCCGCGCCTACGGTCCTCAGGCATGAACCTCCTCCGTATCTTCCGCCACGGCCCGCTCCTGTTCTGGTGTGCGGCAACGCTGGCTCTGGGCTCGGTGCTCTCCCTCGGGTTGAGCCGTGGGGAACCGTTCACCGCTAGCGAGACCCTGGCTGCGGATTCGGTGTGGTCGGACGTGGAGTCCTGGCGAGCCAGCCTGGCCCAGCTCCCCCTGCTTGCATCCTCCGGCGAGGTCTCCGGTTTTGCCAAGACCCTGGCCTCGGTTGCCATGGAGAACGCCAAGGAGGCGACATACGCCGGTGAGACTGATCTCGCCGAGGCCTGGTCCTCCGCCGCCGAGGCCGCCAACCGCCTCGCCGATTCCGAAGGGCTAGATCAGGACCACATCCAGGCCGCTGTCCGTGCAGTCTCCCTCGCCGGCGACCGTCTCGCCGCCGTGGCCTCAGGTTCCAGCTGGATCCCAGCGAACCTCCCCGAGTCCCTCGACATCCACGGCCCCTCCGAGACCGGGGATGAAACGTCGGGTCTACCAGCGGATCGTTTAGCCCAGTAGGAATTTTGCTTTCCCCTGCTGGCAACGATGGTGGTGCGCATGAGGGGAATACTTTCACGAATCATCGTATCCGCAACGTTCGTCTTCTCGGCCGTCCTGCCGTCTCAGGCACTGGCCGACTCCGGGTCCACCACCCCACCGAGCGACTCCTTCGCTGCCCAGTTCGACTCACTCGCCGCCGCGATGCTCAATTTCTATGCCTCCTCCTCAGGCTCGAGCCTGCAAGGACTCCTGCAGTCCAACTCCCCACAGGTGACCAACATCCTGGGTTCCCCGGCCGCAGCCGTGCAGATCGGGGCCGTCTCCACCACCTCCGACCTTCAGGCGCGGATGAAGGCCGCCGGCCTCGGCTTCAACTTCACCGGAATGTCCGACATGAGCGCCTTCTTTGCCGAGGTGAGCGCCAAGTCATCCACCATTGACGGGAAAGTCACCCTCTTCAGTACCGATTACGCAAATGCTCTGGCACAGATGCGCGTCCCGACGCTCTCCATGCCGACCCTGGATGCCTCTGGTCTGCCAGCAGCTGGTTCCCAGGTGGCCCCGGAGAGCCTCTCATTCGGTTTGTTCATGAACAGCAGTCTGACGAACCTGGTCGCCAACCACCCAGATGTCTTCGCCCAGGTCTCCACCTCCGGTCTCGGCACCCCGGCCGCCATCGCAGCCTGGAAGGAGTCGATGCTCAAAGCCGGGACCACGATCGGTAGCGACCTCTCCCGTCTGCCGATGCCGTGTCTTGCTGAGATGATGCAGGGGATGGCCTCCGGCGTCGCCGCGGGCAGCTCCTCCTCTTGCGGATCGTGCTCCATTGCCGGGTCGTACCTGCACAATCAGGCCGCGAACCTCCTCGACCCGAACGCCAACACCACTCTCCCCGGCACTTCGGGTTCAAGCCCCGGCCAGACGCAGCCATGGTTGCAAAACGAACTGGGCAGCGCCAATCCAGGCCTCTCGACCCAGCTCGACCAGGTGCTCGCCCCAAACTCGATGATCGGCTCATGCCTGACCTCCTCCTCGGCGGCCTCCTCGGCACTCTCCTCGGCCCTGCCCGGTCTGTTCGCGAGCCTGACCCCATCGGCCCAGACACCAACGACCCCGTCCACCACCCCGGTTCTGCCAGGCGGGTTCGGGCAGATCAACCCAGGCGCCCTGCCGTCGTTCCCGGGCGGCTTCGGCTCGCTGCAGCCCAGCGGTCGCTGAACCCGCCCTGCCGTACGACAGGATCGGCGTACTGTGATGTCTGTGTCCTATCCCCGTCGAATCCTCTTGGTAGCCGCCATGGTCTCGTTTCTCGCTGCGTGCTCCAATTCCGCGGAACCGGAGCCGATCAATCTGGCCGAGTCCTCAGTCATTGACGTAGCCCCCACCCCGACCGTCCCCACCGTATCCTCGGAGGGCACCGTGGACTCCCCTGTCTATACCATGCCAACCGCCCCGTCCGCAACGACCCCATCGGCATCGGTTATGGCCAAAGAGTGCGCCGATCACCTCAACCCGGTCCGGGCCCTCATCAAGAAGGCGCGTTCCAACGTAGAGGTGTCAGAGGCCGAGGTGGCCGACATGAACGAGCGCCTCGCCACCGCACTCGATCACTGCTCGAACACGGATTACCTGATGTTCCTCGAGGAGATGTACCCGCCTGTTCCCTCGAACTGAGCCGAGTCCACCCCTTCTTACAACCCTCCCTGCCCCAACAGTTCTAGCCCATGAGGGGTAAAATGTTCTCTGCAGGTTCGAAGACCTTGTACCTTCCCGGTGGCCGCGATCGCAGCATCGTGCGCCCGGATCTCCGTCATATCTGGTCTCCGCGTTTGTCCGGCACCCCATTGGGCAATGAGGTTGATTACGACGACCTCATCGTGCATTCGACGTACCGCGCCTACGAGCCGGACCGCCCCGGTGAGGTCCGCTACTTCATGTACGAACTTTCCCAGCGTCTCCCGGGCGAATCCGATTACCAGTACTTCTTCAAGGCCATCCGCCTGGCCAAGGTGACCCGAGTCCCGAGGTACCTGCGCCAGTCCTCCGCAACCGGTCCCGGTATCGTCATCGACCAACAGCGCGACCTGCTTGCCGCCCTGCGTGAACAGGGTGTCTTGTTCCTGAACATCGCCGCAAAAGCGGACGACACCGCCATGCTCTTCTGTTACGGCGTCCAGGCAACCGGGGAGGATCCATACAGCGCCCAGCTCGCCGCCGATGAGGCCTGGGCAGCACTTTCGACTCAGCTCGACGGTCTGTACCAGCAGCTCGAGTACAAGCCGCTGACGGTCGCCGAGGGCGAAGCACTGGTGCGGCACCAGAACGAGTGGGAGCACTTGGCAATGGGCCGCGGACGACCCCTCCCGAACGGCACCTCGCTCGCCAGCTCTTCGGTCCTGGACGGTAACCGCACCGACGTCGAGAACACCCTCAATCAGCTCGAGGCCTTCCTGCGCGGGATGAGCAACCGCAACTTCATCCTCTCGCTGGTCACCGTCCCGGTCTCCTCGGTCGAGATGACCCTGGCCTGGAAGAATATCACGACCCAACTCTCCCGCGTGCGCTCCGAACAGCAAGGTTCGCGCTCCTTCACTGCCGGCGTCGCGCTTCCGCTCTCCTTCGGCAACTCCATGGGCAAGACAACCGGTAACACGCACGGTGTCACCTCCACGCACGGGGTGGCCACCAGCGACGGTGTCTCCCAGTCCACCACCGACGGTGTCTCCGAGAGCCACTCGGTCGGCTCCAGCCTGAACCACTCCGTCTCGCAGGGATCATCCGTCTCCGACTCCGTCTCCCACGGCCGCACTGCCGGGCAGAGTCTCTCTGAGACCGTGACCCACGGTCGGTCCTTGGGCGCCACGACCGGATCCTCGGAGTCCGTCTCCCTCTCGCAGGGCATCTCGCACTCCACCTCGAGCTCCCTCGGCCAGACCGAGGGCGTCGGTTCCAACTGGTCATCCAACCTCGGACAGAGCCTCAACGCAGGATCCAACCAATCCGGTTCCTGGAACGTCGGTTCGAACCAGGGCTCAAACGTCGGTGTCAACTTCTCAGGCACCCAAGGCGACTCCTCGAGCACGGGTACGTCCACCTCCTCGGGCGGCAACGTCAGCGGCGGCATCCCCGGTATCGTCGACGGTGGTTCCTCGACCTCCAATGGTGGTTCGTCCAGCATCGGGTCGAACGCCTCGAACACGGCCGGCGCCTCCTACGGCGGCTCGACTGGTACCAGTTCCGGGATCAGCGGTTCCTACGGCACCTCACTCGGACAGGGCATCTCCTGGGGCGAATCCCTCGGTGGTTCCACCAACTCATCGATTTCCGCCACCAACTCGATCGGCACGTCCGAGTCCCTCTCCGCTGGCCGGACCCTGGGCGTCTCTCACTCGATGACACAGTCAGAGTCCCTCTCGCTCGGACGCTCCCTCGGCATCTCCCAGTCTGAATCGGTCTCCCAGGGCCGGACCCTTGGCGTGAACCAGGGTGAGTCGCTGTCCCAAGGTCAGTCCCTCTCCACCTCGACCGGCGTGTCCCGCGCCGCCTCGTCGGGCACGGCCCAGTCCTTCGCCCAGAACCAGGCCCTCTCTGATGCCTACACCGCTGCCATGTCCCGCGCCGTCGCCAACACGACCTCTATCGGTGCCGTCCCGAGCTTTGGTGTCTCAATCTCGAAGGCCACCTTCGACGAGGCCAAGCGCATCGTGGGCGACGTCCTCGAGGCCCAGTCCCGTCGCTACATGGAGGGCATTGAGTCCGGAGGGTACTTCTACCAGATGTTCCTCCAGACCCCCGATCGCGACACACTGCTAGGCGCCTCGGCACTGCTCAAGGCCGCCTTCTGGGGCCCGGGCACCGCGACGGAACGTCTGCCCCAGCCCTTCCACACGATTTCGGAGTTCGAGATGACCGAGCGGTCCCGACTGCTCACCCATGCCCGCGCCCTCACCTTCTATCGCAAGCGCGAGCCGGAGATGGAGCTCATCGAACCGTACCTGTACTCCTCCTACGTGACGAGCTACGAAGCCGCCACGTTCTCGCACCCACCGACCGCGGAATCCATCGGTCTGCTGGCCGTGCACGATTCGATGCCGGTGATGTCGATGCCGGCTGACCGCGCCAATCGCGATTTGCACCTGGGCCGCCTCGTCAACGGGGAACGAGGTCACGTCGCCGATATCGGATTCGGACTCGACGTCGATGAGATGACGCACACCCTGATCGCCGGGACCACAGGTTCGGGAAAGACGACCACACTGATGTCCCTGCTCGCGGAGCTGACCAAGGTCTCCCGCACCGTCCCGGTCCGCCGGGACTCGGACCGCCCGGACATCGTCCTCAAGGAAGTCAAGGCAGGTATCGTTGGTCTGGACTGGATGAGCAACATGCGCGACCTGGCCAGCATCGTCGAACCCGAGCGGTACCGGTTCTACTCCCTCGCGCACCCAGAGCTCGGCGCCTTCCGCTGGAACCCGCTCGCCGTGCCCGATTCCCGTATGAATCCGATCGAGTGGGCCAACGACATCGCCGACCAGATGACGATCTCGTTCAACCTCGGCGAGTTCGGTCGGTCCCTCATCGCCGAGTTCCTGGCGGAGCTGTACACCGCAAACCGCCTCGAGCCGTACACCTTGATGCCCGAACGTCGCGATGAGGCCGGTGCCCTGGTCCGCGAGGCCGTCGTCCTCGACCCGGTGGATCCCTCGACGCTCCCGGCCTCGGCTGTCCGCCTCGACCCTTCCGGTCGTTCCATTGCGAACGTTCTCACCTGCCCGGAGCTCTCCCGCCTCATCTCCATGGAGCACCTCGCCACGCTCGCCGCGGCCAAGGTCGAGGAACTTGCCACCCCTGAAGGCGCCCGTCTGTACGGTACCGCGATGCGCGACCGACTGCAGAGCCTCTGGCGCCGTCTGCAGTACTTCGCCCCAGGTTCGCCGTACGCAGGTCTACTCGCCAGCGACGAGCGTCTCGACGAGCCGACCTGCGTCACCGTCGCCGATCTGATCGACCCGGAGCGCGGTCTCGTCTCCATCATCGAGGCTGACGGTCTGGACCTCACGAACCGTCGGTTCATCCTCGGTTCGGTGCTGCTCGCCATATGGCGCTTCGGTCAGTTCCACGGCCCAGGCGTGTTCGACAACGGCGGCAAGGGACCGGGAACCTTCGTCTGCCTGGAAGAGGCTCACGAGCTCTTCGGTCCCCAGGGTGAGGACGAGGATGCCTTCTCCGCCTCCACGAGGACGCAGCTGTTCGAGTCGCTGTTCCGCCGCGCCCGTGCCCTCGGGATGAAGATCACCGCCGTCGTCCAGAACTGCGGCTCCATCCCCGAGGCCGTGACCAGCAACGTCTCCACCGTCTTCATCCATCGCCAGTACGCCGAGTCCGACCGCAAACGGGTGTTCTCCCTGCTCAACTGGTCGAACGTTCTCGGCCAGCAGGTCCGTGAGTGGCGCTACCTCGGCGAGATGGCCCGTGGTTTCTGTATCGCTCGCCTCGATGCCCGCGACTCGTACCTCGAATCGGCCCCGATCCATTTCCGCACCGACCCGCCGGCACTCGCGAAGGTCTCGGACAACCAGTTGCGCGCCCTCGCCGCCGCCTCCGGTCGCTCGATCCCGCGTTCGTACTGAGCAGTGCACGCTGCCAGCCGTTCGTACCACTGACCTATTCCGGCCCTCAGCTGGTCAGTACGTCATCAATCTCGAGATCCGCACCCAGCTCGGGCTCGGGGTACACGGTAGCCAATCCCTTCGCGAGCCCGCACAGGTCGTAGGCAAACCGTAAGGCCGTTTCCGGGTCCTGCCACGGGCGCCGCAGCGCCGAGCAGACTTCGAGCTGGAACGCCCGGAAGTTCTGCCCCTGCGCCCACGACGTCACCGTTCCCGGGTTTGAGGCATTGAACGGCCGGTCGACGGCGACGGTCAGACCGAGCGCGCGGAGGTACTCCACAGTGAAGTCGACTGCCTCGGAGGAGCGATCCGGCTCGGCCCCGGTCCCTATACAGACGTCAGCGTCGTGGGTGTCCGCCATTCCGTGGAGGTCCACGATCACGGAGTCCGCGCCACCCACCTCGACCAGCGTCTGACGGTACGGGCACCACCCGTCTAGTACGTAGTTGGCGTTCGCCCGTGTCCAGCCCCCGGAGGCGACGACCGACATCGCCCCGGTGCACTCACTGATGAACCGCACCAACCCCCCGGTGGCCCCGTCCGCCGCCTTCGCCTCGCCACTTCGACTGAGGTGTCGTACGGCATGCGGTGCACTCAGGATCACCCGGGTATCCCAGCCGAAACGGTCGACACAGCGCTCCCCCTGCCTGCCCTCCCGATCGTTGATGAGGTACTCCTCCGCGAGCTCGACGTAGCGCTCTGTGTCGACGCGATATTGTGGCATACCGCAGACCATCGTGGCATTCCACACCGACTAAAGCACCGCCGCGCCCACCGAGCGGGCGGTCTCGGTCGGATACGGGCTGGATCGACCCACGGGCTAGACAGCTACCCGCCGGTGCTCCGACAGGATCCCAGGCGACACCGGAGCGCTCACACCCCTCCCGTACACCATGCGTTCGTCCCCAAATCGATACATCCAGCAGGCCGGTCCGGGTCACGGCACCGGGCCGGTGGTGTGGAGAGGGGAACGTACCCCGCGGAGCGGGTGTTGGATGGACCGCATCCTCCCGCTGAGCACCGAGAGATGCCGCCACCCGAACCTTCCCCGAACTCAGTCATTTCACCGCCGGGACCCGGCAAGCACCCTAACAAGACTACCTCCCCCAAGCGGCACAGATCCCCGGGTATCCCGACCGCATCGACCCTGCAGATGCGGTGGTCGGAGGTGGGTACGTAACTCTGGTCGGCCGGGATCGGGGGTGTCCTGTTGCCTGGACAAGCCCAACCCGGTGAGCAACTCACCCCCGCCCCGTGCGGGAGATTTCCGGGACGATGCCTACTGCGATACGTGTCTGACCATGGCCTTGGTGTTCCCGTACAGCACCTAAGCGACCCCCATCGGGATCAGTATTGAGCAAGACGAGGTCGCAGCCGCCGGTTGTGGTCTCTTAGTCCAGGAGTCCAGCCGGCTCGGCAGCGTCTGGCTGGATCGGGCGGGACCTGATCCCTGCCGGCTCCCCGCACCCGTCGCGTGGTGGCTCGGGTGCCACTTCCCGCAACCGGACATATCGATCACCACTTACTGCCGAACATTGGGCGGTCCGGGTGCCGCGAGGATGATCCGGCAGCACTCCCCAAAGGAGGGCCAGGTCGTACCTGGTCCCGTCCATCTGACTGGCCCCGGTGTGATCTTCGATCACCACTTACTGCTCGTCCGGGGCTCGGCTCAGCGACCTCCGTGATCTCCTACTTTCGCGCCGGGCAGAACGAGACCTCATGCGCGAGCTGGTTGGCCCGACGGACCTCCTCCACACTCAGCGCCCCCGAGCTGACCAGCAACCCGTGCTCGTCGCGCAACTTGGTCCCCATCATCACCGGACCATCCGTGGAGACGGTGAGCTGAACTCCGGCATCGGCGATCCGTCGCACTGCCCCCGCCATCTCCGCCACCGTACCAAATACCTTCGTCCGGAGGTTCGAGGTGGGGCAGATCTCGAGCGCGACGTTCCGTTCTCGGATGAGCGTCAGCAGGTCGGGGCGGTTCGCCGCCAGTACCCCATGACCGAGCCGTGCCGGTCGCAACGACTCGATCACGGTGCCGATCTCCTCGGGGTCCCCCTCCTCTCCGCAATGGATGGTGACCCCCAGGCCACCCGCCCGTGCGGCCGCACAGACCTCGGCGAGATCCTCGTACGGCCAACGCCCAGGTTCCGGACGTGGCCCGCCGAGATCGATGCCGACGACCCCCCGGTCCCTCCAGCGCAGCGCCTTCTCGACGATCACCTCGTTGAGGTGTTTGGGGAAGGTCCGGTCCATCATCAGCACGAGCCCGGCTCTAACCTTGGAGTACTCGAGCGATGCCCGGTCCACCGCCCGGCAGGCCGCCAGGATGACGTGGTCGAGGTCCCACTCCCCACCCCGGTTCCGCTTCGCCGGGTTGAACCGGATCTCGAGGCAAGTGATCATCTGGGACCGGTAGGCACCCCCGATCATGGTGTGGACCGAGCGTTCGACAGCTGCCGGGGAGGACTGTATGAGCTCGCTCCAGTGGTAGATGTCGTCCAACCCACCGAGACCCTGCACCCCCTCGTCCCGGACCCGGATCAGTTCATGAAACTCCCAGTAGTCCTTCATCGGGAGGGAGATGCCCTGGGCGTGGGCAACCTCCCACATCACGTGCACCGGGACCGACCCGCCGAGGTGGGTGTGGAGTTCTGCCATGGCCTCCCCGGGTCCGAAGGGGGAGAATTTCGAGGTGAGCTCGATGCTCGGGTTTGTCTTGATCATGTACCCTACTGTCTCGACCTGATCCAGGTCAGCGAGCATGTGTCCAGCCCCTCCCCGCTACCGATCCAGGGGCCCTACGATGCCTATCCTCGGACCTATTGACGGCCCACCCCCGCGGCCTCGATCGAGAGCCTCGGCTGCCCCGGACCCGGGGTTCATCCCCACCCCCGACCAGGTTCCAGGGGGTCAGGTTTCCGTCAGGTGCCCCCATCGGGCCCAACTTCGTGTAGCCGCCAGACTCCCCGGTACCTGTTTCGGAACGTACCTATAAAGGAAACATGTTTGCCGGTAAAAGCCCAGTTCTATAAGCATTTGTGGCGATCCGGAAACTGGCAACTGGCGTCGAAAAATCGTCGCTACCCTATAAGTATCAACTAAGCACTCCTCCACCTAGAGTCCTGCGGTGGTGAGGCTCTGCCTCACCACCGCAGGACTCGGTCTCACCCAGCTCTAACATCCACCACTACCCCAATCCCAGCCCGTCACCTAGGTGGCTCCGCACCATACTTACGATCCCCGGATCGAGCCGACCTCAGCCACGATCCCCCGGCGGATCTCGGCACAGGGCTCGCGCTGC
>Ga0129333_10002431_pt1 | contig 17334 bp, 13 predicted proteins | sample CPB6_08_DNA_FD_94474 | JGI IMG/M metagenome (GOLD analysis project Ga0129333, IMG submission 94474) | Freshwater to marine salinity gradient microbial communities from Chesapeake Bay, USA - CPBay_Sum_0.6_0.8_DNA | ecosystem: Environmental > Aquatic > Marine > Coastal | place: USA: Chesapeake...
CAAAACATCCTTGAAGAAACAGGCAAGGAAGACCTTGGCGCTGCGCTTGTGGCTGGTGGTTTCAACTCCGTGTTGGATGCGATTCTTCCGATACAGCTTTTGCGCAAGGCTGGTGCAGCGGGTATCCCAAGGGAAGAGATCATCGGCGCGTGGTACAAGCGCGGCGCAACTGGACTTGGTAAAGGCTTCCTCACTGAGGGCGGCACTGAGGCTGTGCAAGAGATGTCCAGCGCAGCGGCAGAAGCTTTTGTTTCGGACAATCCTGAATTCTTCACATCCAAAAACTTCATTCGTTTCGTAGACGCGGGCCTCAAGGGTGGTCTAGGTGGTGGCGTCATCACCGGGGCTGCGGACGTTGCCTTTGGCAGGGGGCCAACCAGAGAAGAAGCAGCCGCGCAAGGCGCTGCGCCCACGCTGGAGGATACGGCGGCACTGGAGAGACAGATACTGGCGCAAGAGGGTGTACTCCCCCCGGAAACCCCCGCTGGTGTACCTACGATTGCGCCTGGGGCTTTGGCTGCTATCCAGCCTGTCGCACCGGCTGATACAACCGCGCTTTCTGCTGAGATAACAAGGTTGGAAAACGAAAACCTTGAGCGCGGCAAAAAGATACAAGATGCAATTGCTGCTGGACAACATGTGCCAGCCAATCGCATGAAGAAGTACAACGACGTTAAGTTGGAGATTACTCAGAAAAAGGCAGAACTAGCGAAACTTCAAGGAGCCCCCGGTGTTGCAGGAACTATCGAACAAGCAGGTGGAGCAGGCGTTCAGGTGGCTGGCGGACCCGTCGATGGAGCCCCCGCCGCAGGAACTCAAGCACCTCAACGAGATGGAATGGTTTCTCCTACAACGGATGTTGGAGGGCCTATTGTTGGAGAAGGAGCACAGCCCGGTGCAGTAGTTGCGGGTGTGTCGGATTTCGAGGATGTGCCGGATTTTGCTCCCGCTCCGGCTCCCGCTCCGGCTCCCGCTCCCGCTCCCGCTCCCGCTCCTGCAACAACTCCTGAAAACTATTGGAGACCAAATCCAAAAGCGCCTGAAGACCCAAATTCGTGGCAGGATAAATCTGGTTTTATCCACTACAAAATTGATGCGCCGCTACCAAATGGTAAGTCTCGCGTTACTGAACTGATTGATCAAGAACAAGCGCAAAACATTGCGCTACGCTTTGAAGATAGCAAAGGCAACGCAGATCGTGTATTGAGTGTGAGTTTTGATGGAGAAGGGAAGCCCTATTGGCTCCTTGGAGATGCGTCCCAAAAAACTATTAGAAAAAATATTGGAGACAGTCTATTTAATGCTTTGGGCGATCAACCCATAACCAACACTCAAGAATATGCTGCGCTGTTTACGAGGATCAAGTCAGCACTAGACGAGTTAAAAACCGCTCCTGCCCCGGCCCCTACTCCGGCTCCCGCTCCCGCCCCCATCGAGGCCCCGGCTCCCGCTCCGGCTCCTGTAGAAGGCCGCACGAAGAAAGATTTAGAACTAGAAGAAGACCCACTTCTGTTTGACGCCGTAAGTGCAATTCAATCTGGCAGCACGCCGGAAGAGTTTGCCGAGGTGTATGGCATCAACGTCAATCGCGCTGAAGTTCTATTTAATGAGGCGCAGCAATACGCCGCACAAGAAGGCTATGAACTGACGGATGTCGATGCCGCGATGGACGCGAAGGAGGCTCCTGAAGAGGCCGCACCCATCACTACTACCGCTGCCCCTGCTGAAAAGACACAGCGTGGACCTGCCAAACCTCTTACTGCTGCTGGGCGCGAAACGCGCACAGGGCGTCCGTCCATCATGGGAGGCAGGAGCATACCTGCCTATGTGGACCGTGAGTTGAAAGCGGGGAACAGTAGGTCGTTCCTCAACATGCTGCGCACTGCTGCTCCCAACCCGATACACCGCGCAGTTGCACAGTTTTTGTTTTCCAAGGACTTGTTCCCTCAAATTGAGTTGGTCAAGTCGTTGCCGGATGGTCGCGTAGCGCAATACAACCCTAGGACGCGCAAGATTGAAGTCACGGAAGGAGCGGCGCGAAACCCCGACATCCTCCTGCATGAGTACGTGCATGACGCGACGATCAGGGTCATCGACACCTATCTCAAAGGCGGCAAGCTAACGGCAGAGCAGCGGCGTGGTGTTGAGCACATGCAATACCTCATGGACGCATCACGCGCAGAATTGTCAGGCACATTCCCCCGTGCTTACGACAATCTTTTTGAGTTTGTTGGTTACGGCATGACCAACGAGAATTTCATGTCGGAGTTGTCCAAACTCAAAGTGCCTAAAGAGCGTTCGTACGTAAAAGACGAAACGGTGTGGCAACGGTTCGTCAAGTCTGTTGCCTCTATGCTGGGCTTTACCAGCAAAGACGTAGAACAGCTAGGCGTCAAGCTTCGCGCGCCGTTTGATGCTGAAAGACAAATCTACGAGATAACGAAGAAGCAAATGGAGGCGGCGCGCGGCACTGATAAAGAGGTGCTACAACGCGCTGGGCTGGCCGCTCAAGCCATGAATACGGAGATGTTTGCTTCATTCATGGACATTGTTGCCCCGCCTCCGTTGGGTGGTGTGGAGATGGCACCGCTGCCCGCGCAAGAAGTCAAACAGGCTGAACCTGTCAAAGCCAAGGGCGAGATGACAGACGACGAGCTTGTCAATAACGCGCTTAACGATACAAAGCTGGAAGAAAAAGGCGTAGCCCGAAAGATCAGCGGTCTGTTCACCAAGCAGGGTGCGATGTGGCTCACTGAACGGTTCCAGAATGACAGATACCGTTTGAAGCGGTGGGAGGATAGGCTTTCGCTTCTTGGGATGGTGGATCGTCTGTCTGACAAACTCAACAACATCTACGGTCAGATCACGCGCTCCGCTGCTATGGGTGTGAACATCTATAACACCAACATGAAGAGCCTGACGGAGGATGTTCATAACGCTATAGATGCGTACGCCAAGAAGCTGAACATCGACCTCAAAACCGCGCTTTCTCGGCTGCATCTGATTCTTGAGGCGCGGCATGAGCCTGAGCGCCGTCGGGTGAAGTATCTGCTCAACGTACCCCTTGACGACACCACTCAGAAGCTGGTGATTGCTGACATGTTTCAGGGCGATGCGGGTATGCAGGCACTCTTTGCCAACCCCTCGTATTCAGCGGCGGGCTTCCGTGACGCCGTGCTCAAGGCACTGTCGAGCAACATGAACAGCCTGCCTGAAGATACGCGCACTGAGTATGCGCAGAAACTTCGCAAGGCGCTGGATGCCGTTGTTGATGATCCTGCCAATCACGACGGGCTGAAGAAAGCTAAATCTCCAGAGTTGTTCAATCAAGGCGGCAGCGCGTACAACGTGATCGCTGATCGTTCTCCGCGTGAGATCGAGGCTCTCAGACGGGTGCTGGACACACAGAGTGAAGCTAAAGAGATTCAGGCCGTAGCTGATGCGATCAAGGCGGTCTCTGAGATGGGCATCAAGCTCAACCGCGAAGCAAACTACTTTTCCATCCCTACGCAAAACGTCGTTGACTTTTACGGCTTCAAAAACTACGTGCCGTTCAAGGGGCGTCCGGGTAAGCGGGAAGTCGATGAGCAGCTTGAGATCGGTTCACGCTTGCTTGGAGGAGAACTTCAGGAAGGGCAGGACAGGTTTGAAGGGCGTCTGTCTGAGTCGGAGAACCCCATTCTTCAGGCGCTTGCTGATGGTGCGTCTTCGGCCCTGCGCGCCGGTAGGCGTGACCTGACCTTGGCGATCAAGAATGCGGTAGAACAAAAGCTTTTGAATGGCAAGATCGTAGGGACGATTCCGTTTGAAGATCGGTATCTCGGCAACGCCAACAAAGAGACCATGGCTGGTCCCGACAAAATCTTCCACTACAACAAAGACGGGTCGATCACGATTGTCAAGATTGCTGGCAAAGACATGAGTGAGGCAATCCGCAGGCAGTTCCGAGAGACCAATCCGCTGATTGACCTAGCCAACCGTATCACCAGCGGCATCGGGATGATGCACACGCGGTACAACCCTGCGTTTGCTCCGATGAACTATGTGCGCGACTTGCTCACCAACGCCTTCACGCTGGGCGCAGAGTTTGGTCCAGTTGAAAGTGGGCGGCTGATAACCCAGATTTCTGCCGATGTAGCCAGCGGTGGTCTGGGCAAGGCGCTCAAGTACTCGATCTTGTACAACCGTGGCAAGTTCGATGAGATCAAGCGTCTCGCGGAAAAAGACCCGTACTACAGAGACCTGCAAGAGTATGTTGAGAAGGGCGGCAAGGTCTCGTATCTGCAAGGTGTCGCAGCTAAAGGCGCGCTCGATCAGTTGATTGAGGAAGTGGGCGTACGGCAGGTGGGCGCAAACAAAATTGCCACCCTCCTCAAGAAGAAGCAGATTGATAATTTTCTCGACATCTACAACGACATGTTTGAGTTGTCCAGCCGTGTGGCAACTTTCCGTGTCATGCGCGATAACCTCACGACAAAAAACAAAGCGCAGGGGATGGCAGAAAAAGCCGCTGTAGATGACGCGACGGTTCAGGCGGTTGAGTATGCGAAGAATCTAGCCAACTTTGAACAGGTGGGTAGATACGGCAAGGAGATGGGCGCGCTGTTCATGTTCTTCCGTCCCGCTGCCACTGGCGCGGTCAGAGCGATTGAGGCGCTTGCCCCTGCTTTCACAAAGTTTGATGAGAAGATGTTCCGGCTTGAAGCAGCACAAACCGGGGCAAGCGAAAGTCAGATCAACACCGCTGTTCAGGTGATGAAACAGCGCCGCGCTAGTGCTCGGCGTATGGCGATGGGATTAGCGGGGGTGGGCATGATAGCCTACTGGATGGCCGCTATGATGTCCGGGGATGATGATGAAGGACGAAACAGAGTCCTGATGGATGACATGGCGCGGTGGTCGCGCTACGCTCGGTTCCCCATACCCGGCACAGATATTTTCTTGCAGATTCCGTGGGGCTTCGGTCTCGGATTCTTTGCGTCGGCTGGCGCTCAGTTCGCATCACTGCTAACGGGCAGGAACAGCATCCCCGATGCGTTTGGCAACATGCTGACGACGTTCCTTGACTCGTTCATGCCGCTGCCTGTATCGCGTATCAACCCAATTGAAAATCTCCCGGCATTTGTGATCGACTCAGCGTTGCCGTCCGCTGCTCGTCCGTTCGTGGAATACATGATGAACCTTGACGGACTGGGACGGGAAATCTACAACAACAAACAGACCCGGTTTGGTGATGCCTATACAGGTGGTGACAACATTCCGGAGTCATACAAGATTGCTGCGCGCACCATGTTTAACATGACCAACGGCGCGATTGATGTCAGCCCCAACAGTCTGTTCTTCTTTGCCAGTAACTACATTGATGGTTTGGCCAAGGCAGTGAACGGTGTAGCAAGCGCGGGCATGACTCTGTCTGGATACAAGGAAGCGGACATCCGCTCCGATGTTCCTCTTGTCGCTAGTTTCTTTGGCTCCAAATCCAACGTCGACTCTCGTGAGTTCAGCAAGGTTGAAAAGCAAATCCAGAGCATGGAGAAGCGAATCAACGCACTGAAGAATCAGCCGGAACGCCTTCGGGACTACCTGCAAGATCACTCTACCGACTATGCTCTGGTGCAGTTCTACAACCAAGCAGTCAATGGCACGCTCAAGCAACTGCGGGAGAGGGCCAACCAGATTCGCGCCAACCCCGAGTTGACTCCAAAAGAGCGCAAACCGCAGCTTGAGGAGATCATCAAACTACAGAACGTCGTCAAGCGCGATCTGATCAACGGGTTTGAGGCGGTCGGGGGCATACGCCCCTAACCAATCCTCCATGCACGGACCCCAAGCATGTCATTCTTGGATGTGACAAAGACCTTGATCTTCACGCCTGACTTTTTTGCTGCCGTATCAATCACGTAGCAGAAGTACGCGGGCTTCATGGTGGGGATAAAAAAGCTATCCCCTATCTCCATGGACTGAAACGGCAGCAACCATTCCGGCTCTTCATACGGAAGCTGCGACGGGGGTGGGCTCTTCTTGCTCATTGAACATGTGGCTTATATCCATGCTGATTTGATACGCTTGGACATTGTGTGCTCCAAGCGCGGCCTTCCATCCAGCGGCCATCTGTTTTCGCACCTTGCCGACCATCACACCTTCATCAACCAAGCGCTTTTCAAACTGCCTGGTGTCCACTTTCGCTTCGCGTAAGTATTGTTTGAGCGGCGTGGTGGAGATGTAGATTGTGCCGGTATCCACTTCTGCTCTCACATACAGGGCTTGGCGTGGTTCCATCACGACCTTGCCATCCTTCAAAACTAGACAGTTCTGAATGTTTTTGTTGATGAAGTCACCCAACACGTCTGCGCGAGAGTTCTCATCATCCCTGCGCCTGCCATTGACTGTGTCGAGCATCTCCTTGCCAACGACTTGAAAGATGCGGTCCAGATTGAAGTCAAGGAGTTTCATCTCATTGACAATTTCTCCTGCAACCCGTGTCGTGGCCAGCAGGTTGGACAGGAAACGATACTCAGCGTTTTTGCTGTAGCTGTCGGCCACCTTCAGGTACTCAAGGTCCACGGAGCGCCGGATGTTGTTCAGCCCAATCTTGTACAGGTATTGCACGTATTCGCGCCCTGCCCATCCGTAGTTGGATTTCAAGGGATCGAACATTGCCTTGCCACGCTCAGCCGTCAATTCGTACCCCGGTTCTCTGGGTGCGGTGATCTCAGGCTCAAGAACACGGACGTTTTCTGCACTTGCGTTTGCCTTGTACTCCTCCAACATGGAGCGGGTGCGCTTATTGGTCGTGATGACTGCGATCAAGTTTGTGTTGAACTGCGTCTCACGTTCCTGATTGCTGGATGCCATCATCCGCAGTTTGGGTGTACCAGAACTGACGTTGTAGAGCAGGTTGGAGATGACCTTGCCTTCATTGTTACTCTGCTCATCCAGCCCGAACGAAATGTTTTTGCTGGTGATCATGCGCTGAATAAGCGCATTGGGGGTACTCTCATTGATAGCCAACGTATCTGGCTTGCCCCAGATACTCAAGTTGCCATACAGTGCGCCAGTCTTGCCCGTGCCCGGACCCTCACTGTACAGCGACAGCGTGACGCCGTTGACGTTGGTAAGCGCCATGAGAGGCGTTGCAAATCCGCACAAGACGGTGAAGGCATGCCATTCATATCCGGGATCGTTGAACATCTGTACGCACTGCTTCCACGTATCAAAACTGCCCTCCGACTTGATGTGCTTGACGACGTTCTTCGATATAGGCGACGTAGGGCAATGCTGCGTGGTGCCATCAGCCATGTACTCATACGTGCCCAGAACAAACGATTTGAAATCTTCGGTCCAACCTTGTTGCACTCTCATAACATCTGCTTTCTGTATGTTGATTAAATAGGCCATCCACTTGGTCAAGTACGACGCGATGCGCGGCGCGTACACTGGATCAAAGGTGACCCCCTGCTCTGACAGTTTCGCCTTGAGTCTGTCAGTGGCTGTCACATCTCGCATCGGCAAGATGAACTCCCTCGACGGGTCTCGTGGCAGCACAACCTTCATGACAAGACACTCGCCGTCGTGCGGGCTGTACAGGCGCTTCGTCGGATACACATCCGTATGAATGATCAACTCAGGCGGGTCTTGAATCAACGTGCCTTTTTTGTCTCGCCTTGGTGGTGGGGTGTAGTAGATACCGCCGTTGAGTCCTCGTTCAAATGGCTTGATGAAGTCTGGGAATACTGGAACGGCTTTGGAATCCTCGACAATCCGAACTGTGTCCTCTTTACCTTCTTCGCCTGAGAGTTGTTGCTCTGCTGTTCCAGTAAACAATTCAACAATGGATTGCTCTGGCGGGGCTCGTAAAACCCTCCCGAGACCAATAGGTCCGATTCGTCCGAGTCGAGTTCTATGAGGGCACCCGGCGCAGCCTCCTGCATTTTCTTTCTCAAACGCATCGCAGCCGTGAGCCCACTTTGCGGAACTGACTGACTGAGCGGCTTTCCGTTCTGTCTCTTCTCTGGAGTAGTTGGGGTGGTCTTCTGACATGAGATGTATGGCAGAAGCGCCATCACGACACCGGACGGCGACAGATATTCCAGCGTACCAGAGTGGCTCCGGGCAACTAGATGCGTTTTCGAGGATATGTTTGATTTGCGCACAGCCGTCACCTTGTAGACTGAGTTCTGCGATTCTTTGAAAGTCAAATTCAAAGTTGTCCCTGAGTTTGTCGTAGATGGCCTGTGTATCGGGGTCAAGTCCTCTCTCAACATCATCCAAACTGAAAGCCTGTTCAATCTGCCCGAGGCGTGTCTTCCATGACTCGAAGTCAGTTGGCTCCGCATCTTGCAAGACTGTTACAGGCAGGGGGTCCTTCTTCAGGTTCCTTGACCCCGGTGCGCGCATGATGCGCGCTGCGTCGGCTGTTACCGACTCGTCAATTAACAACCCTTTGTCCAGACAGAACTGCTTGAACTTGTCCGCGTAGGGCTTCCAGTCGTCTGCTGGTATATCGTTGGTGAACGGCCAGTACGCATGCACTCCACGGCCAGAGTTGACGATGATGGGTTGCGGCAGTTCGTTGTCCTCCACAAATTTGTGAAGCGCATCGAGTCCGTCCTGTTGGGTCAGGTATGGCTTACCTTCGCCACAGTCAAGGTCGACAAAGAACGAACGCTGGAAGAGGCAGAATTGCGCCTTGCGTCGAAAACCATCAAACGTCCCAGTCCCAAAATAGGCGTTGAAATCCTCCTTGTCAAATTTCTCAATCTGATCTAGGGCAGCATCCAAGTCATCGAAGAATTTTGGGCGCACAGCCTCGCCCATGATTCCCACGATACAAATGTTGCCCTGCGTGGCCACGACTTTCTCATAAAATTGTTTCATGTTCGCAGAGACAAAAATGGCAGGGACACCCCTGCCGTACAGCAAGACTTGATCAGTCCGATTTTTTCAGCGTGATGGGGCGACCTATCATGTCTCCAAGATACGCCTTTGCATCGCGCAAACTCTTTGCGGGGAGAAGCCCTTTCTCCATGTCCTCCTCTACTAGTTTGATGAACGTCTCGACTTTTTCCCGTTTACGTGGACGTATAGTGCCGCCTCGGAACCATGAATGTATGGTGATCCGAGACACATCCAACACAACGGCAACATACGACGCAGGAAGGTTGGCCTTGACGCACACAGCGCCAAGGTCCTTCCCTAGTCGATAGACAGTCGTGTCCTCAAGGAATTCCCTGAGTCTGGCGCTGTACGTCTGAGGCATTTACTTTTTTGCCCACTTCTTCACGATCTCGCTCACATCCTCTGCCTTGGCAGCAGGCTTGGCGGTCTCACGCACAGTCGGCTCCGGCACTGCTGGTGCCTCGACCTCTTCTTCCGCGCTGTCAGTCTTGTACACCGTGAGTTTGACGGCGCTTTCCGCAGCGGGTGTCTTGCCTTGACGTGCGATAGTCTCACGCATCTCCGAAGGCACGGCAGCTACTGGCGAGAAAAGCAGACGGGGCACTGGGCTGTTGATGTCAAACTCCATCTTGGTCACAACGCGCCCAGCAGACACGTTATTGTTTGCCAGCATCTGAATGTACGGACGGAAAGGCCAGCGTCCATTTTCTTCCTTGCCGAACGCGCTCGTGGCAGGCAGCACAAGCTGGTACACATCGCCAGCGGGGTCGTTGGGAAGAACAACCGCAGTACGCCATGACAGACGGCACGCCGTACCTTGACCACCTTGGCCAGAGCCTTTTACAGAGTTGGGGCACTCCGCGCATGACGATGCAGGTGGACTCTTAACCTCGGGGTCCGGGGTCTTGGAGTCGTTGGACCAGCAAGCGGGGGAAATCTTCACACCCTTCTTGTAGGTAGAGGCGTAGTACGTACGCGATGCGTCGTGCGCCATCTTGACGAAGACTACGTTCATCGAGTTGTCAGTGTTGACGCTTTGCTCTTTGCCGCCAACGATTTTGCGGAACACCCGACCTTCAATCGAAATGCGCTTGTTGCCTTTTACAGCACCGCCTGCAACCGCAAGGGTGTCCTCATCAAGACCGAGTTGGAGTTCTGCGAGATCGGAAGAACCGATGATTGTGGCTAGTTCGTTTGCCATGATACTTTTCCTTAAACTGAAGTTGCGTTACTTGATACCTTGCGAACAACGATGTCGTATTCGCGTAGGCTATTCACCCCCGGAGGCAGGCCCATGCCTTCTCTCCCAGACATGAATTCTTTGAAGTTCTTCTGATGGATGCGACGCTCCAGCAAGTCGATGGAGCCTTCAGTCTCCACAAACTTTTTGAAGTTGTCCCAGTCCGTACAGAAAAACCGATCCTTGATTTGGCGGCTTACGCTGCCATGCGTTGTCTTTAGTCCGTTCGCCCCCGTCTGATTGCAAATGTCCAAGAGCGCGCTCTCGATACGCGCCATGGCTTCCTTGAGAGTGTTGTCTTCACTCTCGTACTTCTCCTTGAGTTTTTCGCGTTCCCGGCGAATTGTCAAGTAGTCTTTTACTAATGACTCAGCGTCACTCATTGCTATCCTCCATCTCTTCACGATACAGGTCAACCAACCGCTCGTGCATGTCCACTTTGCTTTGCAGCATCTTGTACATGCGCTTCTCCACCTCTGACCCTTGAAGGTGGATGACGGTCATCTTGTTTTGCTGGCCCACTCGATCTATCCGAGCCACGCATTGCAAGTACGTTTCGACTGACATGACGGGAGACCAGAAGATCAACGTGTCTGCCGCTGTCAAGGTCACACCGTGCGATGCTGCCTGTGGTTGAATGAGCAGCACCTTTGGACTGGTTGTGGTCTGAAACCTATCGAAGATTCTGGCGCGTTCAGACGCCGACACATCTCCAGAGATTATTTCGTTGGTTACGTTGTTGGCCGTCAGATGGTTGCTGATCAAGCGCAGCGTGTGCCGGAAGGGCACGAAGATGAGCACCTTGTGCGCTGCCTCATCCAGAACCTCTTGCAGGACGTTGAGCCGTGGTGCAATATCGAACTCAACGACATTGCCATCGTCCGTATACACAGCGCCGCCTGATAGTTGCAACAGTCGAGAGATAGCCGCCGCAGCATTGACCGTGCTGATGGTCTCTCCAGCGGTTTTGATCTGCATCTCTCTGACCAAGTCCTTGTAATATTTCGCTGCTTGCGGGCTCAACGGCACGTATCGGTCTTGATACAGCACCTCTGGTAGATCAACACAGTTGGCCTTCTCGTACCGGATCGCGGGTTGCAGCGCGTCGAACACAATCTGTTGTGATTCTTTTTTCGGAAGCCAGCGAAAACGACTGGCCTGGAACATCACCTTGTCTTTCCATGCAGACTTGTATCGAGGAACAGCATCAGGATTAATGAGTCGGGCGAGTCCGAACGCATCTTCAGGCGACTGTGATGCAGGAGTGCCCGTCATCATCCACAGCCATGTGTCTTTGGTCAGCAGTCTTGCAAGAATGCGCCAGCGCACAGTGCTCGTGTTCTTGTAGGCGTTGGCCTCGTCAACGATGATCAAGTCAAAGCCGCCTTGTTTGATCTCTTCCTCGATGACACCTACGCCGTCGTAGTTGATGATCACAAACTCGTAACCTGCTGAGATGATCTTTTTGCGCTTGGATGTAGAGCCATGCGCCACACCACATGATCGGTGCATCGCTGTCTTGAACAGATCAGCTTGCCATGCGCTTTGCATGATGGACAGAGGACAGATCACCAGAACGCGCTTGGCGCGTCCCTGATTCATGAGGTAGTCAGCCGCCCATATCGCAGCAGAAGTCTTGCCTGTACCCGCCTCGTTGAAGCAGAACGCGCGTTTGTGCAGGGTGAGAAATCGAGCCGTGTCCTTTTGATGCTCAAACGGAGTGAACATCCCGGGCCAGTTGTAATCGCGCTCGATGGGCGATGGAATCTTCAGGGAAGAGGGAGCGATGCGCGCAAGCCGCTGCATCTCATCGAGCCCCCAGAACACAACCACATCAGAGACCGCGCCATTGTTGTCCAGCACTTCGCTCTTGTCGATGTAGCTGGTTATGACCGCAGCAGTGTCAGAGGGACACTTGAACCTTATCGCACTGTTTTCGACTACTTGCATACTGTTTGATCAACTAAAAAACGGGTAGGAGGGGGACTGCGCCCCCTCACCCGGTCAGCCCTGACGCAGGAGAAAGGGAGATGGAGGCCCTACCGACTGACTGATGCGGTTATCGGGGAAGAAACGCAACTGCAAAAACCCCTTTGGATGCGTGACATCCGTGACCCACTCACACCCTACGGCCACTCAGACATTATGGAGCCCGCTGGCTAAATGTCAAGTTTTCTTCCGCTCTTTTTTGCTGGTCTCGGATACCAGATTACCCTTAGAGTCACGCCGGAAAGAACGATTGGCACTCGCTGACGTGATGTACACGCCATGCTTGTTGGAGCCACCTTTGTCGAGCGCCTTGCGATGCGCTACGTCCTTGCCCTCGCGCACATCAGCCTTGCCGTTACCGTTGCTGTCGTCGCCCTTCTTGTCGATTGCGCGCCGTGCGCGTTGACGCTCCATGCGACGGGCATGCTCGTCTCTAGCCTTTTGCTGCTGGTACTCCAGCTTGTAGGGTCTGGGTTTATTGACGTAGGGCATTCTCGGTCTCCTTGATGTGCCTGACGGAGTTCATCGCCATTTTCAACTCAACCGACGCTTCAAGCAACTTCTCCATGCCTGCGTCCCAGTTCCGAAGGAGTAGCTGCTCGTGCGCCTCTTTCATCTTCCTGTCAACCATGATCATTGGGTGGGCGTAATCTATCAGTCCGGCTTCCATGATTAATTTTCTTTATGAAACTCACATTCGCGTACTGGACACCAGCCGCATAGTGGGGTTGGGTTGGGGAGCCACTCGTCGTTGACATGGGACAGCCGCAGTCGCTCAAGCGACGGGTAGAACTCCATCCACAGCTTGTCAAGATCACCGCGAGAGTACTCTGTTGTAATGAAATTTTTCTTGGCTACAAAAAGCAGCCCTGCCTTGATGTGATCGACCTGCTCAAAGTGAGCGAAGGTCAGGAGGGCCATCAGTTGCAGTTGTTTCAGATCAGCATACTTGTCGTTGCCGGTCTTGTAGTCCACGATAAATCCAGTGGAGCCATCAACCACCAGAAGGTCTACGATACCACGCACCCAGTATTTTCCCCAAGAGCACGGCTTGCGCTCAAAATCAACAGCCATGCGATGCTCAGGAAATTTAATTCCTGACATCTCAACAAGGGGGTCAAGTTGGGAGGCGTAACGCTTGTAGTCTTCAGGGAGGGGAGTGCCCTTGCCGACATAGTCTTCAATCGCTGAATGTACCGCCGACCCATACAGGGTTTGCGCTGTTGGTTTCTTTTCGTATCGCTTGAGAACCTTGACTTCAAGATACTGCCGTGGGCAGTTGACGTAATCCTTGAGCGATGAGAACGACCACTTCACTTCAGACGGTTGCATGACTATATCCTCACTGAGATTTTGATCATCTCATAATAGCATGCGATCCGGAATCTCGGTAGTTTCCTATGGCGTAGTCTTTGATGATTTTGCCGTTCTTTTCGTCACCCACCAGCATGGGTTCAATCCATGTGCGTTTGCCCGATTTGCAGTTACGCCAGTGGCCCCTACGCCAGTGTTGCTTGGGCGACGCATGTGTGCCGTGAGGTGTGGAAGCCTTGTACGTTTCTTTGCCTGTGATAGATACAAGTTTGAACTCAACTAGTGGGGCTTTACCCTTACGCGCTCTTTTCTTATTGGCCGACACTTCTTCAAGGCTGGGCCGTGACATCAGCACCTCACCCGTATGGTGTGTGAGCATGTAGATAGCAACTAGCGCGCTGTTGGCTAATGATTCATACAGACTGTAGTCCATCCATCCAGCTTGAGCTACCGGCGCAGACGGCGTGATGCTCAGAACATGCGTTTCTGGATGTTCTGTCACAGTCAAGTTGATTGTGGCTATATGCGGGCGTTTGAATATAGTGTCGGAAGATACGCCTAGTGCAAGGTGAATATTTACTCCACCACCCGATTCCTGCGCAAGAAATATGGGGGTGATAGTATCAAACCCATCTCCTTCGGCATTAAGATTTTGCGCACACAAGACCGTGACCATGGGAAACGGTAAGTTAATAGCGCCCTCTTCTATAAAAGCATCATAGTAGTTTCGTGGCGTCTGAAAGTCAGGCTCAAGCACAACGAATGGGTACGATGTAATCGCCTCAAGCACATCACCCCCCGCGCCTTTTTGGGCTATCTCTCTGTTCTTGGACAGAGCTTCGGACAGTGCCGCCATAGTTGTTTTCAGACCTTGCGCGCCCTCCGGCCTAGAAAACACGTCTCTGAAATTCTTGTAACGCAATCCTCTCTTGTAGTGCCCCCATGCCAAGGTGCGGAGTTTGATTGGACTTTCCGCATACTTCCTGTCCATGTACTCCCGCATCGACTCCGCATTACCAGCGGAGACAACCATACTGCGCTCAACCTTGCTTTTGACCTTATCAGCAGTCGCCATACGAACCTCCATATTTGCATTCACATGCCACAGGTAGCCCGTCGGCCCATTCCGGCGCGCTACTCATGATGCCAGTTATTAACTGCACGGCTTCTTCAGCCTCGTCCTCCGGCACAACGACCACCGCCGCGTCATGCACCGTCAGGACAACCCTGTAGTGCTCGTTGATCTGGACCATCTGCGTCCCTACTACGATCCGAGCCAACGCTTGCACTACGTTCTCAACGACTCCTCCGCCCCAAATGCTCACGGGTCCTTTGCGAGAGTCATACACCACGCGGGATTTACCGTCCTCCCACTCCCTGCGTAGATTTGGATATCTGATACGAAACCCATTGGGCAAGATGATCCCGTCAGAGTCATAGGTCACGCATCTATGCTTGCCAAACGCCAGAGGCTTCTTGAGCTTCTCGCTCATCATGGACTCAAGCATCTGATCTGCCTCGCCCCATAGCTCGACGATCTTGTCGTTCTTCTCACGATAGATGTTCACAATACGCTTGGCTTCATCCTCGTCGATTTGTACCGACACGGGTTGCGATGTAGCTAGGGTATGCCGCAGCTTGGGGCCACCTGTGCCATAGCCCAATCCGAGAATGCAGGTCTTACCCACGAAGCGTTCAGTCTCGTTTGCTTTGGTGATGGGTTTACCGTACACCTCCGTGGCAAACAGGGAGTACACATCCTGCTTGCTGGCAAACTGCCGTACTACATCATCTTGTCCCGCCAGCCACGCCACCATGCGCGCCTCGATCTGTGACGAATCTGAGTTCATCACCACATAGCCCTCTGGGGCGATGATGGCCTTCTTCAGCGCCTTTTTCTTCTTGTCCCTGCTAGGCAAGTTCTGGAAGTTGACCTTGTCCATGCCTGACCAGCGACCTGTGTGCGCGCCGTAATACTTCAACGGGACAGGCAGTAGTCCCTTGTTCCGTCTACCGATCTCGATGAACCGCTCGATGCGCTTGATCTCCAGTGTGGACTTTGTACCGAGTCGGACAGAGCAGAGGTGCTGAATAAACGGGTCTTCGTGTTCGGTCAGTGCGATGAACCCCTCATCCTTCTTGGCAAGCGCAGGTATGTCTTTGTCCTGCTTCTCGCTGTGCTTCATCGGCACTTCGATTTTGAATGAGCGCAGCACATCAGCAAACATGTTGTTGCTAGAAAGTTTCTTGCGAACCTCTTCCTCAGTGGAGCACTTGAGCTGGCTCATGAGCGATTGAAGTAGTTCAGACCTTTCTTTGAGCAAGTCCTCGATGCGCTCCGTCAGCAACTCCTCGTCTAAGCACATCAGCGGGTGTGTGAACATCTTGAGAGTCATGTCGATCAGGCGTAGTTCCTCCATCGGGAAGTCCCTGCTCATGATCACAAATAGCTCATAGCACAGACGCACGTCGTTGCAGCAGTACTCGCCATACCGCTGTAGGTCGTCCGGCGCAAAGTCCAGACGGCGTTTGTTTATGGCATGAACAACCTCTTCGCCTTTGACACCGACCTTGTAGCGTTCAGCGAGTTTGGCAAGTGAACCGCCCGCCTCAACACCGTGGAGCGCCCGAGCCATCGAGAGCGTATCGAGCCAACCCATAGGCTTGATCCCAAAACACCACGAAAGGATTGCTCCATCGAACTGCGTGTTGTGGGCGAGCACCATGCTCTGTTTCCACGGAAATTGTCTCAACCAAACTCTGATCTCATCGTGCGAACCTGAGAACCACTTGGGCTCTCCGTCATCAACTTGGACCGCTACACCGATGATCTCAAACGCCGGGTCACGTACATACTCCTCGGTCGTTTGTGTTCTGAAGCCAAGGCCGCTGTCGTTGTAGTACGTCTCAAAGTCAAGTGTTATTAGCATTTGTGAGAGTCGCGTTAGCAATTACGGAAGTCCCGTTGAATCCACTGATGTTTGTGATAGCCATAGGAGGCACATCGTAGGGGAGTGTAGGACTACCACCGCCTATGACTTCAACCACCCATCCAAAAAATACTTCTTGCTTCGCATGTTTGACGCTATCTTTGATGTACTGAACTTCTTCCGGACTGAATAGTTTGTCCGTGTTGTCCTCAACCATCTCGATGAGCCGCCGATAGTGATACTTGTTGACCACGGATGAAAAGGTGTCCACCACTTGCGGATTAGCCCTGATGTGGTCCCCAAGCATTTTTATGCTTTGTTGCAGTTCCATGATGCCTCCATGAGCAGGGGGACTAGCCCCCTGCGGTTGATTAAAGAGCGTTGATCTCGCGCTTCAAGTACCACATCGCCTTCTCCAAGTCTTCCTTGCGATTGCCCTTGTGATCTGCGCGGGTGATGTACTTGACCACGTTGCCCAAGTTGTAGTTGAGCTTCTTCGCTTCGATGAAGTCGATGGTCTCGATACCGCCTACCTTGTAGTGCGGCGGGTGATTTACAAGATCAGCTTGCGGGTTCTTTGCCACCGAGATAGTCAGTGTGTTCGACGGGATGACGGGCGCGGGTGCGGCTTTCTTCAAACCATGTCGCACAACGTAGACAAGTTTGCGGTTAGTCTTGGTCTCAGTAGCGATCTCCTTGGGGGATGCTTCGGGATGGCTCTTGATGTAGTTGCGGATGCGCTGGGTCAAGTTGGGTTTTTTCATGATGATTTCCTAAAAAGGTGCAGGTTCTGCGTCAATGTCAGGAGTCGGCGTCTTCCGACTTGCTAATCGGTGCGCTCTCTCCAGAATTTTTGGATCGACTCTCGTGAAAGGCCATGCTGTCTTCACCTGCTCTTCCAACGACAATCGTTTCTTGTGTACTGAATCTGTGGTCTTGGCTACATTTGCGTCTTCTCCATAC
>Ga0129333_10002433_pt1 | contig 17328 bp, 18 predicted proteins | sample CPB6_08_DNA_FD_94474 | JGI IMG/M metagenome (GOLD analysis project Ga0129333, IMG submission 94474) | Freshwater to marine salinity gradient microbial communities from Chesapeake Bay, USA - CPBay_Sum_0.6_0.8_DNA | ecosystem: Environmental > Aquatic > Marine > Coastal | place: USA: Chesapeake...
ATTTCCAACGCCAGGCCATCGGGTACTTGTCCACCCATGCTTTCAAGCTCGTAGGTAGAGAAATCAACCCGAAAACTGGCACAACAGGCGCCGCAGTTTGTACAGACCGACATCAGAGCCGACCCAGCAGCAGGTACTCCATGAGCGCTTTCTGGACATGCATGCGGTTTTCGGCCTCATCCCAGACCGCCGACTGGGGCCCATCAATCACCTCGGCAGCAACTTCCTCACCACGGTGAGCGGGCAGGCAGTGCATGAACAAGGCGTCGGGCTTGGCGTTTTGCATCATGTCTGAATCGACACACCAATCAGCAAAGGCGGTCTTGCGAACTTCATTTTCTGCCTCAAAACCCATACTGGTCCATACATCGGTGGTCACCAGGTCTGCGCCCATGCAGGCTTGCATGGGGTCCTTGAACACCTTGAAGCAATCTTGTCTGACGCCTGCCACGGCACGGTCGATTTCATAGCCGCGTGGGGTGCTGACATGGATCGTGAAGCCCAGGAGTTGTGCAGCTTGCAGCCAGGTGTTGGCCATATTGTTGCCATCGCCCACCCAGGCCACAGTGCGTCCTTGAATTGAACCGCGGTGCTCGATAAAGGTGAATATGTCAGCCAGGATCTGGCAAGGATGAAATTCATTGGTCAGCCCATTGATCACCGGGACGCGTGAGTTTTGGGCAAAGCTTTCAATTTTTGTTTGCTCGAAAGTCCTGATCATCACCAGGTCAACCATGCGGCTGATGACGCGCGCACTGTCCTCAATCGGTTCGGCGCGGCCAAGTTGGCTGTCCCCGGTGGTCAGATGAACCACGCTGCCCCCCAACTGGTACATGCCGGCCTCAAAGCTGACCCGGGTGCGGGTGGAGGCTTTTTCAAAAATCAGAGCCAAGGTGCGGTCGCTTAAGGGGTGATATTTTTCATATGCTTTGAACTTGCGCTTGATCAGCGCAGCACGCTCAAACAGGTAGGCGTATTCCTCTGCGCTCAGGTCTGAAAACTGCAGGTAATGTTTGAGCTTCATGGTCGTGTCCACGCTCAGGTTTCTGCCAAAAAGGATTTCACCAGCGGAACCAGCAGACCGATGGCCTCATCGGCTTCCTCGGTTGTAAAAATGAGTGGTGGCACCAGTCGTATGACGCTGTCGGCCGTGACGCTGATCAACAGCCCCGCTTCAGCCGCACGTTGGGTGAGAGCGCCACATGGCTTGTTGAGCTCCACGCCAATCATCAGGCCCAGACCCCGTATCTCTTTGACGCCTGACAAGCCTTCGAGCTCTCGCCGTAATCCGGCCATCAGATGAGTGCCCACCCGGGATGCATTGTCCATCAGCTTGTCCTGTTCCATGATGTGGATGGTCTCAACACCTGCGCGCATGGATAGCGGGTTGCCACCAAAAGTGCTGCCATGGTTGCCGGGTTGAAAAATATTGGCGGCTCTGGGTCCGGCGACCACGGCGCCCACCGGTACGCCTGAACCCAGCCCTTTGGCTAGGGGCATGACATCAGGCTTGATGTCAGCCCACTGGTGGGCAAACCATTTGCCAGTGCGGCCCATGCCACTTTGCACCTCGTCGATCATCATCAGCCAGTCACGCTGATCGCACAGCTGGCGGACTTCCTTCAGGTATTGCATCTGCATCGGATTGATGCCGCCTTCTCCCTGAATCGTTTCAAAAAATACCGCTACGACATCTGGGTTGTCCTTGGTGGCTTTGATAAGCGCCTGCAGGTCATTGAGTGGCACACGGATAAAGCCGGGTACCAAGGGGCCAAAACCTTTCTGGATCTTTTCGTTGCCGGTTGCACTCAGGGTGGCAATTGAGCGGCCATGGAAAGCTTTCTCATAGACCACGATTTGAGGATTTTCAATACCCTTGTCATGTCCAAATTTGCGGGCCATCTTGATCGCCGCTTCATTGGCCTCCAGGCCGGTGGAGCAAAAAAAGACATTGGTCAGGCCAGAGCGCTCCACCAGTAGCCGAGCCAGTTCCTCCTGCAGGGGAATGTGGTAGTAGTTGGAGCAGTGAATCAATTGGGTCAGCTGGTCCTGCAGGGCGGCCACCAACTTGGGGTGGTTATGGCCCAGGGTGTTGACGGCGATACCGCCGAGCGCATCCAGATAAGACTTTCCGTTTTCGTCCCACACACGACATCCCTGGCCGCGGGCGAGGGCAATGGGCAAGCGCCCATATGTATTCATCACATGGGGGGAGGCTGCCTCTTTTTTTGGGGTATCGCTCATGTCTACTCCGCAAACGTCACCAAAAGAAATTCGGCCCAACGTGGGTTGGGCCGTTAAGTTGTGATTTTAGTCCCAGTGATCCCGTCGCCCAAGCAATACCCCATCAGATCGATCGTCAACCCGGCCTACGCAAAGGGGCATGGATGGTTGCGCGGCCCAGTTTACAAATCAAGTCTTATATAAGATATAATACATATTAGTTAATCACAGCGCCGAGGTTAAGCGCTTTGCTCCTTTGGGTCGGACGATCAACCAAACGGATAGTGTTTTTGGTCAGGGAAAATTCAAAACCGGGAGTCATAAATGGAATCAAGGCGAAATGGCAAGGTCTTTATCCTTGGCTTGACTCAGCAAGGTGAGGTTTTTCGACCCAGCGACTGGGCCGAACGCTTGGCTGGCGTGATGAGTCAGTTTCGTCCCAAAGCGGTCCCTGCCCATCTGGGGCATCTGGTCTATTCGCCCTGGTGTGTGCCTTCGACCTACAACGGCCTGAAGTGCGTGATTGTTCACCCCGAACTGCGTGAATGCGAGTTAATGGCCTGGGACTTCTGTATCAATTTTGCCCACGACAACAATCTTCAAACCCGTACCGTATTGTCCAGCCCTGGGCCGATGGCACTGGCAGCGTGAACGGAAATAAAAAAGCCGTCTGACGACGGCTTTTTTATTCTGCTGACAGCGCACCCGTTACAAACGGCGCTAGGGGAATTCAGGTTGAAGACCCCTGCGAGCGATGCCTGAAACTCAGGCGGCCAGGGCTTTGACCTTGGCTGAAATTCGGCTCTTGTCGCGAGCCGCCTTGTTTTTGTGGAAGATGCCTTTGTCAGCCACGGTGTCCACCACGGCCTGCATCATGCCGAACAGTTCAGTCGCCTTGGCCTTGTCGCCAGCCAAAACGGCCTTTTCTACATTTTTGACAGCGGTACGGTATTTTGAGCGCAAGGAGCTGTTGGCTGCATTGAGCTTGATATCCTGACGCGCGCGTTTACGACCCGACGCGAGGCGGGGATTTTTTTTCTTTGGCTTTCCAGAGGCCATAAATTAATTCCTTGTGTCTGTGGATGTTGTCAGCAGAACCGCGGATTCTAACAGTTTTCACTGGCAAAGGGGCAGTAATCCACAAGCAGATGGCAGGGTTCCTCTACACTCTGCGGTGTGAATCTGTTTAAAGCCGCCTCAACGGTTTCCCTGCTGACCCTGGCTTCGCGCATCACCGGCTTGCTGCGAGAGTTACTGATTGCCGCCACATTTGGCGCCAGTGCATTGACTGACGCCTTCAACGTGGCGTTTCGAATCCCCAATCTTTTCCGACGACTGTTCGCTGAGGGTGCCTTCAGCCAGGCATTTGTGCCAGTATTGGCTGCTACCAGGGCGCAAGAGGGAGAGGAAGCGACGCGCCGGATGATCGATCGGGTGGCCTCCCTGCTTTTGGCAGTTTTACTGATCACCTGTGTTCTGGGTGTGATTGGAGCGCCAGTGCTTGTCTGGTCCCTGGCCAGTGGATTGCATCAGTCGGGTGCCAGCTTCGAGTCGGCGGTGGTCATGACGCGCTGGATGTTCCCCTATATCGGCTTTATGTCGCTGGTCGCGCTGGCTGCAGGCATTCTCAATACCTGGAAACGGTTTGCTGTCCCAGCAGTCACCCCGGTTTTGCTCAACCTGAGCATGATCGCTGCCGCCTGGCTGGGTGCCCCCTGGTTTGCCGCAGTTGGAATTCCCGCCATTTATGCGCTACCGGCCGGGGTGATGCTGGGGGGCATCCTTCAGCTGTCGGCTCAGGCCTGGGCACTCAGCCGACTGAAATTGTTGCCACGCATTGGTCTGGGCTGGCAGGCGCTGCAAGATGCCTGGCATGATGAACACACCCGACGGGTTCTCAAGCTGATGGCGCCAGCCTTGCTGGGGGTCAGTGCAGCGCAAATTTCCTTGCTGATCAATACCCAGATTGCCTCACATCTGGCAGTCGGTAGCGTCAGTTGGCTGAGTTATGCCGACCGCTTGATGGAATTTCCAACCGCCATGTTGGGGGTGGCCTTGGGGGTTGTGCTGATGCCCCAACTTGCTACCGCCAAGGCGGGGGGTGACATGCGGCAGTACTCGGAAATGCTCGATTGGGGCCTGCGGCTGGTGGTGTTGCTGGCTACTCCCTGTGCCATCGCTTTGATCGTGTTCGCAGAGCCCTTGGTGGCGGTTCTTTATCACTATGGGGCCTTCACTGCCCATGATGTTAGGCAGACTTCAGTGGCGATGTTGGGCTGGGGGATTGGACTGCTGGGCGTCGTGGCCGTCAAGGTCCTTGCACCCGGTTATTACGCCAACCAGGATGTCCGCACGCCGGTTCGAATCGCCATCGTGGTCCTTATCCTGTCGCAACTGATGAATCTGGCCTTGGTGCCTAATTTTTTGCATGCTGGCCTGACCTTGTCGATTGGATTCGGAGCCTTGATCAACGCGACCTGGTTGCTGGTCGGCTTGAAGCGGCGTGGCAGTTATCAACCGATGGCGGGCTGGGGCCGGTTTGCCGTGCAGGTTTGCTCTGCCAGCATCCTATTGATGATTTTTCTTGCCTGGATGGCCTCGTCACTGCCCTGGTTGGCGCTGCGTGATCAGCCCCTGGTTCGCGTTGGATGGCTGGTGCTGGCCCTGCTGGGGGCCGCTACCATCTATCTGGGTAGCGCCAGAATGCTTGGCATGAATTTGATGCAATTGATACGACGCTGATGAAGTCAAACTACGCCAGTCCAACACCGCTCAGTTATTTTGCCTGGCTGGTTCAGGCTGACGATAACTTGCCGTTGCTGGAAGCTGCCATCAGCCTGGCCCAGGATGAGGACGCTGATCTTGATCTGCAGGCTGTGCTGTCCGAGGTGGACCGACTTCTGGCGGCCGTGCGTGGCCGGATTCCGGCCGATGCCCCCGGTGTTTACAAGCTGCGTGTCCTCAACCAGTATTTTTTCAATGAACTTGGATTTGCAGGAAACATCAACAACTACCACGACCCTGACAACAGTTTTGTGCACCGCGTGCTTCAAACCCGGCGCGGAATTCCGATTTCTCTGGCAGTGGTGTGGCTGGAACTCGCACAGGGCTTGGGGCTGGCGGCCCGAGGCGTTTCCTTTCCAGGCCATTTCCTGGTTCGGGTAACTTTGTCACAAGGACAGGTGCTGATAGACCCGTTCAGTGGCGAATCGCTCAGTCGTGAGGAACTGATGGACCGTCTGGAGCCTTTTCGAGAGCAGCTGCTGGGGTCAAAGGATGCGCAACATGCTCTGGGTCAGTTTCTACACCCTGCCAGTTCCCGAGAAATCATTGCTCGGATGTTGCGCAATCTCAAGGAGCTGTACCGCAGCCAGACTGATCTGAACCGATTGCTTCGGGTTCAGGATCGGTTGCTGGTGTTGCAGCCCGAGTTATGGACGGAATACCGGGATCGTGGCTTGACAAGGGCTGCCCTGGGACAAGGCCAATTGGCGGTGCAAGATCTGGAAACCTATCTTGCGCATGAAGGACAAGCGGGTGATGGCGTGGCAATTGCAGAACGCTTGCATGCCCTCAAACAGGCGCGCCAATAAGCGGGCGCTGCGTTGACAGGACACTGCCTAGTAACAGGCAATGTACAGGCAGGTAACAGGCAATTTACTGGCGCAAAACTGGCGCCAAACTTACTAAAAAGTTACTAAAAGCCGACGTCAAACCAAAGCAATCAACGCCGCAAAAGCAACAGGAGGGCTGCCAGGCTGAATGCCGCCCCAGCCAAGAACGAGGTGCTGGCGCCATACTGGTCCCAAAGCAGCCCAGCCAATGCGCTGGCCAGCAGCAATGCCACACCGCTGACCAGATTGAACATGCCAAAGGCAGTGCCGCGCAGTTCGACGGGTGCTGTCGCGGCCACCATGGTGGCCAGCAAACCCTGAGTCATCGCCATGTGCAGTCCCCACAGGACGATGCCGCCCCAAAGCCAGAGGCCTTGATTGCTGATGGCCAGCAATAAGTCGGCGCCAATCAGCAGCAGCAGCCCCCAGACCAGAAGGGTGCGGTGGTTGGTTTGGTCAGCCAATTTCCCAAAGGGGTAGGCGCCAAGGGCATAGACAAGGTTCATTGCAATCAGAACCAGCGGGACCCAGGCCAATCCCAGCCCGCCCTCTTGCGCACGCAATACCAAGAAAGCCTCAGAGAATCGAGCCAGGGTGAAGACTGCACCCACGCCCACCACTGACCAGTAGACTGCGCTCAACCGACGTAGATTTTCTCGCTGAATCGGGTTGATGCGCGGCCCGCTGTGGGTGCGATCCGGTTCCTGCACCCCGATCACCAGCAGGATCACGCAGAGGGCGGCGGGGATGACAGCCACCCAGAAAACTGCCTGGAAATCATTCGACCAGGCCAGCATCAGCCCCATGGCGATCAGTGGGCCGAGAAAGGCCCCAACGGTATCCAGAGACTGACGCAGACCAAACGCTGCACCTCGAAGTGCCGGTGGTGCAATATCGGCCACCAGGGCATCCCGGGGCGCACCCCGAATGCCTTTGCCGACCCGATCAAGAAGCCGGGCTGTCACCACCGGCTCCACCGATGTGGCAAGGGCGAACAAGGGCTTGGAGAATGCGCCCAGGCTGTAGCCCAAAACGGCCAGGGGTTTGCGCCGTCCCCACCAGTCACTCAGAGCGCCAGAAAAGACCTTGATGACCAGCGCCGTGGCCTCGGCCAGTCCCTCCAGCAAACCCACCATCAGCATGCTTGCGCCCAGACCGGTGACCAGAAAAACTGGCAACAGGCTGTGGATCATCTCGGAGGAGATGTCCATCAAGAGGCTGACAAATCCCAGCGCCCAGATACTTCGGGGCAGGCGATGGGGAGCGGATTGATTGGGGGCCATGCTTTGGCCTGGCCGGATCAGGCAATGACGACGGGTGCGCCTTGTCCTCTGCTGGCGATGACACCGATTTCAAAGACCTGCTCACCAAGATCAGCAAGGGTCTTGGCAAGGGCGGCAGCGTTAGTGCCATCGATGACAACAACCATGCCGATGCCATTGTTGAAGGTTCGGTTCATCTCATGGTCGTCAATGCCAGCGGTTTTTTGCAGCCAGGCAAACAGCTCGCTTTGAGGCCAGCTTCCTTTTTTCAAATGAGCGGCGGTGCCTTCGGGCAAGACACGGGGTATGTTTTCCAGCAACCCGCCGCCAGTGATATGGGCCAAGGCCTTGATCGGGTGTTTGGCCAGAGCAGCCAATACATTCTTGACATACAGACGGGTTGGCGCCATGACGGCTTGCCTGAACGGCTGGCCATCCAGCAAAGGGGGGGCCGAGTCACCTGCCCGCTCGATACATTTGCGCACCAGCGAGAAACCGTTGGAGTGCACGCCGCTTGAAGCAAGTCCGAGCACCACATCACCCGGCACGATAGCCTGACCGGTGAGGATCTTTGACTTTTCAACAGCACCTACGCAGAAGCCCGCCAGATCGTATTCGCCGGCCGGGTACATGCCGGGCATCTCGGCAGTTTCGCCGCCGATCAGGGCGCAACCTGAAAGCTCACAGCCTTTGGCAATGCCAGCCACAACTGCCGAGGCGGTTTCCACATCAAGCTTGCCGCAGGCAAAGTAGTCCAGAAAAAACAGGGGCTCAGCGCCCTGAACCAGGACATCGTTGACGCTCATGGCCACCAGGTCAATACCAACGGTGTCATGCATGGACCATTCAAACGCCAGTTTGAGCTTGGTGCCCACACCATCGGTGCCCGAGACCAGTACTGGCTCCTGGTAGCGCTTGGGTACTTCAAACAGGGCGCCAAAGCCACCGATACCTGCCAGCACCCCCTCACGCAGGGTCTTTTTGGCCAAAGGTTTGATGCGATCAACCAATGCGTCGCCAGCATCGATATCAACGCCAGCGTCTTTGTAGGAAAGGGGGGTGGAATGGGATGTGCTCATTGGGGAAGGGGCCGTAGGCCGGGGGCCGATAGAATTTCACTTGATTTTAAGGGTTAGCGCCCTTTACCTTGACCTATGCTTCTGAGTCCTGCTCAAAAAAGTGCTGCCACCTGGGGCGCTGTTGCCCTTGCCCTGGCCCTGCTCATGTGGCTTCTGGCACCCGTGCTGACGCCGTTTGTTACTGCGGCGGTATTGGCCTATGCCCTCACGCCCCTGGTCAACCGGCTGGATGCCGCCTGGGGCGGTCGCCTGCCTCGGCTTTTGGCTGTATTGGCAGTTGAATTGGTGTTTCTGCTGACTCTGCTGGGCTTTTTGCTGCTGGTGGCACCCATTCTGGTCAAGGAATTACCGCTGCTGCGTGAGCATATTCCCCAACTGCTGGAACGATTTGTCGCCTGGCTGCAGCCCATGCTGGCCCAACTGGGCATTGAGGCCAGCCTGGACTTGGCTTCGCTCAAGCCCATGATCCTGAATTATCTGAACGCCAATTACGAGGAGGCATTGCTGCCCCTGCTCTCGTCCATCAAGATCGGCGGCAGTGTGGCCCTGGCTGTGCTGGGCAACCTGGTGCTGATTCCGCTGGCCCTGTTTTTCTTGCTGCTGGATTGGAAAGACTTTGTGGGCCGGTCGCTGGATCTGGTGCCGCCAAGACTTCGGCCAGGATTTGACAGCTTTGCCAAGGAAGCCGATGCGGTCCTGGGTCAGTACCTGCGCGGACAATTCCTGGTGATGCTGATTCTGGCGGTGTACTACAGCGTGGGATTGAGTTTGTTTGGCCTGGACCTGGCACTTCCGATTGGCGTGTTTACCGGTCTGGCCATATTCGTTCCCTACATCGGTTTTGGTTTGGGCTTGTTGTTGGCTGCCATGGCCGGGTTTCTTCAATTTCAGCTTGCCGGCACAGTATTGTTGATGCTGTTGCTGGTTTATGGCCTGGGCCAGTTGATCGAAAGCCTGCTCCTGACGCCGCGCTTGGTGGGTGAGCGCATTGGCCTGCATCCTTTGGCGGTGATTTTTGTTTTGCTGGCATTCGGGCAATTGTTTGGCTTTGTGGGTGTGCTGGTGGCACTACCGACCAGTGCTGTGTTGCTCGTGGCCATCCGACGCCTGCGCACGCACTATCTGAAGAGCGGGTTCTACCTGTCATGAGACAGCTGGCACTGGACATTGGTCTGAATGCCGGGCCAACTTTGGCCAATTTTTTCCCGGGTCCCAACGAGGTGGCCTGGAAGCACCTGACGCTATGGTTGGGCAATCAGTCCGTCCCAAGCAGCCGATCACCTGTGCCCACCTACCTGAGCGGCCCCACCGGCAGTGGCAAATCACACTTGCTGCGGGCTGTGCAGTCGGGTCTAAGTTCTCATGGGCAGTTGGCCGGGTGGCTTGACGCCTCAATCGTGGATCCCTCAGCCTTTGATGAACGCTGGAGTGCTGTGCTGATGGACGATGTCCATCGATATAGCGCGGTGCAACAGCAGGCAGCTTTCAATTGGTTTGTCAACGCGCAGACCCAGCACATTGTGGTCATGGCGACTGGCGATGTGGCCGCAGCGCACCTGAAATTGCGTGAAGATCTGCGGTCAAGACTGGCCTGGGGGCATGCCTTCACCTTGCAGACAATGAGTGACGATGAGCGCCGATCTGTGTTACGCCAGCAGGCTGACGCACGTGGTATTTTTCTGAGTGACGAGGTCATGAATTTCATGCTTAGCCGTTTCAGCCGCGATCTGGGACATCTGATCCAGTTACTGAATCAACTCGATGGTTACGCCTTGCAGACACAGCGCACGGTTACCATTCCCCTGCTCAAGGCCATGCTGGAAGAAAGTTAAGTGCTTTGAAGATCGATCTACAGGTCTGGTGGGCGGCGCAGGCAATTTTGAACCTCATGACCTCTACAGCTGACCTGGCCGTCGTCCGTCTTGCAGGCAGTTTCTGGCTAAGCCATGGTGACCCCCGATCTCTGATTTAAATAACAAGACACGATGAAGACGACAAAACCCACTCTGGCCTTGTTCGATCTGGACAACACCCTGTTGCCGATTGATTCGGATTACGCCTGGGGGACCTTCACCACAAGCCTTGGATGGACCGACCCGGTTGAGTTTTCGCGGCGCAACGACGAGTTCTATTCGCACTACCAGGCCGGAACCCTGGATGTGCATGACTATGTGCGGTTTGCCACCGAGGCGGTTCGCATGCGCGGTGAGCGTGAAGCACTGGCAGCCCGTGAGCGCTTCATGCAGGAAATCATCCGCCCTGCCATCAGACCCCAGGCCCTTGATCTGGTCAATCATCACCGGGTTCAAGGTGATGAATTGATCATCATTACGGCCACCAATGAATTTGTGACTCGCCCGATTGCCGAGGCTTTTGGTGTGCAGCATCTGATTGCTGTCGAACTCGAGCACGACGCTCAAGGCTGGATGACCGGAGAAATCAGGGGGGTGCCCTCATTTCGCGAGGGAAAGGTCAAGCGCTTTGAGGCATGGCTTGAAGCCCGTGGGCTGGAGTGGCGGGACGCCGAGGTAACCTTCTACACTGATTCACCCAACGATCTGCCTTTGCTGGAGAATGTGGACCATCCGGTGGCCACCAACCCCAATGACAGCCTGCGACTTACGGCCACCCAGCGTGGCTGGCGGATCCTGGACCTTTTCTATTGACCTGATCGTGCCCATTTCAAGGGCCAGGGCTTACTTAACCCGATTTCATGATTAAAAAAATTATCGACAAACTGCTGGGCAAGCGTACCAACCACATGTTTGGCAAACGCGCTGAGATCGGTCCAGCAGAGCACGGGATTGATCCGACCCTGCTCGATCGGCGGGCTATCGAGGTGGTGCAGACCCTTCAGGACGCCGGTTACGAGGCCTATATTGTCGGGGGTGCCGTGCGCGATCTGCTGCTTGGCCTGCGTCCCAAGGATTTTGATGTGGCGACCAATGCCACCCCTGAGCAGGTCAAAGGCCTTTTCAGGCGCGCCTTCATTATTGGACGGCGCTTTCGCATCGTCCATGTGGTCTATGGGCGCGGCCGTGAGCACGAAGTCATCGAAGTCTCCACCTTTAGGGCCTATCTCGACAATGCAGCTGCGGAGCAGGTCACGGGTAATGAGCGCACCAGCAAAAATGATCTTGCAAGCATGCGGCATGCGGTGGACGCCAGCGGCCGCGTGTTGCGTGACAACGTCTGGGGCCCTCAGGATGAAGATGCCACGCGGCGCGACTTCACGGTGAATGCCATGTACTACGACCCGCATTCGCAGACGGTGGTTGACTACCATGGCGGGCTCAAGGACGCCAACAAGCGCGTGTTGCGCATGATCGGTGATGCCGCCACTCGTTACCGCGAAGACCCAGTGCGTATCATTCGCGCCGTGCGTTTCGCTGCCAAGCTGAGCGCGCTGGGTTTCAAGCTGGAGGCAAAGACGGCCAAGCCTCTGGCTGAGATGAGAAGCCTGCTGAGCGATGTCCCGCAGAGTCGCCTCTTCGATGAAATGCTCAAGTTGCTGCAAACGGGTCATGCGATTGCCAGCATTGGCCAGTTAAAGGGGTTGGGGCTGTCCACCGGCATCTATCCCCTGCTTGATCTGGCCGTTCAGCGAGAGCAGCAACCATTGGTGCAGGCGGCTCTCCTGGATACAGATCGCAGGGTTGGTGAAGGCAAGCCGGTGGCCCCCAGCTTTTTGCTGGCGTGTGTGCTTTGGAGTGATGTTCGATCTGGTTGGCAACAGCGCTTGAAAAAAGGGGAGCATGCCCACCCGGCCCTGCAATCGGCGATCGATGATGCGTTCAGTGCGCGTATTGGTGATGTATCTGGGCGAGGCAAGCTGGCTGCCGACATGCGGGAAATCTGGATGATGCAGCCGCGCTTCGAGAAACGGATTGGGCGGGTCCCGTTCTCCCTGATCGAGCAACCCCGGTTTCGAGCCGGATTTGACTTCATGCGACTGCGTGCAGAGGCCGGTGAGCTGGATGAGGTGCTGGCCGATTGGTGGGAGGAGTTCAGTCTGGCTGATGATGAAATGCGTCAGGACATGGTGGAGCAGGTGCGCGAGGAGCAGCAGCAAAGGCCGCGCAGGCGTACCTCAGGTGCGGCGACTGCTGTGATTCCTGTGACCTCAGCATCAAGGAAGAATGATCCAATGGTGGAGGTGGCGGACCAAGCAGATGAAGCAGGCGAGAACCCAGCGCCAAAAAGGCGACGTCGTCGGCGCCGGCCGGGTGCTCAGCGACCGTCAGGACCAGAGCCGTCCTCAGGCAGTTCCTGAGCTTCGGACATGCCAGCTTGCGCCTTTATTGCCTTGGGAGCCAATCTGGGCGATGTGCCAGCGACAGTTGCCTGGGCAATGGACCAGATCGCAATGCTGCCATCGACACAGCTCATCAAGCGGTCCTCGCTCTACCGCTCCGCGCCTATTGAAGCCAGCGGCCCGGATTTCATCAATGCCGTCGTCGAGGTCAGCACCGATCTGGAGCCGCTCACCTTGTTACGCAAGCTTCAGGCAATTGAGGACTTGGCTGGCCGCGAGCGGCCCTACCGAAATGCTCCCAGAACGCTTGATCTGGACTTGCTGATGGTTGACCAAGTGAGTCTCGCGACACCTGAATTGACCCTACCACACCCCCGCATGATGCAGCGGGCATTCGTGCTGGTACCACTGGCTGAAATTGCGCCGTTACGGGTCACACCTGCTGAACTACATGCGGTGCAGTGTCAGGAAATCAGGCGCCTGGCGTAATGGCTGAAAAAAATTCACAGCCTTGCCCTAATCAGCGTTCCTTGGATCAGCTGACCTCGGCAATCAATTCGATTTCCACGCATGCGCCCATTGGTATTTGGGCCACGCCAAAGGCGCTCCGTGCATGTGCGCCTGCCGGGCCAAATACCTGCCCCATTAATTCGCTAGCACCGTTGGTGACAAGATGGTGCTCGGTGAAATCAGGCGTTGAGTTGACCAAAGACATCAGTTTGACAACCCGCTTGACCCGATTCAGGTTGCCCAAGGCGGCGTGAAGCGTTCCCAGCAGTTCAATGCCAATCGAGCGTGCGGCACGCTTGCCTTCATCGGTGGCCATGGTCTTGCCAAGCTGTCCAACCCATGGCTTGCCGTCCTTTCGTGCAATATGACCGCTCAAAAAAATCAGGTTGCCGGTTTGCACATAGGGAACATAAGCCGCAGCAGGGGTGGCCATGGGAGGCAGAACGATGTCAAGTTCCTTGAGTTTGTCGTAGATATCCATGGGATTCCTTATTGAATGATTGGTCGAATCGATCAGTGCTGATTGTCGCCGATACCTTGCCTTGTCCCAGGTCAGGCGTCTGTCAAAGATCAGGTCGGATCAAACCTGCGAAAATTAGACAAGTACTGGTTGAGCAATTCTTATGACCTATTCCGTCAAGGAGATTTTTTACACCTTGCAAGGTGAGGGCGCCCAAGCCGGGCGTGCGGCGGTATTTTGCCGTTTTAGCGGCTGCAACCTCTGGAGTGGCCGTGAAGAGGACCGCTCCTCAGCCGCCTGCCAATTTTGTGATACTGATTTTGTCGGTGTCGATGGCCCGGGGGGCGGCAAATTTGCATCGCCCGAAGCCTTGGCCCTCGCGGTTTGCCAGGCCTGGGGAGGCGCAGATTCGGGGCAACGCTTTGTGGTGCTGACTGGCGGCGAACCGCTGCTGCAGGTGGATGAGCCTTTGCTCTATGCATTGCGGATGCAAGGTTTCACCATAGCAGTTGAAACCAATGGCACGATTGCGCCGCCGCGCGGGCTGGACTGGATTTGTGTCAGTCCCAAGGGACAAACGGATTTGGTCGTGAAGAAGGGTAATGAGCTCAAGCTGGTTTACCAACAGGTTGGCGTCGATCCGGCCCATTACCAAGACCTTGATTTCGACTATTTTTTCCTGCAGCCCATGGACGGGAGTGACCGTGATGGGCATACCAGAAGAGCCGTGGCCTATTGCAAGCTACACCCCAAGTGGCAACTCAGCTTGCAATCTCACAAATTGATTGGAATCCCCTGATGTACGAAATCAGCCAGCGTTTTTACTTTGATGCGGCCCACACCTTGCGCCGAGAGATCGAAGCCACCGGAAGCCGACGTGTGCATGGTCATACCTATCATGCTGAAGTCATGCTCGGTGGCGAGCCCGATGCCTCGACCGGGATGGTCTGGGACCTGGCCCATGTCAGACAGGCGTTGAATAGTGTGCGCGAAAAGCTGGACCATCATTTTCTTGACGAAGTGCCTGAGTTGGGAATCCCTACCCTGGAAAACCTCTGTGCCTTTATCTGGAATCAGCTCAAACCCAAGGTGCCAGGTCTGATCAGTGTCTCTGTGGAACGGCAGGGTATTGGAGACAAATGCAGCTACCGGCCCCAAGCTTCAGGTGGCAAGAGGGAATAGAAATGGCGGCAGGATACCTGCACCCGTTTGACTGAACCCGCCACTAAAACATATCTGAAACCATCGAATGAAATTGACCATAGCCACGCGGGAAAGCCGTTTAGCCTTGTGGCAGGCCGAACATGTGAGGTTCCGGCTTGAGCGCCTGGGCCATCACGTCAGCCTGTTGGGCATGACGACCAAGGGCGACCAGATACTGGACCGCTCTCTGAGCAAGGTCGGCGGCAAAGGCCTCTTTGTGAAAGAGCTCGAGCTGGCCCTCGAGGAAGGTCGTGCCGACCTGGCAGTGCATTCGCTCAAGGATGTGCCCATGGAGTTACCAGCGGGCTTCAAGCTGGCTTGTGTGATGGCGCGTGAAGACCCCCGCGATGCCTTTGTTTCACCCGCCTACAAAAGTCTGGCTGACTTGCCCCAGGGCGCTGTGGTGGGAACATCCAGTCTTAGGCGGGTGGCGCTTTTGCAGGCGATTCGGCCCGACCTCAGGATTCAACCCCTGCGCGGCAACCTTGATACCCGCCTGCGCAAGCTCGATGATGGGCAATACGATGCCATCGTACTGGCTGCGGCCGGGTTGATTCGTCTGGGCTTGGAGAGTCGCATCAGAAATTACTTTGAGCCCGAGGTCATGCTGCCTGCAGCAGGCCAGGGTGCCTTGGGAATTGAAATTCGCAGCGAGCGGGCCGAGGTCGAACAAGCTCTGACAACCCTGGTTCATCAGGAGACCTGGTTGAGGGTTGCAGCGGAGCGCGCGGTCAGTCGTGCCATGGGGGGCAGTTGCTCCATGCCTCTGGCGGCCTATGCTACCTTTGAAGGCACGCAGATGCTGGTGCAAGCCGCCTGGGGTGATCCTGAGGGAAAACTCCCACTGGTACGAGCCCAGCGTCAGGGGCCCGTGCTTGACCAGGATTCAGCCCGACGGTTGGGTGAGCGGGTGGCTGCAGATTTAAGGGCAGCTGGAGCCAGCTGAATTTGCTGTCATGCGTGTTGTTGTTACCCGTCCGCAGGAGGATGCCCAGGCCTGGGTTCGCAAGCTGACCCAAGGCGGCCTTGATGCAGTGGCACTTCCCCTGATTGATATCCAACCCGTGCAGGACACCCAAGCGGTCAGGAGCGCCTGGCAGCGTTTGCCTCAGTACACAGGGGTCATGTTTGTCAGTGGGCATGCGGCCGCTGGATTTTTTGCGGCTCGACCACCTGAAGCTAAAGTTTTTTGTGAATCTGCCCGGGCCTGGGCGACCGGGCCGGGCACCCGTGACGCATTGCTACGTCTTGGAGTTCGCGAGCATCAGATTGACGCCCCTGAAGTCGGACAGTTCGATTCCGAGGCCTTGTGGAAGCAGGTCAAAAATCAGGTCAGACCCGGCACTCGGGTTTTGATTGTGCGTGGCGCTGACAGCCAGCCTGGCAACCAGTCGCAGGGCCTGGGTCGGGATTGGTTCGCAGCGCAGGTGCTGGCTCAAGGTGCTCAGGTGGACCACGTGGTTGCCTACCAGCGCAGGGTCCCAGTCTGGAGCGAACAGCAAAAAAGTCTGGCGCGTGCGACTGCCCTGGACGGCTCGGTCTGGTTGTTGAGCAGTAGTGAAGCGGTTGCCAATCTGGGCGTTTGTCTGCCGTCCCAGGATTGGTCCCAGGCACGGGCCGTAGCCACCCATGCCCGAATCGCCGCTTCCGCACGACAGGCGGGGTTTGGTGTTGTGCTTCAGACACGGCCGTTGCTGCCTGAGATTCTGGCCTCTATAGAATCGTTGCGATGAGCTCCGAGACACCTGAAAAATCATCCGACCCCAATGGCGGCGCAGGTGAGGGCCTGCCAGTCCAACCCAGCCAGCCACATCATCTGGTTAACCGTGGCCTGTTGATTTTTGTTTCTCTGATTGCTGTGGCTGCCCTGGCGATAAGCGGTTTGCTCTGGCAGCGTTTGAGTGATATTCAGGAGCAGCTTGCCCGACAGAGTGCAGATAGCGGCAACTTGTCTTCAGAAGCGCGCGCCATGGCCAAACAAGCCCTGGAGCAGAGCCGGGATCATCTGGCGCGTCTGACTGTGCTGGATGCCCGCCTCACTGAAGTAGCCCTGCAGCGCTCCCAGCTGGAAGAACTGATGCAAAGCTTATCGCGTTCACGCGATGAGAACCTGGTGGTCGATATTGAGTCGGCCCTGTATCTGGCACAACAGCAGGCGCAATTGACCGGCAGCGTGGAGCCTTTGCTTGCAGCGTTGCGGGTGGCTGAACAGCGCCTGGTACGCGCCGCCCAGCCCCGGCTGGCTCCCGTGATGCGAGCCGTCACCAAAGACTTGGCGCGCGTCAAGGCAACGACCGTGTCGGACCTCCCGGCCCTGTTGTCCAAACTCGAGGAACTTGTGCGCCTCGCCGATGAACTACCCTTGGCCAATGCTGTGGCCAAAGCCACCGGCAAGACTGCGGTGGATGCAATCAAGCCGCGCCAGAGCGATACCCTCTTGACTTGGTGGCAGCGTAGCTGGGAGATGCTGAGCGAAGAACTGCGGGGACTGGTGCGGGTCAGCCGTATTGAAGAGCCAGAAGCAGCCTTGTTATCACCTGAGCAGTCCTTCTTCCTACGGGAAAACTTCAAGTTCAAGCTGTTGAATGCCCGCTTGGGGTTGCTTGCCCGTCAGCTGGAAACAGCCCGTGCTGACCTGAGCACTGCGGCAGTCACCCTGAGCCGCTATTTCGATGGCAGTTCGCGCAAGACCCAGGTAGCCGCAGCCTTGTTGAAGCAGGTC
>Ga0129333_10002434_pt1 | contig 17323 bp, 38 predicted proteins | sample CPB6_08_DNA_FD_94474 | JGI IMG/M metagenome (GOLD analysis project Ga0129333, IMG submission 94474) | Freshwater to marine salinity gradient microbial communities from Chesapeake Bay, USA - CPBay_Sum_0.6_0.8_DNA | ecosystem: Environmental > Aquatic > Marine > Coastal | place: USA: Chesapeake...
GTTCCGCATATTATTTGTTCTTGTTCTATTGTCTCTTAAAAGCGATGCGGTAGAGTGCGATTGGTCACCAGTAGAAAAAGATAGCTATGGCTGTGTCAATTTCTTTTGGTATCGTAGAGCAGAAGAATTTAAATGCTCAAATATGCCTGATTGCTTTAAGTTTGAAATGAAAGAGGAAGAAAAGAAAGTTATCGAGCCACCAAAAAAGAAAGAATACTTTACCAAAGAAAACCCAGAAGAAAAGAAAAAAATCATACCAATACTAGATAACTCTGCGGTTGCATTATTAAAAAATAGTAAATTGAAAAACATTAAAATTATATTTTATAATAAAGGCAACTTATCAAAAGATTTTGCAAAGGAAGCCGAACTATATATATTAAACAAAGGCGTTAAGAAAGACCAGTTTATAATAGAAATAAGATAATAAAATGAAAATTACAAAAAGTTATTTACAACAGGTTATTAAAGAAGAATTAAGTCTTTGTTTGTCAGAAGCATATAAAGATGGAATTTATATTGGTATAGAAGATTTTGAAAAAAGCGACAGAGAAATTAACGAAATCTTTGATTCTGCTCTTGACGAAGTGTACAAAATGAGTGATTTTGATTCGTTATTAAAACATAAAGAAGATATAAGCAAATTATTGAAAAGGGAACAAATTAAAACTTTTGATAGTGGTGATGGATCATTAGAAACAAAATATGATAAAAAAGAAGAAATTAATTTAGATAATTTGAAAGAAAATTTTTTATTATTTAATACGCCAAATAGAGTTATGAGAGAGTTTGATGTTGATTACGAGGTTGTTGACAATTTTACAAACGTCTTGCTGGAAAAAATTGTTGAAATTTTTAATCAAAAAATAGGAAATTAGCATGGCAGAACAAAAAGCATTAGTTACCCTAAAAGATGGTACAAAAATAGAAGTAACCGATCTTGCAGAATTATCAAAATATTCTGAGCGTCAAGATTTAGATTCTATTTCTTTTTTTGGTGATGAACAGGCAATTGCCAAACCAGAAGAAAAAAAAGATGTTCAAAAAACAGTTGCGGTAGTAGAACAGCCAAAATCAGATCCAGTTGTACCAAAACCACAACCAGCAGCAGATCACGCTACAGCAATTACTGCTACGATTGGGGCATTAGCTGGTGCTGTTTCTTCTGCTGGAACTCCTGCTCTTATGAATATTGCAAAGAATTTTATAAAAGGTAAATTAAAAGTAAAAGGCAAAGGTGGTGATTCTAAACCAGAAGAAGAAAAAGAAGAGCCAACTGATTGCAAAACCCATCAAATAAAAGCATCAGCTAGGTTTGCTTCCATTTCTGCAAGACTTTCTGCATTGGAAAACAAAGTTCCTGAAAAGCCAGAATTACCATTTGATATAGATGAAATAGAATTATTGGAAGAACGTGTAGAAAAACTAGAGAAGCAATTAAAAGGAAAAAAGAAATGAAAATTACAAAAAAGTTTTTAAAACAAATTATTAAAGAAGAAGTTGAAAAATTGGTAGAAGGTCCATTTGAGGACGTTCCAGATAGTCCTAATATCGTAAGATCACGTGGGGAAGAAGAAACAATAGAACTTTCGCCTGAAAAAAGAGCAGAACTAAAGCAACAAACAGACCAATTTGGTGGTCTTGTTAAAATAAATACTGAAGACTATGAAGATGTTTTGAGTAATTTTCGAGAAGCTGTTATTATGCTTAAAGCTGGTAATAGGCAAGGAATTAAATTTCTAGAAAGAGCTATCACAAAATTAAGAATTCTTGCACGGGATAATGGGTAAAAACAAATGAAAATTACAAAATCTTTGCTAAAAGAAATGATCGAAGAAGAAATCAAAAATGTAAAAGAATGTTGGATGCCAGAAGAGGAGGAGCCTATTGTTGTTGGCTTAGAAGTAGGCGATCCTACCGATCCTCAAGGTTATATGGGTGGCGAACATGGAATTTCAATTGGGCATAGCGTCATTGGTGGCGATAGACCAAAAGATCCCGATGGCTATGAAGGAAGCATGGCAAAAAATAACTTGCGTAACGTAGCAATGGATGCTAGTATGCTTGTAGACATGATCCAAGACGATGAAAATCTAGAGCCTTGGGTCCAAGAAAAAATTGCCATTGCCGCTTCAATGTTAAGTTCTGCGGCCAGATATATGCGTGGCGGTAGAAAAGGTTAATATGATTAGAGTTAAACTATCTGGTAAGCGTTATTGCACAAAATTATCTGTATTTGATTTTGATGGCACTCTCTTCAAAAGTCCAGATAAGCCAGATGGCTATAAAGGAAATTGGTGGATTGAAGCAAAATCCCTTAACCCGCCAGCAGTTCCAAAAAAACCAGATGATTCTTTTTGGAATATGGATGTAGTCAACGCTGCTTTGGAAGAAATAAAAGATCCAAAGAATTGTGTTATTCTTATGACTGGACGCGTTGATCAATTTTTTGAAGACAGAATAAATGAATTGATCAAACAAAAAGGCTTAAATTTTAAGCATGTTTGGTTAAACCAATTTGGTAGAAGTACTGGTGAATTTAAGATAGAAAAGATTCGTATGCTACTTCGCGATAATCCATCAATTAAAAAAATTGAAATGTGGGAAGACGAAGCGGACAAAGTTGAACTATATACAGAAGAATTCAGCAAAGATTATGATTTTAATATAAACAAAATAGAAGGTAGGGAAAAATAAAATGGATCCATTAATCGTTAATATGTTAGTTGGTATTGAACAACAATTAAGAATTTTGCATTGGCAAACAGAAAGCTTTTCGCAACATAAAGCTTTTGGCGAAACCTATGCCGCTCTTGGTGATTTAATTGATTCCTTCATGGAAGGCGTCATGGGAAAGTATGGCAGATTCCAGCTACAAAGCAATTCAATACAAATTATAAACATGGGCGAATTAGATCTAGAAGATTTTGTAAACGGTTCAGGCGAATTCCTAAGCTCCTTAAGCGAGCAATTAGATCCACAGACAGATACTGATTTATTAAATATAAGAGATGAAATGCTAGCTAACATCAGTAAATTAAAGTATCTCTTAACACTAAAATAATCTCATGTTATAAGAAGTTATAAACACCTACAACAACGGAGAAAAATATGTGTTTGATTTGTCGTGGATTAAAAAACCACAAGATGTCAATTGAAGAAGCGGAAGAACGTTATCAAGAATTTCTTGAATTAGATCTTCTAGATGAAGAGCACCAAGAAAAGGTAGAAGAATTGATAGCAGAAGCCGCTGATGAGTTAGCGTATTGGGATCTTGCAAAGAAAGATGTGCTTCGCGAGGCATACGGCGAAGATGAAGACTTTGACGAAAACGAATTAATACATGATGAAGTAACCGAAGAAGAATTAGAATACGGTAGAGAAGATGAGGATTGATCTCTATAATAGTACTATTTACTCCTCAAAGGGAGAAAACAAATGAAGATTACAAAAGAATATTTAAAAAAAATTATTAAAGAAGAAATAGAAAACTTTACCAACGAAGGATCAGTTTATATTGGTGATGAAATCGGTGTCTATCGAGAACTTGAACAAATCTTTAATAAAAAACTGTATCCTAAGTTTATGAGTGGGGCGGAATTAACACCAGAAGAAAGCGAAGTGGTGCATGTGATGACTACAACTCCTTATAGAGAATTAGATAAAGGTAAAAAAGCAGTAGTCAGAGCTTTAACAAAAAAATATTCAGATATAAATGATTTATTCTCTGCATTAGGATAATAAAAAGTTCTTTACAAAAAATATAGGCCACGCTATGATAGACTCGTAGCGTGGCTTTTTATTGGAGAAAAAATGATTGATTACGCAGATGTTGTAGTAGATTTGGCTTACGGTGACAGTGGTAAAGGAAAGGTAACGCATCAATTATGTAAACGGGGCAACTATACTCATGTGGTTAGATACAACGGCGGGAATAACGCAGGACACACGATTTATCACGAAGGCAAAAAGTTTATCACTCATTCTATTCCTAGTGGTGTATTTTATGGAATTCGAAGTATTATCGGACCTGGATGTGTACTTAATATAGATCATTTCTTTGAGGAAATGAAGGAGCTTGAAGATGGTGGTATCAGGTGTCAGGGCTTGGTATTTGTTGCACGAAATGCTCATATCATCACCGATGAACACATTATGGAGGATCGACTAGATAACATTATCGGGACAACAAAACGAGGCGTCGGTCAAGCCTATCGTGACAAGTACTGGCGTAAAGGCTTACGAGCGGAACAAGTAGAAAAGCTAAAACCATATCTAATTGATATGTATGAGGAGTTTTATAAGCCTAATCAAATCGTTCGTATCCTTTTTGAAGGAGCGCAGGGTTTTGGACTTGATATTGACTGGGGAGACTACCCTTACGTTACTTCTAGTGGATGCACTGTTGCTGCTGCAATCGGGAATGGTGTTCCTGCAAAGAAAGTCAGAAATATTTGGGGCGTTGCAAAGGCTTATGAAACATATGTTGGATTGAAGAGATTTGAACCAGACGAGGATGTCTTTAAAAAGATTCGTGAAAAGGGCATGGAATACGGAGCAACAACTGGGCGACCTCGCCAATGCAATTGGATAAACACAAAGAATCTGTTCAAGGCTATTGATATCAATGGTGTCAATAAGCTTGTGTTTAATAAGGTAGATATTTTACGCGATATCAAAGAATGGAAGATTTATGATGAGTCTGGGTCGCTTGTAGAATTTAAAGACGAACACCAAATGAAAGAATGGTTCTTAAATAAATTACCACGGTCCACAGAAGTTTACTGGTCTGATTCACCAGAAAGATTATAATATGGAAAACAGAACATTAGTTGTCAGCAGAGGAAAGTTTGAAGTAAAAATTGAACGTCTTGAAGATGCTACTAGGGTAACATATCAAATTCCAAAAGAAGAAAATGGAATAAATCCAAATGATTATACATATCTCATAACGCATATAATGGAATTGTGCATGAAGCCACAAGAAGGCAAATATAATGTCTTTGTTGACGGTGTTCAAACCCAGACAATTGTGGAGAAACCGCAGGAAAATCAGGGACTTGACACGGAATAAGTCGCGTGGTAGAGTGTATCTATGACGACGACACCAAAATATCCCGTAGAATCAACCTATCACCCAGTTCTTATTCGCAGCGTGGACGGCAAGCAGCTATATGCTTGCGGAGGCGAAGCTTGGCTCCCAGTTCCAGATGATACAACGATGGAAAATGTCCACCTTTACATGAAGAGAAGAGAGTATGTCCCAAAAACACCAATTAAAAGATATGAAGTTAAAACAAAAGGCAAGGCGTATAAAATTGAAGTGTGGAAAGACAAGAGCATCACCTGCGAATGTACTGGATTCCGTTATCGAAAGACGTGCAAGCACGCTGAAGCAATCCAGAAAATGGTAAACAAGAGTGAATAAATTTAAAGTTGGCGATCTTGTTAAAATGAAGAATGACAGGATTTATACTCCTCGTTATGGTAATCCAGAAAAGAAAGCAACCTTACCAGTTGCAGGTATGATTGTTGATATTCAAATTGACAATTGGATTCATCCATATTTTGGTATGTCAAGTCATTTTGAACAGAAAGAAATTCAAGTAGAAGTTGCCCACATTAAATGGTTTGAGTATTCCATTCCTGGTATTGGCGATTCGGATGTGTTTAATTTAAAGCAATACAGTAAAAGTTACAGTAAGATGCCAACCTCGCGTCTTTCTGATTTTAATAAGTACGTCGAGGGGCTGAACAAAAAGAAAGAGCTTTACAAGTGAGAGAAGGTCTGGTAGAGTAGTTGTACAAGGTGAGCCGAGAAGAGACAGATCGGCCACAAATAACCGCCCAAAGTGGCAAGGAGAAAACATGTCAAGCCGTAACAATACACCATCAACCCGCCGTTCAAACCGCAACCCACGCACCCGCGTATTCGATGCCACACAAGGCATTTATCGCAATGCTCGCAAGCTAAAGCGGATTGGTATGGAGATCCGTCGTGGTGATACTCGTCACGGTGATTACTCAAGCGTAGTTGTTTGGCGCAAGTCAACAAAGACTGAACCTTCACAACGCTTTGTTCTAACACTAGCCGAAGCCCGTTCGCTACATAACTTCTTATCGCAAGAACTAGAAGTTCGCGCTCGCTAAAAATTAAAATAAACAAATAAAATAACCCCCATCTTGCAATGCAGGGTGGGGGTTTTTATTAGAGGAAACCATGTTATATACAATTTGTTCAAGGAATAAAGCTGGAGCTTATTCACAAAAGTTTATGATTGATTCTGATTTTGAATTAGCAGTTCTTGTTGCTCGCCATACATTTATTGATAATGGGGTTTACTACGTTGAAATCTATGAAGGCCGAGCGCCAATAATGGATTGTTGGGGTAAGCCGAAACTATTTGTTTATAGGGACAATGTTTCGGAAACAAGAATACATTGATAGAGTTCCAAAAGAAGATATGGAGCAAGGCTTGCGGGACTTGCGAGTAGGAGATTTGCTTTTTGATCCTTGGTATGGATTTGGAATTCTTATATCAATGCGTGATCGCGAGAAGTGTCAATGCGAAGTTAAGTTTTATGATAAACATGAACAAACATTCGTTCTTGATGACGAACAAACTTATTTCTTAAAAAGAAATATTCCATCACTAATTAAAGCTACGGACTTATTGCCAGCTGATAGTGAGGCAAAAAGGCACTGGAACGAAATGTATTGTATATTTTAAGGAGAATTAAATGTCTAAAGGTGGAGTTCATAAAAAAGAAGAAGCTGGCTATGTCCATGTTGGTGGAAGAGTAGAACAAAAGCCAGAACAAGCATCAGGAATATTTTGCTGCAAGACTTGTGAATATTTTCAAATTGAAAATAGCGCAAAGCATGGTAAATGCACGGTAGTAGAAGGCGAAATATATGGTGGAGATTGTTGTAATTATTGGGAGCCAAAAGATAGTATCCGCGCTGCATACTCCTTTACAATCTTGAAATAATTTGATAGTATGTACTAGATGAGTACTACTACTATACTACCCCCCCACCCCCTGGGGGGGGATATGCAAGAAGCAGTTAAATCTTTAGAGCCATTTTATAATGGTGAATTAGTCTTAATGAGGTCTAAAAGACTTAGCAAGGAAGAAATAAAAAGATTTTATGATTTATATGGTGCTTCTTTGCCAACTGAAGTTTGGTGGAGTTACGTAGGAAAAGATTACAATAAACAAATTGAATATTGTAAAGACGCCGATGATGCTGGCGGATATTATATGTTTCATAATAAATATATTGGTAGAGTTAGACAGGCTCTTTCAATAAAACAAAATCCAAATGAAGATCTCTTTGGACAAAGGATGTTTGTTGTGGAATGGGAAGCCAGAGAGGGAACTTTATTTCCTGGTGAAACGCAGATTAGAACACAGGAGCATTACGCAGAAAATTTAATATCTATTTCTAAAATGACTGTAATGACGAAAGAAGAAATCTTACAAGATGTTTTAGCTTGGGCAATAAATACAAATCAAGATAGAGGCAAGTATAAGGATAAAAATACTATTGGATCAACCCTTGATATGGACCAAGATAAAATTGATTTTAATTTTTAATTTATAAAATTATAGAACGAATGTTACAATTTTATAAATATTTTATTCTAGTTTTGTAAATTACACAAATTAATTTTTAAAATTGTTTATAATTTGAAATTTTACAATTATTATTCTATCGGTGTTAGTTACAAATAATTCTACTCTAAAGACATTGTTAAGTTCAAAACAAAACGTTTACATACAATAAACTCTCGTCGTCCTGCGTAGTTAGATACTCCAGCTGCATAATAGAGAAAATCCACTGTGATCTCGCAGGGTTAGACTCACTCTATCACCGCAATATTCCCGTGTCAACCAGCGTATATTTTCTTTGAATATGGCAGACTCTAAGCCCAGAGCTAAAAATATCGCTTGACATGGGACACCGCCCGTTGTAATATGTTAGTGTGGGAGAGTGCGCGATCCCAGCCGCCATTTGCACTAATTGCTGCAAATACTGCTGCCCAGCCGCCGCAAACGTAATTGGGCAACCAGCAAATAAGTTCTTGACTCCCTACCCCCTCCATGATAAGATGGTGCCATGCTTTACGAACCTGGCGATATTGTCAAAGTCACTAGCGCATATGGTGATACCGTACAATACATTTCTATTTTAGAAATACTTGTTGAAAAGGAAATTAATGGTAGGAGGGTAAGGCGTTATCGTTATTACAATATTGAAATTGGTGATACCAATTCTGGATTACTAATAAATAGCGGAGGAGGTATCCTTAATTACGAATTGCATTGGCGGGCAAGTGACAAACAAGAGGTTGACTCCTGCCCTGCCTTGTGATAGACTGTTCTTAATTCGGACGGTTCCGATGGAGAATAAGTAATGCGTCATTGTCGTTATTGCGGTAATACTGGTCACAATCGTCGTACTTGCCCTTCACGTTCGCCAGAGTCTAAGGATAGCGATAAGCAGTATCACAATCGTTATCGTGCAAAGAATCGTCGTTGCAGTTTTTGCTATGAGACTGGACACGATAGGCGCAAATGTGCAAAGCTGGTTGTTGAGCGAAATACTTGGATCAACAATAATGCTATCTACCGCGAACAGTTCTTTGAGGATATGAAGCGGAATGGTCTTGGTATTGGTGCGCTGGTAAAGCGTAAGGACATTTATTCTTCTAATATGATTGAGTATTTTGTTGTGAAGAATATTGATTGGGGTGCTATCAACCACGACGATACTTATTCGTATCCCGTTCATGTTGCTCCTATCGCGGATATGGAGAATCCGCATAACCTTCCTGCCCCGCTTTATGGTTTGCGCGGTGAAGCACTTGACCAAGCTAAAAGGTGGCGAAATGCTGGTTTGGAGGTTGAGGTTCCTGTTGCTGAAAATACCATTAAGCCTCCTGCTGAGTGGTTTACTGGTAAATCCCATGGTTTGCCGCGAAATCTGCGATAGGCAAACGGGACGAAAAAAAAGAGTTGACGCGCCCTGTGCGCTGTGATAGACTGTTCTTGTTCGGTTGAGCGGGACATGGTGTTCCGTTTCGACAAATAAAACGCAAGGTAATTCGGAGAGTAAATCAAATGGCTGTTGACTTCAAGACGTTCGCTAAGGTTGTTCCGCACGTTGTTAAGGTGAAGAAGCCCGTTCTTATTCGTGGTAAGCACGGTATCGGTAAGTCGGAGCAGGTTTATCAGTTCGCCGCAAACGCTGGGCTTCCTGTTGTCGAGCGTCGTGCCTCGCAGATGACGGAAGGCGACCTTATCGGTTTGCCTAACATTGAGGGTCGTTCGACTAAGTGGAATCCGCCCGATTGGTTCAAGACCGCTTGTGATAAGCCTGTTGTGCTTTTCTTCGATGAGGTTGACCGTGCGGTTCTTGAGGTTCGTCAAGGTCTTTTCGAGCTTACCGATTCGCGCAAGCTGAACGGTTGGCACCTTCACGCTGATACGCTTATCTTTGCTGCCGTGAACGGTGGTAATCACGGTTCGCAGTATCAGGTTGGCGAAATGGACCCTGCGGAGCTTGACCGTTGGACCGTTTTCGACCTTGAGCCTACCGTCGAGGATTTCCTTGATTTCGCCAAGGACAAGGTGAGCATGGTTGTTTGGGACTTCCTCAACCAGAATCGCGTTCACCTTGAGCATAAGGGCGAGTTTGAGCCTAACAAGGTTTATCCTTCGCGCCGTTCGTGGTTCCGCTTTAACGAGTGCTTGGTTTCTGCCGATATGCTTGGCAAGAAGAAGGATGAAACCAAGCAGTTCCTTCCTACCATGTACGAGCTGGGTTGCGCGTTTATTGGTATGGAGGGTGCGGTTGCTTTCCGTGATTTCGTTGAGAAGTATGAGCGTCAAATCTCTATTGACGACATCTTCAACGGTAAGCATGATGCTCTCAAGGGTCTGCCCGTTAACGATCACCTTGCGCTGATTGAGAAGATTCAGGCTTCCGACAAGCTTAAGACTAAGCTGGATGCCAAGTCGCTCAAGAACATTTCGGAGTATATCCGAATGATTCCCGCAGAGGCTTCGATGAAGCTTTGGAAGATTGCGGGTAACGCAAACGTGTTCAACGCTGTTGAGCTTCACAAGCTTTGCAACGATTACATTGTGTCGATTATGACGGGTGGTGCGAACAAGCAGTAACCCACAACAAACAGCATAGGGGGCAAGCGGGAAACCGCTTCCCCCAATTGCTTATTCTGTCCTTGACTCCCGAATTAACTTGTGATAGACTGTTCTACATGGTGGCAATTCCGCCACCAAATGAGGTACTAAATGGCTAAGAAGAATAAGAATCCTGTTGCTCCGATGGATAAGGCGATTGAGGAGGCTCAGGCAAAGCTGGATCGCGCTAAGGAGCTTTCCAAGAGCGGCAATCTTAACGATGCTCTTTCCAAGTTCGATATGAACGATCACATCATTTCTCTGCTTGACACGGAACCGTTCTTTGCGGCAATCTCGCGTCATGTCGAAAAGCGTGCTGATCTTTCTATCCCTACTGCTGGCGTTAAGGTTTCCAGCGAGGGTCATTATGAAATGATCTACAACCCGTATTTCTTTGCTGAGTTCGATGCAAAGATTCGTCTTGGCGTTCTCAAGCATGAGTTTTATCATCTTATTCTGGAACACGTTTCCGCTCGTTTGCCCGATGCGGATGATGGTTCTGGCAAGAAGATGAATCGTATGTGGAATGTTGCTACTGATCTTTCGATCAATACGCATATTCCCGACGAGATTCCTGCGTTTGGTTGTATTCCTGGCGTTGGACCGTTTGCCGATATGCCTCCTCTCAAGACCGCTGAATGGTACTATGCGGAATTGAAGAAGAAGCAGAAGGAAAACGGTGAAGGCGAAGGCGATGAGTTTGGTGATTCGTTTGACGATCACGAAGGTTGGGGCGAAGGTGATATTGACCCCAGCGTGAAGGAAATTGCCAAGCAGCGTCTTAAGGAAATGATGAAGGAGGCTGCGGAGGAAGCCAATAAGAAGAATTGGGGTTCCGTTTCGTCGGATATGCGTGCCGACATTATGGATCGTATCTCCAATAAGGTCAATTGGCGTAACGTCCTTCGCTATTTCATCAAGACCTCGCAGCGTGCGGATAAGCAGAATACCGTGAAGCGTCTTAACAAGCGTTTCCCGTATATTCACGCTGGACGCAAGGTTGAGCGTCGAGCAAATATCGCAATCTCCATTGACCAGTCGGGTTCGGTTTCCGACGAAATGCTCACGAAGTTCTTTGCGGAGCTTAATGGTCTTGCGAAGCTTGCAACCTTCACGGTTATTCCGTTTGACTGTGAGGTTGACGAAAAGCTTATCTACGTTTGGAAGAAGGGTAAGCACCAAAAGGCGAAGCGTGTCAAGTTCGGTGGTACGGACTTTGACAAGCCTACGGAGTATGTTAACAAGCATCCTGAGTTTGATGGTCACATCATTCTTACGGATATGTATGCTCCCAAGCCTAAGCCTTCGCGTTGTCCGCGTATGTGGATGACGGATAAGCATGGTGCAAATTCACCATACTTCCAGACCACGGAGCGAGTGGTTTCGGTGGATTAACCTAAACGCGGTTGGTTGGCAATCAGGTAATCGGTTGCCAGCCGCCGCAAATCGGTTTGCAAAATGGGGACAAACAAAAATAAACCAAAGCAAGGCAAATATCCTTCGCAGCCAAGACTCGACCAATATCGGGTTGGCAGCATAATTGAATATAAAGTTCCAGAAAAAAACATTAATGATTTTTACCAGATCGTTCGGATTGATAAACTCAAGAATGCCCCTATGACTTATGCTGTGCATTTCTGGAAAGTGGGAACGCCAGAGCCAACAAGCATTGACAAAACAAACTGGAATGGATCGCATCAGGTAAATGAAATGCTGGATATGGGGTATATGAGGGTTGCTTCGTATTAGTATTCCAGCAAAAATAAGTCTTGACTCCGCTGCGAGTCTGTGATAGACTGGTAATAGATAGAGGGGAAACAGATGAGCAATAAGAATTGCGAACACTTCATGCAGTTTAACGGAAGCATCAAAGAGCTTTATTGGGAGGAAGGTGATATCCTCGTTCAGCGTGATGCGGAGAAATGGGTTTGTGACCATTGTGGTGATACCCAGTATGTATTTGAGGAGAGCGAACGTGAGTTAGTTGATAACCAGTAGAAGAAATTAGTTGACTTTTAACCCTTAACCTGTAAGATTAAGCAAGACTATTTAACCGCTCCAGAGTGAGCAAAGGAAAAAACCAATATGCCTACTATCAATAACATCGACGTTCTCGCTGCAATTCAGTCCTATCTCGATAGCAATAATCGCCCGTGTCCTGCACATTTCCTTACTGATAAGTTCGGTGATGATGTTGCAGAGGCGATTACGAATTTGAAGAAGGATGGTAAGATTATCGGTCGTCGTGGTCGTAATGGTGGTATCGTGTTCCCCGATACCGTGTTTAAGGATAAGGCTCCGATTGCCTCAAAGAAGGTTGAGGTTGCTACCGATACCGATAATGAGAGCAATTCCGATATTGAGATCGTTGATCTGCCTATCTAATCCATAAAAGCTAACTAAGCCAAAGCCCCTTTATTGGGGCTTTCGGCGTTAGGAGAACCCGATGATTATGTTTGTAACTTGTGTAGCAACAGCATTGATTGGATTGATGTTATCGTTTGATTAATGAGAAAAAGACTAAGAAAGCAGATAATTATATCTGGAATAAATCACATGAGTCAAGGACCGAAATGGCAACATAAAACCGAAAACGGCAAATACTTTGTTTCAACTAGCGATGTAATGTTTACTGGCTGGGAAACAATGGTGTTTGAGATAGTGGATGGTAAAGTTGATTATGGTGGATTAGCCTCGGATCGCTATTCTGGTGAAGATGAAGCATATTGGGGGCATATCAAGATGTTCCAGTATTGGAATGAGAAAGAATAATGGAAGGCATTAGCAAAACTCTTTCGGTTGAATTACAGGACGATGGACAAGTGAAATTTATCTTTGGTAGAAAGGGAAAGCCTACTGCCACTATTGTCACTCCGCTTACATTTGAGGAATGTCAAAACGCAGCAGATATTTTTGAAATGTTTGCCCACGATAAGCAGAAGGAAGATTAATGGAAAACATTGATTACGAGAAGCTTGCAACAGAAACCGACGCAGTTATTGAAAAGATTAAGCCTCTGCTTGACGAACTATTCGCAAACAAGTCGGATGAAGATAAACTTGATATCTACGATATTTTAAGCGATTCAATTTGGATTGATTATGATATTAAGCCGTTAAACTACGGCAAGAAAACTTAAAAGGAGAAATTAAAATGGGTGTTCTAAAGTGTTTTGTTTGTGGTTGCTACCTTCACGATGACGAGGTTGTTTGGATTGATTTAGACGATAATCATTCTGCTGCCCATTGTGTTTCGTGCGCCCCAGAGCAAGACAATTATGACGAAGAATACTAAGTTAAAAGAGTATTTCCAGGTTGGTCATCTTTACGAATATGAAATGAATAAGTTTTCGCAAGTTATTGAAAATGGCGGATTCATAACTAAAACTTTTATCCTGAAAGGTTTTACCAAGGAATGGAGTTTTGGTACATTAGAGCCATTCATGATATTGGAAGATATTGAGCGTAATGGCGAAACGAGAACGTTTCCCTACAGAGTTGATTCGATAGAATTCCTCAAAAAAATCTCTTGACTCGCGGCTCCTGCCGTGATAATATGGTTTTAACGCTGGTGGTCAGCGAGGAGAAATGAATTATGCGTTGGGGTTATAATCGTTTTGCGAAGCCGAAGGTTGTTGTGCAGAAGGTTGATGATGGGACAATTCCTAATCGTCTTGATCTGCTTATCAACAATCCTGCAATCTCGCCTAACGATAAGGCTTTCTGCGAATCGCTGAAGCAGGGTTGGACTAAGTATAAGTCGCTTACTGCTGGTCAGTATGGCGCTTTGCAGAAGTGCGAATTGCGATATGATGCAAGCGCGATTGCTACTCGCACGCAAGCGCAGAACGATTGGCTGAATAACTTTACTCCCGAAATGCGTGCAAGACTTAATGTGTGCGCGCAGTATTACGCGCAGACTCCGTATTTCCGTGATATTGCCGTTCGCGTGATTGCTGATCCTGCTTGGACGCCTAGCGAAAAGCAGTATCGTGCGATGTGCGAAAACAAGTATGCAAATCGCATCATGGAGAATATCGAATCGCCTATCAAGTATGAGGTTGGTTCGATTGTCGAGATTCGCAAAACTGCTCGCTGGTGGGGCGAAAGCAGGATTTGCGCGGTTCTTGCCGTTGAGAATACGGTTGGCCCTGCTCGCGGTTCGCGTCAGTATACTGTAATGCCTTTTGGTGGCGACCAGAAGCAAACGGTTTATGAGCGGGATATCAAGAAGTATCGCGCTAAGGACGAACACGAAAACCCTATTGATGACAAGGATGGCGATGTCCCTTTCTAGTGAAGTGAAATGTATTTGGCGGGATCACAAAGGCGTAGATATTAACAAAGAGGATCGTGACGCTTGGGCAATTGAGGGCGTGAAGTATCTAGCGGAAGATCCAAACGAATATATATGTTATACAATTTCTGGTAATAGAATGGTAGTCACTCTTAGGGACGATACTGGAATCGAAGTTTTTGATTGCATCATTCAACGAAAGATGAGGTTTTAAAAATGGCTGACAAGAAGTTGACGTTTGAGCAGATGGAATTTATTTATCAGGCAGCAATTCAGGCAGCTAATAAGACGCTGTTTGAGGAAAACTTTGAGCAGCATGGTTGGACTGAAAAGGAATTCACACAGGAAATGCTTTGGACTTTGAAGGCTATTCAAGAGGGAAAGGTTCAAAGGTGGGTGAACTAAATATGATGGCGGTTAAGAGCGAAATCGTGAATATTGATTTTACTGGTGAGGAAGTCCAAAATATCCTGATGGATTATGTATACGCAAAGCATCCAGAATTGAAGAATAGCGAGCAATGGAATTGGGAAGATTTCTCTCTAAATTTCAATAGCAAGAAACTTGAGGACGGTGCCCTAAGCGTAATTTTTATTCGTCATTCGGATTACCAAGCTGAAACTGAGCAACTGAATCTCCCTATCTTCCAAACGAGGACTACTGATAATGTCTAACAAAAATTCGCACTACAAGCTGGATTTCAAGGTTAAGAGTGTTATTTCTGGTAATAATCTTGGTATGAAGGAATTTCGTCGCCGTTGGTATTGGCGAGGAAATACTTATGACGTTACTGCTTCATCCGAAATTCTGCAAAGCTATGTTGCAAAGAATAACTTGAAGGGCTTGATCCCTGTTGATTTCAATATTGACGCTGCTGCTAGCAAGCCGAATGTTGAATTATCTGCAAATGAAAAAATCCAGTTTTTCCGTTACATTGAAATTGGTAGGGAAGTGTGGTGTAATGAGCTTCATTCTCTTTGGGGTGATTTCTCCAAAATGAGGGCAACCTATGGCGCTGGTGTTACTTCGCAATCGCCAGAAAAGTTTGAGGCAATTCTTGCCTATCTTGCAACCCAGACTCCAGAATTCAAGAAGTATGAAGCTGCGTTTGAAACTTGGTTGAAGAAGCGTCCAGGTGTTTTCGATATTTGGGAGCAGCATCGGGAGAACCATAATCTAGTTGAGACTCTTGATGTTATTACGTTTGCCCGTATTGTAAATGATCGGGACTTTCGTAATCTGCTTGAGAACGCTCGTCCTCGTACTTTAAAGATTGGTACTCTTGTCCAATTGAAGGATTCGCTAAAGAACAACAGAAATAAAGATCCTTTCTATTGGACGGAGCATAAGGAATCTCCCAGACTTGGTATGATTTCCAAGTTTTATGAAAACAATGCATTTGGTTATGGCTCGCGTCAGTTGCGAATCATGTGGATCGCAAACAGCGAAGAAACAACTATGATGGAACGTGATCTTAAGATCCTTAGTGAGTAGGAGAAAATGTAATGTGGCGATTTCAAAAACCTCTTAAAGACAGAGATTATAAGCAATCTGCAACGTACAGAAAGTATAAGAAGCATATTGGTAAACTTGTTTCAACAAGTGTATTTGTCCATTTCAAGAAAGACCTTGAAACTGGTAGGGATATTGCAGAATTTAAGGATGTTATTTATCTTGTAACTGATGTTCGTCCTCATGGTTATTATCGTCATCGTTTTGCCTACAAGCTAACTGCGTTTGGTGAACATCAAGATCATTCAATGTCGGCAGCAGAGTTAGTAAAGCTGATTACCAATGGAAAGTGGAAGGTTGTTAATGACAATTGATCCATATGAGTTGCCAGCCGCCGCAAATGATATTGCGGAGGAACCAACAAAAACATTTGTCTGCGTCAAGTGCAAGGGGGATATTGAGTTTGAGGAATTTTTCAAACACGACGATCCAACATTTGATTATGGTTTCTATGTGCTAAAAGATAGCGGATATGCTGTTGGTGTAGAAATCATAAAGGGTATTGATCTTTGTGAATGGTGTGTCCCCGTTATGTATCACAATAGGGACAAGAAGGATGAAAATAATGACTAAGGAAAAGTTTTACGATACTGCTATGGTTGCCCTTGGCTGTTTTATTGGTCTTGGTGTAATGATCGGCATTGCAGTTGCCTTCAGTATTTCAAAGACGCAAGACCAGTTGCAGGAAATCCACAAGGGAGACTTCTATAATAAGTGTGCCGCTGCTTGTGCCCCTAATGCTGTTTACTCCACAAAGTATAATCGCTGTGAGTGTAATGCAATGGTTGTTGTGAGGGAGGTTAAGTAATGAAGTGGAATTGGAAGAAAGATAAAAATTATGGTGAAAGTGGATATCATGCTAAGAATGGTATGATTGAATTACAGGTTTGGCAAGTTTGGGATACTGGCTATGGTCAAGATCCCGTTTGGCTAACCGCAGTTGATATTAAGATTTCAAAGGAAGATGTGGGAACCTTGTATCCCAGGAATCACCACAAGCTTGAAAAGGCAAAGCGGTTTGCAGAGAAAGCAGCGGAGGATTGGGTAAAGAAGTTAAACAAATCCCTGAAATAAAAGGCTTGACTCCGCTCGCCGCTTGTGATAGGATGTATCTATGAGCTATGATTTATCTTTAAAAGACTTTGTTGGCAAACATATAAACGCTGCATATGTCGAAAAGGGTAACGACGGTGTTATGTATTGGCTTGTCAATGGTGAATGGTATAAGCTGGATGCCGTTGGCGATTGCTGTTCACATTCTTGGTATGCCCATTGTGATAGCGGCGATGTATTACAAAATGCA
>Ga0129333_10002435_pt1 | contig 17312 bp, 14 predicted proteins | sample CPB6_08_DNA_FD_94474 | JGI IMG/M metagenome (GOLD analysis project Ga0129333, IMG submission 94474) | Freshwater to marine salinity gradient microbial communities from Chesapeake Bay, USA - CPBay_Sum_0.6_0.8_DNA | ecosystem: Environmental > Aquatic > Marine > Coastal | place: USA: Chesapeake...
ACGGGCTCACGGATACCGTCGATGTCAACGGGAGGTGCAGCCACGAAGGCGATGATGTAGCAGATGGTGGCGGTGAGCAGCGTGGGGATCATCAGAACGCCGAACCAGCCGATGTAGAGGCGGTTGTCGGTGCTGGTGATCCACTGGCAGAACTGCTCCCAGGAGTTACCGCTTTCGCGGCGCTGAAGAACGGTCGTCATGGTTTTTATAATTGCTGAGAAATGTATTTGCCCTTTCGGACATCCCTACTGTAACCGAAGCATTAAGTTTTGTAAAGAGATATTAATAAAAATGTTGCATCGTCTTTACAATCCCAGGGATAGGTGAGGGGGCCGATCGAGGAAAGGGGTGTAGGTGAGGTTGTAGTGGAGGGGGGTAATGGTGATGTAACCGGCTTTGATGGCTTGAACGTCCGTGGGAAAGGCTTGGGCCGGACGATCGGTGGCACTGGAGAGGTCTGGGTCTTCTACCTCTTCGATCGCTTCTCCTGCTAGCCAAAAATAGGTTTTGCCCCTGGGATCCACTCGTTTTTCAAAACTGTCGATGTAGCGCCGAATGCCTTGGCGGGTAATTTGTACCCCAGCAAATTCCGTTTCAGCCAAGGGGGGAATATTCACATTTAATAAGACGGAGGTGGGAATTTGTTCCGCTTTGATTTGTTTCAAGAGGGTGCAGGCAAAATTAGCCGCTGCTTGAAAGTCCCCTTGGGCATGGTTCACCAAGCTGAAGGCGACGCTAGAAATCCCTTCGATCGTTCCTTCCATGGCAGCGGAAACCGTGCCTGAGTAGAGTACATCGGTGCCCAGATTTGCGCCGTGGTTAATGCCCGACACTACAAAATCTGGCGGTTCATCTAGGATGGCGCTCAGGCCAAGTTTGACACAATCGGAGGGGTTACCGGAGCAGGCCCACGCACGGACACCAGGATCAAAAATTCCTGGCATGGGCTCTACGCGAATGGGTTCATGGAGGGTTAACCCGTGACCTGTGGCGGAGCGCTCCCGATCGGGACAGACGACGGTGACGGTATAGCCTGCTTTGGCTAAGGTATTGGCTAGGGTTTGGATGCCCGTGGCTAGGATGCCATCATCATTACTGACTAACACGCGACAAGGCTCAACCATAGATACCTCAGTAAAAGACTGAAACTCTTTCCAGCATAAGCAAAAAAACGACGTTGGGTTTAATCCCAGATCCCAGACCTTTAAAACCGCCTGCGAATTCCCTGCAATTAATGGGGGCTTGAGTGGAGCTTTAAGGCAGTTTGGGCTTCTGTGGTGAGGGCTAGAATTTGCGATCGTTCCCAGGCTGGTTGTTCTGATTTTGCCAGGGGATCGAGATTCTCTAGATTTTCTAGAGTCTTGCGATCGTTAAACCAGGCTAAATATTCCACATTACCGGAGGGGCCGGTGAGGGGAGACCAGGTGAGTCCATGAATGTACCATCCCAAACTCTGGGCACTGTGGATCACCGTTTCAATGGCATCCGCCTGATCGGCACTGCTCCGCACCACGCCCTTTTTGCCCACCCGATCGCGCCCGACTTCAAATTGGGGCTTAATGAGCGTAATCAGATCCCTGGGGGGGGTTAGCAGCGACCACAACGCCGGTAAGACTTTACTCAGGGAGATAAAAGAAACATCCACAACCCCCAGATCGGCGTAAGTCTCAGGGGGTCGATCGCCGTACAATTCTGGGGGAGTCAGATAACGTAAATTCACCCGTTCCTTGAGAATGAGGCGGGGGTCTGTTCGCAGTTTCCAATCCACTTGACCATAGCCCACATCCACCCCATAGACCTGTTTAGCACCCGCCTGAAAAAGACAGTCCGTAAAGCCGCCGGTGGAAATGCCCCCATCCAACGCAATGCGATCCTGGACACCCACCGGAAAAACGGCCAAGGCTTTCGCTAATTTATCGCCCCCCCTAGAGACATAGCGGGGCTTTGTGGCCACCACGATCGTTGCGTCAGGAGAAATAGGGGTTCCGGCTTTATCTATCACTTCTCCATTGACCCGCACCTCTCCCGCTTGAATGAGACGCTGGGCCTGCTGGCGAGAGGAGGCGAGGGAACGATCGACTAAGAGAGCATCTAGGCGTTGTTTGGGCATGGAGCAATGTGGATAATCGGGATAACTTTCGCTAGGGCTTGAGTTAACGCTTGGTAGTGGGCCGGTGGATGGACACTGCTGAGGGTGAGGCGCACCCGATCGCTCCCTGGGGGTACGGTGGGCGATCGAATGGCGGTGGCTAAAATTTCTTGATCTTCTAGGGCTTGGGCAAGGGCGAGGGCCTGGGCTGGGCTCTGGAGGCGGATCGGCAAAATATGGCTGGGTTCGGCACTGGTGGTATATCCTAACCCCTGGAGGGTGTGGTGAAGGTTGGCCGCCTGTTCATGTAGGTAAATTCGCTCCGAGTCTAGGTGGGGCATGAGATCTAAGGCTCCTTGAATCGCGCCGATCGTTGCGGGGGGGAGGGCGGTGGTGTAAATCAAGCCAGGGCAGGTATTAATCCAATAGTTTTTTAAGTGTTGACTACACCCCACGATCGCTCCGAAACTACCAAAGGCTTTCCCTAAAGTAACGATCGTTACGTCTACTTCTGGGTAAAGTGCGGCTAACCCTTGTCCCTGAGCCCCCCATACTCCTACCCCATGAGCATCATCTAGATACAACCAAGCGTTATACCGTTGAGCCAGATCAACCAGCGCTCCCACATCCGCCCGATCGCCGTCCATACTAAAAAGGGTTTCGGTGACAATGCCAATCCGGTTATAGGGCTTGTCGGTCTGGTGTAAATTCTGGTTTGACTTTTGGTTAAGGCTTTGATTTAAACACTGTTCCAAATGCCCCAAATCATTATGGCGGTAGCGAATAAATTTAGCTTTGCTAGCACGAATCCCCTGAAGCAAACTGTTATGAACCAATCGATCGCAGAGAATGAGGCTAGAACGATCAAATAAGGTGGGTAACAGTGTACTATTCGCCTGAAATCCAGTATTGAATAATAACGCCGCTTCCCGATTCAAAAAGGCTGCAAAATCCGCTTCTAATTGTTCATGAATATCGAGAGTTCCTGTCACTAACCGCGAAGCTCCAGCCCCAGCCCCATAGCGATCGAGATAGGCCCTTGCCCGATCAATGACCGCTGGATGTTGACTGAGCCCTAAATAATCATTGCCGCTAAAGTTCAGTAGGATTTTGCCCCCACACCGCACTTGACCAGCACCTAAGGGTTCAATCTCCCGCAATTCCCTCAATCGTTGCTCCCGTTGACGATCGTTTAGGGCTTGGGTAATGAAGCTAAACTTATTATTCAAAATTTATTGTTCAAAACGTCGCATTAAATAGGCTACCGCAAAATCCCCGTTGGGGTGCTTCTCCAATACGCTGGCCAACTGAAAGACCTGTTGGGCTAATTCATTCCCTAATTTGTCAATAATGGCTAACCGTTCTTGATCCTCTAACTCATATTTACGCACTCGGGCTTGCCATTCTGGAGTAAACAGTAATGGAATAGCACCATGCCAGCCTAGTTTTGCTAACATAGCCCACTCCCCTAGATCACACCAGATGCCACTACAGTTTGGGCAACGTTCTACATAAAAGGCAGCACTTTCATGATTGGGGTTACTCAAACTAATTCTAGCCCGGGACAAATAATGCTTACATTCAGGACAGAGGGCTGCTTTGGTATCATATTCAGACAGGACAAAATCTTCGCTTAAACTCTCACGACACCGGCTCGGATCGGGGTCAGACAAGTTCGGATGCTGAGCTTGCCATTCTTCGTAGTGCTGTAACGGAATCCAGTGGCCCTTACAGTCTTGGCAACAGTAGGCAGAAAGCTCAGCGTCCAAATTGTCCAGAGTAAGCGGGGTTTTACGATCTTTAGGACAAAGCACAGTTCCAGACGGGTAATCAAAACAATCTTATCCTACCGGATTATTGCTGAAAAAACTGCTGTTCAAAAAATCGTTGTAAAATAGGAAGTTGAACCGTATCTCGAATAATTAAAAAGATACCCAGTCCTAACAGTAATACCAGACCGGTTTGCATGACATTTTCCTGAAGGCGGGCAGGGAGGGGTTTACCTAAGGCTCCTTCAATCAAGAGAAAGAAGAGTTGTCCTCCATCTAGAGCCGGTAAGGGCAAGATATTAATGACGGCCAAATTGATACTAATTAAGGCCGCAAATGCGAGCAGTCCATTGGTATCATTTTGAGCAATATTGGCTCCCCAAGCCACAATTTTGACCGGGCCTGCCAGTTGAGGGGCCGTTTCCCCAAAGTTAGAAATGAGTCGCATAAAACCCGTGAGAGTCTGGTTGACCAACCCTTGAAATTGTTGGGAGGAAAGGGTAAAAATCTCCAAAGGCCCTTCTGGACGACGGTAGGTGAGTTTGCCATTGGGTAATAGGGCTACTCCAATGCGCCCCACGTTTCCTTCAATTCGATCGGGAGTTACGGTAACGGCTAGGAATTGATCCTGGCGATCGATGACCAGTTGTAAAGGGGTTTCGGGGCTTTGACTAATGAATTCAACTAAACGGTTTCGGCTGTCTTCCGTTGCAGCTAATTCTTCACCATTGATGGCCACAATGACATCCCCGGCTTGAATACCGGCCTGTCCGGCAGGAGAACTATGACTCATCACTTGGGGCACTAAGACTCCCGGTTCATACTGAAAACCATTGGGAACGCCCATCCAGGCAAACTGAAGTACAAAAATGGTATAGGCAAAGATTAAATTGGCAATCACCCCCGCACTAATAACGATCGCTCGATCGAAAAGGGGACGATTGCGTAAGAGGTTGGGGTCATCCGGGGGAATGGGGCTATCGGGATCATCATCGGGGAAGCCAACAAACCCCCCAAGGGGAAAGGCCCGCAGAGCATATTCAGTTTGGGAACCTTGGTATTTTAAGAGGATCGGGCCAAAGCCCACGGAAAAACGATTGGCATAAATGCCCTGCAAACGAGCCGCAAGAAAATGCCCCATTTCGTGGACAACCACTAACAGGGCCAGGGTTCCGATCGCTAAAAAAATATGCATAGAGCTAATTAAAATTCCTATAAATCTCTAGTTCACACAGAAGCTAGGGCAAATTTCACATCCACCGTACCTCGTCGTTTATTGAGGTGATCCGGGTATGACGTATTCTAGCGCATGACCGCAAGGGTTTAAGCGGGAGGAAGGGCAATCCCTAGAATCCCTAGGCGATCGGTGCCTATCCCTGTTTGGCTGTGTTACTATCAGGTGAGATCACCTTCGTTGCGGTTCTGCGGGTACGAACGGATGACCAAGGTTTTAGTTTTAAATGCGTCCTATGAACCGCTCAATATTACCAGTTGGCGACGGGCGATCGTTCTTCTGCTGAAGGGTAAAGCGGAACAACTGGAACACAACGGCCGAGTGGTTTATGCCGGTTTCCCGTTTCCTACGGTAATTCGGCTACGTTATTATGTGACGGTGCCCTACAAGGAAATTCCCCTGACGCGGAAAAATATTCTCCATCGTGATGGCCACGCTTGTCAATATTGTGGCTATAGCGGCGACGATTTAACGCTGGATCATGTGGTTCCCCGATCCAGAGGGGGGGGAGACACCTGGGATAATATGGTAACGGCCTGTGTGCGGTGTAACGTGCGGAAGGGCAACCGTACCCCCGATGAAGCGGCCATGCCCCTGGAAATTCCACCCCATCGTCCCTACAGTAGCTTGTACTTTGAGGTGGCCAAATACCTTAAAAATGGAACCCATCAAGAATGGAAAAAATATGTGATTGGGGCGTAGATCTTTAATGCTAAAAATTGTTACTATTTTTTAAGAAATGCTGCGTTTTTGGGGCAACCCCGCAGTGTTCCGCTACGCCTAACGCTCCCACCTCTTCAATCGGATCCCCGAATGCTGACTTTCACCCGTCAAAAGCATCTCAAGCACGCTGTCCCCTTCTCCAAACGATCGTCTTCCTGGAACCGATCCCTTCGTTATTGGTATTGTCGCTGGCTGAGGGTAGAATCTACCCCTGCCATTTTTGCACGGGGCTTGGCCGTGGGAGTTTTTGCCGGTTGGTTTCCTCTCTTTGGGTTACAAACCATTATCAGTGTAGGCTTGGCCACGATCGTGGGTGGCAACAAAGTTATTGCGGCGGTGGGTACCTGGGTGAGTAATCCCTTCACCTACCTCCCCATTTATTGGTTTAACTTTGAACTGGGGCGGTTTCTTCTGGGAACAGGCCAACAGTCCTTCACCCTGACCACGTTTGAATCTTGGGATGCCCTTGCCCAATTGGGACAAGACTTTATCGAAGCTCTCTTGTTAGGCTCCTTTGTTGGCGGGGTCGTGGCTGGCGGTCTAGCCTATGCCGTGGGGTGGTATGGGATGATTCAATGGAAACATCGGCGTTTTCAGCGCTAGTTTGGGTTGACGCTTCCTTGAAGGCGCGAGGCTCCCTAATATCCACGAGATTGAGCTAAATCTCGAATGAGGGCAAGTTTGGCGCGAATGTAATTCTGAATGAGCGGTGCATCCTGGGTTTCAATACAACAGTCTGCCTGCATGGAGCCAACTAGGTGCTGGGCTAAACTGGCATCGTCTAGACTGAGCAACAAGTTGGTTTGGGTTTTTTCAACACGAGTCCAAACCTGGCGTAGCAGAGAAGGGGGCATAACAACCTCGCTTCATTTTTTCTTTAGATTTTTACGATTCTGTTTAGCATAGCGAAAAATTAGCCTTTGAAGTGCAACAGATATAACAATATAGGTGTCGAAATAATGCTTCAGATTTTGTACCAGAACTTTACATAAGGGAAAGTGAGGCTTTTTTGAGGCGACGGATCCTATCCCGGAGCAGTTCTCACCCACCGATCGTCGGGGTCTTGTGCTGCAATCCAACCTATGGCGAGGACGATCGCACTTGATATTCCGTTACACTCTAACTTCAGGAGAGCCGATACATCAAGGGGGACAATCATGACGATCGCTGGGATCCAGCGGCAACACAAGCCTCCATGCAATGTTACTTATTTTATATATAAAACTGATAATATAAATACGCCATTCTTTAAGTAGGTCGGGGAAATAAAACTGTGTTACATAACGGGCGTAAATCCATATAGTCCATCTGACAGGCTTGAAATGTAACGTAGAATAATTATTCCGACCTGCTTATTATACTTGCCCTAAGAGCATCCCCGAAATCATATTATTATATAGCCAACTTGTATAACCAATGGTTCAGCCCCTTAATTATTCGTTTGTGATTCCTATTTTTAATGAAGAGGAAACTATCCCCCTACTCTACGATCGTCTTTCAGCCCTGATGCTTGCCCTAGAGGGAGAGTCTGAATTATTGTTTGTAGATGATGGCAGTCAAGATCAATCTTTAAGACTCATCCGGGAATTCCATCAGCAGGATCACCGGATTAGCTATATCAGTTTTGCTCGAAACTTTGGTCATCAAATTGCAGTAACAGCAGGTCTAAATTTTGCCAAAGGAGAGGCGGTAATTATCATGGATGCTGATCTTCAAGATCCGCCCGAAATTGTACCTCAAATGATAGATAAATGGAAATCAGGGTATCAGGTTGTTTATGCACAACGGGTAGCTCGTAAGCAGGAACATTGGTTTAAACGCTTAACCGCTTATCTATTTTATCGGATTTTACAATTTTGTGCTGATGATGTTAAAATTCCTGCCGATACAGGTGATTTCTGTCTATTAGATCGACAAGTCGTCAATACTTTAAATTCCATGCCTGAACGGAATCGTTATCTGCGTGGCTTAAGGGCCTGGATTGGATTCAATCAAACTTCTATCTTATTTGAACGAGATCCAAGAATTGCAGGCGTGATTAAATACACCTTCTTTAAATCACTACGACTAGCCATTGATGGTGTTATTTCGATGTCCAAAGCTCCGTTACGATTTTTCGCTTACTTAGGGTGGGTTGCCGCAGTATTCTCCGTCTTTATGATGTTCTTAACGTTATACTGGCGGATTATATCTCCAGGAAGTCAACTGATTGGTTATGCTTTTATTACGATCTCTATTTTCTTCTTGTCTTCTGTTCAATTAATTTCGATCGGTGTTTTAGGAGAATATATTGGTAGGATTTATGACGAGGTAAAGCAACGCCCTCTTTACACATTAAAAGAAGTCAATATACATTGATCTGAAATCTTAGAGCCTGTGTTAACTTCATTCCTTTGACCATTTTTAACTCAAGTTTGTAGCTCATAATACTCTCGAAAAATCAAAAATGAACATAAACAATTATTTATTTCCTATAAAAATGTGGGCTTTTAGTCGAATTATTGTGGGGAGTTTAATCGTCTTTGTTACTCCTTTTTTGTCTGCTAAAGTATCTCCAGATCTAGCATCTAATCATTTTGGCTGGAATGCTTTTTCCGAATGGGACAGCTTACAATATAAATCAATTGTAATGAATGGCTACCAATATGCCAATGATGGCGAAGGTTATAATGTTGCATTTTTCCCTTTATATCCCTTATCAATTAAAATTTTAATGTTTTGGGGATTGTCTTTTGAAAATGCTGGTGTTTTGATTAATAGCCTTGGTTTTTTAGCAGCATTAATTCTATTTTATAAATGGATTCTTGAAAATCATAGTAAAAACATTGCTCAATGGAGTATTGCTATTTTAGCTTGGTGTCCATTTTCTTTGTTCTGTACAGTGATTTATACGGAGGGTTTATTTCTCTTCTTTAGTATTGGTGCTCTGGTATTCTTTGAAAAAAAGAAATATATTCTTGCAGGTATTTTCGGAAGTTTATCAACAGCAACTCGTGTAACAGGACTTGCTTTGATTCCTGCTTTTTTATTTGCATCTTGGCGACAGAACAGAAAAATTCTAGCTTATTTATCTGCGATTTTTTCCATGATTGGTATTTTTAGCTATATGGCTTATTGCTGGTTTCAATTTCATGAGCCGCTAGCTTTTCTTAAAGTACAAAAAGCTTGGAATCCTCCCGATCAATCTTTTTGGGGACAAGGATGGTTGAAGATGTCATCTCAACTATTATTTGGATTTATAAATACAAAATATGGAACTCTAAAAGACCCTTTATATCTTGTTGCTATGCTGATTATCATAGCATTGGCCTTAGCTTTATGGTGCTATCGTAAGGATTGGGGCGTAAAATCAACCTATGGATGTTTTTTTGTGATTTTTCTGTTATGGATTGTATCTGGAAATCCTTTTATTAATTTAGGCATTGTTTTTGGCGGTCTTTATTTATTGTGGCATAGTCGTAGTCAGTTACCAATTTCATATATTTTATATGGCATTTTTAGCTTTTTGATCATTTTTAGCTCTGGACGAACTGCTTCCGCAGAACGCTATGTTTATGCAATTGCTCCTTTAAGTTTATCCTTAGGCATTTTGCTAGATAAATATCCTCGTTGGGGATATGGGACAATCATCTTTTTTGGGATTTTATTAGCCATATACTCAATTCGGTTCAGCCAAGGCTTGTGGGTTGCTTAAAATTTAAAATGGACTGAGCGCCTGATCAGTACGATCGTTAATCTGTAGGGTGTGTTAATGCAATGTAACTGGCGCTAACACACGCTACAGCACTAAGATCTGTAAAGATCGTTTTATTCCCCTGGACTTTTAAGATAATCGCTACGCGCCCCTATTTTTGCTCAGGATGGGTGGACTCCGGTGCGGTGGCCCCCATTTGATTAATCCGTGCAATCATTTGGTACAGTCTCCCTAAGTCCCGTTGGTTAAAATGAAAGACCAATCGAGGTAAGGTTTCCGTTTCATCTCCCCGTTCGGCTTCTAAAACCGTGGTCTTAACGATCGCTCCCCTCACTAGCAAATCAGAGAAGGTTTCATTGAGTTCGGCGACCTGTTCATCGGTTAATTCTGTCTTCAGACGCATGACAAACTGTTGATGAACATAGCGACTAGAGTGATAAACCCGATAGAAATCCATAATCGCTTGACAGGCTACGTCTAGCCGATCGGTTATGGTGTATAAGCAGGTATCTTCAGGGCTAATTAAGCCATTGCCTAACAGTTGATCCTGAATATAACGACTCCAGTGCTGCCAGTAATCTCCCCCCGGACGATCGACAAAAATCATCGGAGCCGGGCCAAATTTTCCCGTTTGAGTGAGGGTTAAACACTCAAAAGCTTCATCCTGGGTACCAAAGCCACCCGGAAAAACAGCGACGGCATCGGTTTCCCGGAGAAAAAATAATTTGCGGGTAAAAAAGTACTTAAATTGCAGCAGTTTCTCATCCCCCACATAGGGATTGGCCTCCTGTTCAAAGGGCAAATGTACATTCAACCCAAAGGACTGATCGCGGCCCGCCCCTTGATTCGCGGCCTCCATAATGCCGCCCCCTGCACCGGTCATCACCATAAATCCTTGCTGGGCCATAGATTTAGAAAAATCCAGCGCCATCTGATATTCTGGGGCGGTCGTAACAGTGCGGGCCGAGCCAAACACTGCAATTTTGCGGGTGTGCCGGTAGCGGTGAAAAACCTCAAAGGCCCGATCCATGTCCTGTAAGGAGCCAATCAAAATTTTCCAGTCGAGGCGCTCCATGTCATGCTCGGCAATTCTCACCAGGGTGTCTAAGGCTTGAGCAATGAGGGGACTGTGGGAATACTGGGGAAGGTGATCCAAAAGATGGAGGATACTGGTGCGGAGGGTTGAGGTGTCGAGACTAGAATCAATGGCCGTCATAGGAGAGTTCCAGGGGAAGAGAGTCTGAATCTGCGGGGGAGGCAAGCCTGAATGGATGTACCATTCGGATCTTCTATTATCCCAGAGGATGGCGAGTTGTAGGGAGCATCCCACTTTAAAAGCCCTCACCCTAATCATCAAAAAATTTATTCATCAAAAACCCTATGTCAAGCGCTTCTTTAACCCTATTGGTTGTCTTGCTGTACCTGATTTTATTAAAAGGAGTCAGCTATTTTGCCAATCGCTTCAGCCAACATACGGCGGAGGATTTTTTTGTGGCCGATCGCAATATTGGGGTGATTGCGCTCATGGGAACGATCGTTGCTACGAAGGTTAATGCTTTAGCGTTGACCACAGCCCCCGCCTTCATTTATGAGGGGGGAGTTTTATTCTTACAAACTTTTATTGCCCTCGCTGGTTCCTTTGCCCTCTTGATCTATTTTGGCCCCAAGGTGTGGTCTGTCTGCAAAGATAACCAATTTATTACCCAAGCAGAACTATTTGCCCATTATTATCAGTCTCGCTGGGTACATTGGTTAACCACGATCGTGGGAATTTTGTCGATTTTTCCCTTTTTAGTCGTGCAATTTGTAGCCGTAGCTAAGGTTTTTGCGGTCGCCACTGATCAGTTTATTTCCTTCCCGATCGGAATTGCAATTTTAGGATTTTCCACATCCCTTTATGTCTTTTGGGGAGGGGCAAGGGCTGTCATTTGGACTGATGTAGTGCAAGGTATCTTTTTATTAACCTTAATTCTCCTCACCGCTGTTCTCTTTACCCAATGGGTCGGAGGATATAGCCAAGGATTAACGATTCTCCATCAATTAATTCCCGAAAAATTAACCTTTAACGCAGATAACACCCCCGTTTTTATTGATCAATCCCTATCCTGGTCGTTTGCCTTTTTTTTATGGCCCCAAATCTTTCAACGGGTGATGATGGGAAAATCCGTTCAAGTCATTGAAAAAGCCGCCTGGGGACATTTAGGACTCGGAGTGGTCATTAAATTAGCGCTCATGACCATTGGGATTATGGCCACCGCCGCCCTCTATGGTCAAATTGCCGATAGCGATCGTTTGGTCGCTGCTTTTTATGCCGATCGCTGGCCCCAGGGCGCTTGTTTAGTGACCTTAGCGGTCTTTGCCTGTGGTATGAGCACGATCGATAGTATGTTGCTTTCCCTCTCTTCCATTTTCACCCGTGATGTGGTGGAAAACCTCTGGTCTCAGCCCCTCACGGAGGAGCAGGAATATCGCCTGGCCCAATGGGTTTCCTTACTGACCCTAGGGTTAGCCTGTGGTCTGGCCCTTTCTCCGGTGGGTCAAGGTTACCTGGCCCCTTTGGTAACCCTTGCCGCCACCTTGGCGACCCTTCTCCTCTGGCCCCTATTAGGTCTCTTTGTCTGGAAAGGCGCTACCCCCACAGGAGTGATCAGCAGCTTCATCGTCGGGCTGGCCAGCTTGCTTCTCCTGGAAATCTTCTCCCACCCCCTTCAACTCCACTTTCCCTGCGGAAACACCACGATCGTCTTTCTCCTCAGCGGTCTGGCTTTTGTCTTGGGCAGTAAAATTTCCCCCCGATCGCCCCTCCTAGAGCAGGATTGAATGCTTCTACGATCGAGACGTTTAAGATTATGGGCTTGCCCCTAGAGGTCTGTTATTCTAGAAAAGCTTGGGCAATATAGTTCAAATACACTAGTTTTTGAGGATAGAGAGTCGTGGTGTACGGCGGGCAGACGGGAACAAAACCTTCGGAAAATAACGGTGAGCAGGATTTTCAGTCTATTACGGAGCGGGTTCCCCCTCAAAACCTAGAGGCAGAGGAAGCGATTCTGGGCAGCATCTTGCTGGATCCCGAAGCCATCTCGCGGGTAGTGGATGTTTTAAAAATCGATGCCTTTTACCTCAATGCCCATCGGGAAATTTACCGCACGGCCTTAATGCTCCACGGGCAGGGCAAGCCCACGGATCTGACCACCATGGCGGCCTGGCTTCAGGATCAAGGGAAACTAGACCAGGTGGGGGGACAAAGCAAGCTTGCTCAACTGCTCGATCGGATTATTAGCACCGCCAACGTCGATCAGTATGCGGAATTGGTGATGGATAAATATCTCCGTCGGCAACTGATTAAAGTGGGCAATCAAGTCATTGCCTTTGGCTACGATACCAAGCAACCCCTCAGCACTATTCTGCAAGAATCTGAACAAAAAATCTTTGCTTTAACCCAGGATCGGCCACGGGGCGGGCTGATTGCGACAGCGGAAATTCTTACCCAAACCTTTAATGAAATTGAAAGTCGATCGTTGGGAACCACTCTGTCAGGAATTCCCTGTAATTTTTATGATCTGGATGGCTTAACCCAGGGGTTTCAGCGATCGGATTTAATTATTGTGGCGGGCAGGCCGGCCATGGGAAAATGTTTAGCCCATGATAGTGAAATCGTACTCAGTGATGGTTCGATTCAGACGATCGCTGAGATCTACCAAGCCCAACAAACGAAAGAGCCAGCCCCCAAACTACTGACCTTAGATCAGAACTGGAAGTTTAGTTTAACCCAACCGTCAGCATTTGTAGATGATGGTATTAAACCTGTATTCAAAGTGGTAACACGGTTAGGACGATCGATCGAAACCACATTAACCCATCCTTTTTTAACCTTCGAGGGTTGGAAGCCTTTGGGACAACTTCAGGTTGGTCTTAAGATTGCAATCCCCCGCATTATTCCTATTTTTGGTGAACAAACTCTACCAGAAGCTAGACTTAAGATTTTAGCTTATTTAATTGGTGATGGATGTTTAACCCGAACGTCCCCCCAATTTACAAATGAAAACGATCGGCTTCAAGCAGATTTTGCTGAGGCCGTAGATCACTTTCCTGGGTTAAGAGTAACCTATCAAGACTCTCAAGGTACACGAACTAAAACTGGCTATGTTGTCAGGGAAACTAAAACAATGACGGTAAATCGTCAAGCCTTTGCGAAGATCTTGCGAAATTTGATGTTAACACATGGCTGGTCTAACCTTGCTTTAGCTCAAAAATTGGGGTGTAGTCCATCTTTGATTACGCTGTGGCGACAGGGAAAATCGGCCCCAAATCCTGATTGTCTTAAAGAATTATGCAAGCTTTTTCAAATTGAGCCTCAGGACTTTGGTATTAATCATTCAGCAGAACTCTATAGCATGGAAAAAAATATCCTAACTCATTGGCTAGCCGATCTAGGACTGTGGGGAAAAGATTCTCATACCAAAGTTATACCTCAGATCATTTTTCAACTCACAAAACCTCAAATTGCCTTGTTTCTAAATCGCCTTTTTGCAACCGATGGATGGATAACTGTCCTTAAAAGTAATCAGGTACAGTTAGGCTATGCTAGCGTGAGTAAAAAACTGGTACAGCAGATTCAACACTTACTGCTGCGATTCGGTGTTATCGCAAGTCTCAAACAACGTCAGATCAAGTATCAGGACGATCGTCGTCCCGCGTGGCAATTAGATATTACGGATCAACGATCGCTTGAGACTTTTATTGATACGATCGGTATTTTCGGTAAAGAAGAGGCTGTAGAACAGGCACGGAAAGCATTGCTCACAAAGACTTATCATACTAATCGTGATCTGATTCCAATAGAGGCTTGGCTTCAGTTAACTGTCGCTAAAGGAACAGAGAGTTGGCAATCCTTACTCCATCGATCGGGTATTCAAAATAGTAATCTTCATGTAGGTAAACTAGCTTTGAGCCGCGATCGTTTAGCCCTATTATCTCGATCGTTGCAGAGTGTAGAACTGGAAAACTTGGCAACGAGTGAGGTTTATTGGGATCAAATTGTTTCTATTGAACCAGTAGGTTATAAGCAGGTTTATGATTTGACGATTCCAAAAACCCATAACTTTGTTGCAAATGATATTTGTGTTCATAATACCAGTTTTGTCTTAAACATTGCTCGAAATATTGCTGTCATTCATCGCCTACCCGTCTGTATTTATAGCTTAGAAATGTCGAAAGAGCAGTTAGTTTACCGACTCTTATCCAGCGAAGTTGGTATCGAAAGTGGCCGCCTACGATCGGGACGGATTACCACAGAAGAATGGAGCCTTTTGGGGCAAGCCATGGGCAATTTATCCGAACTGCCAATTTATATCGACGATACCCCCGATATGACCGTCAATGAAATGCGATCGAAAGCACGACGATTACAATCGGAACAGGGGGGTAAATTAGGCTTAGTATTGATTGATTATTTGCAACTCATGGAAGGGGCAAGTCCCGATAACCGGGTACAGGAACTTTCCAAAATAACCCGATCGTTAAAGGGGATGGCGCGGGAGTTAAATGCACCCGTTATGACCCTTTCCCAACTGAGTCGGGGGGTAGAATCTCGAATGAATAAACGCCCAATGATGTCTGATCTAAGAGAGTCTGGTTGTTTAACAGGAGATACATTAATTACCTTAGCCGACACTGGAAAACGGGTTCCGTTGCAACACTTAATCGGTCGTACTGGTTTTGAAGTCTGGGCTATCAATCCTCAAACATGGAAATTAGAAAAGGCTACAGTTACGAATAGTTTTTGTACAGGTAAAAAGCCTGTCTTTCGTTTGACAACCCAGCTTGGCCGTAAAATTCGAGCTACCAGCAATCATAAGTTTTTGACCTTGGAAGGATGGAAGCGATTAGATGAGTTAAAAGAACAAGACTATATTGCTCTTCCTCGTTACTTAGGCTCTGATGCTAAAATCGCCGAGATTTTAGACTCTTCAGAACTTCAAGCTCTAGCTCAAAGTGATGTTTATTGGGATAAAATTGCCTCGATCGAAGCAGACGGACATGAGGACGTTTACGATCTCACCGTATCGGGTTTACATAATTTTGTTGCAAATGACATCATTGTTCACAATAGTATCGAACAGGATGCAGATTTAATTATTATGCTCTACCGAGATGAATACTATAATCCCGATAGTGTGGATCGCGGTTTAGCAGAAGTCATTATCACCAAACATCGAAATGGCCCCGTGGGAACGGTCAAACTATTATTTGAACCCCAATTTACACGGTTCCGTAATTTAGCAAACTCTATTTAACAGTCTCGATTATGCCCAGAAAGACCACCACTACCACCAAACAACGGGCTCTTGAAATTCTCCATCGCCTTAAAAAATTATATCCAGACGCAACCTGCTCCCTTACCTATGAAACTCCCGTCCAACTCCTAGTAGCCACCATTCTTTCCGCCCAATGCACAGACGATCGGGTAAACAAAGTGACCCCGGAACTCTTTCGGCAATTTCCCGACGCTCCGGCCCTAGCCCAGGCCGATCGTACTGCCCTGGAAACTCTGATTCATTCCACTGGCTTTTATCGGAATAAAGCAAAAAATATTCAGGGAGCTTGCCAAATGATTGTGCAAGACTTCAACGGCGAAGTTCCCCAAAGTATGCCGGATTTGCTCAAACTCCCTGGTGTTGCCCGCAAAACTGCAAATGTGGTTTTAGCTAATGCCTTTGGTCTCAATATGGGGGTGACCGTCGATACTCATGTTAAACGGCTGAGTCAGCGCCTAGGATTAACTAAACATCAGGATCCCACAAAAATTGAGCGGGATCTAATGAAGCTTTTGCCCCAAGAAGATTGGGAAAACTGGTCAATTCGATTGATTTATCACGGTCGGGCGGTGTGTCCGGCCCGCAATCCTGCCTGCGATCGATGTGAGTTGCTGGATCTGTGTCCTACGGGATCTTCGGGAGCGCAACCGTAACAAATGGGCTACAAAAAAGTCTTATTTGTGATTACACTGAGATGCAGTGCAAAATCAGGATCTGTATCTTTCTGAAAATTACTCAACTACTAACGGATCAAACCTAGGTGATTTTCTGGCGGGAAGGGAGTACCCCAGTAAGATCTAGTAAGGTTTTTGTTTTACTGAGGTAGATCCCTTATCGTCAAGGAGGGTAATTATCTTGAACATTAGTGTTCCTTGTTATCTTACAGCTTTCTTCTGGTACTTTGGAGGTTTCCATGGATCGTTTTCCTCACTTTATTATTATCGGCGCAGGTAAATGTGGCACCACATCCTTACATGACTACCTCAACCAACATCCTGATATTTATATATGTCCCAAAAAAGAAACCTTCTTTTTTATCGATGATAAGGCTAGGGAAAATAGTCGTAAATGGGGTAGCGTTACTACACTGCAAGAATACATTGACCTCTTTGCAGAAGCCCCTGAATCTGCCATTTTAGGAGAGATCTCTACGAATTACTATGCTTGCCCAGAATCTGCTGAACTCATCAAAAGGACTATCCCCGATGTCAAAATTATAGCTATTCTAAGAGATCCTAGTGAGCGAGCATTTTCCTCCTATCAGATGTTTATTAGAAATGGCCATGAACGTCGTTCTTTTGCTGAAGTTATCACAGCCAAAACTCAACATATTACTAGAGGATTTTATTACCAAGAACTGCTACCATTTTTCCAGATTTTCCCAGCACAGCAAATTAAAATTCTATTATTTGATGATCTCATTAAAGATCAAACTAAATTCCTACAGGATCTCTTTGAATTTGTTGGAGTTCGTCAGGACTTTCTC